>WNGB01015446.1_pt1 | contig 15985 bp, 7 predicted proteins | sample 5400681 | NCBI WGS metagenome assembly WNGB01 (sample SAMN13153367, study PRJNA577476) | soil metagenome | isolation source: 115 cm soil or saprolite under grassland replicate 2 | place: USA:California | collected 2016-06-15 | reverse complement strand
GCGGTCTTGCGCGCCTCCTCGGCATAGCGCACCGCTCCGGCGAAGTTGCCCTGCCGTCGCGCGATACGCGCGCGCACGATGCGCTCGTGCACGAAGTCGTAGGTCTTGTTGGTCACCGAGTTGAGGGCCGCCGCGTCGGAAGCGAAGACGTGAGCCGCATCGAGATCCCGCGTCTCGATCAGCGCTTCGGCGGACGCCAACAACGTGGCGGCGCGGTAGTTTTGGTCGCCGTAACGTTCGTGCGCCTCCCGCGCTCGCTTGAGGTAGGCGAGGGCGCGCGGTTGGTCTCCCAGACGAGAGTAGGAGCGGCCGATGGTGGTGAGCGTCTTGGCAATCTGGAAGCGGCCGCCTATCTCGAGATCGATGCTGAGCGACGAGAGCGCAAGCGCAATCGCATCTTCGAACCGCTCTTGAATGAACATGGCGAAAGCGAGCGCATTTTTGGCACGGGCTTCCTGCCGCCGCGCGCCGCTGCGACGGAACGCGGCGATGGCATCGGCGTAGCAATCCACCGCTTCGCGGATGCGCACCGATCGACGCAAGAGGCTCGCGCGCGCCAAAAGTACTTCTGCTTTCGCCCGCAGGGGAACTTCCGACACCGCAACGACGGCGAGCGCGCGGTCGCACGCCGCGAGCGCTCCTTGCATATCGCCGAGCTCGCGCAAGAGCTCGCTCTGGATCGACTGCGCTTCCACTTCGAGCTCCGCCGCTTTGGCCGAACGCGCCACCACCTCGGCGCGTTCGGCGTTGGGCAGACCGCGGGCCAAAAAGCCTTCATCGAGGTCGAGACGCGCGGTACGCACCAGGGCGAGGGCCACCCACTTGCCTTGACCGAGCTTTCGCGCAAGCGCTCGAAGGGCGAGCAAGTGCTTGCGTCGATCGCGTCGTCGACCGAGCGTGCGAAAGATCGTCTCCAGGGCTTCGTGGGCGATGAGCTTTCGGCCATCGTCGGCCGGAAGGAGCGAAAGCGCCCTCTGATAATAGCGAATGGCCAGACGCGCTTGGAACGTGGCGCGCGCGGCGGCTGCCGCTTCGAGATAGTAAGTGGCGGCGAGCTCCGCCGAGTCCCCGCGGGCGAGGTGCCGAGCGACGATCGCAGCCGACAATCCCCTAGCGAGAGCGGTCGTCGCGAGGTGCTCACCCAGGCGCCGGTGCATGCGGACGCGCTCGGTGGGATCGAGCGCGAGATAAGCGACATCGCGCGTCAACGGGTGGCGAAACTCGACGTCGTCGCCTTTCTTGTCGCAAAACCCGCGTGCAAAAAGGCGCGTCAGTGGTTCCTGATCCTGGAAGCCCGCCAGCGTGACGACGTCGTTGATGGTGAGCGGTCCCCCGGCGACCGAGAGCCAATCGACGACGGTGTGCTCTTGCGCCGGCAGCTCCTGCAAACGATCGGCGATGAGCTGCTCCAGCGTCGACGGCAGAGGCTGCGCACGTTCGCCGGGGCGCTCGATGCGAACCACCGACGGCTGACCGTCTTTGCCTTCGCGGATTTCCAGCGTTCCGCGTTCGAGCAGCGCGTCGACCATTTCCAGCAAGAAGAAGGGATTGCCAGCCACCTTCGGCACGACGTCCCCCAGCACGTCGGAAACCCCCTCGCGCACGCCGAGCCGTGATTGCACGAGGCGAATCTGTTCGTCGGAGTTGAGGCCCTTGAGCTCGATGGGCACGATCTCGGACATGATCTGCACCAACTTTTCGTCCGGTCGCGTGACGAAGATCGCCAGAATGGGAAGCCTATCTTTGCGTCGGAGCAGCTTGGTGAGAAGCTCGAGGCCCGCTCGATCCGCCCATTGCAGCCCTTCGGTCACCACGACGAGGGGCTGTCGGCTGGCGAGCGTCGCGAGCAGGTATCGAATCCCCGTGAAGATGAGCTTGCGCCGGTAACCGAGGTCTTCGTCGTTGACCGACCCCATTTTGCGTCCAGTCACCAGCTCGGACAGGCAGGTCGCCAAGAGCTGCCCCCGTTCTCCGGTTGCCAGCGGCCCCAATAGAGCGGTGACCCGCTTTTCCACCTCGCCCAGGTCCTGCTCGGCCCCGAGGTCGGATGCCTCGCGAATGAAGTCGCTCACCACCCCGAAGGGGAGCTGGGCGCGCGCCGGTGAGCACTCGGCGCGCAGCACGCGGGCGTCGGGCGGGAGCTCGGACAGAAACGTCGCGACCAGCGCGGTTTTGCCTATGCCCATCTCGCCGATGACCACGCGCGAAACGATCTCGCCCGGCCCGGAGACCGCACGATGGTAGGCGGCGTGAAGGTCGGCCTTTTCGGCCTCGCGTCCCACCAGGTCGTGCGGAGCGAAGGCGAGCTCGGCCACACGCTCTTCGCGGGTGAACGCGCGCTCGAGAGCGTAGATGCGCATCGACGTCGGCATCCGATGGTCTTGGGAAGGGCCGATCTCGATCGTCGGAGCGTCCCCCCAGCGAAACTCGCGGCGCAAGAGGCGATAGAGACCACCGGCCACCCACGTGCGCCCGATCGACGCGCGTTCGCCGACGAGGTTGCAGAGGGCGTTGGCCGGCTCATGCAGCTCGTGGTGCACCAGGTTGCCGGCAGGATCCCGCTCGCCGCTGGCGACCCCGCGCACGATGCCGATCGACGCGCGGACCGGCGTCACGAGGTCCTCCGACGCGCCGGCCAATGCCTCGTGCACGTCGAGCGCGAGCCAGGCGGCGTCGGACGCTGCCCGCGCGGGATTGGCCATCAGACCGACGAGAGCGCGGGCGGTGTAGTTGTCCCAGGTGAAGCGAGCCCCGCGCTTGTACGCGATGTCATTGAGCGTGGCGCGGATCTTCTCCGCGGCCCGCGCAACCCCGACCGGTCCCACCCAGCGCTCGAGGGTGGGAAAGCCGTGGAGCTTGAGTGTAACGACCGCGACGTGGCGAACCTCGCGCGCCATTCGAGGCGCGGCTTTCTTCTCGCTCGGAGGGTAGGTCCCCGTTTGCTCGGTGGACGAGGGCTGGGGAGGGGACGCGGACGGTCGCGGAAGCGCCGTCGAGCCGAGCGCCGCCAGCGCGAGGGAATCGCCCCCCATCGAAGGAGGCTGGGACAGGCCGGGCGAGGTCTCGTCGCGGCTGATGAGCTGTGCGATCGTGGCTTCGACGGCCGCAGCATCGACGAACTCTTGCTTCTGGAAGAGCGCACGAGAGATGGCAGCCGACATGTCCCGCGCACTCTGGAACCTGTCCTCGGGGGACTTGGCAAGTGCGCGCATGACGAGCGCTTCGAGCTCGGGAGGCACCTCTCGCGCGAACGTCGAGGGGGGCTCGACCACGCCCGACCGCACCGCGTCGAGCAGACTGTCGCCCGAAAGGCTGCCGTGCAGCGGTCGTGCGGTCAAAAGCTCGTGCATGATGACCCCGAGCGCGTAGATGTCGCTTCGGCGGTCGACGCGCTCACCGCGGGCTTGCTCGGGCGACATGTACCCGTATTTGCCTTTGATGACGCCCGCCTCGTCGCGGAAGAGGTTGGCCTTGGCAATTCCGAAGTCGGCAATTTTGACCGCTCCCTCGAAGCTCAAGAGCACGTTTTGCGGCGAGACGTCGCGGTGGACGATGTCGAGCGGCGATCCCCCTTCCTTGCGCTCGTGCGCATAGTGAAGCCCCTTGCCTGCTTCGGAGATCATGTACGCGCCGACCCAGGGCGGAATCTTCGTCGCCTTGGCCTTGGCCGCGCTCATCAGCTTGCCGAGATCGGGCCCCTCGACGTACTCCATCGAAAGAAGCAACCCCTCGTCGCCGTAATCCTGGAACTCGTAAACCTGGACGATGTTCGGGTGATTGAGTCGTGTTGCGAGCTGGGCTTCTTCTACGAACATCGAGCGAAAGCGCCGCGACGCGCCGTGCGCCGGCAGAATGCGTTTGAGCACCAGGATCTTGTAGGTGCCTTCCGCCCCTTGTCTCTTGGCGACGAAGACCTCGGCCATTCCGCCCGCACCGAGGCGGCGGATGATCTCGAAACCGCCAAGCTGGGTCGGAAGCTGGGTCGCTACCATGGCGCTTCACCCACACGCAGAACCCCACAATGGTACTCGCGCGCGACGTCGGTTTCCATGAGCGTCTCGCGACATGCGGATCGGCTCCGCTGGGAGCGAGAGTTCTCCGATCTTTTGTAAGAAACTCGTGTTACCGTCGCGCTCGCTGTAGGTTCCGAGTTCACCCGTGGAAAGCACCGAGAGGTCCACATGGAGAAGAAGATGTGGCTCGTACGCGCAGCGACTTTGGCCCTGGTAGGGAGCCTGACTTGGGAGGCGACCGCGCAAAAGCCGCCGCCTAAGGGTGCACCACCTGCGCCCGCGCCCGCGGCGCCGGCCGCGCCAGAGACGAAAGCCGAGGACACCGAGGGCCCGTTCGCTCCCAAGGGGAGAACCGGCAAGATGAAGGAAACCACTTCCCAGGAGGAGGCCGCCCCGAAAGAGAAGCCGGCAGGCCCGCCGCCTCCCGAGAAGCCCGGCGCCGCGGGGCTCGACATGGTGTTCGGCTGGGGCAACAACGGTCACGGAACCGAGGCGTTCGACATGAGCGTCGTCTCGTTCATCCTCTCGGGAAGCTACCAGCTCACCCCGGTGTGGGGCGTTCGCCTGCGCGTTCCTTTCGCAACCGGCAAGATCACCGAACCCCCCGCGGCCGGATACAACGCCGCGGCGTTCGGAAACGTGGAGCTCGCGGGCTCCTACCGACTCGAGCTGTCCGAACGTGTCAGGCTCCCCATCGAGCTCGCCTTGACGCCACCCACGGCCAGCGGCGATCGCTTTTCGCAACCCGACGAGATGGGAAGCCGGCGGTCTTATCGCGTCAACACGGCCGCGCAGGTCACCCGCGGTCTCGAGGAGGATGCCCTCTTTGCTCCGCATCGCTTCGGGATCGTGCCCAAAGCGACGATTCAATACTTGGGCGATTCGTTCACCGCGGCCGCCTACACCAAGGTCCCCATGCTCATCCGAGCCGGAGGGGAAGATCCGCGCCCCCCTCCGCCCGGAATGCCGGACTACAATATTCGATCGGCGGTCATCCAGTGGTTGGTCGGCGGCGAGATCCATTTCGGGCTTCTGGAGAACAAGCTCGACCTCGGCACGCGCGCATGGACCGCGCTTTTGTCGAACGAGTACATCGACGTCCTCGCAACGGCGCTCGTCCCACCCACGAAGTTCCAATTCGTGCTCGAGCCACAGGTCCGCGCTTTCTTCGGCCCAGTGAGGGCCGGCATCGGCTTCATCTGGCCGATCGGCGGCCGACTCGGCAGCGACAACCAGCAGGTGAACGGGCTTCGTCTGTTCGGGTCCTACGCCTTTTGAGGTGCAGGCACGGCCACGCCCGACTACTTTACCGGGCATGGACAACCGCGCACCAACTTGGCACGAGCCTCCGCTCGCCGAGGTCGATCCCGAAATCTCCACTTTGATTCTGGAGGAGGAGCGGCGCGAGGCCGAAACCGTGCGGCTCATCGCCAGCGAGAATTACGTCTCGCGCGCCGTGCTCGAAGCGAGCGGGTCGGTGCTCACCAACAAGTACTCGGAGGGATATCCGCGCAAGCGCTACTACGAAGGGCAGCAGTCGATCGATCCCGTCGAGGAGCTCGCCTGCGAACGGGTGAAAAAGCTCTTCGGTATGGACCATGTCAACGTGCAGCCCTACTCGGGAAGCCCGGCCAACTTGGCGGTCTATCTGGCCACGGTGCAGCCGGGAGACACGGTGATGGGCCTCGGGCTGCCCTCGGGTGGGCACCTGACGCACGGCCACAACGTGTCGATCACCGGGCGCTACTTCAAGAGCATTCCCTACGGGCTGCGTGCTTCCGACGATCGCATCGATCTCGACCAGGTTCGCGCCCTCGCGCGCGAACATCGGCCGAAGCTCATTTTTTGCGGAACCACGGCCTACCCGCAAGACCTTCCGCGGGCCGCGCGGCGGCATGATCATGTGCAAAAAGGAGCTCGCGACCGCCATCGACAAGGCCGTTTTCCCCGGGCTTCAAGGGGGGCCGCACAATCACACGACCGCGGCCATCGCGGTGGCAGCCCGTGAAGCATCGCTGCCGTCCTTCCGGGAATACGCCAGGCAGATCGTCGTCAACGCGAAAGCTCTCGCCGAAGAGCTCCTCGCCCGCGGCTTTCGACTGGTCACCGGCGGAACCGACAACCATCTCATCCTGCTCGACCTCACGACCAAGAACGTCACTGGTAAGGTCGCCTCCAAGGCGCTGGATCGCGCGGGCATCGTCACCAACTACAACGCCATTCCCAACGACCCCCGCAAGCCTTTCGACCCTTCCGGTCTGCGCATTGGAACCCCCGCGGTGACCTCGCGAGGCATGAACGCGCCCGAAATGAGGCGCATCGCGAAGCTCATCGACGAGGTGGTCGCGGCGCCGGGCGACGAGTCGCTCATCGCCCGCGTCTCGGGCGAGGTCAAAGAGATGTGCCGCGCCTTCCCCGCCCCCGGCCTCCGCCTCTGACGGCTAGGGCAGATTCACAGGGAGACGGGGTGGCGGGGAGATTTTGTTTTTTTGTCCGTCGATGGGACCGCCGGATCTGGGTCGGGACACGCTCGCAGTGCACCCATCCAAAAATTCCCCGCCTCTCCGCCTCCCCGTAAAAATCAACCCCACCAGCCATCGGAACCTAGCCAGTTACGGATCTTCGCAGGCGCGGGCAACGGGAGCCGCGGATTCCGCCCAAGGGTGTCGTTGTCAGCGCGGGCTTGACCGGAGGCGGCCGCCACGGGAAAACCGTGCGGTGCACTTCGTCCTCCCCGCCGCGCGACGCGCCATTTGGGTCTTGCGCGCGTTGCTGTTGGGAGCGGTCGTTCTCGGCGGAGTGGCACGCGGCGCGGAATCGCCGTCGTTCCAGCGGGCAGCGCTCGAGCTGCGTCAGGCGCAAGGCGTCGAGAGGTACGCCGCGATCCGCGCCGTCTGGCGTCAGTGGGATCAAACCGATCCCGCCGAGGTCGAAGAAACGATCGCCATCCTCGAGCGGGACAAGTCGGCAACGGCTCCTCTTCGTGCCTATGCGTCGATCATCGGTGCCTACGGACGCAGGCGCCGCGGCGACCTCGAAGCCGCAAAGGCGAAGATACGTGCGGTGGGCATGGTCGATAGGTGGCTCGTCTTGGGCCCCTTCGACAACGAAGGCAAAGACGGAGTCGATCACCCATTCACGCCCGAAAAGGAGTTGGCCCAGCCGATCGATCTGACTCGCCCATACGATGGCAAAGAGCGCCCGGTCCGATGGCGCCTCGCGCCCGACGTTTACGGCTACGGCTGGCTCGACCTCGGAGATCTGATTCGCCCTCGCGAGAAGGTTTGCGCATACGCGACGACGTTCGTGCGCGCCAAGGGAGGTGCCGCGCGCACCGGGTCGATTTGGGCGGGCGCGTCCGGCGCGTTCAAGCTGTTTTGGAACGGGACCGAAGTGCTGGTCGACACGGCCTACCGCGGTCTCGATGCCGATCGGTTCGCGGTTCCGGTGGCGCTCGCCAAAGGCTGGAATCGTTTGACCGTCAAAGTGTGCGGCGACGACGAGGGCCCGATGCTGTCGCTCCGACTGGCCGATGCGTCGGGAGCCCCCGACCCGTCGCTCGAGTTCACCGCGGATGCGTCGGTCGCTGCCGAGGCAGCGAAGAACGCCAGCAGCGAGAGCACCCCGCGCGCCAAGAGTGCTCTTTTCGGCCCCATCCCCACGTTCGAAAAGCTGGTTGCGAACAAGAAAACCGACCCTCACGTGCTCGAGGCGTATGCGCGTTACCTCTACCTGACGGGAGGCGACGACTCCGCCCAGCACTTGGCGCAGGATCTCGCGCGCCGAGCCGCCAAAGCGGGCGCGACGCTGGCGCGCCACCTGCTCGCGGCCGAGCTCTCCGACGATCGCAACGAGAAGCGCGAATGGCTGAACCGCGCTCAAGCGCTGGTGGGAGACAGCTCGCACCCTATCGAGCTCCTCCTCGCGCAGGCGGAGCTCTCCCGCACGGGGACCAACTGGCGCGACGCGACGCCATTCTATGACCAGGTGCTCGCCCAGGATCCCGCCAACATTCGAGGCGTCCTCGGGCGCGTCGAGCTCTACCGAGAGGCGGGTCTCAAGCGGACCGGCCTTCTCACGCTCGAGTCGGCTCTCGAGAAAAACCCGCGCTCGGTGGCGCTCCTTCGCGTCTATGCCACCGCCTTGCGCGACGTAGGGCGCACGACCGAAGGCGACGAGGCGGCCAGCCGCTATTCGGCGCTGAGGTTCGACGATACCAACTACTTGGGCGAGCGGATCGATCTCGCCGTCAGGCGGCGCGACCAAAAGGCGGCGGCGCGATGGATCGAGCGCCTCCTCGCAGCGAGTCCCGACTCGTCGTGGGCGCTCTCCATCTCGGCGCGCGCGTACCGCGCTCTCGGCCAGGAGGGACAGGCGATCGCGCTGTACAAGAGAGGGCTCGAGCTCTCACCGGAGGACGTCGAGACGCTGCGTGCGCTGGCCGACCTCTACGCCGAATCGGGAAAGAAGGAAGAGCAGCTCAAATTCTTGCGCCAGATTCTGGCCATCCGGCCGCAGGAGAAGGACGTCCGCGAGTACGTCGAGCACATCGAACCCCCCAAAGCGCGTCGCGACGAGCAGTACGCCTGGCCGTCCGAACGCTTCCTCGAAAAGCGCAAACTCGCGGCTGGCGGCCACCACCGCCGAACGCTGCGCGACTTGACGGTCACCACGGTGTACCAGAACGGGCTCGCCTCGCGCTTTCATCAGGTCGTGTTCCAGCCGCTCACCGACGAAGCGGCGGCAGCCGCTCGCGAGTACGCGTTCGCTTATCAAGCGGACAGCGAGGTCGTGCAGCTCCGTGCTGCCCGCGTCTACCGCGAAGGGGGTAAGATCGACGAGGCCATCGAGAGCGGCGAAGGGCCGGCCGACAATCCGGCCATCGCCACCTACACGTCGGCGCGCACCTTCTACGTGCACTTCCCGCGGCTCAACGCTGGCGACGTCGTCGAGCTGCGCTACCGAATCGAAGATGTCGGCCAGCGCAACGAGCTCTCCGACTACTTCGGCGAGATCGTTTACCTACAAGAACCGGTCCCGGTGTACGGGGCGGAGTACGTGCTGCGAACGCCGAAAAATCGATCGTTTTACTTCCACGCCTCGCCCTTGCCCGGCCTGGCGCGCGCCGATGCGGTCGAGGGGGACACCCGCGTGTACAGCTTCAAGGTGCCAGAGATCGCCCCTCTTTTCCCGGAGCCGAAGATGCCCCCCTTCGGGGAGGTGCTGGGGCACGTGCACGTGTCCACCTACAAGAGCTGGGATCAGGTCGCCACCTGGTACGCGGGACTCGCACGGGACCAGCTGAAGCCCGACGACGAGGTGCGGAGGCGTGTCACCGCGCTCACCAAAGGGCTCACCGATCCAGCCGCCAAGGTTCGAGCGATCTACGACGAAGTGGTGCAGCGCACGCGCTACGTGGCGCTCGAGTTCGGCATCTATGGTTACAAGCCGCGGCCGTGCGCGCTCACGTTCGCGCGCGGGTGGGGCGATTGCAAAGACAAAGCCACGCTCATCGTGACGATGCTGAAGGAGGCAGGGATTCCCGCTTCACTCGTGCTGGTGCGGACCGGCATGCGCGGCGAGTTCTCCACCGAACCGGCGAGCCTTGCGCCATTCGATCACGCGATCGCCTACGTTCCGTCGATGAGTCTTTTTCTGGACGGCACCGCCGAGTACACCGGATCGAACGAGCTGCCGGCGATGGATCGGGGCGCGCTCGCCCTCATCGTCGACGAGTCGGGCAAGGGCAAGCTCGTTCACCTGCCAGAACCGGAGGCCGAACAAACGCGCCGCGCTCGCAAGGTCGACGCGACCCTCGGAGTCGACGGCTCGGCCCAACTCGAAATCCGCGCGGAAACGAGCGGCGCGCTGGCCGCCGAGGAGAGACAGCGCTACCACGCCAAGGCCACGCGCCGAGAGCGGTTCACCCAGGACCTCGCCGGTGAGTTTTCCGGTTTCGAGTTGGCGCCGGCCGCGACCGCCCTCGACATGAGCGACCTCGAGGACATCGAGCAACCGGTCAAGGTGCACGCGCGCGGCAAGAGCACCATCCTCGGGCGGCGCGATGGATCGGACATCGCGATTCCGGTCGGTCCCACCGGTAGGCTCGTCCCTGCCTTTGCCTCGCTGTCGGCGCGCAAACAGGACATTCGCATTCATGTTCGATCGGCGCTCGAAGAAGAATTCGTGATCCACCTGCCACCGAGCTTCAAAGTCCGCACGTCCCCCGAACCGGCCGAGCAAAAGACGCCGTTCGGCAGCTTCATGATCAGCGCCGAGGTGTCGGCGAACAAAGTCACGATCAAGACCCGAGTCGCATTTGCGAAAACGCGCATCACGCCCGCCGAATACCCGGCCTGGCGCGCCTTCTGTGAAGCAACCGATCGTGCGTTCGCGCAGCGGCTGGTGGTAGGGACGGCGAAGTGAGCCGCGTCGTCGTGGCGAAGGCGTCTGGCTGTCAGGCCCTTCTCGTTGCAATGGCCATGATGCTCGCGGCGTGCCGCTTTGCCAACGTGCCGCGCGCTTCGGCCAGCGTCGAAGCCGCGCGTCGCGCCGCGCGGGGCTCGAGCGACCCTGACGTGGTAGGACGCTGGTTGCTTTACGAGCTCGTGTCGAAGGGTGGTGAAGTTCCCAAAGCGCGCGAGGCGCGTGCCCGCCTGGACAAGCTCCCGCGCGGCGGAATGTACGCGTCGCTCGCGAGGGCGATCGACGACGGCGGCCACGGGCACCTCGAGTCGGCCGCGTATGCGTACTTGGAGGCGGTGCGTTCCGCTCGCTCGTCCTCCGACCCGCGCGCCCCGCTCATCGCTTGGTTTTCGACCAATCACCTGCTCGGGCTCGCGCCGAACGTCGCCGAGCTCTGGGAAAAAGGGAGTGCGAACGTCGAAGATTCCATCGACCAGCCCGGCGCGATCGGATGGCGCGGGCGCGGCGAGCTCGTGAGCTGGGCATCGCAGCGAGCGTACGAGGCGGCCAAACCCGGCGCGATCGACACGTTCGCCAGCCGCCATGGATGCATCCGAAAACTTCGCTTGGCGGGCCCGTTCGGGCACGGCGCAGCGCAAGATCGACGGCGTGTGTTCGAGGCCGAAAAGGCCGGTCCGTGGCCGCGTACCTGGTCGCCGGACCCCGGCATCCACGTCGCGCCGCACGTCGTCGCTACCGAGCGGCACGGGTGCCCAGTGAAAAGCACCGAACCCGTCGCCGGCGGCATCTTCTATACGGAGACGTTCATCGATCTTCCTGCGGAGCGCGAATTACTCGTTGCCGTGCAGGGCGCCTATCGGGTCAGCATCGACGACGCAGTCGTGCTCGATCGCGATACGCGCACGTGGGGGGTATGGGGCAAGTTCGCGGTGCGCGTTCGACTGTCGGCCGGCCGCCATCGCATTCTCGCTCGCATCGCTAATCCCGAAACGTCGATCCGATTGATGAAGCCGGACGGGACTCCGCTCGGGATCGAGTCGAGTGACGATCCGAGGCCGCCGTACGTGCTCACGCCTCCCGTGGTGCTCGATGACCCCAACGTGCTCGCTCAGTTCGTGAAGGACGGCAAACCGGTTGGAGTCGACGACGATCTCGCCCGCTACCTCGGGAGCTACTTGGCCCATGTCGAAGAAGAAGACGACGTGGCATCGGTGCTCATCGAACCGCTCGTCAACGAGCCGAGCCAGGCAACGGCCGCTTCGCTGGCGATGGCGGCCATCTTCGCAGAGAAGGATCCCATCTTCCCGGAGAGCGATCGTCACGATCTGGCGCGCGATATGCGCCAGCGCGCGGCAGCCAAGGACCCCGAGCTGTGGTGGCCGAGGTTCTGGTTGGCCCTCGATGGCGCGGAGAAAAAGGGGCTCCCCGATGCGGTCGAGGAGATTCGCAAGCTCGCCGATCATTTCCGCGACGTGCCCGAAATTCCACAGGGGTTGGCCCAGCTCTACGGACGACTCAATTGGATCGCCGAGCGTTCGGTCCTCTTGAAGGAGCTCGCCACGCGATTTCCGCGCAACGTGCGCGTCTTGCAGGACGTGCTGGAGGTTCTCGAGGACCAGGGGCGTCACCTGGAGGGCGATCGCATCGCGGCGCGCATCAAGAGCCTGGATCCGGACAGCGAAATCGAGGTGGACCGCGCCCTTTCCCGCCGCGACTACCCGGCCGCGGTCCAAGAGTTGAAGCGCCTCGGGCAGCGTCGTCCGGATCGCAAGGACATCGCCGATCGGATCATCGACGTGATGGCGCGGGGGGGCGACGGCGCCGGCACGCTCCCGATGCTCGAGCGGGCTCTCGCCGGGAGGCCGCGCGACGCGAAGCTCCGCCTCGGTCTGGCCGATGCTCGCTTCGCCACCGGCAACAAGCTCGCGTTGCGTCACGCCGTCGCCGACGCGATTCTCGCCGGGGGAAGCTTGGTCGAGCTCGCCGAGGCGGTCGAGCTCGTGGAGGGAATGACGGAGCTCGAGCCTTATCGACTCGATGGCATTGCCATCGTGAAAGCCTATCAGGCGTCCGGCACGGAGATGGAGGGCAACGCTGCGCGCGTGCTCGACTACTCGACCTTGTGGGTCCACCCGGATGGAAGCAGCCGAATGCTCGAGCACGAGCTCATCCGCATTCAATCGCAAGAGGCGATCGGGAAGATGGCCGAGCAGAAGCTGCCGGACGGGCTTCTACTCAAGATGAGGGTCATCAAAAAAGACGGCACCATCCTCGAGCCGGAGCTGGTGCCCGGCAAACAGACCGCCACGATGCCGCATCTCGAGATCGGCGACTACATCGAGACCGAAAGCATCACCACGCGCGGAGGCGACGGGCAGCTCGGTCATCGATACTTGGGACCTCACTGGTTCTTCCGCGAGGCCGACGTTGCCTATTGGCGCAGCGAGTTCGTGGTCATCGCTCCCAAGGACCGGCCGCTCGTCATCGAAACCCGAGGTGACGTCCCCCCGCCGAAAATCCGCCAAGATGGGCCCCTTCTGGTGAGGCGATGGCGCGTCGACAAAAGCCCGGCCGCGCCCGAGGAGCCGGCCAGCGCCCCCATCCAAGAGTTTCTGCCGAGCGTACGAATCGGATGGGGCATTTCGCTCTCCGACCATCTGAGCCGACTTGCCGACGCGGCGAGCGACGAGCTGCCGCGCGATCCGCGCCTCGGTCGCGTCGCCGCTCAGATCGTGGGGGCAGAAAGAAGCGATGAGCAGAGAGCGCGCAAGCTCTATCGGTGGATACTCGCCAACGTGGAAGACGGCCGCGAATCGGACGGGCGTCGGGTGATCATCGGAAAATCGGGCAACCGTGCGAGCGCCTTCATCTATCTGTGCCGCACGCTCGGAATCCCGGTGGAGATGGCGGTCACCAAGGACAAACTGAGTGCGCCGCCGCTCGGAGCGATCTCGGAAGCCGAACAGTTCGACGACTTCATCATTCGCGTGGGCGGGGCCAAGCCCGAATGGATGACGGTGCACGACAAGTTCGCACCTTACGGATACGTGCCGGCGGGCCTTCGCGGCCAGACGGTCTACCGCCTGATCCCGGGCACGCCGCGCGAAACCACGACCGCCCAGGGAGCTTCCGACGGCGTGCTCTACGAAGGCACCGGCGAGATTCAGGGGGACGGAACCGCGGCGATCGAGCTCGCACAGAAGTTTGTGGGCCAGGCGGCGATGGGGCTGCGCGCCGGCCTCGAGCAGCTTCCCCCCGCACAACTCCACGACGTGATCGAAGGCAAGCTGCTGGCGCAAGCCATCCCGGGCGCGAGGCTCGGCAAAATGTCGGTCGAGAATCAGGCGGATCTCGATCAGCCCATCGTGATGCGCATGAGCGTGCGGGTCTCCGACTTCGCACGGCGCCGCGGCCGCGATTTGGTGATGGCTCCCCCCTTTCCGATTCGGATTTCGCAGATCACCCGATTGCCGCGCCGCCAAACGCCTCTCCTATTGGGCGAGCCGACGTACGCTTCGATTCGACTTTCGTTCAAGCTTCCACCGGGGGCGCGTGTGGTCTCGTCGCTCGCGCCCATCGAGATCAAGGATCGCGACCGCAAGGTGACCGTGCGCGATCGGCAGGAGGGGCAGAATCTCGTCCTCGAGCGCGTGATCGACATTCCCGCGGGCCGCGTGGAACCCGCTGCCTATCCCGAGCTCCAGAATTTCGCGCGCCGGGCCGATGAAGCCACCATGCGCGACATCGTCATCTCCGTCGGACGCTAATTCGACCGGCGTCGGTATTTCCAGCTCAAGATCGCGAGCTCGAGCGCCGCGAACGCGGCCAATACGTTGGCGGCGAGTGTCAAGTTCGTGGTCTCGTAAATGCCCGCGGCCAAGATTTTCGCCTTGTCCACCAGATCGAGATCGCCCCGGTAGAGAGCCGTCTCGGTAAAAACGACGAGGACGATCGCTGCGACGATCGCAACGACGGCGGCTGACGCGAGCAAGCCGGCCATCGCCGTCAGCGAGCGCGGAGCGCGCGCACGACCCCAGAGTCGCAACGCCCAGACCAACACGGCCACCGGCGGAATGACGGCAAAGAATCCGATGGCTGCGGTAACGGCCCAGCTCACGGCTCACCGACCAGAAGGCAGCCGAGCTATTTCTTCTTGGTAGGACCCTGCGGCCCGTCGTCGGGAGGCGGAGGAGGGGACGTGGTCTCTTTGAGGCGCTGCTCGATGCGCTTTTTGACTTCCCCGTACTTCGTCTCGAGATCGACGTGCACGTCGACCATTTTGATGCGCTCGGTGGCGGTCGCGATGTAGCCGTTCGCGTTGGGGTGGGTCGACACGAACTGGCTGTATTGCTCCCAGGCTTTTTTGGCCTCCGGCCACTTGCCTTGACGCTCGCGCAGATCGGCGATGACGAACAAGAGCTTGGCATGCATGTCGTCCTTGGCACCCACTCGGGCGAGACCGGTCGCGAAGCTCGCGTCGGCTTCGGCGATATTTCCGGCGGCCAGCTGCGCTTCGCCGAGAAAATAGTAGCCCGACGGGTCGGTGGGCGATTCTGCGATGGCTTCCTTGTAGGCGGCGACGGCTCCGGCAAAATCGCGGGCGGCGTAAGCTCCGTGCCCCTTCACGACCTTGGCGCCGTAGGGAGTTTTGCCCCTTACCTCGGCCTTGGGCGCGGGCGCGGGCGCGGCGGGAGCCTGAGCCGATGCGCCGGTGCTCACGGAGCCCCCCACGCTGATCTGGGGATCGGCCCACGATAGGGCGGACGTGGAGAACGCCAGCAACAAGGTGGAGACGAGTAGGCGGAAGCGCATCCGAGGTCCTCCCAAAAACCCAGGTGTCGAGCGTATCATCCGCGCTGTCTTATCGCTACCGGGACCCAGCGTGGAGAAAGCACCGACCATCCGTCCGTATCCTTGGGGTGCGCTCGAAACGTTACCCCGGGAAACCATCGGGCTCCTGCGCGACACGCGGCGCGCCGTGGCAAGGGCGATCGACGAGCGGAAGATCGAACAAACGCTCTCCGAGGCCCTCGGCCAACGGGTCCGCGTGCTCGTATCGGTCGTGAAGGTAGCGGTCGAAGAGCCATCTTCCTTTCACGCCGCCTCGGTGGCCTTGGCCACGACCGACGATGCGCTGCGTATCCAGCTGGAGGTCGATCGGGAGCTCGCGAGAACGCTGGTCGCGCGCATCATGGGGCGCCCTCCACGGATCGGCGATCCCCGCGCGCCTCTCGCGCCCGAAGTGGAAGGGGCCCTCCTCGCGATCGTGACGAGCGTCGCGCGCCGGGCGCACGGCAGCGGGGCAGTGCTCGTGCCTATGGGATCGGGAGCTTGGCGGCGAGAGCCGGGAGAGCGCCACCTGGAAGTGCACGCGACGGTCATGGTCGGAGACGACGCGTACGCGGCACGAGCCTCGATCCAACTACGAAAGGCCTTCTCCCCCGGGCCGATCGGCGCGGCCGAGCTTGCCTCGCTCGGCCCGCTCCCCATCTCGATTCCAGTCGTGGCAGCGGTTTCGTGGGCGCGTTCGGCGGACGTTTACGCGA
>WNGB01008289.1_pt1 | contig 15993 bp, 8 predicted proteins | sample 5400681 | NCBI WGS metagenome assembly WNGB01 (sample SAMN13153367, study PRJNA577476) | soil metagenome | isolation source: 115 cm soil or saprolite under grassland replicate 2 | place: USA:California | collected 2016-06-15 | reverse complement strand
GCCATCGCGCACCTGACCAGGTGGAGGATTCTCGACACAGGCTGGCGGGGACGCCTGTCCGAGTTCCCCGACCTGCTACGCACCGTCACCGCTCTGGAGATCTACCGAGCACGCGAATAAGGCTTTTGAATAACGCTCCCGGATCAGCCGTGGTCGTGGAACTGGGAGTTCACCGGCACGAAGCTAGAGGAATTCCCGGTGCCCTCGGCCGTACCGTTGGGGCGCGCGCAGCGTTTGGACCGGTCGGCGCAGGAGATTGCCATCGTCCGGCGGCCGGAGGCGGTCGCCGCCACTGGAGCGCCGACTCGCGAAGGGCTGGACAAAGCCCGTGCGGGATACGACCGGATCCGGGGGAAGATGATCGCGACTCAGGAGGAGTTGGACTGGGAGGTGTACAGGCTATATAGGCTGCTGGACGAGGACCTGACCGCGCCCGAAGACTCGGTACCACGACTCAAGCTGGGCGAACGCGCCTTTGAGATCGTGCTGGCCCGCAAGATGGCAGCCGGTGAGGCCGAGACCCAATGGTTCGCGCGCCACAGTTCCACGCCGATCACGGACATTCCCGCGCATTGGCCAGAGGCGTACAAGAGGGTCGTCGAACGGCGCATCCAGATCATCGAGGAGCGGCCGGACATCGCGCTCATCGAGCGACCCGAGTACAAGCGTCGCTGGACCGCCACGCCCTGGGAGGTCCAGGAGACGGAAGCCCTCCGGGACTGGTTGCTTGACCGGCTCGAAGCCGAAACCCTGTGGCGCGAAGGCGGACGCGCCCGCGTACTCTCCGTGGCCCAACTCGCCGACCGCATCGGTGCCGACGCAGACTTCCGTAATGTGCTCGCTCTCTATCTCGGGCATGACGACTACGACCTTGCGGCCGAGTTGACGAAGCTCGTCGCCGATGAGGCCGTGCCGTACCTCGCGGCGTACCGCTACAAGCTGAGCGGGTTGCGCAAGCGTGAGCAGTGGGAGCGCACCTGGGACCTGCAGCGCCGCGAGGACCGGGGCGAGAAGCTGGATAAGCCGATTCCGGTCCCCCAGAAGTACACCGGTACCGACTTCGCCAAGAACTCCTATTGGCGTAATCGGGGCAAGCTTGACGTGCCGAAGGAGCGGTTCATCGTGTACCCGAAGGCTGGCCGGGACGCGGACAAGACGCCCGTCATCGGCTGGGCCGGCTGGAATCATCTGGACCAGGCGCAGGCGCTGGCCACCCTCTATATCGGGCGTAAGAGCGAGGAGGGCTGGCCGGCCGAGCGGCTGCTGCCGCTGTTGGCCGGCTTGGTGGAGCTGGAGCCGTGGCTGCACCAGTGGTACACCGAATCGACGCCCGGCTACCCGGGCAACCCGGCCGCCTTCTACACCACCCTGATCGACACGGAACTCGCCGGCCTGGGTTACGGCCGGGCTGATCTCGCACCGGAGAAGCTGTCATGACCCTGATGCGTGACGTCATCACCATCCCAGAGCGGGTTGCCGACTCCGACTTCGTGATGCGCCTGTCCGAGGGCGTGGCGCATGCGCGGCAGACCATCCGCGACTACGTGGTCACCGACAGCCTCAAGCGCAACTTCGCCACGGCGCTCGGGCTGATTGGGCAGGCGGTGGAGACGGGCCGGTCGCAGGCGGCGTTCCTGCATGGGTCGTTCGGCTCTGGCAAGAGCCACTTCATGGCGGTGCTGCACGAGATCCTGCTCCGTAACCCGGACGCTCGCGCCATCAGGGAGCTGGCCGAGGAGATCGACGAGGCGGACAAGTGGCTGACCGGTACCACGGTCCTGCCGTTGACGTACCACATGCTCGGCGCGCGGTCGGTGGAGGAGGCGGTCTTCGGCGGGTACCGGGCACAGATTGAGCGGCTGCACCCGGACGCGCCTCCGCCCGCGCTGCACCGCTCGGACGCACTGCTGGAGGACGCCGCCCGTTACCGGGCCGACATCGGCGACGAGAAGTTCTTCCAGCGCATTTCCGGGGCGGCTGGTGGCGGGTCGGCCGGCTGGGGGGCGTACCGCGGGGGGTGGGACGCGGCCGGCTACGCGGCGGCGGCAGCGGCGGCGCCCGGCACCGCCGAGCGGGACCGGCTGGTCAGTGACCTGACCGCGACGCTGTTCTCCGGTGCCGTGCACAGCGGCGAGTACCTCGACATCGACACCGGCCTGGCGGTGCTGACCCAGCACGCTAAGTCGCTCGGGTACGACGTGGTGGTCCTGTTCCTCGACGAGCTGGTGCTGTGGCTGTCCCAGCATCTGTCCAACCTGGAGTTCGTCAACCAGGAGGGCGGCAAGCTCGCCAAGTTCGTCGAGTCGGCCGACGCGCACCGGCCGGTACCGCTGGTGTCGTTCGTGGCCCGGCAGCGCGACCTGGCCGCGTTCCTCGGCCCGCACGTGCCCGGCGCGGAGCGGCAGGCGTTCGCCGACGTGTTCCGGCACGGGCGCGGCCGGTACCAGGAAATCCTGCTGGAGGAACGTAACCTGCCGCTGATCGCCGAGAAGCGGCTGCTGGCCCCAAAGGACGCGGCGGCGAAGAAGATCCTCGACGACGCGTTCGCGTCGGTGAGCCGCCGGCCGGAGATCTGGGACACGCTGCGGCTGGGCGCCCAGTTCGAGGACGCCGGGATCGGGTCCGACGAGGCCGTGTTCCGCCGGCTGTACCCGTTCAGCCCGGCCCTGGTCGCCACGCTCGTCGCGCTGTCGCAGGCGTTGCAGCGCGAGCGCACCGCCCTGAAGACCATGCTGCGGCTGCTGGTCGACCGGCGCGACACGCTTCAGGTCAACGACCTGATCGGGGTGGCGGAGCTCTTCGACGAGCTGGTCGGCAAGGGCGAGCTGCCCGACGAGCCGGCGCTGCGCGGGCACTTCGAGACCGCGCGGACGCTCCACCGTACCCATCTGCGCCCGCTCCTGCTGCGCAAGCACAGCCTCGACGAGCCCGGCGCCGCCAACACCGGCGACGATCACCCGTTCCGTATCGATGACCGGCTGGTCAAGACGCTGCTGCTGGGTGCGCTGGTACCCGACGTGCCCGCCCTGCGCAACCTGACCGCTGCCAAGCTCCACGCGCTCAACTACGGCAGCATCGCCAGCCCCCTGCCCGGCATGGAACCCCAGATCGTGCTGGGCCGGCTGCGCGAGCTGGCCACCGAGGCGCCGGAGATCCGCGTCGGCGAGGGGCCGGACCCCGTGATCAGCCTGGAGCTGTCCGATGTGGACTACCAGGCGATCCTGGACCGGGTCCCGGCCACCGAGGACACCCCGGGTGCACGGCGCCGACTGCTGCGCGACCTGATCTGCTCTGAGCTGGGCGTCAAGGCGATCGACTCGGTAACCCCGGAGCTGAGCCACCCGCGGGAATGGCGCGGCCGGCGGCACCAATTCGACGTGCTGTTCGGCAACGTACGCGACCCCGACGAGCTGCCCGAGGCGACACTGCGCGCCAACGGCGACACCTGGCGGATCGTCGTCGACTACCCGTTCGACGCGGCCGGGCACAGCCGGCTCGACGACATCGCCCGGGTGGAGAACCTGCAACGGGCCGGAATGACCGGCCGTACCGTCTTCTGGCTGCCGTTCTACCTGACCGACGACCGTCTCGGCGGGGTGGGCACCCTGGTCCGGCTCAACTACGTGCTGGCCGGCGGTGGCGACGATCGGCTGTACGCGCTCGCCTCGGACATGTCGCCACAGGACCGCCAGCAGGCCAAGCTGCTGCTCGAACAGCAGCAGCGGGCGCTGCGCGAGCGGCTGCTGGACTGTATGAAGCAGGCGTACGGCGCCGCCGCGCCGCAGCCCGCCGATGTCGAGATCGACCCGCAGCCGGTGTTCCGGTCACTGGAGAGTGGGCTGCGACTGGACAACCTGGTCGGCGGCACCCTGAAGGCCGCGTTTGACCATCTGACCGGCCAGGTGCTGGCCTGGAGCTACCCTGGGCGCCCCAACCTCCCCGAAGACGAGCCGGTGGTGCGGCTGGCCGACCTGAGGAAGATTCTCGAATGGGTGCGGCGTGCGGTGGCCGACGAGACCCGCGGTGTGGTGGTCGACCAGGCGGACCGGTCGACGGTCCGGCGGGTGTGTAACCCGCTGCGGCTGGGTGAGCTGGTCGAGAACAAGTACGTGCTGAACATGACCACCTCGATCTGGACCCGCGGCTTCCTGCGCGGCGCCGCGGACCGGGGCTACTCCGACCGGTTCCCGGTCCGGGTCCTGCGCGAGCTGGTCGAGGCGCCCCAGCCGCGCGGGCTTGACCGCAACCTACAAAACCTGATCATCGCCGCCTTTGCCCTCGACCATGACCTCGGCTGGTACCAGTACGAGGCCCAGGTGCCCGCCCCACCGTTGGAACACATCACCGACGACTACGAACTACGCCACCCGCCGCTACCCGACGAGGAAGCCTGGGCCAAGGCGGTCACCCGCTGTTCGGCGCTGTTCGGCCTGGTCCTGCCGCCGCTGCGCTCGGTTGCGAACGTTACCGATCTCGCCCACAAGGTGCGCGACAACGCCCGGCTACGCGTCAGCGACAGCCGCGAGCTGGTCCGCCTGCTCGAACGGCACGCTCCGATACTCGGACTGGATCGCGACGCCGACACCGGCCGGCTCGCCACCGCACGCCGGGCTGCCGCGCTGCTGGACCAGTTGACCGCCGAAACCGACGACAAGGTGCTCGTCGAGCTGTTGGCCAGCGCCGACCTCGGCGTCGACGACACCACCGCGAGCCGGTCGATGAGCACCGCCCGCTCGGTAGTCGCGGCATTGACCGGTACCCAGTGGACCCTGCTGGACGCGGTGGGCAAGCTCACCGACGCGCGGGCCGAGCGCGGCCGAGCGTTGCTGGAGCAGCTCGCCGACGCGGCCGCCCGCGACCAGTTCCAGCGCGATCTGATCGCCGAGCTGACCACCGCCGTCGAGCAGGCCAGCGCCCTGCTGGTGGTGACTCCGCCGCCCCCGCCCCCGCCTCCGCCGCCACCACCCCCACCGCCGCCGCCCGTGTCGGGAACCGGTGGGGACGAGACCGTGGTCGATGCGGCTGGTCTCAACGGGGTCGCGACGAAGATCGCCGAAGCGATGGACCGCAATCCAGGCAAGTCCGTGCGGATTACCTGGACGGTGCAGCGGTGACCGATCCGGCCATCGCACCCGCGGCCACCGAGGCGCAGGTACGCCGGCTGGCGCAGGACTGGCTGCCCAAGGCCCGGCCCGGCCAGGTCCTCGCGATCCAGGCCCGGCCGCAGTGGACAGCGCCTGAGCGGTTGGACATCGGCGGGCATCTGGTCCGGGTGGTCGCCTGCCCGTCCCCGGTGGCGATGCGGGCCGCGTTGACCGATCGGGCCGAGGGTGAGCGGCTGGTCGTGCTGACCGATTGCGATGAGGAGACGCTCGGTCTTGGCCTGCTGGCGCATTGCGCGAAGCTGCGCCCGGTCAGCATTGAGCCGTGGGAGCTGGTACGTACCCAGTTCGGTGTGGTTGACCTCGACCCGGCGTTGGTTAGGGAGGGGCGCTGGCTGGCCGAGGCGCTGATCGAGCATGCTCCGGCCAAGGGCTGGCCGCCGATCACCGGTACCGTGCTGACCCGCGACCATGCGCTGCGCAGCCTCGCCGCCGCGCTGCTCGGTGTGGCGGCCGATGACCTGGACAGCGCCGGGATCCTGCAGTGGACGACGCGGAGTGTCGACGTGGTCCGGTACGCGGCGCTGCCGGCGGGGCTGCGCGCCGGGGTGACCGGCTGGCTGGGCGAGACCGCCGGCGCGCCGGCACGGTGGGCGATGGCATGTGTGGATGCTGGTAACGGCACCGACGCCATCCCGCTGGGGCTCGTCGCGCGCTTGCTATGGGCCGGCGACGTGCCGGTGTCGACCGCGGTGACCGCCGCTCGGGTACGGATGGAGAGCCTGCTTGGCGGCGTACAGCCGACCATCACCGACGCGAAGGTGTGGGGTGACGCCGCCCAGGCGTGGGTGGAGCGGGCGGTGGAAGGCCCGGACAAGCAGCTCGTCGCACGGGTACTCGGCCGGGCCGAGGAGATCGCGCGTACCGTGCGCGCGGAGTCGCTGCTGGTACGGTCCGACCTGCTGCCCGCCGCACTGACCGCACGGCTGCACGACTTCGCTGACAAGCTTCGCGCGGCGCTGGCTAAGCCGGCAGCCGCCGAGCTGGCGGCGGCGGAGGTGGCGCTACGGACGCTGCGCCGGCACCGGCTCGCGGCGACCGGAGACCGCGCCGGGCTGGCCGAGATGGCGGTCCGGCTGCTGCGCTGGCTCGCCACACCGGAGCCCCCAGCCCCGGCCACGCTGGCCGAGGCGGTGACCCGGCACGTCACCATCGACGGGTGGGTCGACCGTGCCCGGCTCGACGTGTGGGCCGGCGACCCCGATCCCTACGTTGCCGCCGCGTACAAGATCCTGCACGACGCGGTCGATGCCCGCCGCGCCGTCCACGATGAACAGTTCGCCACGCTCCTCGCGCAGGCCACCGCCGCCGACTCCGCGCCCGGCGGCATGCTGCTGGTCGAGGACGTGCTGGCCCGGGTGGTCCGGCCGATCCTCGACGCCCGGCAGCGCGTGTTGCTGCTGGTTGTCGACGGCATGGGGGTGGCGGCCAGCACTGAGCTGGTCCAGTCGGTGACCGACCAGGGCTGGATCGAGCTGACTCCCGGCGGCGGCGGCCGCGTCGGTGTCCTCGCCGCCCTGCCCACCGTGACCCAGGTCAGCCGGGCCTCGCTGCTGGCCGGGCGGATCTGCACCGGGCAGCAGGCCGAGGAACGCGCCTCGCTCGCGGCGGCCCTGGGGCCGGACGTACGGCTGCTGCACAAGGCCGAGCTACGCGCCGGATCCGGCGCCAGCCTCGACCCGTCCGTCATCGCCGCCCTCGAAGACCCGGCGGTCCGGCTCGTGGCCGCCGTCGTCAACACCATCGACGACGCGCTCGACCGTTCCGACCCGGGCATCACGGAGTGGACGACGCAGACGGTGCGGGCCGTGCGCGACCTGCTCGCCCACGCCACGGACCGGATCGTGGTACTGCTGTCCGACCACGGTCACATCGTCGATCGGGGGCCGGAGATGCAGCTACGCTCCCACCCGTCGGGTGGGGCGCGCTGGCGGCCGGCCGACGCCCCGCCTGGCGATGGCGAGTTGTTGTTCGCCGGGCCGCGGGTTGCGCTCGGAGGCGGTCGCGTCGTGCTGCCCTGGCGGGAAACCCTGCGGTACGCGCCCCGCAAGGCCGGCTACCACGGCGGCGCCAGCCCCGCCGAGGCAGTGATCCCGCTGACCATCCTGTCCGCCAATGGCGACACGGCCGTACCCGGTTGGGCCGGTGCCCCCGTCGCCTCCCCAGCATGGTGGCGCGGGCCGTTCGCCCCGACTCCGATGGCGGCCGTGCCTACCGTGCAGGACACCCTCTTCGACGTCGTACCCGTCCTACCAGCCCAGCAGGCGGCCGGCGACGTGCCGCCGCTGGTCACGGTGCTGCTGGCCAGCGAGACGTACCGCAAGCGGCACAAGCTGGCTGGCCGCGCGGCCCTGCCCGATGACCGGGTCGCCGCGTTGCTCGGCGCCTTGGTGACTGCCGGCGGCCGGGCCCGCATCGACTCGCTCGCCGCCGAGGCCGGCATCCCGGCGCACCGGATCAACCTGACGATCGCCGCGCTGCGCCGGCTGCTGCAGGTCGAGGGGTACCCGGTGCTCGATGTCGATCCGGACGGGCAGAGCGTCATTCTCGATGAGCGGCTGCTGCGCGAACAGTTCCAGCTAGGGTCGTGACCGTGACGGTCGAGATCAGCCAACGCCGCCGCCGCCAGGTCATCGACGCCCTGCGTCGCGGCACCGTCCCTCACAACGGGCTCGACGTGCTGGCCGTCGGCCTCGATCGGCTCGTCCCCGCCGTCGATGCCGAACTGGCTACCGTCATCGACGGCGGGTCGGTGTTCAAGGCGGTACGCGGCGAGTACGGCGCCGGCAAGACGTTCTTCACCCGCTGGGTCGCGGAACGCGCCAAACGCTGCGGCGTGGCCACCGCCGAGGTGCAGATCTCCGAGACCGAAACACCGCTGCACCGCCTGGAAACCCTGTACCGGCGGATCACCGAGAACCTCACCACCGAAGAGTTCCCGCCCTCCGCGCTGCGCCCAGTGCTCGACAACTGGATGTTCACCCTCGAAGAGGACATCCTCGCCGCCGGCACCGTCGCCGAGAACGACGCTAGCGCCCTCGATACGGCGGTCGGCGAACTGATGGAGCGCCGCCTGGGCGGCATCGCCCGCAGCGCCCCCACCTTCGCCGCCGCGCTACGCGGGTATCGCGCCGCCACGGCCGGCGGTGACACCCGTACCGCCGAAGGGCTTGCGGCCTGGCTCGGCGGCCAGCCCAACGTCGCCGCCTCGGTGCGCCGCGCGGCCGGGGTGAAAGGCGAGCTGGACCACTTCGGCGCGTTCGGCTTCCTACAGGGACTGCTGACCGTGCTGCGCGACTGCGGCCACCCCGGGCTGCTCGTCGTCCTCGACGAGGTGGAGACGTTGCAGCGGATGCGCTCTGACGCCCGGGACAAGGCACTCAACGCGCTGCGCCAGCTCATTGACGAGATCGACAGCGGCCGGTTTCCCGGCCTGTACCTGGTCATCACCGGCACGCCGGCGTTCTTCGACGGAACCCAGGGCGCCCAGCGCCTTCCGCCGCTAGCTCAGCGTCTGGCCACCGACTTCACCACCGACGCACGTTTCGACAACCCGCGTGCGGTGCAGATCCGGCTACCCGGATTCACCGAGGACGGACTGCGCGAACTCGGCGGCCGCGTCCGCGACCTGTTCCTCGCCGGGCTGCCTGACGCCGACCGCATCGCCGCCCGCGTCGACGACCCGTACCTCGCCACACTGGCCCAGGTGGTCGTCGGACGGCTCGGCGGAAAGGTCGGCGTCGCCCCACGCGTGTTCCTAAAGAAGCTGGTCGCCGACGTCCTGGACCGGGTCGAGCTGCACCCCGACTTCGACCCGCGCCGGCACTACCAGCTCACCCTGACCGCAGCCGAGCTGACCGACGTGGAGCGCAACGCCGCCGGGCTCGCCGTACGTAGCGTCGACGACATCGAGCTTGACCTGCCATGACCGGCATCGACCGGCTGCACCCGGGCGTGGTGCACCACATCGTCAACACCCTCGGCTGGTCGTCGCTACGACCGTTGCAGGAGGCCGCGATCGAGCCGCTCGTCGACGGGGTGGACGCTTTACTGCTCGCACCGACCGCGGGCGGCAAGACCGAAGCCGCCGTCTTCCCGATGCTCACCGCGATGATCGAAAACGGCTGGCTTGGCCTGTCCGTGCTGTACGTATGCCCGCTGCGCGCACTGCTCAACAACCTGCATCCACGGCTGGACGGGTACGCCCGCTGGGTAGGTCGCAGCGCCGGGCTCTGGCACGGCGACACCTCGCAGACCCAGCGGCGCCGGATGCGAGTCGAGCGTCCAGACATCCTGCTCACCACCCCGGAGTCGCTGGAATCGCTGCTCGTCTCACCACTGGTCAACCCGCACGAGTTCTTCGCCGACCTGCACGCGGTCATCGTCGACGAGGTACACGCGTTCGCCGGCGACGACCGCGGCTGGCACCTGCTCGCCGTCCTGGAGCGGCTAACCCGGCTCGCGCACCGCCCACTGCAACGCATCGGCCTGTCCGCAACAGTCGGCAACCCGCACGGTTTGCTGGACTGGTTGCAGGGAGCAGAGGGGACCCACCGCCCATCCGTGGTACTCGCCCCACCCGCTGTCGCCGTTGCTCGCGAGCCCGAGATCGGACTCGACTACGTCGGCAGCATCCCCAACGCCGCAACCGTCATCAGCGCACTGCACCGCGGGGAGAAGCGACTGGTCTTCTGCGAAACCCGCAGCCAAGTCGAGCAGCTCGCACTCGCACTACGCGCCCAGGCCGTGACCACGTTCGTCTCCCACTCGTCCCTGTCAGCAGACGAGCGCCACCAGGCCGAGAAGGCATTCGCAGAAGCCCGCGACTGCGTGATCGTCTCCACCTCGACCTTCGAACTCGGCATCGACGTCGGCGACCTAGACCGGGTGATCCAGCTCGACGCCCCGCGTACCGTCGCGTCCTTCCTCCAGCGGCTGGGCCGCACCGGACGCCGACCCGGCAGCACCCGCAACACCCTGTTTCTCACCACCAGACGCGATGCGCTGCTGCGCGCTGCCGGGCTGCTGTCGCTATGGCAGGACGGCTTCGTCGAACCGGTACAGGCACCGCCCAGCCCCCGACACATCGCCGCACAGCAGATCCTGGCCCTCTGCCTGCAGGAAGGACGGGTAGGGGAAAACGTGTGGCAGGAGTGGTGGGGCCACCTGCATATATTCGACGACACCGCGCCGGACATCACGCGATGGCTGGTAGAGACGGAGCATCTGGAACGCGACGGCGGAATGCTGTTCATCGGCCCAGAGGCCGAACGGCGCTACGGCCGGCGCAACTTCATGGAACTGCTCGCCGTCTTCACCGCCGCACCCGAGTTCGTCGTCCTGCACGGCCGGCAGGAGGTCGGTGCCGCCGACCCGCTCATGCTCATGCGCAAGGTCGACGGCCCCCGCGTACTGGCCCTGGGAGGCAGACCCTGGCGGGTAACGCACATCGACTGGGCACGGCGACGCTGCTACGTCGAACCCGCCGACCTGCCCGCCCGCAGCCTATGGCAAGGTGCGCTCCCGCCCGAGTCCTACGAGCTGAGCCAAGCCCAGCGATCAGTGCTCCTGGGCGACACACCCAACGTCGACCTGTCCCAACGAGCGTCCAAAGGGCTCGCGACTCTCCGCGAGGAAGCCGGCCACCGGGTCTGGGAATCGGGCACCGTCGTCGAGCGGCACGACGGCGAGCTGTGGTGGTGGACCTGGGCCGGCGGACGCGGCAACGCCACCCTGGCAGCCGCGCTGGACCGGGTGGTCGACATCGACGGTCGCCCGGAGAACCATCGACTGCGGCTGCGCACCGAAGTCGATCCCGCGGAACTGCGAACCGCAATCGACGACATGACGGCCGCGGAGCTACCCCCACCTGTAGTCGCCGAACACGCGGTACGGGAGCTGAAGTTCGCCGAGATCCTCCCGCCCGACCTGGCTACCCGGACGCTCGCCGAAAGGCTCTGCGATAGACCTGCGGCACGGCGCGTCGCGGGCGACGCCATGAGATGGTCAACGGTCGCTGCATAGACATCGCAACGTGGATCACGCCTCGCCTCTTGTCCAAATTCGAGCGCGTCGACATCCACAGGCTGCGCCACACCCATCGTGACCTGCCACGCCGACGCGTTCCACCCGCGTGATCGCTCCGTGCGTGGTGGCGGGGTGGCCAAGATGTACGAGGGTTGGGATTCAGGCCGCTGTCCGACGCTGCCGGCCGAATAACGCTGCGGGTACCACGCTCCACCACGCTCGCGCGCACGAACCTCCTGTCGTGAACCCGGGTTTGGCAAGCGGGGCGATACAGGGCGCTGTTCGGGGTTCGGCCGGCCGAGGACTATCGGATCGATGTCCATGTTGAGGTCGTGGACGGGCCGTGGTCAGAGGACGGCTGCCGGTGTTGCGGGTGAGCCAGCGGTGGGCGGGTGTAACACGGTTTCGGATCCGGCACTTTGTCGATGTCGAGCCCTTCCGTGGCCGGTCCGTGGCCACGTCGATCTGCAGCTTCAGTTGATGGCCGGCTGACTATCCGCCCGGGGACAGCAGGAGGCCGGTGAGCCCGGCGAGCAGGATGGCCGGGCCGAACGGAAGGTTTGATCGACGGTCGACTCGGCCGGCGATGAGCAGGGCGAACGCGACTGTTGCCTGGAGTAGGAATGGGCCAACGGCGGCGATGAGGACCGCGGTAGGTCCTGCCACCCGGCGAGCATGGCGATCCAGGCCGTGGCTTGATGTCGCCCATTCCAATTGCCTGTGTGCCGATCGCGAGGATCAGGAGTGCCACGCCGACGCTGAGGCAGCTGATGAACGCGCGGACCATGCGGTGCTGGTCGCTCTGGATAAGGCCGGCTGCGATGATCGTGGTCGCGGACGCCGCTGCGGCGGGCAGCACGATGGTGTTGGGGAGTCGGTGGCATCGGATGTCGACGAACGCGGCGGCCACCGCGAGAAGCCCGCTAACGAGGAGGGCGGGCAGGAGCGGGCTATGCAGGAATGGGACCGCGAGGATTGCGTAAACGGCGCCACTGGCTAGGGTGGTTGTTGCGGTTGCTGGGCCGAGCCGCTGGTGGCAGCGTGGGCATGTGCTGCCGAGCCGTAGCCAGCCGCGTGTCCCGGCGAGGTCTGGGTGGGTACAGCGGGCGGCAGGCAGTGTGACTGGACGGGCGTCACCGGTTCGGTCCGTGCTGAGGCGGTAGATGGGTAGGGGTAGGAAGGAGCCGGCCAAGGCGCCGAGCACGGCCGCGACCGCCACTGCCGCTGTGAGGGGCAAAGGTTTGCCTCCTTCGCCTTCTATGGCGCGCCGATTCACCCGCCGCCTGTTAGGCGGCGTTGCCGTGGTTGCGTCGGCGAGCTTCGAGTTTGGCCAGCAGGTCGGTGGCGACCTGCTGGGTTTGGGGTGAGACCTCGATTTCCAGTTCGGCGAGGCGTTCGGTGAGGGTGCGCAGGGTGCGGGCGACGCCGTCGGCGCTGTTGAGGGCGGCGTGTAGTCGCATGGCCCGCTGGTAGACGTCTTCGTTGTAGGGGTCGAGGCGGATGGCTTCCTGCACGAGTGCGAGGGCGGCGGCGGGGTTGGTTTCGGTGTCGGCGAGCCCGATGTAGGCGTCCAGGACGTGGCGGCGGATTGTTTCCCGGTACGGGGCCAGCCACAGCCAGTTGTGTCCCTCGGCGACGGGTCCGGTGTAGAGCTTGATGACCTCGTGCAGCGCATCGGCGTGGTGGGTGGGTTCGACGGTGGTGGCGGCGCGGCGGGCGGCGGCGGTCAGCTGCCAGACGTCGACGTCGAGGTGTGCTGGGTCGAGGCGGTAGCGCTCGTCGGTGCGGGGGATGGCCTCGGCGCCGGCGGCTTCGGCGAGGACGTCGCGCAGCTCGGAGATGTTGGTGTGGAAGCGGCCGCGGGAGTAGTGCGGGCGGGTTTCGGGCCACAGCGCGGCCATCAGTTGGTCGCTGGTGGCGCCTTCGGGGGCGACGGCGAGGTGGACGAGGATCTGGACGCCGTGGCTGCGGCGTATCCGCACCTCGGTGGTGGTGTCGCCGGTAACGAGGTGCAGGGCCGGTTTGCCGAGCACGCTCAGGCGCAGTCGGGGGCGATCGGTGGCAGGTGTCGAGGGTTGCGCTGCCGGTGGTTGGCCATCGGTGCGGGCGGGTTCGGCGGCAGGCGGTGGGACCGGGTCGGGTTCGACGCTTGGCGGCTGTGCCGGGGTGGTCGGCGTCCTGGGCTTCGCTGCGGCGGTGTGCAGGATCGGCGCTGTCGGGTGCGACGGCCGGGGTGGGGGCGGGAGGTCGTTGCTGGCGGGTCGGGCTTGGCGGAGGGTGTCGAGGATGTCGGTGGTGGCGGTGGTGTCGAGGACGTTGAGCCGGGGTCCGCTGTTGTTGGCTGCTCCGTCGGGGTGGGTGGTGCCGTCGGTGTTGACGTGCCAGGTGGCGCCGGTGGGCCATGGGCCGAGGAGGAGTCCGGTGATGGCCAGGCGGGAGCCGACGGCGAGGATCGCGGCCAGCGCGGTGGCGATGGGCCCGTCGGGAGCAGCGGCGAGAAACACGACCGGTGGCAGCGGTTGGTCTGGGTCGTCGTGGTGCAGGGTGGTCAGGTCGCTGCCGTCGTGGTCGGTGGCCAGCCGGGCGCGGCGCAGTAGTTGGCGTTCCAGGTGGGTCAGTGCGTCGTCGATGGTGTCGGCGACGTGGAGTCGGTCGAGTGGGTACCGGTCGGCGGCGTCGGGTCCGAGGAGGGTGGCCAGGTCGGGCGCGGTGGTGGTGACGGTGGCTTCGTCGCCGGGTGCCCAGGGTCCGCCGGCGGACAGGACGGCGGCCAGCACGCCGCGGGCCGCATCGTGTGCGCCGGGGCCGGTCAGGCCGACGCCGAGGGCGGGCAGGTCGGGTAGCCGTAGTTGCCGGTTGGCGTGTACGCCGAATGATGCTGCGGTGACGGCGGCGGCTTCCCGTGCCTGCGGTTCGAGATGTTCCATGTCGTCCACGAGCTCGTCCTCGAAGGTCGGTGCGGGTCGTGCCTGGTGCAGGGCGGCAACGGTGCGCGGCAGCGGGACCAGGTCGGCGTCGTCGCGCTCGCCGGATCCCGGTGCGCGGGGCAGGTAGCGGCGGCGGCGTTGGATCCACACCAGGGCCGCGGCTGCGGCGACCGCTACCGCGAGCGGGGCGGCGAGCCAGCCGCTGTCGGGCAGGTCGATGCCGGTGCCGTCGTGACGGTCGCTGCCACGGTCGGCACCGGGTGCTGCGGGGGCAGGGTGCGGGGACGCCGACCCGCCGGACGAGTTAGTCGATGGTGTGGTTGGCGCGCCGGTGGGCGACGGTGCACTGGGTGTCGACGGGGTTGGTACGACGACGCCGTCGCCGTCGTCAGGGCTGGCGGTGGGACCGGTGGTAGCGGGGGCCGATAGGCAGGTGCTGGGCGGGGCCGGGGACGCCGCGGATCCGGAGTTGGGCGGCGTGGTTGAGGTGCCGGGTGGGGCGGGTTGCGCGCCGGCGGGTGGGCGGGCGTCGTGGGGCAGGACGAGAACCCAGCCGGGCTCGAGGTGATCCCCGTGTTTCATCCGGCCGTGCTGGTCGTAGCGGTCGGCGTTGAGCCGGTAGATCTCCGGCCAGCGGTGCGGGTCGCCGAGCCACGCGGCGGCGATGTCCCACAGGGTGTCGCCGCGTATGACGGTGACGGTATGGCCGGGCCGGTCGGCCCGGGCGGCCGGTGGTGGTGGTGTCGGCTCGGTCGGGTGCCGGTCGGCGGTCAGGTCGGGTCGTGCCGGGTGGGGGGTGTCGGCGGTGGCGGCGGCGTGCGCCGCTGCGGGGGTGCTGGCAGCACCGCCCACGCTGGTGCTGACCGCGGGGGTGCTGGCAGCACCGCCCACGCTGGTGCTGACCGCGAGGGTGCCGAGCATGGCGGCGGACAGGCCCTGCAGCGGGCCGGGGAGCCGGATGTCGGGCAGGTGCCGGCGCAGCCGGGCGATCCGGGCGTAGGCGCTGGCGAGGATGGTGGCCAGCAGCGCCGCCCACATCGCCCACGCCAGGATCGCGGCGCTGCCGAGGATGGTGGCGCGGGTCAGCGGCTGCTGCGCCCACGCCACCCACTCCTCGCGGGTCGGCGCATGCGCGGGCAGCGGCCAGCCGACCAGCCGGATCAGGGCGGCCGGCAGCCCGATCAGCAGCAGGCTGGTCCACCACAGCGATGCCAGGGTCTGCGTCATCCGCCGCATCGGTGCCTTCCCATCCACGTCGTGCTGGCGCTGCATGGTTGTCGCCGCCAGGAGGCCAGCGCCGCCGGGTGGGCGGAGGCAACCCTGGCGATCAGCGGCCTGTCTCCGCGGGTACTGCGGCGCCCGAAGCCCCCGGAGCGGGTGGCTACCGGATCACCGCCCGGTCGTCACCGCTCGAACGGTAGGGCCGATCAGCGTCGGTGCAACCGTCTGCGGACCTGACAGCGCCTGACACTTGCTGACACGACTTAACTCGACCTGACACGACCTAACACGCCGCCCGATAATGGTCGGTTCGCGGCAATCGGATCGGGCGGTGGCCTGCCCCGTGTGGATCGTGTGGTTGGGCCAGACCGCCGGGGTACACGGTGCGGGTTCGCGAGGGGCGCCTGAGCGTGGTTTCCGGTGGGCCGTCCGGTGTTCGTCGCCGTCGACGCTGTCCGCTTGTCGTCTCCCGGTTCGCCGGTCGCGTCGCCCGGGTGGTGTCAACGGCGTTCGGCGTCTGTCGGCGGCGGGGTGACCGCTTGGCCGTGGGCGTGGTGCGCCCGCCGCTGCAGGTCGGCGTTGACCGGGTCGACGCGCACGGCGTCCTGCAGCAGGGCGAGGGCGGTGCGCGGGTCGGGTTCGTCGGCGGCGAGGGC
>WNGB01011608.1_pt1 | contig 15997 bp, 15 predicted proteins | sample 5400681 | NCBI WGS metagenome assembly WNGB01 (sample SAMN13153367, study PRJNA577476) | soil metagenome | isolation source: 115 cm soil or saprolite under grassland replicate 2 | place: USA:California | collected 2016-06-15 | reverse complement strand
GCAGGAAGTCGGCGTGCCCGGCGTGACGGGCGTATTCCTCGATCATGTGCACCAGCACCTCGCGCAGGCTGATCGTCTGACCCTGCCCGTACGTCCCGCTCACCCCGAGATCCGGTGCCTGCCCGGCGAACTCCTCGGCGAAGGCCACCTCCGCCCGCCACGCGGCCCAGGCAGAGGCCACCTCGCCGGGGTCGGCGACGGCGTCGTTGAACGCGGCGTCGCGGTCGTCGTCGCGCCGGTACAGCCAGGGGGCGTCCTGGCCGGCGAGAACTTGCCGGAACCAGTGACGCTCAACGTCGGCCAGGTGGCGGACCAGGCCGAGCAGCGACAGGTTCGAGGGCTCCACGGACCGGCAGGCCATGCCGGCGGCGTCCAGGCCGGAGCACTTCAGCTCGATGGTCAGGCGGTAGTCGCGCAGGTAGCCGGTCAGCGTCGTCCGCTCGTCGTGAAAGCCGCCATCCGTCCGGGGGTCGTCCTCGGGACGGACGAACATGTCCGACCAGCCGAAACTGCGGGTCAGGGCATCCCCCGGTGAATCGGTTGCGGGCAGGTCACCGGGGTTCGGGTCAGGGCCGCCAGGCATAGCACTACAGTCGGCGATCCCGGCCCGGCGCACCACCCATTTTCCGGATTCCGCGTGATGCTGGGGCCTGCGGCGGGGGAGCGGCGTCAGTACGGCTCGACGGCCGGCGTGTCCGTCGTGCTGGCCCCGATACGCACGGCCGCGGTGTCGGCTTTCCGGCCCATGGGTAGGTGCGTGGCCGCGGCGGCGAGGCCGAAGACCGGCATGTTGCCGTAGACGGCCTCGTACTCGCCGGCCCGGACCTTGAACGTCTCGTGCCAGATCCCCACGTCGCCCGAAGCCCGGACCGCACGGTTGAACTGCCGCCACGGCTCCAGGTGCGGCAGGCTCCTGTCCTTGGCGAACCGGTCCAGTGAGTCGAAGTCACGCCAGTACTGGACGAGGATGGTGGTCCGCCCGAACCACTGCTGGAACCCGAGGCAGCCTAGTTCCGGGTGCTGGCTCAGGGCCTTCAGCATCTTCGGCATGGCGGACGCCACCGGCCACCACTTGCTGACCCGCAGCGGATGGTTGACCCGCATGCCGATAAGGAAGACGACGAAGTCGCTGTCAATGTCGGCGGTGAACCGCCCTCGCTGGATCTCCACGGCGCCCCTTCTCCAAGGTTGATCACGTCACGCACGGTGGCTCGCCGAGCGTGTCAGTCACTTTCTGCTGCATTCCTCCGGCGCGGACGGGTACCTCGCCGCCACCGCGAATGCCCGTCTGCCTGTGCGGCAGGCGCACCGTCGGCGCTGCTGTCGGGGGTCTCGGCCGGGGTGTTCAGGAAGGTCTCCACGATGGTGGCCATGGGTTTGGGGTGTGTTATGAGGTCGAGGTGACCGCCGTGGTAAACGTGCAGTTCGCTGCGCGGGATCAGCCGGTGCATGATCCGCGCGTTGGCCAGGGGGGTGAGGGGATCGTCGTCCCCAGCGAGGATCAGGGTGGGAGGGCGCAGTAGGGGCAGCATCGGGAGGCTTGTCCAGCCGGCCGCGGCCAGCAACTGGAAGTAGTAACCCCTCCCCGGCCCGGGGGATCCCTCAGCATGGAGCACCTCGCTGACGCGTGAGGGGTCACCGCGCAGGCTGCCGCCATAGATCTCACCAGCGATGCTGGCGGCGTATCCCGGGTCACGGTGGCGCCGCGGGGTGAGCATGTGCCGCAGGACGCGCGGGTGGCCGGGTATCATCAGCGCCCCGGTTCCCGTGGCCACCAGCACCAGGCGGCGCACCCGGGCCGGGTAGCGCAGCGTGAACTGCTGGGCGAGCCCGCCTCCCCAGGAGATGCCCAGGACATCGGCCTGCTGGTAGCCGAGCTCATCGAGGAGGTCGCTCAGCATCGGCGCCGAGGTCCACAGGCTGTAGGGGACGACCGGCTCGGGGGACCCGCCGATGCCCGGCACATCAAACCGGATCACTGCCCGTCGCGGATCGAGTGCGTCGACGAACGGCTGAAGCAGCTCAAGGCGGGCGCCGATGCCGTTGCACAGCAGCAGCGGCGGCCATCGGGGGTCCCCGCCACGCACTGAGACGTGCAGGACCCGGCCCGGCAGGGTTAGCGTCCCCGCCTGCTCACCCGCCGCAGCGCGCCGTCGCCAGCCCTTGACCGCGGTGCGCAGCCCGGCCGGCATCCCCTTGCTGCCGTCCTCCGCCGGCCGGGGCCGGTCAGTGGTCATGCACGTGCACCTCCAGCTGGCGGTTCAGATCAGGCCCGGCGCGCCTGGTCGGGCAGGCCAGCAAGGCGTCTGTCTTCGCAGGTGACGGGTTGTCCCCCATCGTGGCACACGCCAGGTAAAACACCGACCAGATGCTCCTGGACGCGGCGGCAGCTAGCGTGAGGCAAGGAGCCTGGGGCTGGTGGCCGGCGGGTCAGCGCGGGTCGCGAGGACCTGCGGGCTGATGATATGCAGCGCCCCGAGCAGGATGCCCAGGGAGTCGCCCTGAGCAAGCTCGATCACCACCTCACCAGTTATTTCGGCTTGGCCGGCACTGCGTGGTACCAGGCGGAGGCCGCTCACTGGATAGTCCGAGAGGGCCTCGTGAAATAGCGCACGGCTGTGCGGATCGTCGGGCAGGGTCAGCCGGATTCTCCACGTCATCTCATTCTGGTACATGACGCCGCCTCCGCTCCGGTACTACTACTTGCCGGTAACGGTTCCGAGGAAAAGCGCTGGCGCCAAGGGCCGCAAGTCCTGACCGGCGGGGCCGAAAGACCGCCCGGGCCACCCCAGCGTGGCTGGCCGGCCGACTGCTCACCTCACGGCAGGTTCTGGCTGACCACCCTTGAGGAACGAGGTGATGACTGGCGCGACGCGGCCCGGGCTGTCCATCAGCATCAGGTGACCGCCCCCCTTGACCGTATGAAGCTGTGCGTTGCCCATCAGCGCTGCGATGATGCGGTGGTTGATGCGTGGGGTGATCGGGTCGTCGTCGCCACAGATAACGAGGGTCGGGTTGCGGATGGCCCATAGCCACGGCAGGCTCGTCCAGCCGATGAGGGGGGCCATGCGGTACAGGGCGGCCTGGATGCTCTGCGGAGCTTCTTGATGTGCAGCTGCCGATATGTGATGTGATTCGCGGAAGCAGCCGGTTTCATGTCGATCCACCCATCCTTCAGTATGACTATGTAATCCGGATCGTCATCGGCGTTCTGGATGGCGAGGGGAGCATGAGGATGACCGACAGGTCACGGTTGCGGTGCCAGGCCCTCGCGGACAGGGTGATGTCGGCTGAGGACGCGGCCGCGTTCGTCACGCCGGGCGATCATGTCGGGATGAGCGGGTTCACCGGTTCGGGCCACCCGAAGGCAGTGCCGGCCGCGCTGGTCCGTCGCGTCACCGACGCGGCCGAGCGGGGTGACCGTTTCGCGGTCAGCGTCTGGACTGGCTCGTCTACCGCGCCCGAGCTGGACGGGGCGCTGGCAGCTGCCGATGGGATCGATCTGCGCATGCCCTACCAGTCCGACCCGGTGACCCGCGCCAAGATCAACGCAGGGCTGCTCGACTACGTGGACCTGCACCTGTCGCACGTCGCGCAGATGGTGTCGGAAGGCTTCTTCGGTCAGCTCGATGTCGCCCTCCTCGAAGTCGCCGGAATCACCGAGGACGGGGCACTGATCCCGTCCTCCTCAGTCGGCAACAACCCCACGTGGATCGACCTGGCCGAGCGGGTCATCCTGGAGGTCAACTCCTGGCAGCCCACCGAGCTGGAGGGCATGCATGACATCTCCCGCGGCACCGCGATGCCCCCGCACCGCGAGCCGATCCAGATCCTCCGGCCCTCCGATCGGATCGGCGTGCCCTATCTGCACTGCCCGCCGGAGAAGATCATCGCCATTGTCCCGACACACGAGCCGGACTACAGCTCACCGTCCAGGCCGGCTGACGGTGACTCGGAGCTGATCGCCGGGCATGTCCTGGACTTCCTGGCCCACGAGATACGGCGCGGGCGGCTGCCAGCCACGCTGCCGCCGCTGCAATCCGGGGTCGGCAATATCACCAACGCCGTGCTTGTCGGGCTGGACGGCGGGCCGTTCTCACCGCTGACCGCCTACACCGAGGTGATCCAGGACGGCATGCTCCGGCTGTTGCGTTCGGGCACGATGACCGTGGCCTCGGCGACGGGTTTTTCGCTCAGCGCGGACGGATTCACCGATCTGCGCGATGGCATCGGCAGCTACCGCGGCCAGATCATCCTGCGCCCGCAGGAGATCAGCAACCACCCCGAGGTAATACGCCGGCTCGGCTGCCTGGCCATGAACGGCATGATCGAGGCCGACATCTACGGCAACGTGAACTCCACCCACATCATGGGCTCGAGGATGCAGAACGGCATCGGCGGCTCCGGTGACTTCGCCCGCAACGCCTACGTCGCCATGTTCGTCACACCCTCGACCGCCAAGAACGGGGCGATCTCCTGCATTGTGCCGATGGCCAGCCACGTGGACCACACCGAGCACGACGTGCATGTCATCGTCACTGAGCAGGGCGTGGCCGACCTGCGCGGCTTGCCGCCGCGCCGCCGTGCCCAGCAGATCATCGACCGCTGCGTGCACCCCGGCTACCGGCCGGCCCTGCAGGACTATCTCGACCGGGCCACGGCCACCGGACCCGGCAGGCACACCCCGCACCTGCTCGATGAGGCATTGTCATGGCACAGGCGGTACCTGCGCGAGGGAACCATGCGGCCGCACTGACGCGCTGCATCGCAGTGCTGCTGAGGCCGCTGAGGCCGCGCGCACCGGACGGGCAGCCGCCATGATGGGCCTGCTGCCCGACCGGTGCGTCGCGGGACTCAGCCGGCGGCTGTGATCAGATCCGCTCGAAGATCGCGGCGATGCCCTGGCCGCCGCCAATGCACATGGTGACGAGGGCATAGCGCCCGGATACCCGCTTCAGCTCGTAGAGCGCCTTAACGGTCAGGATGGCGCCGGTGGCCGCGACGGGGTGCCCCAGCGAGATCCCGCTGCCGTTGGGGTTGGTCCGGTCCAGCGGCAGGCCGAGTTCGCGGACGACGGCGAGGGCCTGGGCGGCGAATGCCTCGTTCACCTCGAACACGTCGATGTCATCGAGTTTCAGGCCGGTCGTATCCAGGATCTTCCTGACGGCTGGCACCGGGCCGATGCCCATGACCCTGGGCTCGACGCCGGCGTGGCTGTAGGCGACCAGGCGGCCCATCGGCTGCAGGCCGTGGCTGCTGGCGTACGTGCCGCTGGCGATCACGACGGCGGCCGCCGCGTCGTTCATTCCTGAGGCGTTTCCGGCGGTGACCGTGCCTTCCTTGGAGAACGCCGGGCGCAGCCGGGCCATGCCTTCCATGCTGGCATCCGGCCGGATGTGCTCGTCGGTCACCATGTCGACTGTGCTCTTCTTCACGGTTACCGGGATGGGAGTGATCTGCTCGTCGAAGTAGTGCGCCGCCGTCGCAGCCGCGGCCCGGCGGTGGCTCTCGACCGCCAGTGCATCCTGATCCTCACGGGAGATCCCGTAGTCCCCGGCCACATTCTCGGCCGTCACGCCCATGTGGCAGCCGTCCCACGGGTCGTTCAGGGCGCCGACCACCGCGTCGATCGCCTTGCCGTCTCCCATCCGCTGGCCCCAGCGCATGCCCGGCAGCCAGTACGGGGCACGGCTCATGGACTCGGCCCCGCCCGCCACCGCGACCTCGGCGTCACCCAGGGTGATGGCCTGGGCCGCCGAGACGATAGCCTGCAGCCCGCTGCCGCACAGCCGGTTCACGGTGAACGCGGGCACGGTGACGGGCAGGCCGCCGTTGACGGCGGCGACCCGGCTCAGGTACATGTCCCTGGGCTCGGTGTGAATCACGTTGCCGAAGACCGCGTGGCCGAAGTCCTGCGGATCGACGCCGGACCGGCGCACCGCCTCGCGGACCACCGTCGCCGCCAGGTCGCACGGCGGGACGCCCGCGAGGCCGCCGCCGTACCGGCCGATGGCGGTCCGGGTGCCTGACAGCACGACAACATCGTTCAGTTCGGTCATGGTGTTCCCCTTACCTGCCCAGGCCGTCGCCGACTGCCCGGCATCTGCCCAGTGATATACGCAGACCGGCCAGCGGCCCGGACGTACAGGTGTCCTGATCGCACGCGCTCTCCTGGTGCCTTGCCTTCGATGCTGGGCTGAAAGAACGCAGCGTGGCAAGGGACGAACGTCCCGCAATCACCGCGTCATGCCTGCAGCTTCCGCAGCGGTCTGCCCCGCACGGGCAGGAGCACGCCGTTCGCGCCGTTCACGCGGCACACCAGTAGCACGGGCCCCCGTATGCGGGACCTTCGACCCTACGTGGCCCCCGCCGGCCAGCCTATATTCATCATATGTATCGTGGAACTCTGGTGTGCGCTATTGATGTCGGGAGCCATACCTGCCTGATACACAACTTGCTTAGGCGGGAGAACTGCAGGGAAACACTTCAGTCCCGGTCGCTCCTGCCGACGGCCAGGCCGTCCCGGAAATCAAATGCTAAAGACGGCTGGGATGGCCGATATGAGAGAGGTGCCCGTACATGGACTTCGAGTTGAGTGACGAGCAAGAGCTGGTCCGCAGCACGGTAAGGGAGTTCGCCGACGCCGAACTCGCGCCGGTCGCGGCCGAGATCGACCGTGACCACCGCTTCCCCGAGGAAGTCATCCCTAAGATGGCAGGCCTGAGCCTTATGGGCATGCCCTACCCGGAGGAGGTGGGCGGCGCCGGGGCGGACTACGTGAGCTACGTGATAGCTCTTGAGGAAGTGTCGAGAGCGTGCGCCACGACGGGGGTCATCATGACGGCGCACACGACGCTTGCCACCTGGCCGATCTTCAAGTTCGGAACGCAGGCTCAAAAAGATAAATATCTCTATGACATGGCTTCCGGGCACCGCCTCGGCGCCTTTGCGCTGACCGAGCCGGCCGCGGGAACGGACGCGGGCGCCGGAACCTGCACGGCGGTCCTGAGCGGGGACGAGTACGTCCTCAACGGATCGAAGATCTTCATCTCCAACGCCCCGTACGCCGACGTGTACATCGTCTTTGCGAAGACCGATCCAGACCAGGGGACGCGGGGGATGAGTGCCTTCATCGTCGAGAAGGACACCGCCGGGTTCTCCGTCGGGGAGGCAGAGCACAAGCTGGGAATTCGCGGCTCCAGCACGCCGCCCCTCTACTTCAGTAACTGCCACATTCCCAGGGATGCGCTCCTGGGCGGCGAAGGCAACGGCTTCAGGGTAGCCATGCAGACGCTCGATGGCGGCCGGATCGGCATCGCCGCGCAGGCGCTGGGCATAGCCCAGGCAGCGCTCGACGCGTCGGTAGCGTACGCCAAGGAGCGTGTCCAGTTCGGCAAGCCAATAGCCACTCTGCAGGCTATTCAGTGGATGCTGGCCGATATGGCCACCGAGATCGATGCAGCCCGGCTCCTTACCTACCGCGCCGCATCAAACATGGACAACGGGCGCCCCTATTCCACCGAAGGGGCAATGGCGAAGCTGTTCGCCTCCGAGACCGCCACCCGCGTGGCTGGCAAGGCAATCCAGATCCACGGCGGATACGGCTACACGGAAAGCTATCCGGTGGAGCGAAACTGGCGTGACGCCAAGATAACTGAAATTTACGAGGGAACGTCCGAGGTGCAGCGCATGGTTATAGCGCGAAGCTGCCTGCGGTGAAGGTAAGCGGCCGGGAATGCCGGACCGTTCAAGCTGGCGAGCGGAGAAGCGAGAAATTGTGCCTGAGCTAGCCTATGCCGAGATCAAGATCGGCGATTCGGCGTCATTTGCCAAGACGATTACCGAAGCCGACGTGGTGCTCTACGCCGGCCTCATCGGTGACTTCAACCCGATTCACATCGACGCCGAATATGCGAGGCAGTCGCTGTTCAAGGAACGGGTCGCGCACGGAATGCTGGTGTCCGGGCTGATCTCAGCGGTGCTGGGTACGCAGCTTCCGGGCCCGAACTCCATCTACATGGGCCAGGAACTCAGGTTCACCGCCCCGGTCAAGATCGGCGATACGGTCACGGCGGTGGCGACGGTCACCGAGAAGCGCGATGACAAGAGGATCATAAAGCTCACCACCACGATCTCGAACCAGCGGGGCGAGGTGGTCGTGGACGGCAGCGCGGTAGTCAAGAAAATGGGTCTGTAGGCCGGTGCGTGAGGTGACGCGAGTGTCTTCGAGCAGCCATCGTGTCCGCCTGCCGCGGTGGCCGCTGCCGAGAGGAGCGTTATGAAGATTGTGGTCGCCTACAAGTGGACGTGCGACCCGGAAGAGGCCACGGTACGTGCTGACGGCACGGTGGACTGGAGCCGGGCGAAGCCCGGCATCAGCGCCTATGATCCGGTGGCCATAGAACTGGCGCGCCGTCTCGCTGAAGCTGCAGGTGCTGAGCTGATTGGCGTGACGGTAGGGGCCAAGGGGGTCGGTGTGGCCATCGCGTCCAAGGCCGCCTTGTCCCGTGGCCTGGACCGGGTGGTGATCGTCGAGGATGAGTCGCTGCAGGACGCCGGGCGGTCCGAGCTGGCTGCGGTGCTCGCGGCGGCGGTGCGGCATATCGGCGATGTGGACCTGGTGGTCACCGGCGATTCGTCGGTGGATGTGGCGGCCAAGATGGTGCCGACCGTCCTGGCCGGCGAGCTTGGCTGGCCGGCTGTCGCTGAGGTCACCGCGGTTGATGGCCAGGCCGGCGCGCTGCACGTGGAGCGCGCGATCCCTGGTGGCACGCAGGTGCTCGAGATTTCCGGTCCCGCTGTGCTGGCCGCGTCCGCGGATGCCGCGGTGCCGCGGGTACCGGGCATGAAAGACCTCCTCGCGGCGGGCAAGAAGCCGGTGGAGCACCTGGAGCTCACGGCCGTGAACGTGCCGGCGAGGAGCGCGGTCATGACGGTCACGGGCCGGTCACGCCCGGACCGCAAGGCGCGCAGGGGCCAGCTCATCGACACGACCGACCCAGCGGCCGCCGCTGCCGAGCTCGCCGCGGCGCTGCGCGGCGCCGGAGCGCTGTGACGACCCGCCGCAGGGCGGGAGAGAGGACTCGACAATGAGCGTGAGCGCCTGGATCGTCGTCGGGGAGCAGCCGGCCATCGGCAACCTGATCACCGTCGCGCGTTCCCTGGGCGGGCAGGTCGGGGCGGTCGTGGCCGGACCCCGGCCGGTGGCCGAGACGGTGGCGGCGAGCGGTGTGGACAAGGTGGTCTGGTGCGGCGCGCCGGGCGACGCACCTACGGAAGCCTACGCCCCAGCGGTCGCCGATATCGTCGCGGCCGAGTCACCCCGCGTAGTCCTCGGCGGGCGTAACCCAGGCGAGCGGGTGCTCCTTGGCGCGGCCGCAGCCCGGCTGCGGGCGGCCGTGCTGACCGGGGCCCGCTCGGTCTCAGCCGACGGCGACGGCGTCGTCGTGGTCAATGCAGTCTTCGGCGACATCGCCGACGAGACCGTCGCTGTCTCCGGCCCGGTAGCCCTGCTGCTGGACGGCGGCAGCGTCCCGCCCGCGGGCGGCGGTAGCGTGCCCATCGAGGAGGCGGCCGCCACGCCCCTGCCCATGAAGGTGATCGAGACCAAGACGTCCGGCTTCGACGAGGTTGACCTCAACGCCGCCCCCCGGGTGATCGGCGTCGGCCGCGGCCTCAAGGCCAAGGAGGACCTCGTCATGATCGAGGCGCTGGCGAGGGCGGCCAGGGCCGAGATCGCCTGCTCCCGCCCCGTGGCCGAGGGCCTGAACTGGATGGGGAAGGACCGCTACATCGGAAGCTCCGGTGCGCACATCGCCCCGCAGCTCTACCTGGCGGTCGGCATCTCCGGCCAGCTGCAGCACATGGTCGGCGTGCAGGGAGCGGAGACGATCGTCGCGATCAACTCCGACCCCAACGCCGCGGTCTTCAAAGATACCGACTACGGCCTGGTCGGCGACCTGTACCAGCTCGTGCCGGCGATCACCGCCGCCCTGAAATGACGGTGCCAGATGCCAGAAACTGCTGAGCCTGACTTCGAGGTCATCGTCATCGGTGCCGGTATCGCCGGCTGCGTCACGGCCTACCAGCTCGCCCGGCAGGGGCGCTCGGTCCTGCTGATCGAGCGGGGCGAGGCACCGGGCGCGAAGAACCTCTCCGGTGGCGTGCTGTACTCCCGCGGCATCCAGGAGGTCTTCCCAGAGTTCCTCGACGAGGCTCCGGTCGAGCGCCGGATCACGCGCAACTACATCAACTTCCTCAATGCCGGGAGTTCAGTCGGCGTCGACTACCAGGACACGCGGCTGGCGGACCCGGTCAACGCAGTCACGGTGCTGCGCGCCAAGCTGGATGCGTGGCTGGCCGAGAAGTGCGAGGAGGCCGGCGTCCTCATCATGCCCGGGGTCCGCGTGGACCGGGTGCTTACCGAGGACGGTGCCGCTGGCCAGCGAGTCGTGGGTGTCCAGGCCGGTGAGGACGAACTGCGTGCCCGTGTGGTCGTCGCGGCCGACGGGGTGAATTCCTTTATCGCCAAGGAAGCCGGGCTGCGCAAGAACGAGCCGCTGAACCACCTGGCTGTCGGCGTGAAATCCGTGGTGTCGCTGCCCAGGGAGACGATCGAGGCACGATTCAACCTCACCGGCGATGAGGGCGCGGCCATCGCCGCGGTCGGTGACTGCACCGAGGGCGTCGGGGGCGGCGGCTTCCTCTACACCAACATCGACTCCCTTTCCGTTGGCGTGGTCGTGCGCCTGGACGATCTCACCGCCAAGGGGAAGACCGTCACCGACATCTTCGACCACTTCCTTGAGCACCGGTTCATTGCCCCGTACCTCGAGGGCGGAGAACTGGCCGAGTACGGCTGCCATCTGGTCGCCGAGGGCGGCATGAAGATGATCGGCGAGATCACCATGGACGGCATGCTCGTCGTCGGTGACGCCGCCGGGCTCACTCTCAATACCGGGCTGACCGTGCGCGGCATGGACCTGGCCGTCGCCTCCGCGGTCGCCGCCGCCGAGGGCATCATCTCCGGCCTGGAGCAGAACGACACGTCCAAAGCAGGCCTGGCCGGGTACCGGCAGAGATTCTTTGCCTCTTACGCCGGCAAGGACATGAAGACCTACGCCAGGGCACCGGCCTTTCTTGAAGCCGACCGCATGTACAAGCACTACGGCGAGCTTTTCGCCGACGTCCTCTACGGTGCGTTCAACCTCGATACCCAGCCCCGCCGGCACCTCCTGCGCGTCGCACGCAAGACGCTGACCCAGTCGCCGGTGAAGATGAGGCAACTGGTCCGCGACGGCATTTCAGGAGCACGCGCGCTATGAAACCACTGTCCGTCCCTGAGCGGCTGACGAAGAATCGGTTCGTCCTCGACGAGCAGGAATGTCACATCGAGGTCAACCAGGAGATCGCCAGGGCCACCGGAACCGGCAAGGCCATAGTCGCCTGCTGCCCCGCCCACGTCTACACCGAGGAACCCGACGGGACCATCTCCGTCGAGTACGCGGCTTGTCTCGAGTGCGGAACCTGCCTGGCCGTCGCCGCCCCCGGGGCCCTGAAATGGCACTACCCCCGCGGCGGGTTCGGCGTTCAGTTCCGCGAGGGGTAGTGCCCGGGTCTCGAGTGCGGAACCTGCCTGGCCGTCGCCGCCTCCGGGGCCCTGAAATGGCACTACCCCCGCGGCGGGTTCGGCGTCCAGTTCCGCGAGGGGTAGTGCCCGGCGGGAGTCCTTACCGCTCGAGGATGTAGGTACCGGGTGCGGGACACAGCGGCCGGAATCGTGCGTTGCCCAGCGTGCGCGGGGCCTGCTTCATCTCGCCGCTTCGCTCCGCCAGCCAGGCGGTGTAATCCGGCCACCAGCTGCCCTGGACCGTCTCGGCCTGGGCCAGCCATTCGCGATGGTCGGGCGGGTTGCTGGCCGCGAGCCGGAAGGTCTGGGTGGCACGGTAGGCCGATGGCCAGGGTGAAATATGGTCGTCGATGCCGGCCACGACGTAGCTGTCCACGTCGATCTTGGAAAGATCCACGGGGGAGCCGAGCATGCTGACGGCATCCGGCTTGGTCAGTGAGTTGTCCATGGCAATCTCGATGAAATTGCGGTGCAGCCCCGCGGGCATCCTGGTGGTGTCCGCATTCCAGTACAGGATGTCGAACGGCGGCGGGGTCTTGCCCTGCAGGTAGTTGTTGACCCAGTAGTTCCAGATCAGGTCATCGGGCCGGAGCCAGGCGAACACCTCCGCGAGCGTTCGCCCGTCCATGTAGCCACGGGTGCGGGAGGCGAGGATAGATCCTGCGGCTGTGCCCTCGTTCATCAGCGAGACGGTCGTGCCCGCCTCCGTCATGTCCAGGAGCGTCACGCCCAGGCCCAGGCTGGCGAGCTGATCGAGCTGCCCGGTCGCGCTCAGGTGGGCACTGACCATCGAGGAGAGGATGCCGCCGGCGCACAGGCCCATGAGGTTGACCTTGGGTGCCTTGGTGATGTCGCGCAGCGTGCCGATCGAGTCCACGACTGATTCACCGTACGTGTCCAGATCCCAGTTCCTGGCGCTCTTGCCTGGGTTGGCCCAGGAGAGCACGAACACCTGATACCCCTGCCCCACGAAGAACTCGAGCATGCTGCGGCCGGGTGCGAGGTCGGTAATGTAATACTTGTTGATCATCGGCGGGACCATGAGCAGCGGGATCTGGTACACCGTGGGCGTCGTTGGCTTGTACTGGATCAGCTCGTAGACATCGGTGCGGGCCACCACGGACCCGGGCGTCACGGCGAGATCCCGGCCGACCTGGAACGCGTCGGGCTCCACCATCGTCGGGATACGCGGGGCAGAGGACATATCTGAGACCAGGGCACGGATACCCCGGACGGCGCTCAGCCCGCCCGTGTCGATGAACGCCTTCCATGCCGCCGGGTTGACCAGCGGGTAGTTACTCGGCGCGGATGCGGCGATGAGATTGGTCATCACGAACTTCAGGCGCGTATTGTCCCGCCAGTCCAGCTCGGCGTCAGCGAGCAGCTCCTCGGCCGTCCCCCCGAGGGCCAGGTAGATCTGGACGGTCCGCCTGAGCAGCGGGTTCTCAGTCCACGCGGGGTCTGCGAAGCGGCGGTCGCGGCGTGCCGGAGCGATCGCCGAACTGCCCTTCGCGATGCCGGCGAGTTCCGCGGCCAGCTTGCCGGCCCGCCGGGCCACCGTCCCCGGGCGGCTGGCCAGCCGGGCCGCGTACCGCACCATGCTGGCATCCGGCCGGAACCGGCGCAGTGTGCCGAGGGTGGCGTCGGGCAGGACAAGATCCAGCATGGTCACTGCACCGGTGGCCTCGGGCTCGGCCGACTCATCTGGCGTGCGCGTGGTGTTATTGACTGGGTGGGTGTTCTTATTGGCCGCCACTGATGCTCACGTCCTTCTTTATGGTCCACAATGTGGTGCTGGCCGTACTGCGGCGAGCCAGCGGGGACCAGCCCGGCGCCAGATAATCAGGAATAAGCACATCAGGCAGCGGGAAAGTCCAGCAGAGCCAACGGCCCCGAAACAGCGGGACGTTCGCCCTGCGGCGCAGGCCCTGGCCCACTTTGCTAGCCGTCAACCCGGTACTCCTCCAGCAGGCGGCGGGCCACGATCATTTTCTGGATTTCCGCCGTACCTTCACCGATGAGCAGCATCGGAGCCTCCCGGTACAGGCGCTCGATCTCATACTCCTTGGAGTAGCCGTAGCCGCCATGGATGCGGAAGGAGTCCTCCACGACCTCCTTGCCGTACTCGGAGGCGAGGTACTTGGCCATGCCGGCCTCGAGATCGTTGCGGTGCCCGGAGTCCTTGGTGCGGGCCGCCATCACCATCATCTGATGGGCGGCCTCGACCTTGGTGGCCATCTCGGCCAGCTTGAACTGGATTGCCTGGTGCTCGGCGATCGGCTTGCCGAAGGCGTGCCGCCGCTGCGCGTAGGCGATGCCCAGCTCGAAGGCGCGGAGGGCGAGTCCGCAGCCACGGGCCGCGACATTGACCCGGCCGACCTCGACGCCGTCCATCATCTGGTAAAACCCCTGGCCGCTGGTGCCGCCGAGCACCCGGTCAGCGGGGATCCGGACGTCCTCCAGCACCAGTTCGGTGGTGTCTACGCCCTTGTAGCCCATCTTCTCGATCTTCCCCGGCACGGTCAGGCCCGGCACCGTCGGGTTGGCGCCGAAGCCTGGCTCCTTCTCGATCAGGAAGGTGGTCAGGTTCCGGTGCGCCGCGTCATGGCCCTCGTCGGTCCGGCACAGCACCGCCACCAGGTTTGAGGTGGCCCCGTTGGTCAGCCACATCTTCTGGCCGTTGATCACGTAGTCGTCCCCGCCCGCCTCCCTTTCCCCCTGCACCCGCACCGCCTTGGTGCGTATCGCCGAGACATCCGAGCCCATGCCCGGCTCCGACATGGAGAAGGCGCCGCGTATCTCGCCCTCCGCCATGCGGGGCAGGAAGTAGTCCTTCTGTTCCTGGGTGCCATGCTGGACGATCATGTGCGCGACGATGAAATGGGTGTTGACGATGCCCGACACCGACATCCAGCCCCGGGCGATCTCCTCCACCACCAGCGCGTAGGTGAGCAGCGATTCCCCGAGACCGCCGTGCTCCTCGGGGATGGTCAGCCCGAAAAGGCCCAGCTGCTTCATCCCGTCGACGATCTGGGCGGGGTACTCATCCCGGTGCTCAAGCTCGGTGGCGACCGGAATGATCTCCTTGTCGACAAAATCCCGCACCGTGGCGAGGATGTCCCGCTGGATCTCCGTCAGGCCGTCGGTCTGTGCCAGGCGTCCCATGGCGTGGCTCCGTATCTCCAGGGGAAGAGGGTAGGCGTGGATGAGAGTGGGCTGAAGGGGCGACGGGTCATGCGGGCGGCTCCGGACGGCCCGGCTGCTCCCCGCCGCGTTCCTTGACGTAGGTTTCGGTCGGCACCATCACCTTCCGCCGGAAGACGCACACCAGGGTGCCGTCCTGCTTGTGGCCGCGGGTCTCGACCTGGACGATGCCCCGGTCGTTCTTCGACTTGGAGGGCCATTTGCCGAGCACGGTGGTCTCGCCGTAGATGGTGTCACCGTGGAAGGTCGGCGCCACGTGCTTCAGGGACTCGACCTCCAGGTTGGCGATGGCCTTACCGGAGACATCCGGCACCGACATGCCGAGCAGCAGGGAGTAGATGTAGTTGCCCACCACCACGTTCCTGCCGAAGTCGGTGGCCTGCTCCGCGTAGTTGGCGTCCAGGTGGAGCGGGTGGTGGTTCATGGTGAGGAGGCAGAACAGGTGGTCGTCGTACTCGGTGACCGTCTTCCCGGGCCAGTGCTTGTAGACCGCCCCGACCTCGAACTCCTCGTAGGTTCGCCCGAACTGCATCGCGTTGTCCCTCCTCAGGTCTGCGGGGGCTCGAACTTCGAGGTGCGCTGCAGGCCCGCCGCGCGGCCCTTCCCTGCGATCACCAGGGCCATCTTGCGGGAGGCCTCATCGATCATCTCGTCACCGAGCATGGCCGACCCCCTGGCCCCGCCGGCCTCCGAGGTGCACCAGTCGTAGGCGTCCAGGATCAGCTCCGCGTGGTCGTAGTCCTCCTGCGAGGGGGAGAAGATCTCGTTGGCCGCGGCGATCTGGTCCGGGTGCAGGACCCACTTGCCATCGAAGCCCAGGGCGGCGGCCCGCCGGGCGACCTCCCGGTAGCCATCATGGTTGCGGATCTGCAGGTAGGGGCCGTCGATAGCCTGCAGGTCGTGGCTGCGGGCGGCCATCAGGATGCGCATGAGGATGTAGTGGTAGGCGTCCGCAGGGTAACCGGGGGGCTGCTCGCCGACCACCAGCGACTTCATGTTGATCGAGGCCATGAAGTCGGCCGGGCCGAAGATAATGGTCTCGAGCCGCGGCGAGGAAGCGGCGATCGCGTCGACGTTCACCAGGCCCCTGGCGTTCTCGATCTGGGCTTCGATGCCGATCCGGCCGACTTCGAAGCCCATCGTCTTCTCGATCTGGGTGAGCAG
>WNGB01007297.1_pt1 | contig 16001 bp, 11 predicted proteins | sample 5400681 | NCBI WGS metagenome assembly WNGB01 (sample SAMN13153367, study PRJNA577476) | soil metagenome | isolation source: 115 cm soil or saprolite under grassland replicate 2 | place: USA:California | collected 2016-06-15 | reverse complement strand
TTACATCCGCTTCTTCATCCGTGAGCGCCAACCTCCTCCCATCAGTCGCCACCATGGTTATCTTATGATCTTTCAAACTCATAAAAATCCCATTCAGCACGTATCTGGTTTCATCTGTCGATACGGCGAATGACGTTTTGCGGAGCATCCCTTTGATCTTCTCTTGGGGAAGAACAATTTTCTTTTTTTCGCTGAATTTTTGCAAAGGCGGAAACTCATCGGCTGCCAGTCCATTCAACTTGTAGAACGAGGCGCCTGATCTGATTTTACACGCGTTCTTTTCATCCACTTCAAATTCAATCTCGGTCGCTCCCAACTCTCGCACAATCCCGAAGAGCTTTTTCACCGGAACAGTGCACGCGCCCGCTTTCCTGATGTCCGCCTCAACAGCACATGAAACCGTCACGTCGAGATCGGTCGCGGTCAGTTCCAGTTTCTTCTCCTCTCCCCGAAGCAATACATTGGAAAGAATGGGAAGCGTGGTGCGCGAACTGACGATGTTCTGAACAGCTTGCAAACCGTTTATCAGTTGCTCTTTGGCGATGGCAAATTTCATTGAGACCTTACTATTGCTGTTCTCTGAAGAAAGAAAAGCATTCTTATTAAGGGTTGTGAATAAGGGAAACAACAGGCGCTGTCAAGGATGGCTCAAACACTTACAGAGGAAAGGAAAGGACTGGACCGAAGCAGTATCTGAGGGAGAAAGAGAAAAGAAAACAGAAATCGAAGCAAGCAGAACTTTATTAACAGGAAGCAGACGGGAAATTGGAAGCTTCTGATCAGATTAGTGACAGTTATTTTTTCTTTTCTTCGGAGGTATTACACTTTTCGCAGATTTTGTGCTCCTTGACCGCTTCTTTGCAGCAGGGATGTGAGCATTCTTTACCCTGAGCTATTGCTTTGTCGCAGCAGGTGACTTCCTTCTGGCACTTTTCGCAGAGCTTATGCGCCTTATGAGCCTTGACACAACACTCGTGGTCGCATTCCTTGCCTTTGGCTTTCGCTTTGACGCAACAACTCTGACTCGCGAGGGCGGTGCTGGTAACGAGCATAAGAGCAACAGCAAACGCCAATTCCGTCAAAGTTTTTATTACCTTCATATGGTTTCTTTCTAAATAATCCAAGACATGCTTCGTCAGTTCCCGACCTAAAGACTCCGTTGGACACCCGTCCAGGCAGACTGTCGTGGAATTGGTGGAACGGATAATTTCATAATGCCCTTTGGCTGTCGATACCATAAACTGTGCCCCCAGCTTTTACCTCGACGACGAGAATCTCGATCCGAAGACCTGGTGCCGATTTCCTCTTCTGTCGGGTGGATTTGAAAGCGAGTTGACTGATTTGCGAGAACACTTGGCGAGACTGACTCAAACGGATGGCGTGCGTCAGACCATTGAGCGCTCGAGGTAGCCTTCGGCTGTCTTCTCCTCGATGAGGACCGCCATTGCGCTGGCCGCGGCCTGCGGGTCGGCGAAGGTCTTGGTCTTGCTCTGCCCGGCCGAGCCGATCCGTCCCCAGCGGGTGGTCATGGTGTTGCCGGATTGCGACACCTCCCAGAATTTGCAGGTGCCCTGGACAAACTCGAAGTAGCGCGGCCCGACCGCTGTGGCGGCGCCCCCGACGCTCGCGGCTCGTGGGGTCTCTGCATGAGTCTTCACCGCTGCTGGCTCAGGAGCTGATTGCGATGGTTTCACGGCCGCATCAAGGCGAACACCGACGTAGCTTGGGAAGCGCGGCACACCGGCGTCCGAGAGTTCCTGATAAATCGCACCTCGTTCCAGAGGTCGCTTTTATCCTGGCGGCGCACAATGCTGACCGTGCGCTGGAACTTCTTGCGGTCGATCCAAAGTTCGCCGTCCAGCGGCACCTCAGGCAGCCCTTCGAGAAACCATGCCGGGGCATGGTAAAAGTTGTCCTGACGGGAGAGGAAATGTTCGCCGTCCCAGTAGGCCCGAACGCCGTCGAGTTTCTCGCTCATCCACCAGTCTGACAGGTCGGCGGCGTTGTCCCAGCTCTCCGCCAGGAGCAGCGGTGGTCCGGCGTTCTCATCTGCATCGCCGGATTCGCCATCGGCGGCGGCATTCACGGGGCGCTGCGGCAAGGCCCCGCCGACGCGGGTTTCCTCGGCGGCATCGCCCCGCAGTTTGCGGAGGTGTTTGCAGGTGCGGCGCTCGATGGCGATCGACTGGTTGCGCCAGGCGGGACAACTGCAGGAATAGACGCCGCCGGTGTTTTTCAGTACGTAAGAGCAGCAAAATTCCGGTGCCGGGTCGAATGGAAATTGGCAACGGGAGATGGTTTTGCTATCCTGAATCGAGTTCAGGTCCGGCAATGCCAAACGAGGTGTTTCAACTCACCACCGTGACGCGTCCGCTCGGGGAAAACGTCGAGCTGGCCGAGGCGCTGGGCTTTCCCGAAGTGTCGGCACTGGATGACGCGGAGCGAAAATGGCGCGTGACCCTGCAAGCCAAGGCCAAAGCCATTCTCGAAGACGCCGCTGCCAGCCCGCCGCTCTCGCTCCACCGGCGCCGCATCGGCGCCGCAGCCGAAGTCCAGAGCGTTGAGATGACTCTCGAGCCGCCGAGGCGCGCGCCCGCGTGGCAGGAGCCGGTGACGCTGCGCGTGCCGTTTGTGCGCTGGGCGGAGGAGGATTTGCACCTGGCCTGCGTGCCGGCGCTCAGTGTCCTGGTCTTCGCACCGCGCGCTGCGTTGCTGGCCGATCGGGTGAAGGAACATATTCGCCTGTTGCTTGCCGGCCGCCGTCAGCATGCCACGCTGCGCGCGCTCGCGAACCTGGCACGCGCCAGCGAACTCAGAATCGGGCGGTTGGAGGTAACCGCAAACTTGAAGACACCGAAGCAAATCGCGGCCGCGCTCGATGTGGACAAGAATCCACCGTCCGTCCTGGAAAAGCTCGCCGAGGAACTCCCGCCGCTCATCTCGCGCCGTGACGAGGCGAAACCGGCGCAAGGCGAATCCGGCGTGCCGGCGCCGGCGGCGTTCGAGATGGAAAACGAATTGCGGCACCTCGCGGACGCACTTGCGGATCGGCACCGTCGCAGCGTGCTGCTCGTCGGGCCGGCGGGTTGCGGCAAGACCGCTTTGCTGCGCGAATTGGCCCGGCGACGGCGTGAATTCGGCTTCGGTCACACACCGTTCTGGACCACCAGTGGCGCGCGTCTGATGACGGGGCCGACCGGTTTCGGCATGTGGCAGGAGCGTTGCCAGCAGGTGTGCCGGGAGGCGGCAAAGACCGGCGCCATTCTGCACCTGGGCAATCTGGGCGAATTGCTCGAAGTCGGGAAAGCCACTCGCGGCGAACAGAGTGTCGGCGGCTTTCTGCGGCCCTGGATCGCACGCGGCGAAATTCTGACTATTGCCGAATGCACGCCGGAACAACTCGGTGCCATCGAGCGCCACGAGCCGCATCTGCTGGCGGCGTTTCAACAATTCACCGTCCCCGAACGCACGCCCGAACAGACCCGCACCATTCTCGCCCAGGTGCTGGAGGTTGCTCCGGGCAAAGCCCCGGATGCTGCCGGCGCGGCGGCCAATCGAACCGGGCTCGACTGGTCGCATCGTCTGCACCAGCGTTATGCGACCTATTCGGCAAACCCCGGCCGGCCAATCCGCTTCCTCAATAATTTGCTCGCGGATCTCTTCCCGGAAAAAACGGTCACGGAAGCGGAAGTCATCACGGCGTTTTCGCGCGAAACAGGCCTGCCGCTGGTCCTGCTCGATGACCGCGTTCCGCTCGATCTGGCGGCAACGCAGGAGTGGTTTGCCCGCCGCATCATCGGCCAGCCGGAAGCGGTGGCGCGCGTGATCGACCTGCTGGCGGCGATCAAAGCGAGCCTGGCCCGACCGCGAAAACCGCTGGCGTCGCTCCTGTTCATCGGCCCCACGGGCACGGGCAAGACGGAGATGGCGAAGGCGCTGGCGGAGTTTCTGTTCGGCGACCCCACGCGGTTGGCGCGCTTCGATCTGAATGAGTTTGGCGACCCGGTCTCGGTGCAGAGGCTCATCGGCACGACTGCGTTCGGCAGCGCGGAAGGCTTGCTCACGGCACGCGTGCGCGAACAGCCCTTCAGCGTGCTGCTCCTCGATGAATTCGAGAAGGCCGACGCCAGCTTCTTTGATCTGTTGCTTCAGATACTCGGTGACGGCCGGCTGACCGACGCCGCGGGACGCGTCGCAGACTTCTGCAACTGCGTGATCGTGATGACGTCGAATCTTGGCGCACAGGCGTTTCAGCGCGGACCGGCCGGCTTTCGCGCGGGCAGCGGTGCGACCCGGCCGGAGGCGCGCGAACATTTCTCCGAGGCGGTGCGGAAGTTTCTTCGACCCGAAATCTTCAACCGGCTGGATGCCGTGGTTCCATTTGATGCTCTCACCCGCGACATCGTCCTGGCCATCGCCCAGCGGCAACTCAACCTCATCCGTCAGCGCGACGGGTTGCGACTGCGACCCTTGGAACTGCGCATCCGGCCCGCCGTGGCCGAGCACCTGGCGGAGCGCGGCTATGATGTGCGCTACGGAGCGCGCCCGCTCAAGCGCGCCATCGAGCGCGAGTTGCTGGCGCCGCTGGCGGAGGCACTGAATCAATTCGCGCGCAACGTTCCAGTGGAAGCCGAGGTGAATGTGGCTCAAGATGCAATCAAGGTGCAGGTGCGAGGGCGTCCGGAAGAACCAAAGGAAGAAGCGGAAGCCCAAGAAACCTCGAGCGAACTGGTGCAGGCCATCGTTGCGCAACGGCGGCTCGTGGCGCGGCTGAAACATTGTTCCGCCGTGGGAGTGCTGGAAAACCAGGTGACAATGCTCGAATCACTCGAACGGCGTCTGGCGCGCGCGCATTGGAAAACCCCGGATCACCAGGCGCGGCTCGCGCAAATCCCCAGGTTGCGCGAGTGCCTCTCCGGCATTGCCGCTTTGCTCGAACGCGCGGAAAACCTCGAAACCGAGGCGGTGACCGCGGCATTTCAACGCGATCTCCTCGAACGCGCTCTGTTCGCTCCCGAATTGGAGTCACTGGCCAGCGAACGTCGGCGCTGGTTGCGCGAGGTCTTCCGCTTGCGGCAGGAGGAGCCGAACGACGTTGTGCTCGCGATTTACAGCGAACATCAGGCGACACTGTTCGAGTTTGCCTCGGCTTACCACGATCTCGCAAAACGGCTGGGGCAGGTCATTGCGCTGGATTATTTTGTGCCGCCGCCTAGCGGGCGTTCCAGTGCGGTGAAATTGCTCCGCCAGACGCCCAAGAAGCTTGAGGAGTTTTTTGCCAAACTGCCGGAGAAGGTGGTCGGTGTCGTGATGCACCTGCGGGGCGACCTGTTTTTTCCGCGCTTCCAGGCCGAGGCCGGCCTGCACGTCATGAAGGAGAAACACGCGGAATGGCTTTGTCTGATCGAGACCACGCGACCGCCGTTTGTGGACTACCGGCCGCCCCAAGGCATCGAACGACAGGGCGGCATCAAAGCGCAAGGTGCCGCCGAGCGGCGGAGCTTCGACCGGGAGAAGAAACTTGCGGGCGACGCGCACCTGGGGGAACGGCCCTGGACCAGTGCCGGCGTGGGAAAATGCCTCGCTTCGTTGATTGAAGAGCGGCTCGACAACGCGATTGAAGCCGTGACGAACTAATGATCTTCGCCATTCCCATCCTGGTTGAGGAACGTTCGTCGGGCCTCCGTCCGCCTGTTTTCACCGTGCGGCCCCTCTTCCAATCCGAGCCGGTCCAGCGGGCGGAAAAACTCAGCCGCGCGTTGACGAAGCTGACGAACGATTTGCATCAACTCATTCACCATCTCGGTCACGACCCGCGCCACGACGCGCTGGCCGAGTGGACGTTTCATCCGCCCTTCGAGGAAACGACGCTGCCATTGCGGCTGGAACTGTCGTCCGGCTCGGAGCTCCGGAATTTTTTCTTTGCCGGCTATACAGCGCTCGGGCGCAAACTCTACTTCACCCCGGCGCTGCCGGAATTGCACTTCGAACTGCTCCCCGGCCAGTCGCTCTCCGAGCGCGCCACGGCAGTGCTGACGCGCCATTTCCGCGACCTCGAAAAGAGCGAGGGAGAACTGGACCTCGATGAATATGCCGTCAACGGGCGAGCGCGCCTGACAACGATTGAAATCGCGCTCAATCCCGCCGCGCTGGCGAAGAAGCCGCGCAAGCCGGCGCGCGCATTGATTTTTGGCGGCGAAGAAAAAAAGGACGGCGAAGTGGAATTGCGCCGGACAGGCCGAGCGTTGCACTCGCAATATCCGGACGACCTGGACCGCGCCGTGGGCCGCGAGCGCGAAGTTGAGGAACTGGCGCGTCTGTTCGCCGCCGCGGATCGTCGCCCGATTCTGCTGGTCGGCCCGCGCAAGGTGGGCAAGACCACCATCGTGCAGGAACTGGTCTGGCAGACGTGCGCACGCAAAAAAGAGCGTTTCGGCGGCGGGCGCGAGGTCTGGCTGGTCTCGCCCATGCGCCTCATCAGTGGCATGAGCTACCTCGGCGAATGGGAGAATCGCGTGCTCGCCATTCTCGACCATGCGCGCGCCCGGGACAAGGTGTTGTATTTCGACGACCTGCTCGGGTTGTTCACGGCGGGGATGAGCGCGGCGTCCGATCTGAACGTTGCGCAGGTGCTCAAACCGGCGCTGGAAAAACACCACGTGCGCGTGCTGGCCGAGATCACGCCGGAATCGTGGCGCGTGTTGCGCGAGCGCGACCGGGCCTTCGCGGACCTGTTCCACGTCATCCCGATCCACGAACCGCCCGAGCCGGAGACGTTGCGAGTGCTGGTGAGCGTGACGCGCCAATTGGAAACCCAGCACCGCTGCGAATTCGAGTTGAGCGTGGTGCCGACGGTCTGTGACTTGCATCGGCGGTTCGAGAGGGACGCGGCGTTTCCCGGAAAGGCCGCCGGCTCTCTGCGGCGACTGGCGGTGCGGTTTGCGGGAGCACGCATCGGACGCGACCAGGCTTTGGACGAATTTCACAACCGGAGCGGTCTCGATCTGGCCTTTCTCGACCATGGCATGGCGCTCTCGCGCAGATTGATCGTTGACGGCCTGCGGGCCCGCGTGGTGGGCCAGGACCACGCAATGGAGGCTTTCGCCGACATCCTCGTCACGTTGAAAGCGCGCCTGAACGATCCGGGTCGGCCGCTCGGAACATTGCTCTTGCTTGGCCCCACGGGCGTGGGCAAAACCCAGTCCGCAAAGGCGCTGGCAGAATATCTTTTCGGCAGCAGCGAGCGGTTGCTGCGGTTCGACATGAACGAGTACGTGGACGGCAACTCCGCCACGCGGCTCACCGGCACGCTGTGCGAGCCGGAAGGGCTGCTGACCAGCGCGATCCGCCGCCGGCCATTCAGCGTGGTGTTGTTCGATGAAATCGAAAAGGCTGCGCCCGAGGTCTTCGATCTCCTGCTCGCCGTGCTGGACGAGGGCCGCCTGGCCGACGCGCTCGGGCGCGTCGCCGACTTCACCCAAGCCGTCATTCTGCTGACCTCGAATCTCGGCGCGCGCGAGGCCCGCGCGCGTCTCGGGTTTACCGCGGGTGCTGCGAGCGTTGAGGCGGACGACGCCGTTTACGTGGGCGCAGCGGAGAAGTTTTTCCGGCCGGAGTTCTTCAACCGGCTCGACCGTATCGTCCCGTTTCGAGTTTTGAAACCGGAGCAACTGGAAGGCATCGCGCGGCAGTTGATAGACGGCGTTTTCGCGCGCGAGGGCTTGCGCCAGCGCCAGTGCCTGCTGAACGTGGCGCCCGCCGCGATGGCACGTCTGGTGGAACTGGGCCATCATCCGCAACTCGGCGCTCGCTCGCTCAAGCGCGTCATCGAGCGCGAAATCGCCCAGCCGCTGGCGGAGAAGCTTGCCGCGTTGCCTCCGGGCACGCCGACCATCGCGGATTTCAGCGCGGAAGCGGACCGGTTTGTCTTGCGACTGCACGAGCTGCGGCCCGTCACCCGTTCGGCGTTTTGGACGGAAGCGGTGGCGCAGACGCGAACGCCGGAAGCGCAATCGGCCTGGACGAAGGGAATGCTCGATGGCGTGTACGCCGCGCTGGATCGGCTGGAGGCGGAGTTGGAGGCCAACGCGCCGCCCGGCAGGATCGAATTGGGCAATCTCGCTCCGGAACACGCGCGGTATTTCTTTTGCCGCGAACAATTGAAGAAGGTCGAGCGTCTGGCCCACGCTGTCGAACGCGCCCGGCAGGCGCCTCGGAAGCCGGCCGCCTCCGCGCCCGCGCACAGGCCGAAGGTCCGTCCGACGAAACTGGTGCTGCGACAGTTTATCTCCGGCACGCCGCGGTTTTATCGCCGCCGCGAGGCCATCGCCTTGCGACTCGAACACGCGGATTTGGAGGCCGCTGACGCCGTTGAATGGCCTGACTCACCATTTACCGCATTGCTGCGCGAGCTTGCCTTGTTGGAAGCAATGACCGCAAAGCCCTTCGAGGATAGCCCGGCAATGATGGTGTTCCGCGGGTTAAACAATGCGGACACGGAGTACGTTTTGGAGCTGGCGCGACGCTGGCACGATTTCTTCGGCCATCTCTGGGGCGGCTCGGCAACGTTTTTGTTTCCGAATCCAGGCCGCGAAGAGTTGCTGCTGAAACCAGTTTTTGGCGAAGCCCGGTCAACACCGTTTCAGGCGCTGTTTCTGAAAGGACCGAACCTGCGCAAGTTCCTGCCGGTGGCGGGAAGCACCGTGTTAGTGCGGCGCGCTGACGGCAGCCTTGGCGTGTTGCTATTGGAAGTGCGCGATGTCGAATCGCCGGCCGAGGCTGAAACGCTCGCGCGCAGTTTCGCGCCGCCGGCGGCAGCGTCACAAGCCTCGGCCGTTCACTCGGAGACGGAAAACGTGGGGGCAGTTGTTCAGATGCTGGAAGTAAACGAGCGGCTGACCGACTTCCGCAGCGGGTTCGTCATTCCGGCCGAGCCGTCGCCGGAGGAGTTCCGCGCGCTGGTGTTGTCCGCGCTGCCGTTGCCGCAGGAAGTGGAGCCGTGACCAGGATGAAAACACCAAACACCAAACACCAAACATCAAAGAAATTCCAATGTCCAAATCCCAATTCCTCCAGCGACATCGGCACTTTTGAGATTTGGGCTTGGAGTTTTTCTGGTGTTTGGAGCTTGGGAATTGGTGTTTGCTTCTCACCGGCTTCTGCGGGCGCTCAACTCTTTTCAATCATTAATCACAAACTCAGCAACTGATCTCATGCCCACTTATCGCTACCCGGTTTTGATCTGGCCCGACGCCTCGGACGCGAGCACCGCAGCGCTCGTTGGCGATTATGAAGATGCCGCCGCGCACGCCGCGACCGCCGAGGAAGCGCTCCGCCAGCTCAAGGAACTGCTCGAATGGCGCGTGGAAAACGAGCCGTGGGGTGTCGAGCCGGACGTCACCGAACCGGCGTTCCTCGAAGTGAAGGTCGAGGTCCGCCCGCAATACAGCGAGGGCAAACGCCTCATCCCCTGCCCGGAAACAGTCTGGCTGCGCGTGCCTTGCGTCACCGGCCTCCAGGAGAATGGCCTGCCCATCTGCGTCGTGCCGCACCTGGGCTTGAGCTTCAACTATCAGGATGTCGGCGCGCTAAAAGGCCTCGTCGGCCACTATGTCAAAGAGGCGTTGCAGCAACAGTCGCCGGTGCAATTGGCCGGGCGACTCCCGCCGCGCGGCTGTCGCTTGACGGAAATCGTGCTGCGCGCCACTACCGGACGCGTTCGTCGCGTGCCGCCGGCGGACCGGCCGGAATTGAAGATTCTTTTCGCCGTGGCGGATCCGCTGCTCCACGATCACGGTCGCCGGACCGCCTCCGCCGCGTATGGTCGCGACGCGCTTTCCTCTGCGCTGGCGCACAAGCTCGGCCACGAAAAAGCGAGCGTGCTCCTCGTGGGCGAACCGGGTGCGGGCAAATCCACCGTGCTGCTCGACGCCGCCAAGAAGCTCGCGCGCGCGAAACCGTCCGGTGGTGGCGCGGACGACGAGGAGACTGATTTGCGCTCCTATCGTTTCTGGCGCGGCAGCGGCGGGCGCATGATCGCGGGGATGCGTTACCTCGGCGAATGGGAGGAACGTTGCGAAGCGTTCCTTCAGCAACTCGGCGCCATCGAAGGCGTATTTTGCGCGGAGAACCTGCTCGACCTGGTTCAAGTGGGCGGGCAAGGTCCGGGTGACAGTGTCGGCGCGTTCCTCCTGCCTTACCTCCAGCGCGGGGAATTGCGCATGGCCGCGGAGGCGACGCCTGCCGAGGTCGAGGCCTGCCGCCGGTTGCTGCCCGGATTGCTCGATGTTTTTCAAGTCGTCAACGTCCCCGCGTTTGATGACGCCCAATCCGTGGCTGTGCTCACCAGGATCGCCACGGCGCACGCGGCGGCCGCACGACTCGAAGTCGCGCCGGTCGTGGCCACGCTCACGCATCGCTTGTTCAAACGTTTCCAACCCTACGCGGCGTTTCCGGGTCCGGCGGCCACTTTCGTGCGCAGCCTGTGCGACCGGCGCGGAAACACTCCCCTCACCCTGCCCTCTCCCCTCGGAGAGGAGAGGGTGGCCGAAGGCCGGGTGAGGGGCATTCCGGAGCGGCCAGGACAGCGGACGGTCACGGCGCCGGACGTCATCGCGCAGTTCATCAAACGAACCGGCCTGCCGGAGGTTTTTCTCCGCGACGATTTGCCGCTGTCTGTGGACGCGGTGCGCGCACAGTTTGCGGCGAGAGTCATCGGCCAACCGGAAGCCACGAGCGCAGCAGCGCGGTTGGTGACCACAATCAAAGCCGGCTTGACGGATCCGGCGCGCCCGCCGGGCGTGCTGCTCTTCTGCGGTCCGACGGGTGTGGGCAAAACCGCTTTGGCCAGGGCGCTGTCGGAATTCTGCTTTGGCGCGAGCGGACAGAAGGATCGGTTTGTGCGTCTCGACATGAGCGAGTACGGCGGCCATGACGCCGCGCGCCGTCTGCTTCGAAATCCACAACGCGGTCCGGCGGCGTGGATCGAGCGCGTAAGGCGGCAGCCCTTCTGTGTGGTGCTCTTCGACGAGATCGAGAAAGCCAGCCCGGAAGTGTTCGACGCGTTGCTGGGATTGCTCGATGAAGGACGGTTGACCGACGAGTTCGGCCGCGTCACCTATTTCCGCAGCGCGATTATTGTGCTGACATCGAACCTCGGCTCGACCTCGCCTGCAGGCATCGGCTTTGCGGGTGAAGGCGGTCCTGCTTACGAATCGGAGGTCGCGAAGTTCTTCCGCCCGGAGTTCTTCAACCGGCTGGACGCCGTCGTTACCTTCAAGTCCCTCACACTTCCGGAAGTTGAGGCGATCACCCGCAAGGAACTCACCGAGCTTGCGACACGGGAAGGCTTCGCCCTGTCCGGCATCAAACTCGCGTGGACGGACCGGCTCGTTTCCCTGATCGCGCGCGAGGGGTACGATCATCGGCTCGGTGCTCGTCCCCTGCAACGCGCCATCGAACGCATGGTCGTTGCGCCGCTCGCCCGCTGGAAAGCGGCTCATCCCCGGCTTCGCGCCTTGACCGTCCATCTTGAAATCGCTGAAGATGGCGCAGTCCTCGTGAGTCCGGCGCCAGCCGTCACACGGTAGAATGCGGTTGAACAAGGGCCCGCAGAACACGCAGATAGGATTTTATCAAGCTCGCGACACGCGAAGGCTAAGCCTTGGCCGGCATCAAACGCGTGTGGCCGGACCCCGTCGTTGCCCTGATCGTGCGGGAAGGTTACGGCCATTGAATTGTCATGAACTGCATCCTATTCTATCGCGTGAACGAGCCTTACGGCGAGTTCTCGAACTTTTCGCCGCATCCGATCCACTTAAAGGGCCGCCGCTGGCCGACTTCGGAGCACTATTTCCAGGCCCAGAAGTTCGCCGGAAGCGACCATGAGGAAGCGATCCGGTTGGCCAAGTCACCCAACTCGGAGGCGGCACGGACATCAACCAGGCGCTCGCCTATTGTCAGAGCCTCATCCGCCAACCGCAGGAGACCATCCTCGTGCTCATCAGCGACCTGTTCGAAGGCGAACCAGTGAATCAGCGAGGCAATTTGTTTTAGCTTTCGGGCGAATGTGAATAACCCTTTAAATAACGCGTTAATAGAAAGAGAACACATTTTGCTCGTGGAGGCTCGGGGTCGTAATCACTATTGAAAGCCACCACACAGAAAGGGAAATGACGGATGGCAACAGAAGAAAGAGTGCTTTGTTTTGAACGGAAACTTTTGGAAGAGCTGGGCGTATTTCAGGGCCTTGGCCTCGAAATCGAGAAATATTTACCTGTCGTAACCTCCTCTTCACACGCTCTGTACCTGAACCGAAGTGACGCCGAACAAGACAAACGTTACAAACAGCTTATCCCTTACGTCCTCGTTATCTGCAATGGCAAAATCCTGCGGTATCGACGGGGCCGAGGCGGCCAGGAAACCCGGTTGCAAGGATTGTATTCCGTCGGAATTGGGGGGCACATTTCGGAGGAAGATCACGGACTTTTTTCCAACGACTGCGGCTACCAGGATGGCATGCGGCGCGAATTGATGGAGGAGGTTGCAATTGACGCAGTGAAAGAGGCAGCCGTTGCGGTAATCAATGACGACAGCACAGAAGTTGGGTATGTGCATTTTGGCGTCGTGCACATCATGCACGCGGCCAATGAGACAATTGCGGGCCGGCGCAGCGGAATCGTAGCCCCTGAGTTTGTCCCGATTGTTGAAGCTGTGAAAGATGTGTCAGGTTACGAATCATGGTCCCGGTTTTGCCTGGAACACCTGGATTTGCTGCTTTCCAAAGCCGCTGCTTCAGGCGTCGTGGTACCCGAACGGGTAATGGACTGATAATTTGCGGCAGGCGCTGACGAGGGAGCGTCTGTGGGCATAAACAGGTTTGGTTCTCAGGAACTCCGAACTGAATCTGGCACACTCCGGCCTGATGACAACGGGTAGAATGCGGGACAACGCGTTAGCCCTTCCAACCCGGGGTACTCGCCCGTTCTGTAAGATTATATCTCGATTGACTCCAGCCGTTTGCGTCCTCCCCCGCTCTTGCGAACACGATCCGGGGGAGGTAAGTCCTCGGTCTTGAGTTCGCGGATGCCGCGCAGGATCGTCGGCTTGGAGAGCCGCGTGAGCTGTTGCATCGCTTTGATGCCACCGCGCCCCAGCGCGATGGCTTCACGGGCGACAGACCAGCGAGCTTGGGCCTCGTTGAGAGTTCCGAGTATTGTCAGAAGGAACTTGTCAGCCATGTTTCTCGCCATTATCGTCCGCGAGGAGCAAGACGCCAACCCACTGAACAACGATCGACGTGAACACCATTGGCGCTGACGCTTTCGATATTGACCGCTCCCTTCGCGGGAATACATTCGCCTGAGGAAATGGCAACGTTTCAATGAGAGGAAAAAGTTTATGAAAGAAATCATGTCCGGCAAATCTATTGTTTCGGTTGCAATCGTGTGCGGCATCACCGCCTTCGGCATTCCCGGCAGAGCGGCTGCCGCGGCGAGCAAAACCTCATGGAAGATTACCGGGGAGCTCGAGGAAGCCTGTTCCTGCCGTCCGGCCTGCCCGTGCTGGTTTAAATCTCTCCCCTCGCGCATGACCTGCGACGGGGCGCAAATCATCTTCATCACCAAGGGCCGTTACGGCAACATTCCGCTGGAAGGGCTGGCGGTGGCCCAATTCGTCCAAAGCCCCGAGCACCAGAGCATGTTCGAGTCGTTCGGGAAGTGGAATTTCGACTACGTTTATGTTGACGAAAAGGCCAATGAACAGCAACGCGAGGCGTTGAAGGAACTGGCGCTGCATCTCTTCCCTCCGGCCGCCAAGGCGCGCGAGTATCGCTATGTGCCGATCACCCGCCAGATCGAAGGCGACGAACACGTCACGACGGTCGGCAAGTACGGCGTCTGCGCCGGTCATCTGATTGAGGGCGGATATAACGGCGCGCCCAAGGTCATCAACCCGCCGCTGGCCGATCCGACCCATAAACAATTCCTGCAAGGGCAAACGACGAAGCTGACGTACACCGATGCGGGCCAGGATTGGAAATACGAGAACTCGAATTACATGCGCAACAAATTCGAAGTGGATAACAAACAATACGAGAAGCATGAAGCGGGGATGGCCAGGAAAATGAGCCAGATGAAATCAGAAAAGTAGGCCCGGGCAAAGGCCGACCGCAATACTGGGGGCGTCATTAGCGTAAAACCTCTTTGCGCCTTCTTATGCCCAACCAAGTTCGATTCCTCGCCCCGGCCCTCTTCTCGCTCGAGGAGGAGAGGAAGAATCGGAGCAGGAAGCCTCCGAATCCCGTCCAGGTCACGCTGGCCTTGGGGACTGTGCCGATAAACCGTTATTCGTTCGAGACCATGGAAGTCTTGAGGGAAAGCGTCAAACAATGGGAAACGGAATGGAACGAGTAACAACCGAACTGAAAGGAAAACTATGAAACGAACAGCATCCGCAGTCTGGCAGGGTAATCTCAAGGACGGCAAAGGAACCGTTTCGACGGAAAGTGGAGTCCTCTCGCAATCGCCCTACTCGTTCAGCACGCGCTTCGAGAACGCGCGAGGCACGAACCCGGAAGAACTCGTCGCGGCGGCACACGCCGGTTGCTTTTCGATGGCCCTGTCCGCTGAATTGGGGAAAGCGGGTATCACCCCCGAATCAATCCGCACCACCGCGAACCTGACCATGGAGCGACTCGACGCAGGTTGGACAATCACCGCGATCCACCTTGATGTGAACGCTCGCATTCCTGGAGGCGACAGGGCCAGGTTTGAAGCGGGTGCAAACTCCGCGAAGGCGGGATGTCCCATCTCGCGCCTGCTCAACACGAAGATCACGATGGAAGCCCGGTTGGAAGAGTGAGGACTTAATCCGGTTTTTCAAATCGTCCGGCTGGCGGTCGCCGCTTGAGCACGTGGCAATTTCGCAGGGCGAGTTCATGCATTTCGAGAATCAGGCCCGCGCATCCTCTCACCGAACGGCGTGAGCGAATGCTCTGCTTCGTCCCGAAATCCTGGAGTTGCAAAACGCGGTCCAGTACACGCTCAGCTTGCAGCCAACGACGTACCCCAGGGCGCTAATCAGGTCGCTGGGGTTTCTCTTGCTCTTCGTCCTTTTTCTCCTTTTTCTTCTTTGCGCCCCGTTCATTTGCGGCCGGTTTTTCCGGTGTTTTCCGTTTCTCGATCTGCTTGCCGGTGGGCGCCTGCGCGGGCTGCCTGGTCTCAGGTTTGCCCTTTACACGCTCCAGCTCGTGCTGCCTTTCGTGACCCAGAGCTTTGTCTGCTCCGGGCTGTTCGGGCCCCACAGATGATTTCGTCTCACCAGCCCCGCGGACTTCGTTCTTCTTCGCGGGCGTTTGCGGCTGCCTTGTTGCGGCAGGCGGTTGACCTGTCTCACGCTGGCGAACTGCCGGCATGGCTTCCGGATGAGTCTTGGGCGCGGCGGCCGCGGGCGGGGCATTGATTCTGGTCTTCTCTCCATTGATCTCAGGCCTTCCTTCGTGGCGGGCGGGATCCACTCCGGGCCGTTCGGATTTCGGGGAGGACTCCCGGGCGCCAACTCCGCGGACTTCGTTTCTCCTCGCTGGCGGTTGCGATTGCGTCGGCACCGCCGCCGGTTGTTCGACTCGACCTGTTCCGCGAGGAGCAATCGTTCCGGGTGGGGCAGACTCGGTGCGCGCCGTTGGCTGGACCCTTTTCTCAGCGGACGATGGGACATTCCGTGATCTGACGACCACCGCGGTTTCCTCGCGCCGACGCAGTTCCTGAACCGGGACAGCCTCGATCTTTCGACCGCTTTTCCGTTCGATGATCTCCGGCCGCGGTCCTTCGGCGATCACCCGCCGGTTGACCACCTTGACCTTTGTGATGTTGACCGTCTGCTTGACGATCGTGGTGTTAGTCACGATCACCGTGGTGTGGCGCACAGGCTCCAGGAGCCGCTGCTCGCTCACAAAGACAAATGCGTGCGGCGCAAACGCCGTCTCGCGGACCTCCAAAACT
>WNGB01007295.1_pt1 | contig 16002 bp, 18 predicted proteins | sample 5400681 | NCBI WGS metagenome assembly WNGB01 (sample SAMN13153367, study PRJNA577476) | soil metagenome | isolation source: 115 cm soil or saprolite under grassland replicate 2 | place: USA:California | collected 2016-06-15 | reverse complement strand
TCGGATCCCTGTGGCGTTTTCTCGAGGCGTTCTACAGCGAAGAGCGTCCCCGCAGGGACGGAACGCTGGTCGCCCACGGCGCCGTTCTGGCGATGGTGATGTGGCTCTTCCAGCACGCCAATTCCGCCACCTCCCTAGGCTGTTTCCTCATAGGCGGCGGCCTGATTGTGCTCACAAGGCGGCGCGGGTCCGCTTTCCGGCCAGCGGCCGTGCACATCCTCGCAGTGGGGATCGTCTCCCTCTGCTTGTTCGGCCTCTTCCTCGATTCCGATGTGGGCCTCGTCCAGGCGATGGGAAGGGACGCGACGCTCACCGGTCGGACTGCGCTCTGGGATGAACTCCTCCGCATGACCGTGGACCCGTGGTTCGGGGCTGGCTTTGAGAGCTTCTGGCTTGGGCAGCGAGTCGAGACGATGTGGAGGAAGTACTATTGGCACCCGAACCAGGCTCACAACGGCTACCTTGAGGTTTTCCTGAACCTGGGATGGACCGGGGTGGCCCTACTCGGCTTCCTCATTGTCTGGGGATACCGGCAAGTCATCGGCGCGTTCCGCCGTGATCAGGAGGCAGGCAGGCTCAGACTGGCGTATTTCGTTGTTGCGCTGGTCTACAACCTGACGGAGGCGGCGTTTCAAGTGTTGCATCCTATGTGGATCGCCTTCCTGCTGGCCGTAACCGTCATTCCGGAACCCTCGCGTCGGGAGGACGGGTGAAGCCCTTCGACGAGAATGGCGCCTTCCGGCCCGCCGCGGACGGCGACGGGCTCCGGCGGCTCGCCGAGCGGTGCTCTGAGATTCTGGCTGGGGAACGTGGACGTCCGGTGCAATGAGCGTGCTGCGTGGGGAGGCTGTCGCACAGCGTCAACAATGCTGCCCCGTTGAGTCTATTCGAAGAAGCGGGATTCGACTGTGTTGTGGGCCAAGGAAGGCCCTTCATTAGTCATGCTTGACAACGTCGTCCTCGTGATGAAGGAGTACAATCACGACCGGGCTCACCGCAGAGTGGAAAATCGAACCCCGCGCGAGGTATTGCTGGCTTTCACCGCTGTACTAAAAAACACGCGCCCGACTGTACGAATTTGAAAGGTCCACTACACATGGACATCCAAACCATCATCGACAAGAAGAATGAAGTTATCGCCAAATACGGGCCCTGGACTGCTCACAACATATATTTGCAAGACGATATCTACACCATCGCTCCCAGGATCGTTGGTGACGAGGTCAAGTTGAGGCGCATTGTGCAATGCGTCTTTGACCTCACAGGAGGAACAGTAGAAGGCCTACGCATCCTTGACCTGGCGTGTCTTGAGGGCCTTTACGCGGTCGAGTTTGCACGCCACAAAGCGAAGTGCCTGGGAATCGAAGGACGCGAGGCAAACATCGAAAAGGCGCGATTTGCCAAACTGGCGCTGTCACTTGACAATTTGGAGTTCGTGCAGGATGACGCGCGTAACCTCAGTGCTGAGAGGTATGGCCGCTTCGACGTCGTGCTGTGCTTGGGGCTCCTGTATCATTTTGACGTGCCTGATGTGTTCTCCTTTGTAGAAAGGCTTAGCGAGGTCTGTCGAAAAATATGCATAGTTGATACGCGAATTACGCTGAACCCGAGGATCCGCTATACCTATAATGATAAGACCTATTGGGGGACTAAGAGCGAGGAGCATGATCCCGGGGACCCGAGAGAAAGAAAGATGGCTAGGCTTTGGGCCTCGTTGGATAATAACCAAGCTTTTTGGCTCAGTCGTGCGACACTTTACAACGTTCTGTCGCATGCAGGTTTTACAACGGTGTATGAGTGTAATGTTCCCGCAGAACCTGAGAAGCCGGTTGATAGGATCACGCTCGTAGCGATAAAAGGGGAAGCTTGCCGCCTTCTCAACGCGCCTCTAATGGCGGCGAGGCCTGGCGATGACATACCGGAACGCGCTCGTCGTGAGAATTCCGTGGCATTTGACTCGCTGAGAAAGATCAGCACTCTTCTGCCTCCCAAAATCAGGAAATTCGGCAAGACATTGATGGGCAGAGACAACAAGCTGACGTAGTGCGTCTTTCAGTTTTGCACCATCCTGACCTCCTACATGAGATGGTCTCAGGCATGGATGCTTCTGGCAATAGGAGAGCGGACCGAAATGGTCTCTAGTTATCTTTGGGCGAGAGTTCAGGGCCGCTACCGAAGGAGTGCCGCCGCTTTCTTTTTCAGACGCCCCTTTGCGATCAACAGCCCGACGCCTTTCATTTCCTTTACGTTTGATGATTTTCCGCGATCAGCATTGCTCGAGGGCGGTGCCATTCTGAAGCGGTTCGGGCTATCAGGAACCTATTATGCCTCTCTCGGCCTCATGGGTAAGAATGCGCTAAGCGGCCCTATTTTCGTGCCGGAAGATTTGAAAGCGCTTGTAGAAGAAGGTCACGAACTTGGATGTCATACGTTTGACCACTGCCATTCGTGGGAAACAAAGACGACTGTGTTCGAGAACTCGATCGTCGAAAACGAGGCGGCACTACAGGAGCTTCTCCCTGAGGCTTCTTTCAGAACCTTTTCTTATCCAATAAGCCCGCCTCGGCCGCAGATAAAGCAGAAAGCAGCCAAGCATTTTGTATGCTGTCGAGGCGGAGGTCAGACTTTCAATGTTGGAACGACGGATCTCAATTATCTTCGTGCTTACTTCCTGGAAAAGGGCAGGGACCACCCTGAGACCGTGAGAAATCTGATTGAGCAGAATCGACGGGCCCGGGGATGGCTTATTCTTGCGACTCATGACGTCTGTGCTGACCCGAGTCCCTTTGGATGCACTCCTGACTTCTTTGAAGATATAGTGAGGTGCGCCGTAAGCTCAGGCGCACGGATCTTGCCAGTTGTTCAAGCCTGGGAAGCGCTTCGCGCTTCAGACCCTCGTAATCTCAACGTCAACGTGCAAATCGGATGAAGCCCTTCGATGAGAATGGCGCCTTCCGGCCCGCCACGGACGGCGACGGGCTCCGGCGGCTCGCCGTGCGGGGTGCCGGGGTCACGATGCTCTCCCAGAGCCTGGTGGTCGCCATCCAGATGATCGCCACCGTCGTCCTAGCTCGGCTCCTGACACCCGAGGATTTCGGGCTGGTGGCCATGGTCACCACCTTCAGCCTGTTTCTCCAGAACGTCGGCTTTAACGGGTTTACGGAGGCTGTCCTCCAGCGGGAGGAGATCGATCACGGTCTGGCTAGCAACCTTTTCTGGGTCAACGCGGGCCTGAGCCTTCTTCTGGCGATCGGGTTCGCCGCCGTGGGGCCTCTGCTAGCGGGATTTTATGGGGACCCGCGGGTGGCCGATCTCTCTGCCACCGTGGCCGTCACGATTTTCTTCACCGGACTTTCGGTCCAGCATCTGGCCCTCCTCACGCGGGCGATGCGGTTCTCCGAAGTCGCTTTTAACGACATCCTCGCCCGTGCTGTTTCGGTGGCCGTGTCGATCTTCCTCGCCCAGATGGGGTGGAGATACTGGGCGCTGGCCGCGGGAACCGTCGCGCTACCGCTGGCCACAGCCGCGGGGGCGTGGGTGCTGTGTCAATGGATCCCGGGTCTCCCCCGGCGCGGTGTCGGGACGGGTCAGACGGTCCGGTTCGCGATGAACACCTACGGGCAGTTTGCGATGAACTACTTCACCCGGAACCTGGACAACCTCCTGGTGGGATGGCGCTTTGGCTCACAGCCTCTGGGGTTCTACAAGAAAGCGTACGACCTGTTCGCCCTTCCGGCCGGCCAACTGTCGGCCCTCACAGGGGTCGCGGTGTCCACTCTGAGCCGGCTGGCTGGCGATCCCGCGCGGCACGAACGATATTTCCTGAGCGCGTTGTCGACCCTCGCGTTTGTGGGCATGGGGCTGGGGGCGGACCTCACCCTGGTTGGCAGGGATCTAGTTCTTCTGCTGCTGGGACCCGGGTGGGAGGTGTCGGGTCAGATCTTCACGTTCTTCGGGCCCGGAATCGGGATGATGCTACTCTACGGCACCCACGGCTGGATCCACCTTTCCATCGGAAGGGCGGACCGGTGGTTCCGCTGGGGCGTCGTGGAGTTCGCCGTGACCGGCCTGCTGTTTCTCGCAGGGCTCCGCTGGGGTCCCGTGGGAATCGCCGTAGCCTGGGTTGCGTCTTTCTGGGTTCTCACGATCCCCGCGCTCTGGTACGCGGGGAGGCCAATACACCTTGAGATTGCCACGGTGATCGGCGCCGTCTGGAAGTACGTTCTTGCCTCCGCGCTGGCGGGCTACGCATCCGCCCTGATCATCCGGGGGATCCCGTCTTTGACCGGGGCGTCGGGATGGAGTGGGGCAATCGGCCGAATCGTTGTCGTTTCTTTCTTGTTCGGAGCGCTGTACCTGTGTGCGGTCATCCTTTTCCACCGGGGATGCGACCCCATCCGTCATGTCGCGGCGCTCTTGCACGACATGGTCCATTGGGGCAGCTTCTCAAGGTCATCCCCGGCTGTCGCTGCGATCCCGCGTTACCAGCATGAGCGCGGCGTTCGCCCCGACCAGCGCAAAGGCAACGAGCTAGTGCCCTGAGTCCCAGACCCTAATGATGTGGAATAGTCAGAGGAGCCGTAACTCACCTGGCGGCCGACATCGGGACGAGAAGTCCAGAGCCTTCGGCCGAGAGCTCAACGTCTGCAAACGGCTCCGCGGGCGGCGGCGCGAGGTGACATGCTGAGGGTCCAGGTCAACGGAACCGTTCCTAGGGGGAACGCAACCATTTAAGTGCCACCAGCGACAACACGGACAAGAATGGGCCAAGGATCAAACTGGCAGCGCCATTTCCTCTATAGGAAGGAGTCGATCAAGACGACGTGGAAGTTCCGCCTGGCAATGCCCGTTGTAATCATTCTTATAGGGTCTTTGACACGGGGGTTCTGGGTCCCGACGATAGGCCAGAGCCTTGTGTGTGCGGCGGCGGTTGGTCCAAGCGACATCATCGTTGTGGAGAACTTCAATCCGAACTACCTCCTCTTCGAACGCGCGGCGGCACTGCAAAGGGGGGGATTTTCTGCTAGAGTACTCGTCCTCACTCAGGCCTCGCGTGATCCTGAGGTGGCCAACACCGTCTCCAAAGGCATTGCGGAATTGATGGCCCGGCTGGCGCGGGTGCAAAACTTGGAGATCATTCCAATACGGGAAATCGAACCAGTTAGTCTCAACGCCACCTATCAGATCCGCGACTATCTTACCAAGGAGCATCTCAGATCCGTCATCGTTGTGACGGCCGGCCTCCGCAGTAGGCGCTCGTCTCTCGTCTACCATGCTGTGCTGAAGCCTGCTGGCATCCAGGTCTACTGCACACCGGTTTTCGGACAGCACACTCCAGAGAACTGGATGGACAGTTGGCATGGTATCCAGGACGTCACCCAGCAGTTTCTCAAGCTCCAATTCTATCGATTCTATGTCCTGCCGCTCTCCACTAGAGGCGATGCACAACAGTATGACGGCAGTCCGTCCACCGCTCACCGGGCGCGGCCCAGCTCCTCCTCGATCACGCGGGCGAAGCTCTCCAGCGACTGAGCCCCCGTCAGCGGGCGGCCGTAGATAAAGAAGGTCGGCGTCCGGTGATGCCGGCCCGGATCCCCTCGTCGACGTCCTTCTGCACCACAGCCTAGTGCGTTCCACCGTTCAGGCAGCGGTCGAAGGCCGCGAGGTCAAGCCCCACCTCCCGCGTGCCCTCAGTGGCGTCATCCCATTGTGGAATATCAACGGCCGCAAGCTCTTTGAGAGCCTCGAGGATCGCTACGGTACTCTAGCAGTTGTTATGGCACGATCCTGAGGTTCTTCGGAGGGGCGGGGCTTGATCCGGAATTTAGGTAGCAGTTATTCGCGTTGAAGAGCAGCATGCCACGATCGGCAGCGCCTAGATAGTTTAAGTCGATGGACGAATTCAGGTAACAGAGCTGCGCAGGAACAATGTAAGCGAAGCCGCCAACGCCCAAGATGTTGCCGCCCGTCACATCAGGACCGATCGCGGGCCACCGGGGCGTGCCCCACGGTGTCCCCCACCAAGACGGCCTCGCAGAGAGATAGAATGAGGCCGGCAGCGTGTGACTCGCCGGCACCGGGTTCGCATACTGGCTCAGCCCGCTCGGAACTTCAGCGGCGTTCCAACGAACAGCCGCGTTTACTGTGTCGTAGTTGCCCCAGCGCATGAGGGTGGAGGCGAGCGTCGTGTCGTTGTTGAAGCCGCCGTAGGTCCCCTGGTTGCCGGAAAACCCAAGGCTGTAGATTGAGACGTTCGATGTGCCAGTGTTTCCGGAATCAGTTGCCGACAACGGGTAGACCTGGTAATTTGTGTGATACCCCAATGTTCCTAAGACATTGCCGATGATATTGAAGTAACGGTTGTACGCCTCCAGAATAATGGCGTTGGTCTGCTGGCTTTTAGGTGGACTGGCTGCGGTATCAAGGCCGCTCAGATAGTTGCGGAATGCCGTGATGAAGTGGTGGCTTCCGTGGATATCGTCACCCACCAAGCCTACTCCCTGGTTGCCTTCCCACAGAATATAAGCGTCGCCTACAGAGTGTTCATACAACGGAAATTGCTGCCATTGAGGAGCGCTCCCGTTTGCCGTGTAATAGTCGTCAATCGCATAATTGTAAGCGAACACGCAGCCCACGCAACCTTCGTTTATCATTCCGGTGGCGATGTGCTGGAAAATGTTGTTCTCGATAAGGTTATCAGCGCCGTTGTAGGTATCCACGCCGTAGCTTTCGGACGCGGCGTACCACGAGCCGTAAAAATAGCTGTCCCGCACAACATTTGCAGCGGACTGGTAGAACCATATGTGCTTGTGCTGGCTGTTGATGTCACGGATGTTCTTGAACCAGATGTTGTATCCATTGTAGACAAAAGAGCCGGCCGCGATGTTGCTGCCCGTGTTGGTATGATCCATCGAGAGGTCCTCGACGCCATCATTTGAAATTGGCAAGCTGTTCGACCACCACGCCTGGGGGGTCTGGCTGGAGCGCCAGTTTGGCATGCGTATGCCCGGAGAGATGCCCACCGTGTAGGGTCCGGCGCCGGCAACAGAAGTCACTTTTACGGGCTGCTGCTGCCCACGGCCTGGACGCCCGTTTCCAGAGCCGTTCGCCTGCGCGCACACATTTGCGGTTTGACAGACCCAGATTTGCCCGGTATCGGTGTTGCCGTCGTCAGTCTGGTCCAAGAAGATCAATTGGCCGACCGCTGGAGGCGTACTGCCATGAGTCAAAGCGCTTAAAGTGATTGAAGTTGTGCCTTTCGAATATCCTGCTGTCCAGTTTGCCACGTTGCTGGCACCGCCGCAGCCACCGCAATCGGGGGCGCTGTTTATCATGCACAGGTCCCCGCCCAAACCGCCGCAGGAATTTCCGCCGCTGAATATAAGAAACGTCTTATCCGGTCCGGCCCCTCGGAGCGTGACATTGCTTTTGTTGTTGAAGATAATACCGCTTGAGAGGTTATATGTACCGGCATTCAGTTTTACGACTTGTCCACTAGGACAGCTCGCAATGGCACTGTTGATCTGCGCGGCCGTCGCCCCCGGATTGAGCGTGCTGCAGATCGTGGTCCGATTCGGAATACCCCCGACGATACCGGGACTGGACCAATCAACTGCACGCGACGGATCGATGATCCCGGACCATAGCTGGGCATGGGCTGGCGTAGAAAGGCAAAGCAAGATGAGGGAAAACAGTAGTAACTTCTTTCGTCTCATTTTACCCCCTCCTTAACGCCCCGATGAATACAGAACCAGCGTCGTCGCCCAATCGCATTTTAACACGGAAGAAATATAGCACGACGTCCGCTTCCTCACGGGACGGCAGGCCGTTATATGGAAGTAAGCATCGCACCACGCATCATCCTTTATTGGTCCTAGTCCACCTGCGAGTCGCTGGGTTCGTTGGTGGTCCAGGACATGGCGGCGCTAAAACGCAAAGACGGTGACAGTGACGGTGACGCTGCTCGACGTGGCGGTATACCCGCCGCATCGCGGGCCACGGCCTTGAGGGTGTGGGTGCCGTTGGTGACCGTCGCCGTGCCGGCAACCGTGGCGCCAGCGGTCGGGGCCGTTATGGAGACTGCGGGCGGCATCGTGTCGGGCAGCGCCGCGGTGGTGAACGTGGCGTCCGCTGAAGTTGCCAGGTTCCCGGCCGCATCGCGCGACTTCGCCCGATAGTGGTACACGGTGCTGGCGGCGAGCCCGCTCAGCCCGACGCTGTGGCTGGTCACCAGCGCGCTGGCGAGCGCGGTCACCTGTCCATAGGCGCTGGTGGGGCCGTACTCCACCTGCGAGTCGCTCGCTTCGTTGGTGACCCACGTGATCGTGGCGGCGCTCGCAGAGAGATTCGTGCTCGCGACGCTGCTCAGGAGCGGCGGCGCATTGTCCACTGTCACACTAACCCCGGCGGCGCTGGCGGTATTCCCGGCCGCATCGCGGGCCACGGCGGTCAAGATATGAGCTCCGCTCGTGGCTAAGGTGGCATTCCAGGAGACGGAATAAGGTGCTGCGGTATCTTCCGCCCCCAGGTTGACCCCATCTAGCGAAAACTGCACGCCTGCTACCCCTACGTTATCGGAGGCTGAGGCTGAAACCGTGACTGCGGTTCCGGAAACTGTGGAGCCGTTGGCCGGAGCCGTCATCAAGACCGTAGGTGGCGTGACGTCTGCTATGGCCTTGCTCACCTCATTAGAAAAACCACTCTCATTCTGGCTGACATTATAGGCCGTTGCGGCAAAATAATAGATTTGCCCTTCTAGGAGACCGGAGAGCGTATAGCTGGTGACGTTACCCACATCCACACTAAATTGATAAGACCCGCTGGAATTACCGTAGTAGAGCTTATACCCAGCAAGGTCCGGATCGGTGTTTGCATCCCAGGCCAATGTGACTTGAGCGGCGCTCGATAAGGCAGGCGCAAGAGAGCAGAGCACAGTGAGCACGCACGCGACAAACAAGGCCCGGCGGAGTTGGCCGGCAAGCGTGCGGCTTCCTGATAACTTTCCTGATAACACAGTGGCCTCCCTGAGTCGGGGGCCGAAGACCACCATGTTCCCGTGGAGCTCTGGGGTACCCCCCCTTCGGCAGCCAAGCTATCAGGCGCGTGACCTGATCCAAGGCTTTGCGCCCCCACCTCACAGTGGGTTTGCCTTTATCGGGAAAGGGTCCTCGGCAATGTATGCTCCAGAGACTAATGAGCGTGTGTAAGAGTCGGGGGAGAGGCTGGTTAGGAGCAGGTAAATAGATGGTGTAAAGGAGTGTTCAATCTGCGTCGCGAAGACGCGGTTTGTGAGAGGAAGCGAAAGGTTTCGGGAGCGGGAATAGTCTGCGAGTCGAGCCGTCTCGACGAGGACCTACTCTAATGCCGGGGCTTGCTCGTCCTGTGATCCAGGATTCACATGTGGCGAGGTGGTGTCCAGCCGGTACCCGACATTCCGTACGGTGAGGATCCGAGTCCCTTCAGAGCCGAGCTTCTTTCTGAGGCTTCTGATGTGCACGTCCACGGTGCGGGTTTCGATCTCAAGCTCCTCGCCATACTCCCAGACCCGCTCTAACAGGAACGCTCTGGTCAGAGTCCTTTCCTTGGCTTCCAACAGGGCTTTGAGCAGCTCGAACTCCTTGGCGGTGAGGGAAATCGGTTGGCCCGCGACGAACACAGAATAACGGTCAAGGTCCACTTCGAGGCTGCCTACTCGCAACACCCGAGGCAGCGCAGGCGTCGAGACGCGGCGAAGGAGAGCTTTAACCCGAGCGACAAGCTCCTTCGTGTTGAACGGCTTGGTGACATAGTCGTCAGCGCCAAGCTCAAGCATGACCACTTTGTCAACCTCCTCGGTCCGGCCGCTCAGGACGAGAATAGGAAGACGTGCGGTCTCCGGTTGTCGTCGGATCCTCCGACAGATTTCGAAGCCATCGAGTCCAGGAAGGGTCAGATCAAGGATGACCAGGTCCGGGCGTGCTTCAGTCACCGCTCGCAGACCTGCCTGCCCGTCATAGGCAGCGATCACCTGGAATCCCTCGGGTTCAAGGCGCGCTCTGAGAAGATGCACGACGCCCTGCTCATCTTCGACAATTAGAACCTTCGAAGCCATACTGTCTAATAGAAGCAAGAGCAGTGCCACGCCGCCAGCAGATGTAGGACGACGCTCCACCGGCTTGGCACCCGTAGGAGGTGCTCCAGCCCCCTATAAGATTAAGATGGTAGGTTACCCGCTCACCGCAGTCTATCCGGTAAGTCGGGGATTTTAAACGAGGCGAGGGACTTCAGGCAGAGATTGGGGTATCCTGGCAGGGTTTTTGCCCGTCCTAAGGTTGAATTAATCCGCGCCGGATCGCGTAGCGCACAAGATCGGCCGTGTTGTGGATGTCCAGCTTTTCCATAAGTCGGGTTCTGTGCGACTCGGCTGTCTTCAAGCTCACCCCCAGGATCGACGCGACTTCCTTCGTGGTCTTCCCTTCCGCGACCAATTGCAGGACCTCCCGTTCCCGCGGGGTCAGAGGATCAGGGGGAAAATCCGTCTTGGCCAGATAGGCATCAACGATTGCACCGGAGATGCCCGGACTCAAATAGACCGCTCCTCGGGACACCTCTCGGACCGCCTGCATCAGGTCGGACGCGGCCTGGGTCTTTAACAGGTACCCTCTCACGCCAGCCCGGAGCGCCTCGACGACATAGGGGTCCTCCGTATGCATCGTCAGCAGGATTGACCTGGTCTCCGGCGAGACCTTCAGGATTTCTCTGGTCGCATCCAGACCGTTCAACAGCGGCATCGCGAGATCCAAAACGGCAATGTCAGGATGGTGCTTCTGGGCAAGCTGGATCGCCTCGCGGCCGTCATCCGCTTCGGCAACCACAGTGCAGTGCTCTTGCTCGAGGAGCGTTTTCAAGCCCTGCCTGACGATCAAATGGTCATCGGCTAACAGAATCCTGAGTGGCATCGTGGGCCTCCAGAGGAATCTCGACCTGAAGAGTTGTCCCTTGACCGGGAGCGGAGATGATTCGGTAGGCGCCTCCTATCGCATTGAGTCGTTCTCGTATTCCAATGAGCCCGAGGCCCTTGTCGCCTTTCCTGTTTAAGGCGGCCTGGACATCGAAGCCGATCCCGTCATCAGAAACGAGACACCGGATCAGATGACCATTCTGCTCCAGTCGGATCCTCGCACGGCTGGCCTGCGCATGTCTGGTCGCATTATTCAGGGCCTCCTGCACGATCCGATAGAGAGCCGTCTCGACAGGGGTGGTCAGTCGGCCTATCGTCGGGCCTTCGACGGTCACCTGAAGCTTCGTCCGTTTCGATACGCCTTCTGAAAGAAATTCGAGGGCCGGGACCAGTCCCAGGTCATCCAAAATCGTGGGGCGCAGCTCGTGGGAGAGTCGGCGAAGGTGAGCCTCGATTTGGTCCAAGAGGTCCTTGGCTGCCTTGAACTGGTGACTCGCGGAGGGGGCCACGTCCCGGGCAATTGCTTCCAGGGCGATATACACGGACGCAAGCAGTTGCCCCGCCTCATCGTGGAGCGCGTGGGCGATCCGTTTCGCTTCCTCCTCCAGGGTCTCATTCAGCCGACGCAGGGCCGCCTGGGCGCGCTTGCGTTCGGTGATGTCCCGGCCAATACCCAGCACGCCCACCACTTGTCCATCTTTGATGAGCGGGGTCTCGGTAAACTCCGTATGGATGTATACCCCTGACTTCGCCCGGACGCGTAGTTCAAAAATCGGCAGCGTCTCGCCCCGCAAGACGCGCTGAAAGTGCTCCAGCGCGACCGACAGGTCATCGGGATGAACAATGGGTGGAAACGGTTTGCCCATCCAGTCGGCCAGAGACCAGCCTGTGATGGTTTCAAAACACGGATTCAACGAGGTAATCCTGCCGTCCGTCGAAAGCGTGTAGATGACATCCTTCGCGTTCTCGACCAGACTGCGATACCGCTCTTCTGATTGGCGGAGCGCCATATTGGCTTCGCGAAAACCTCGGTGGGCCATCTCAAATGGCGACAGCGCTTCCGCGAAGAAATTCTCCGCCGACTTGCTGATGTTCCTCATCTCTTCCGGCGTCCGGATGCTGCCTGCGACCGTCGCCAGCGCGTGGTGGTGCATCGAGGCGATTTCTAAGATACCGAGGCCTTCAGCGAGGGCTTGGCGCCCCAACTCATAGGCATGATGCAGGTTTGCTTCCCCTGCCTCCGCCAGGTAATCTTGCAGGGTCCGGGTATATTGGTCCTTCAAGTCGCGCAGGGGGTCACTCATGACGCCTCCCCCACATAGCGCGCCACCAGCACGAGCGCGTCGTCTGTCCCTTTGGCGTACTGGCCAAGGATCCTGTCAGCGAGCTGTTGGGGCCCATTGCCCAGGGCGAGGCACCGTGTAAATTCACTGCGGATGCCATCGGTGGCGAAGATCAGGGTGTCGCCCCGCATCACGGGGACGATAGACGCATGTAACAGCGGTAGACGGCTGCCGACCACGCCGCTCCGCAGCAACAGGGACTCGTACCCTGGATTGACGGTGGGGTCGGCCCGCAGCAGGACACCCTCAACATTGCCAACGCCAACCCATGTCATGGTCTCATCCACGGCATTGAAGGCTGCCAAGCTTATCACGACACCCCGCGTGGAGCGCAACCGTTCGTGACAGCGCTTGAGCAGCGAAATGAGGGACTCATTGTCTGCAGCCTGCAGGACCCTGGCCGCCATATTCGCCGCCGCCGCAGCCTCCTCTCCATGGCCCAGACCATCCATGGCTGCCAGCAACGCGCCATGAGGCAAGACCTTGACCACATGCTTGTCCCCGGATACGACCTCGCCTGCCAACGGCAGCGAGGCGCTCCCCCATTCAATGATGAGCTTGTTCAGCGTTTCCATTTCACGACCGTGACGACAGTCCCTTTGCCGACCTCGGAGACGATTTCAAACTCGTCCATGATCCGCCGAACGCCCGGCAAGCCCAACCCAAGACCACCAGAGGTGGAATAGCCCTGCTCCATGGCTCGATTCACGTCGGGGATGCCCGGCCCCTCATCCCGCGCAATGATGACGATCCCAGGGATGCCGCCGTCTTCGGCCTGTCGCAAGACGATTTCGCCGCGACGGGCATAGCGGACGATGTTCCGCGCCAGCTCTGAAATGGCGGTAGCAACGAGCGTCAAGTCACTTTGTTGGAAACCTAACTGTCCCGCCAAGACGCGGCCCTGCTCGCGTGCCCGCACAAGGTCGAGATCCGAGCTGATCGGCAGCTGCACGTCATCCACGACTAAAGACTCGCAGTTCATCCACGACAGAAGCTAGCCTTCTTACTGGGTTGATTGCTGGGACGAGCTGAGTTTCTCGTTGAGATAGAAGAGACCTTCTTCCAGGTCCAACGCCGTGGCCACGCCTTCCAGGGTCAAGCCTAGCCGCACCATCGTGAACGCAACCTCGGGCTGAATGCCGACAATCACGGTCTCCGCGCCGCGTAAGCGGATCATGTGTGCGAGGTCCCGCAGGGTCCGGGAAGCGAATGAATCGAGCACATCGAGAGCGGTCACGTCCACGATCACTCCGCGGGAACGGTACGACCCGACCTTCCCGACCAAGGCGTCTCGGAGTTGGATGAGGTCAGAATCCGTCAATGCGGACTGGATCGTGGCAATCAGGTACGGTCCTTGTTTAAGGATCGGAACGGCCACGGCTTTTACCCTCGTAGAAGTCCTCTAGGCATTTTGCGTTTTGTCTCCGATCGGGACCACTTTGTAGCCCAAGAGCCGCTCGGCCCCCTCGATTCCGCCCTGCAGGTCCCCGACCGTGTTCATCTTGCCCAGATCTACACCAATGTTCACGAGCGTCTGGGCGATTTCTGGAGATAGCCCGGTCACGATGACCGTGGCGCCCAGCAACCGGGACGCTTCCACCGTCTGGACAAGATGGTTTGCAATCTGGGAGTCCATGGCCGCGACGCCCGTGATGTCGATCACCACCACCTTGGCGCGATTGGTCCGGATACCCCGGAGCAACTGCTCGGTCAATTGGCGAGCACGTTGCGGATCAATCACCCCGATGATCGGCAGGATCAGCAGCCGCTCGCGGACCTGCAGGACAGGGGTTGAGAGTTCGCGAATGGCCTCTTGCTGCTCGCGGATGATTCGTTCACGTTCCTGGACAAAGCCGACCGCCACAGTATTGGCGATACGGTTGGCGGCCGGCTCATAGGCGTCAAGGATTCGGTTGAGCTTCGCGAAGTCGTCTTGGTATTTAGCGAACAGCGAGCGGGCCAGCACGTCCCGCAGGAGCAGCACGATGCCGACGACCTCATGAGTTTCCACCCCCCGTGGAATAATGCGTTCGGACAGGTTGCGGGCGTAGGCCTGCAGGGCCTCGAAGGTCCCAGTCTCCAAGGCTTCGACATACTGATCATAGACGGCGGTGGCCTCGGTGAAGATCTCGTCTGCGCTCATCGCTGTGAGCAGCTTGGCTTCAGTGATGCGGCGCGCCCACTCCTGGCGCAGTTGAGTCCGGTTCTGCCGCAAGTGGGGCACCAGCTCACGCAGGAGCGAGGCGGTTGATTCGCTCGATGCCGGCGGAGGCGACATAGGGCTTTTCGAGGTTTTCACTTCAGGCATAATATACCTCCTGCTTACAAGTTTCTCTGTAAAAATTTCTTCACAGTGACCTGGCATCCTGGACCAGCCTGACGAACCGGAAAGAAGATCGGCTCATGCAACCTGCGGACCGTCCTCGGGCATTTATGGGAACCAGTTACCGTTTCTGAAAGAATAGGAAATTTATCCACCGTGACCCACGCCTTGTCAAGCAGTTGCTGGCGTGTGCGCTTGGCTCCCCGCACGAGAATGGCACCTAATCATGGATTTCCCCCTTTGTGATTCGGGGGTTATCCCTCTTCTTCTACGGGGATTCACCTGATTTGTGATGGTGGATTAACCTGATTGTGCCGCCCTGTGGGTCTGCTATCCTGCCCCCGCGTGACAGTAAACCTTTGAAATTTAAGCAAGGAGAGCACGGGGCTATGGGTGTAATCCTACACCAAAGAACCGGCGTCCCATTCATTGCGGCGGGCCTCGGGCTCACAGCTGGGGTGTTCGTCCTGGACCTTGTACTTCCCTTGGGCATTGCGGTGCCGATGCTCTACGCAATCCCGTTGCTTCTGACACAGAAAGAACTGCCGCGCACGTTCACCCTTGGACTCGCCGCTGGCGCATCGTGTCTGACTGTGCTCGGGTTCCTCTTGTCGCCCCTTGGTCCCGAGTTGTGGCCGGCTGTCGCAAATCGCTCACTGAGCCTAGTGACGATTTGGGTAACAACGATCCTGGTCATCCTGAACAAACGGGCGGTCCAGGGCCAGCAAGACCAGGAGGCACAGCGTCGCCTCTTGCTTGAACAGCTACCTGCCCTCCTCTGGGTTGCAGACACCAATCTCACGATCACCTTCGTGCAGGGCCGCATCCTGAGCACTCTGGGCCTCGCACCAGAGGGGATTGTTGGGACGACCGTGCCGGAGTATTTCCCTTTGGAACCGAAAAGTGTGCCTTTCACGACACATCTCAGAGCGCTCCAGGGTGATCCGGGCAGCTACGTCGCTATCTTCAAGGAGCGGACGCTTCGTGCCTATGTCGAGCCTATGCGCACACCCAAGGGGGCGATTACAGGATGTATCGGCATTGCGCTGGATATCACCGAGCAGAAGCGATTGGAAGAGCAACGCGAGCAACTCATTGAGGAGCTGCGAAATGCCCTAACCGATATTAAAACTTTACGAGGAATGTTGCCGATTTGTGCTTGGTGCAAAAAGATTCGCGACGACCGCGGATATTGGACGCAAATCGAACAGTACATCCGCGCCCATTCGGAAGCTGAGTTTACCCATGGGATATGCCCTGAGTGCCGGCAGAAGCTGAATCAGGAATTGTCCTCGTCGGCTTAGGTCGAATCGTTCATCCCATCGATGCGGGAGCACTGAGCCTAAGTGTGCCCCGCGCCTCGCTGCAACATCTTCTCTACGAATGAGGGCTGGGTC
>WNGB01007292.1_pt1 | contig 16005 bp, 16 predicted proteins | sample 5400681 | NCBI WGS metagenome assembly WNGB01 (sample SAMN13153367, study PRJNA577476) | soil metagenome | isolation source: 115 cm soil or saprolite under grassland replicate 2 | place: USA:California | collected 2016-06-15 | reverse complement strand
TGCTTGAGGGCCTGGCCGAGCCCGAGCGGGTCGACCGGTGTGACGGTAAGCGACGGATGGCGGATCAGGCCGAACGGCTCGATCCCACGTACCGGCCGGTGGAAGGTGATGCACAGCCCGCGCTCGGGCGTGCTGCCGAAGGTCAGCCCGCGGTCGGCGCCCAGCCGGATGCCGATCGCCCGCAGCGGCTGGTACGGCCCGGTCAGTTCGACCCCGGCCACGTTGGCCAGTGAGGTGCGCACCCGGCAGACGCCGAACCAGGCGCTGAAGGTCTGCTCTGTGACCCGGATCCGGGATGTGTGGTCGCTCGCGCCCACCAGCCACAGCAGCCGCCGGTACCGCGGGTCGAAGGAGAAGTCGAAGTCGGCCATCGCCGCAGGGTCTTCCCGGTCCTGCGCACGGTAACCGTCGATGGCGGCACGAACCGCTTCCGGGGGGACCTGGACCGCAACAAGATCGGCACCTACGCCGCACGCGGCGCCATCCAGACGATGGACTCGTGCGTCACCGGCCACGTCCTGCAGGGCATCGTCACCCAGGGCCGGCAGCGCTGAGGCTCAGCCGCGGCGCAGCCGGTCCTTGACCGTCGCCAGCGCGCCGTACGCGGTGAGCTGCTCGACCTGCTCGGTCACCAGCCGGCGGAACACCGGGTCGGCCGGCAGGTCGCCGCCGAAGACCTCGGCCAGGCCGAGCAGCGTGCCGACCGCCTGGCCCGGGTCGGCAGCCGCGGCGACCAGCCGACGGATGCGGCCGGCAAGCGGGTCCTCCACCGGCAGCGGCGCGCCGTGGTCGTCGGCCGCGGCCCAGACGTACCGCATCCAGGCGGCGACCCCGAGCGCCGCCCAGCGGGGCTCGGCGCCCGCGGCGAGGCGGTCCCGGACGGTGCCGAGCAGCCGCGGCGGCAGCTTCTGCGACCCGTCCATGGCCACCTGCGTGGTGCGGTGTCGCAGCGCCGGGTTGGCGAACCGGGTCAGCACCGACGCGGTGTAGCCCGCGACGTCGAAGCCGGCCGGCACGCGCAGCGTCGGGGTGACGTCGTCGGCCATCAGCCGGGCGGCGGCCTCGTGCAGCGTGTCGTCGGCGACCGCCTCGGCGATGTGGCCGTACCCGGCCAGCGCGCCGAGGTAGGCGAGGGTGGAGTGGCTGCCGTTGAGCAGTCGCAGCTTCAGGGTCTCGTACGGCGCCACGTCGTCGGTGAGGGTGGCTCCGGCGCGTTCCCAGGCCGGCCGGCCGGCGGCGAAGTCGTCCTCGATGACCCATTGCCGGAACGGTTCGGTCACCACGGTGCCCTCGTCGGCCACGCCGAGCAGCCGGGCCACCTCCGCGCGGTCGGCGTCGGTGGCGGCCGGCACGATCCGGTCCACCATGGTCGAGGGGAAGCGCACGCTGTCTGCGATCCACGCCGCCAGCCCGTCGTCACCGGCCCGGGCCACGAAGTCGCCGACCAGGGCGCGCAGCGTCGCGCCGTTGTCCGCGAGGTTGTCGCAGCACAGCACGGTGACCGGGCCGGCGTCCGCGGCGCGCCTGGCGGCCAGCCCGCGCACGAGTTGGCCCAGCACGGTGCGTGGCGGCCCGCCCGCCAGGTTCGCCGCCGCCCCGGGGTTGGCCGCCGCCCCGGGGTTGGCCGCCGCCCCGAAGTTGGCCGCCTTCCCGGTCACCGTCGCGAGGTTGGCCGCCGCCCCGCCCACCGTCCCGAGGTTGGCGACCGTCCGGAGGTTGGCCGTCCGCAGGTTGGCCACCGCCTCGACGTCGGCGACCGTGTCGGGGTCGTCGCCGCGCAGCCGGCCGGTCGCCGGGTCGTACCGGTACCCCTTCTCGGTCACCGTCAGGCTGACGATGCGGGTGGCCGGGTCGGCGAACCGCGCCGCCAGCGCGCCCCAATCGCCCGCCGCGGACAGCACCTCGCGCACTGTGCCCACCACCCGCAGCGCGGTGCCGCCCGGGTCCCGTTCGAGCAGCCCGTACAGGCCGTCCTGCGGGCGCAACCGGTCGAGCACGTCGCGGCTGCGCTGGGTCACCCCGCAGATCGCCCAGTCCACCTCGCCGGTCGCCGCCAGCGCGTCCTCGGTGAACACGGCCTGGTGCGCCCGGTGGAACGCCCCGATCCCCAGGTGCAGGATCCCCGGGCGCAGCGCCCGCGGGTCGATGCGCGGCCGGTGGCCCGGATCCAGCCAGGGCAGCGCGGCCAGGCCGAGCCGCGGCATCACATCACCGCACCGAGCTGCCAGGGGGTGAACTCCTCATCGCCGAACCCGAGCTCCTCGCTCTTCGTCCGCTGCCCCGACGCGACGTCCAGCATCAGTTGGAAGATCCGCCGGCCCATCTCCTCGACGTCGCACTCACCGTCCAGGATCGCCCCGCAGTTGAGGTCCATGTCGTCGCTCATCCGGCGGTACATCTCGCTGTTGGTGGCCAGCTTCACCGACGGCACCGGCTTGCAGCCGAACACCGAGCCGCGCCCGGTGGTGAAGCAGACGACGTTGGCGCCGCCCGCGACGATCCCGGTCACCGACACCGGGTCGTACCCGGGGGTGTCCATGAACGTCAGTCCCCGCCGGGTGACCGGCTCGGCGTACTCGTACACCCCGGACAGGTTCGCGGTGCCGCCCTTCGCCACCGCGCCCAGCGACTTCTCCAGGATGGTGGTGAGCCCGCCGGCCTTGTTGCCCGGCGACGGGTTGTTGTCCATCGTGGCGCCGTTCTCCGCGGTGTACCGCTCCCACCAGCGGATCCGGTCCACCAGCCGGTCGCCCACCTCGGGGCTGACCGCGCGCCGGGTGAGCAGGTGCTCCGCGCCGTACACCTCCGGCGTCTCGCCCAGGATCGACGTGCCGCCGTGCCGGACCAGCAGGTCGGACGCGGCGCCGAGGGCCGGGTTGGCGGTGATGCCCGAGTATCCGTCGGAGCCGCCGCACTGCAGGCCGAGCACCAGTTCGCTGGCCGGCACCGGCTCGCGGCGCACCTTGTCGGCGTCCGGCAGCATCTCGCGCAGCCGGGCGACCCCCTCCCGGACGGTGGCCGCGGTGCCGCCCAGCTCCTGGATCGTCATGTCCACCACCGGCGTGCTCGCGGGCAGGTCGAACCCGTCGGTGAGCGCCGCCACCTGGTTCACCTCGCAGCCGAGCCCGAGCAGCAGGAACCCGGCGAAGTTGGGGTGCCGGGCATACCCGGTCAGGGTGCGCCGCAGCAGTTCCAGGCCGTCGCCGAGCGCCATCCCGCAGCCGCTGCCGTGGGTCAGCGCCACCACCCCGTCCACCTGCGGGAACTCCTCCAGTGCGCCGCCGCGGAACCGCTCGGCGATCAGCTTCGCCGCGGTGGCGGAGCAGTTCACCGAGGTGAGGATGCCGAGGTAGTTGCGGGTGGCGACCCGGCCGTCCGGGCGGCGGATCCCCTGGAAGGTCGCCGGCTCGGTCACCGGCTCCGGTTCCCGCACGTCCACGCCGTACGCGTAGTCCCGCTCGACGTCGCCCATCCCGAGGTTGTGCGAGTGCACATGGTCGCCGCGCCCGATGGTTGCCGTGGCCACGCCGATCACCTGGCCGTACTTGCGCACCGGCGCACCCCCGGCATGGTCGGCCAGCGCGACCTTGTGCCCGGCCGGCACGTCGGCCCGGACCGTGAGCTGGCCGTCCGGCAGCGCCACCACCGCACCGGCGGCCAGCGGCTGCACCGCGACCGCCACGGTGTCGTCGGGGTGCAGGCGCAGCACAGTCATCGGACCGCCTCTCCGGCCGCCCGGCGCAGGTGCGCCCGCGACTCCTCCAGCGACGGGATGCGGCCGGTGCCGCCGCGGCCGGCCAGCGACAGCGACGCCGCCGCGGTGGCCAGCCGCGCCGCCTCGACCAGCGGGTCGCCGAGCACCCAGCGGGCCACCACCGTGCCGGCGAACACGTCGCCGGCGCCGGTCTGGTCCACCAGCTCCGGCGGTGGCAGCCCCGCCAGCGTGGTCACCGAGTGACCGTCGTCCACCAGCGCCCCGTCCGCGCCACAGGTCACCGCCACGGCGGCCGCCCCAAGGTCGCGGCAGGCCCGGGCCACCGCGGCCGGGTCGACCAGCCCGAGCAGCGCACCCGACTCGCCGGGGCAGGCGGGCGTCACCAGGGCGGCGTGCGGGGCGAGCCCGGCCAGCACGCGGCCCGCGTCGGCCGCGGTGGTCAGCCGCGGCCGGTAGTTCGGGTCGTACGCGAAGCGGCGGGCCTTCGCGGCGGCCAGCCGGACCGCCGCCTGCGCGGTTGCCGAGATCGCGCAGGTGACCCCCGAGGCGAGCACCGCACCGGCGGCGCCCACGTCCGCCGCCTCGACGTCGGCCGGCTCCAGCGTGGACGCCGCGCTGCCGCGCCGTACGTACACGAACTCGCGCTGCCCGGACGGGTCGGCCGCCACGAAGTAGACGCCGTTCTGCCCGGGCACCCGCCGCACGAGCGCGGTGTCCACCTCCAGCGCCACGACCCGCTCCACCAGCCGTTCGCCGAGCTCGTCGTCGGCCACCCGGGTCAGCAGCGCCACCCGCGCCCCGGCCGCCGCGGCCGCGGCCGCGGCGTTCAGCGCGTCGCCGGAGAAGGCCAGCCGCAGCGCCACCCCGTCGCGCAGCGGCTCCGTCGAGGACAGCTCGACCAGCACCTCCCCGATGACAACCAGGTGGTAGCTCACCAGTCATGCACCGTCCCGTCCTCGAGCCGGTTCACCGGCAGGTACGCCGGCCGGTACGGGTAGTCCGCCGCGAGCTGCTCGTCGATGTCCACGCCGAGCCCCGGCTGGTCGCCCGGGTGCAGGTACCCGTCGGCGAAGCGGTACCCGTGCGGGAACACGTCGTCGGTGGCCAGCGTGTGCCGCATGTACTCCTGGATGCCGAAGTTGGGGATCGACACGTCGACGTGCAACGCCGCCGCCATGCACACCGGCGACAGGTCGGTGGCGCCGTGCGAGCCGCTGCGCACGTGGTAGAGGTCGGCCAGGTCGAAGATCCGCCGCAGGTGGGTGATGCCGCCGGCGTGCACCACGGTGGTGCGGATGTAGTCGATGAGCTGCTCGGTGATGAGCTGCTGGCAGTCCCAGATCGAGTCGAACACCTCACCCACCGCGATCGGCGTGGTGGTGTGCTGCCGGATCAGCCGGAAGCCCTCCTGCAGCTCGGCCGGCACCGGGTCCTCCAGCCAGAACAGCCGGTACTCCTCGAGCCGCCGCCCCAGCCGGGCCGCCTCGATGGGGGTGAGCCGGTGGTGCACGTCATGCAGCAGGTGCAGGTCGAAGCCGTACCGGTCGCGCACCGCCGCGAACACCTCCGGCACGAAGTCCAGGTAGCGCGGGGTGGACCAGACCGACTCGGTGGGCAGCGCGGCGTCGGCCGGCTCGTAGAAGTCCTTGTCCGCGCTCACCCCGTACACCCGCTGGATGCCGGGCACGCCGGCCTGCACCCGGACCGCCCGGTACCCCAGTTCGAGGTAGCGGGCCACCTCGTCCAGCACCTCGCCGACCGTCTCGCCGTTGGCGTGCCCGTACACCAGCACGCCCTCGCGGGCCTGGCCGCCGAGCAGCTGGTACACCGGAAGCCCGGCCACCTTGCCCTTGATGTCCCACAGCGCGGTGTCCACGGCCGCGATCGCCGTCATGGTGACCGGGCCGCGCCGCCAGTACGCCCCCTTGTACAGGTACTGCCAGGTGTCGCCGATGCGGTGCGCATCCCGGCCGATGAGCAGCGGGCAGACGTGGTCGCGCAGGTAGCTCGCCACCGCCAGCTCGCGGCCGTTCAGCGTCGCGTCGCCGACCCCGGTCACACCGTCGTCGGTGATCAACTTGAGCGTCACGAAGTTCCGCCCCGGACAGGTGACGATCACCTTCGTGTCGACGATCTTCACGGCATCACCCCTCTGGAGACCGCTCCGTTGGGCCGGGCCGGTCCTGCACCCAGGCGTGCGCCGGGTCGAGGAACGGCAGCATCTGGCGGCCCTCGCCGGCCATCACCCACAGGTAGTACAACGCATATCCGGGCGCGGCCACGACCGGGTGGTACCCGGAGCGGATCGCAGCCACGTCGCCGTCCCGCACCGTGAACGCCTCGGTGCCGGCCTCGTCGTACCGGAGCTGGACCCCGAACCCGCCGGCCGGATCCATCTTGAACAGGTAGACCTCCTCCAGCCGCGCCTCCACCGGCGGCCGGTGCTCGTCGTGCTTGTGCGGCGGGTAGCTGGACCAGTTGCCCGGCGGGTTGACCGTCTCGCCGAGCAGCAGCCGGCCCGCCTCGTCGCCCGGCCCGAGCATGGTGCGCACCTGCCGGGACCAGTTGCCCGCGCCGCGGTCGGCGATGTCCTGGTCCTCCGGCCGGATCAGCCGGGCCGCCGCCGGCGCGGCGCCCTCGACCGGCGCGGTCGCCAGCACCACCTCGGCCGGCCCGTCCACCGCCCTCAGGCCGAAGGCGGTGCCGGGCGGGATGTACACCCCGTACCCCGGCCCGTCGAACACGCTGCGCCGGCCGCCGGCCCGGCCCAGCCGCTCGCCGCCGGCCGCGACGTCCACCACGCCGGACAGCACGACCGCCACGAGCTCCCCATCGGACTGCCCCTCGAGGAAGTCGCCGGCCGGTATGTCGGCGGTCTCGAGCCCGATGAGGTCGGTCTGGTCGCCCGGGGTGACAAGGCTGCGGGTGGTCGTCATGCGGCGGGGTCCTCCCTGGTCCGGGTGACGAGCTGGGTGGGGTTGACGAAGCGGAGCGCCACGACGAGCAGCACCAGCATCGACATGGTGTAGACGACGGCCATCGCGTCCACCTGCTGCTGGGCGCGGATGCCGGCGGCGGAGACGGAGTAGTACAGCGCGACCACCAGCGTCTGGCTGCTCGGTCCGGCGGTCAGGAAGGTCAGCTCGAACATGCCGACGGTCCGCACCAACACCAGGATCGCCGCGGCCAGCACCCCGGGCACCAGCAGCGGGGCCAGGACGTGGGTGAAGACGGTACGGGTACGGGCGCCGCACATCCGCGCCGCCGCCTCGATCTTGGGGTCGATCTGCTCCACGAATGGCGTCATGGTGAGGATCACGAACGGCACCGACGGCACCAGGTTCGCCAGGATGACGCCGGTGATCGTGCCGGCCAGGTGGAACTTGTAGAGCACCGTCGCCAGCGGGATGCCGTAGGTGATCGGCGGGATCAGGATCGGCAGCAGGAACAGCACCAGCAGCGCCCGCTTGCCGGGGAAGTCCCGCCGGGCCAGCGCGTACGCTGCCGGTACGCCGACCAGCACGGAGATCGCCACCACCGCCAGGGCGACCTCGAGGGTCACCACGAGCACGCTGGTCAGGTCGAACTCGGCCCACGCGTCGCGGTACCAGTGGCCGGTCCAGCCCTCCGGCAGCCAGCCGCCGAACCAGGACCGGGCGAAGGAGTCCACCACGACCGACCCGATCACCCCGGCCAGGTGCAGGAAGAAGAACAGCACCGCGCCCCAGACCAGCCACGCGGCCGGCCGCATCGCGATCCGCCGCGGCGGCCGTTCGCCGGTGCGTACCGCGGCGTGCGCCATCACCCCTTCACCCCCGTCGCGCCGCGGTACAGCCGGGACCGCCAGCCCAGCACCAGCCCGATCACGGCCAGCTCGACCGCGCCCATGATCATCGAGATGGCCGCCGCCATCGAGTAGTCGAACTGCTCGAACGCGGCGTGGTACGCGGCGATGGAGATCACGTGGGTCGCGCCGGCCGGCTCGCCGACCAGGATCGCGGACGGGAACACCGAGAATGCCAGCACGAACGACAGGCAGAAGGTGACCGCCAGCCCCGGGGACAGCAGCGGCAGCGTGACGTGCCGGAACCGCTGCCACCAGCCGGCGCCCAGGGTGGCCGCCGCCCGCTCCAGCGACGGATCGATGCCGGACAGGTACGACAGGGTGAGCAGGAACGCGAACGGGAACCCGGTGATGATCAGCGAGAACAGCACGCCCCAGTAGTTGTGCACCAGCCGTACCGGGTCGTCGGCGAGCCCCACCGAACGCAGCAGCTTGTTGAACCACCCGGTCGGGCCGAAGTACGTCAGCAGGCCGTCGGCGGTGAGCACCGTGCCCAGCGTGATCGGCACCACCAGCAGCGTGGTGACCAGCCGCTTGCCGCGGAACCGTCCGCGCATCCGGTACGCGATGGGCACCGAGACCAGCACGTTCACCAGCGCAGCCGGCAGCCCCAGCTTCAGCGTCAGCCACACGCTGTCGCGCAGGTAGGAGTCGGCGAAGAAGGTCCGGTAGTTGGCCAGCGCGGTGGCGCCGAACCGGCGGACCGAGTCCGAGTCGGGCTGCGGCGCGAACGACAGCTGCAGCCCGTACAGGAACGGGTAGCAGAACAGCAGCACGATGAACAGCCCGGCGGGCAGCAGCAGGAGCAGCACCCGGTCGATGCCGCGCTCGGCCAGCCGGTGCCGCAGCGACGCCCGGGCCGGGGCCGGCGCCGGAGCCGGTGCGGTGACGGTGGCCATCTAGGTGACCTCCGCCGGGGCGGCCGGGCTGTCGGCGGCGAAGACCAGCACCCGCTCGATCGGCACGCTGACCGTGACCTCGTCGCCCGGGGCGAGCCGGCGGTCGGTGCGGATGTGCAGCGGGTGGCCGCCGGCGGTGCGCACCTGCGCGGACTGCTCCCGGCCCTGGTACTCCACCACCTCCACCGTCACCTCGATGCCGTTCTCGCCGGGGCCGACCAGCACATCGTCCGGCCGGATCGCGGCGACCGCGGTGTCGGAGACCTCGTCGCGGCGCAGCCCGGTCAGCGTGATGCCGTCGCCGGCCAGGGTGACCCGGCCGCCGTCCGCCGCCGTCACCGGCAGCTCGAGCTCGTTGCGGTACCCCATGAAGCCGGCCACGTACCGGTTGCGCGGCTGGGCGTACACCTCCTCCGGCGTGCCGACCTGCTGCACCCGGCCGTCGCGCAGCACCACCAGCCGGTCGGCCAGCGACAGCGCCTCCTCCTGGTCGTGCGTCACGTACACCGTGGTCAGCCCGAGGGTCTGGTGGATCCGCTTGATCTCGGTGCGCATCTCCAGCCGCAGCTTGGCGTCAAGGTTGGACAGCGGCTCGTCCATCAGCACCAGCGGCGGCTCCAGCACGATCGCGCGGGCGATGGCCACCCGCTGCTGCTGGCCGCCGGAGAGCTGGCCGGGGAACTTCGCGGCGTGCTCCTCGAGCTGCACCAGCCGCACCGCGTCGTCCACCCGGCGGCGGATCTCCTCCTTCGGCAGCCGCCGCATCCGCAGCCCGAAGGCGATGTTGCGGCGCACCGACATGTGCGGGAACAGCGCGTAGTTCTGGAACACCATGCCGAACCCGCGCGCCTCCGGCGGCAGCACGTCGATCCGGCGCTGGTCCATCCAGATGCTGCCGCCGGTCAGCGGCAGCAGACCGGCCAGGCAGTTCAGCGCCGTCGACTTGCCGCAGCCGGAGGGGCCGAGCAGGGCGACGAACTCGCCGCCCTTGATCGCCAGCTCCAGGTCCTCGAGCGCGACCTTGCCCGCGAAGCTGCGGCTGACCCGGTCCAGCCGCAGCTCGGCGAAGCGGTCCGTACCGCTCACGTACCCTCCTCGCTGCGCTCGTCGGCCACGCGAGCGGGGGCTGCTGTGCTCACTGGTTCGCTCGCAAGCTCGCTCACCTGCCAGCCTCGCTGACGCTCGGTCGCGTGGCTGCTGTGTTCACTTGGTCTTCCCGCTCCCGACCTCGCGATCCCACTTGTCGAACGCGGCCACCTGCTGCTCGGCCGGCAGCGACGTCTCCTTGGGGAACTGGGCGATCCACTGGTCGAACTCGGGCACGCCGAACTGCTGGATTGCCTTCTGGCTGTCGGCCGGCGCCATGTCCAGGGTCACGCCCTTGACCGCCGGACCCGGGTAGAAGTAGCCGCCGTCGTAGGCCTGCGCCTGCTCCTGCGGCTGCAGCATGAACCCGATGAGCTGCAGGTCCGCGGCCAGCACGTCGGCGGACACCCCCTTCGGGATGCAGGCGTAGTGCGCGTCGGTAACCCAGTGCATGCCCTCGTAGTGGGTCACCTTCATGGCCGCCGGGACGGTGCCGAGCACCCGCGGGTTGATGTACCACCCGGTGGTCGAGGCGATCATGTCCACCGACCCGTTGCCCAGGTTCTTCATCGTCTCGGTGGTGCCGGACGGGTAGTAGTCCACGTACTTGTGCAGCTCCTTCAGGAACGTCCAGGTCTTGTTCCAGCCGTTGACCGGGTCCTTGGGGTCGGAGTCGCCGAGGATGTACGGCAGGCCCATCAGGAAGGTGCGTCCCGGTCCGGAGTTGGCCGGGCGCGCGTACTGGAACTTGCCGGGGTGCGCCTTCGCCCAGTCCAGGAGCTGCTGCGGCGTGGCCGGCGGGGTGGGGACCTTGGCCGGGTTGTACTCCAGCAGCGGCCCGGACGGGTAGTACGTCACCGCGATGCAGTGGCCCTGCGCGAGGTCCTGCATCTTGGCCGCCGGCTCGAGGTAGTTCGTCATCAGGTTCGGGAACCGGCTCTCGAAGTCCGGCAGGACCTTCACCCACAGGCCCTGCTTGATCCCGGCGGACAGCCCGTCGGTACCGGTCAGGACGAGGTTGTACTGCGCCTGGCCGGCGTTCTGCTGCGCCTTGATCTTGCCGGCCAGCTCCGGGGCGGGGGCCTTGGAGTAGTTGGCGCCGCTGGCCACGTCCGGGTGCGCCTTGACGAAGTCCTCGATCATGCCCTTGGTGAGCTGCAGGTCGCCCGCCACGTCGATGATGTTCAGCCCGACGGCCTTCGCCGGCTTCTGCGGGACGTCGGCCGCCTTGAGCTCCTTGGAGCTCCCCCCGCCGGCCGGTGCGCCGCAGGCGGCGAGCCCCGTGCCGGCCAGACCGGCGGCGGCCAGCGCGGCCACCAGCCGCGGTAGGACCTGAGCGCGTCGTCCCTGTGACATCGGCAGATCACTCTCCTTCGCTGGAGCGGCCGGACCGGACGCGTCGCGCCCGCCGCGGCTGGTGGGCGGTCGAGGTTGAACCCCGGACGATGAGTTGGGTGGGCAGTTCCCTGCGGTCGCCGTCGCCGCCGGCGGTTGCGTCCCGGGCGCTGCCCAGCAGGCCGACCAGCAGGTCGACGGCCACCCGGCCGGCCTGCTCGGACGGCATCGCCACCGTGGTCAGCGGCGGCGTGCACATCGCCGCCATGGCGATATCGTCGAAGCCGAGCACGCTCACCTCGCCGGGCACGTCGACCTGGCGGTCGTTCAGCCTGCTCAGCACGCCGAACGCCACCAGGTCGTTGTAGGCGAGGATCGCGGTGACGCCCTCGGCCAGCGCCAGGTCGGCGGCGTGCAGGCCGGCCTCGAACCGGGGCGCGAACGGGCCGAGCTCCACCACCTCCAGGCCGCGCCGGGCCGCGGTCTTCAGGCCGCGCCGGCGTTCCCGGTTGGACCAGGAGTTCCGCGGCCCGTTCAGGTAGACGCAGCGGCGGTGGCCGAGCGCCACCAGGTGGTCGACCGCCTGCCGCATGCCGCCCGCGCTGTCCATCAGCACCGCGGGCGCGTCGGCCACCCGGCGGTTGAGGAACACCAGCGAGGTCAGGCCGAGGATCGCCTCGAGCTGCGCGGCCGACATCCGGGACGAGCACAGCACCACGCCGTCGACCTGCTTGGCCATCGCCCGGATGAGGTCGGCCTCGGCGCGCGGGTCCTCGTCGGTGTCGCTGAGGAACACGGCGTAGTCGGCCTCGCGGGCCCGCGCCTGCGCCCCTTTCAGCACGCTCGGGAAGAACGGGTTGGCCAGGTCCGGGACGATCACCCCGATGTTGCCGGTCCGGCCGGTGATCAGCCCGCGGGCGGCCCGGTTCGGCCGGTAGCCGAGCCGGTCGGCGACCTGCAGCACCCGTTCCCGGGTCTCGGTCCGGAGCAGCTCCGGCATGGTGAAGGCGCGGGAGACGGTCGAGACCGACAACTGCGCGCTGCGCGCGACGTCGTGGATCGTGACCGCCACGGTCCCTCGTCCCCTCGGGCCACCAGACATCCAATGAATGAGATCCTGCAAACGTTTGCAGACTCTGTCAAGGGTGCCCGGCGACCGGCCCTGGTGGCTGCCGTGCACGCCGCCCGATGAACCGCCGGCCGCCGCACGGACGTGTTCACCCGGCCGGGCTCTTGCCCGGGAAGGGGGGTTCGTGATGGTTTATATGACTCTCAGCAGAGAGGACGGGATATGACGGACACAGTCGTCGGTACCGTCGCACCGACCGGAGCTCCGGCCGGGAGTACGACCTGGTGTCGGTGCAGGCAGCGCACGACCCGCACCCGGTGCTGCACCGGCTGCGTGCCGAGCACCCAAAGCTGGGCGGGGTGAGCACGCACCTGGCTGATGCCGGAGCAGCCTCGGTTGGAGGAGCTGTGGTCAACGCACTAGGCAGCCGCCGGATCGAGGATGGCGACGCCGGCTGCGTCGGCGGGTTCGGGTACGGGCAGGCCGCTCTCCCGCAGCAGCGTCAAGTGCTCCGCCATGGCGTCGAGCATCAGTTGTTGGGTCTCCTCGAGGGTGCCGCCCGCGGCGATGACTCCGGGGAGGTCGGGGGAGTAGGCGGAGTAGCCCGACTCGTCGTCCCCCTCGAAGAGGACTATGTAGCCCCTCATGGCCGCTCCCTTGGTAGTCCAGCCTGCTTCAGGATGCTCGCTCGGTCTTCGGCTTCAACGTTGCGCTCGGCTTGCCGGCGACCGTGACCAGGCCCGGCTTCGTCGGGTGCGTGTAGTGACGGTGTGAGCCGGTGATCCGCTTGAGCGTCCAGCCATCCTCTTCCAGCAGCCGGAGCACCTCGCTGATCTTCATCGGCACGGTGGCCAACCTACCCTGAGCGGCTGATCCACCGTGCAAACCGGTCCCGCGGCCCGCTCCACTCCGGGTTGCCTGATGCCGGGCCGGGCGGCCGGGAGGCGGGGTCAGCCGTCGGTGCAACCGGGAGGTGGGGCCCGTGTCGCAACGCCGGTCAACCGGCCTGGTATTCGGGCACGAACGCCAAGCCCATCAGACCGCGCGGAATACCGAGACCGTCCGCGATCCGGACGAGCACGTCGTAAGCCATCACCCGGCGGCCGTGCATGATCGCCGACACCTCGGGCTGGGACTGGCCGGTCATGGCGGCGATGCGCTGCTGGCTGAATCCGTAGCGCTGCAGCAGCCGGTAGAGGCCGGTGATGTCCCGGACGGCGAGCACCGCGCGTATTTCCGGCGGGTCCCAGGTTTCCGGGTCGAGGAGATGCTGTGGTGCGTCAAGCGCGTTCATGATGACCAAGAGAACCGCCGGCCATTGCGTGAATCCAGCACGTGAGCGTAGCCCGTGGTAGCTCGTGCCATTCACCGTACGTGGCAGCCTGGATACGCTGCACGTATGGCCGATGACCTCTACCGCCATCCTCTTGCCGCGTTGCGTGCACAGCTCGGGCTGTCCGCCGTGCAGTACCTGCGGAAGGTCGAGGCCCGGCATCGGGCGCTGGGGTTCGGCTCGATGGCGACCAGGCGCGAGAAGGTGAACCGGTGGGAGTCGGGCGTTGCTTCGCCGGACCGCACTGCTCAGTTGGCCATGGCCTCGCTGCACGGCGTCCCGGCCTACCTGGTGGAGCAGTACGGCTGGCCGGACTGGCTGCTCGCCGTGAACCGGGCGGACCGGGTGATTCTGGGCGCTTCGTGGACGCCCGCGGGTACCCTCGAAACTCTGACTGTGTCTGCCCGAGGAGGCCCGGTGGACCGGCGCGGATTCCTGATTGCCACCGGCGCGACCCTGTCCGCGGTTGCCGCCGACTGGGCCGCGAGCGAGCCGGCGAGCGCCGCCCGGCTGGCCGGTCGGCGCCGGCTGACCGCCGACATGGTCGAAGGGCTGGAGCAGCGGCTGGATGTGCTGCGCCGGTTGGACGACGTGCTCGGCGGCACCGAGATACGGCGCGCCGCCGTGGCGGAGTACCAACTGCTGACGACCCTCGCGAACGAGGCGACCTACACCGAGGCGATGGGCCGGCGGCTGCTCTCGGCGGTGGCCGAGGCGGGTCGGGTCTGCGGCTGGCTACACTTCGACGCCGGCCGGCACGCCGCCGCGCAGACCTACTACGTCTGCGCGCTGCGGGCGGCGGACACCGCCGCCGACCCGATCACCGGCGCCAACGCACTGGCCTTCATGGCGGTGCAGGCCTACACCGTCGGCAACCCGCATGACGCGGTCGAGCTGATGCGCACAGCGCAGCTCAAGGTCGCGCCGGGCGGCACGCCGCGGGTCCGGGCGGCGATGCACGCCCGGCTGGCCCGCGCGCTGTCGAAGGCCGGCGAGCCCGCCGAGTGCCAGCGGCAGCTCGACGCCATGAACGAGCAGTATGCCAACGGCCCACGGGACGAGGACCCGGCCTGGCTGTACTGGATCGACCGTCCGAACCTCGACGGGATGGCGGCGTCATGCCTGCTCGACGCCCATGAGCCGCGGTCCGCACTGGCCCATTTCGCCGCCGCGGTGGACGGCTACCCCGATCACTACCCCCGCGAGAAGGCGCTCGACCTGGCCGGGAGCGCTGTCGCGCACCTGGCCCTCGGCGACCTGGATGCCGCCTGCGACGCCGGCCGCCGCGCGTGGGAGATCACCGGCGGGCTCGACTCCGGCCAACTCTTCGGCGCGATGACCGACCTTCGCGACCGGCTGCTGCCGCACCGGGACGTCCCCGTGGTCCGCGACTTCCTCGAGCTGGCCGGCTGACCGCCGCCGGTGACCGCGCAGTGAGAGCTTCGGCGGTGGAATCCGGTATGCCGTCTGGCATTGTGAGTAACCGCAGGCTGCTGTTCGCGACAAATGTTATCGGAAGGTTGCCGTGGAGGATCCCATCGCCGCCGTTCGGCATCGATTCCCGATGAACCCGACGGTTGTCACGTACAACGACGAACTGCCCAGCGCTGCGCGGCCGTTCGTGCTCCGGCATGCCACGCCCAGCGCGGTTGTCGAGGCCAGGCACCGCACACCCAAGACTCGGCTGCCGCGGTCGCGGGACACGAACCTGGACAACAAGGTGGTCCAGGACACCTACTACATACCGGATGACTGACCCTCGTGGACGAACGCCTGGTACTAGTGATCAGCGAGGCTGCGGACTGGTCCGCGGACGCGGTTGTGAACGAGCTGCGGCACCGCAACGTGCCCGTGTTCCGGCTCGACACCGGCGACTTTCCCCAGCGCATGCGTGTCAGCGCACGGCTTCGGGATGGCTGGGCAGGATTGATTGGTACCGACGCCGGTGACCTCGACTTGAGTATGGTGGCAGGCGTGTACTACCGACGCCCGCGGACATTCGACCTGCCCAATGGTTTGTCGGGTCCGGAACGTCGGTTCGCCCAGCAGCAGGCTCGGGTGGGAATCGGCGGGCTGTTGGCGAGCCTGCCGACGCGGTGGATCAACCACCCGTCGGCGATTGCTGACTGCGAGTACAAGCCACGGCAGCTTGCCGTCGCCGCATCAGTCGGTTTTACGACCCCGGCGACGCTGATCACTAACGATCCAGATGCCGTGCGGGACTTCGCCGCCGACATCGGTGATCTCGTGGTCAAACCGTTCGCTGACCCTCTGGTGCACGAGGCCGGAGACACCTCGATCGTCTACACCCGCCGACTCAGGCCAGCAGACCTGGTCGACCTCTCCGGTGTCGAGACGACCGCGCACCTGTTCCAGCAATGGGTCGAGCCCCAGCCCTGCGCAGTGCGGCTTACCGTCGTCGGCGAGAGCATGTTCGGCGCGTCGATTTACCCGGAATCCCCCGCCGCGCGGGAAGACTGGCGGGCAGACTATGCGGCTCTGCGATACGAGCCCCTTACAATACCGGTGCGGGTCGCCGAGCGGGCACGCGGCTTTCTCGACGCCTTCGGGCTGGTGTACGGGGCGTTCGATCTGATCCTCAACCAGAATGAATACGTGTTCCTGGAGTGCAATGCGGCCGGGCAGTTCGGATGGCTTTCCGAGGAGTGCGATCTGCCTATTGCGGCGGCGATCGCCGACGAATTTATCAAGGAGTGAGGGGCG
>WNGB01007472.1_pt1 | contig 16008 bp, 17 predicted proteins | sample 5400681 | NCBI WGS metagenome assembly WNGB01 (sample SAMN13153367, study PRJNA577476) | soil metagenome | isolation source: 115 cm soil or saprolite under grassland replicate 2 | place: USA:California | collected 2016-06-15 | reverse complement strand
TCGGCAGGATCGCCTTCACCGAGGTGAGGTCCGCGAAGATCTGCGCGTCCGGCTTGAACGACGAGATGATCATGAACAGGATCGGGAACGCGAAGAAGCCGACCAGGAGCACGCGCAGCGCCTGCGTCGCGATCCTGGGCGCGGGTCCGCGTCCGGCGAGCCCCCGCCGGTTCGTCGTGGCGACAGACATGTCAGGCCTTCTCTCGGGTGACGAAGCGTTGGACGCCGGAGACGAGCAGCACGAGGACGAAGAAGACCAGCGAGATGGCCGACGCGTAGCCCGTGGACTGCTGCTCGTAGCCGGTGCGAACCGCCATGAACACGACGGTCGTGGTGTGGTCGAGCGGACCGCCCTGCGTCATCACGCTGATCTGCGTGAACAGGCTGAGCGCGGCGATCGTGATCGTGACGAGGATGAACGTCCGGGTGGCGACCAGACCGGGCCAGGTGACGAACCTGAACTTCTGCCAGCCGGACGCACCGTCGATCGCGGCCGCCTCGTACAGCTCCGCCGGGATGGTCTGCAGGCCCGCGAGCCAGATGATCATGTGGAAGCCGACGGCCTGCCAGATCGACATGAACATGATCGCCGGCATCGCCGTCGAGGGGTTGTTCAGCCAGTCCGTGCCGTGCGCGTGCCCGAACGTCACGCCGGAGATGACGTGGTTGAGCAAGCCGTCGGGTTCGTAGATGAACCGCCACAGCAGCGAGATCACCACCATCGACGTCACGACCGGCAGGAAGTAGACGGTCCGGAAGAAGTTGGTGCCCCGGACCTTCGCGTTCACCAGCAGCGCGAGCACCAGCGCCAGCCCCGCCTGCACCGGTACGACGACCGCCGCGAAGTACAGCGTGTTGCGCAGTGATGCCCAGAAGACGGAGTCTGTGAAGAGGGTGGCGAAGTTGTCCAGCCCGATGAGGCGGGCCGGGCGCCGGGAGATCAGGCGGGCGTTCGTGAACGCGAGCCCGAACGCGAGCAGCGCCGGCACCAGGAAGAACACCACGAGCAGGACGACGGCAGGCGAGGCCATCAGTGCCCCGACGAGTGTTTCCTGACGCTTGGCGCTCGCGACTCCCTTCGAGCGGGCCGTCCGGGTCGCGGACGCCAGCCGGCTGGCAGGTGAGACAGACACAGACATGGTGACTCCAGTGGTCGGCAGGGCCGGTCAGAACGCGTAGCCGCCGTTGGACTTGATGTTGTTGTCGATCTCGGCCGCCGCCTTGTCGAGGATCTGCTTCGCGTCACCGCCGGCGAGGATGTCCCGCGCCACCTTCTGGAAGGTGGTGGCGATGAAGGGGTACGCCGGTGTGACCGGGCGGACGACGGCGTACTTCTTGGAAAGGTCGAGGAAGATCCGGTACTTGCCATTGGCTGCGAAGTTCGGGACCTGGGAGGCAGCGTCGGTGTTCGCCGGGATGAGGCCGAGAGCGTTGGCGTAGGCGACGTAGTACTTGGTCTGCGCGGAGAACTTCAGGTACTCCAGCGCGCCGTCCTTGGCAGGGCAGCCTGCCGCCATGCCCCACTGCCAGGAGGCTCCGCCGATCTTCGGGCCGTTGCCGAGGTCGGGCGGTGGGAGGAAGAGGACGTCGCTGCCGAACTTCTTCGTGACGGCGTCCGCCGCCCAGCTGCCGGTGTAGACGATCGCCGTCTTGCCGTTCACGAAGTCGGCCGTCGCGTCCGCACCCGACTTCTGCCGCATGTAGCCCTTGTCGACCAGGCCGCGGAACCAGCCCGCCCACTCCAGCGCCTTCGGACCGTTGAGAACGCCTTGCGCGGACTTGTAGTCGTCGCGGTTGATCAGATCGCCCCCGAAGCTTTGCAGCAACGGCGAGTACGCGTACGGGAGCCACTCACCGGTGCCCGACGTTCCGAGGTCCAACGGGTAGGTGTACTTGCCGCCGGCCTTCAGCTTCGCGAGCGCCGCGTCGAACTCGGCCGCCGTCCACGGACTGTCGATGCTCGGGACCCGGATCCCGTTGGCGGTCAACACGGACTTGCGGGCGACGACGTTCAGCGCGACGTCGTAGTGGCCGAACGAGTACAGCTTGTCGTCGATCTTGCCCAGCGTGCTGGGCAGCTGGTTGGCGAACAGGCTGTCCGGGAGATCCAGCGGCTCGAGGTAGCCGGCCCAGGCCCAGTTCGGCACGTTCGGACCGTCGATGTCGAGGATGCAGGGCAGCTTCTTGGCCGACGCGGCCGCCGTCACGGCATCGTTGTACGCGGCCTGCGGGAACGACTGAAGCTCGACCTTGTACTTGCTCTGGCTCGCGTTGAAGTCGGCAACGACCTTCTTGTTCACGGCCAGCTCCGGCGCGTTGCCGCCGTTGTGCGTCCACAGCTTCAGCGTGGTGACATCGCCGGACGTGACCGCTCCGCTGCCGGATGCTCCGGACGAGCAGGCGACGAGTCCGACAGCCGCGCCGACCGCCAGCGCGGCCACTCCCAGGCGTCGTGAGTTGTTCCAGGGCATGGTGGTTCCTTCCTCGGTGCCGGCTCGGACGGAGCCGGTGGGGGTCATCGACCGATGATGTGTCTCTCGGCGTCGCTGCCGAGGATGTCTTTGCTCCCGCCTGCGGCGGGTTCAGTTCTGAACGGGTCGGCTCACCGACGCGCGAGTGACGAGCGGGCAGGCGAGCGTCACCTGTGCAGGACCGTCGCGCTCGAGCCCCTCTATCTGCCGGATGAGTGTGTCGACGGCCCAGGCACCCATCTCGTAGTGAGGCAGTGCCACCGTCGTGAGGCCGGGTCGAAGCCCGTCGGCGATGAGGTCCTGGTCGTCGAACCCGACAACGGACAGGTCCTGCGGGATCCGCAGACCCAGCTCCGCCGCCGCCTGGTAGGCGCCCATCGCCATCCGGTCGTTGAAGCAGAACAAGGCGGTGGGCCGGGCCCCCCGGGACAGCAGGTCGTATGTCCCCCGAAAGCCACCTGCGCTGTCGGATCGCTCCTCCACCACGAGTCCCTCGTCGAACTCGATCCCGGCTGCTGCGAGCGCCTCCTGATAACCCTGCAGACGTCCTCGCGTCGCCGGGATGTCGTCGACGTTGTTCACGAAGCCGATACGCCGATGGCCATGCCTGACGAGTTCCTCGGTCGCGGTACGACCACCGGTCACCTCGTCCGGCGCCACCGAAGGAACATCCGGATCGCCGGATCGGGCGTCCAGCAGAACGGTCGGCACGCCCGCCAGATCTGGTGGTAGGACGACATCCTGGTGGTACATCCGCGCGTAAAGGAAGCCGTCCACCTGCCGCTGCCGGAGGGCCTGGATCTCGCGTGCCTCGAACTCCTGGTCAAGGCCGGTGTTGGCGACCATCAGCAGCCACCCGTGCTTGGATGCCGCTTCCTGGGCGCCGAGGATGATCCGGCCTGCGTGCGGGGTCGTCGCGATCTCGTCGCTGATCAGCGCCAGCATCTGCGAGCGCCGCAGCCTCAGGTTCCGGGCGATGCTGTTCGGCGCATACCCGAGGTCGGCCGCGGCACGCCGGACCTTCGAACGGGTCGACTCGCTGATCCGCTTCCCCGGGACGTCGTTGAGCACGTGGGACACGGTCGTCACCGAGACGCCGGCCCTGTCGGCCACATCCCTGATCCTGACCCTGCTGTCGGCCATTCTCTTGCCCAATCGTTTTGGCATCGCGTTGGGATCAACACTCGCTCAGCGGGCGTCAGCCGTCAAGACCTTAGCCCAATCGATTTTCCACCTTCGGATCGGGCGTGGTGTCCGGAGGTCAGCTCCACCAGCTGTGCGTCCAGGTGATCTGGGCCAGGGTGGCCTGACCGGACAGGCTCGGGTGGAAGTAGTCGAGCTGGCTGACGTCGCTCCGGCTGAACTGGAACGCGAAGGTCGCGTTGTCGTCGAAGCGGCAGCTCGGCTGCGCCGCGCACTCCCCCTGGAGCACGGCGTTGAACGCGATGTTGCGGTCGCGCACCGCCTGTCGCTCAGCGTCGGTCCGGTTCGGCGCCAGCAACGACTGACAGATATTCGCGACGTCCCAGACGAACGTGGCCAGCCAGTCGGTGTGGTAGATCTGCCAGAGGTGGAACACGTCCGGAATGCTGGAGACGAAGATCGGTGTATGCCCGGGCAGTCCGGCGACCAGGATCTCCAGCGTCTGGCGGAACTGATCGCGGAAGGTGTCCACCGCCGTCATCGTCGCCGGCGACGACGTGCAAACGTCGTTGGCGCCCATCAGGATCGTCACGTATCCGACCTTCTGCGAGACGGCCAGTTCAGCCTGCCCCGGCGCGTCGCTCATCCGCGCGCCCGACTTCGCGTCGTTGTTGTTGTGGCCGGCGATCGCCGGGTTCAGCGCGCGCAGTCGCTCGTAGTGGCTGGCGATGCCGTCCCAGCCCGCACCTCCGGTACTCCATGAGTTGGCGGGATGGTCGCCGTACCAGCAGCACACGTCGGCCGCTCTCGTGATCGAGTCCCCGATCGCGGCCATGCTGCTCGGCGCCGGCGGTGCCGCCTGCGCATCGGTGGTGCCGCCGACCAGTGCCAGCTGGAGCGCCAGGAGGAGGGTGGTCCACAGTGTTGGTCGGCGCATGACGGGACTCCCTGATGCGAAGATGGGCGGCCGCGCGGACGGACGGCGGTACGCCGGTACCCTCCCCGACCCGTCCAAAACTGCGTTGGAGCCGATCGGCCCCCGATGCCCGGGCGCGTCGAGGGCGGAACTCGACGAACACCCCTGCTTAGGTCAAGCCTGCAGCTACGCCTGCTGCGGGAGGATGCCGGTCATCTCGGCATCGAACAGGAGCTCGGGGTCGATGCCCATGGACTCGAAGTTGCCTTCGATCTCCAGGCTGACCAGGGCCTGAACCCCCAGCGGCGGCTTCGGCGAGATGCGAAGTCTTGCGCGAAGTCTGGATATACCAGACACTCACGAACTGGACGCTCGGTCACCGACGGTCCCCGGACGATGACAGGCTGACGGGCCCGCTCGTTCCACGGATCCGGTGACAGAAGGTCCCCGATGTTCACCGAACGACGAACTTCAGTTCACGTGCTGCCTCGACGCTTCCGGTGGCCATCGGTCCGCCCACCTAGAAGGAGTCACGATGCACCGAAAGCGAAGGACGGTCCCGCTGCTGATCGCAGTGGTGCTGGCGTTGTTGATGCCGCGCAGCACACCGGCGTTGGCAGCCGGATCCACGATCAGCCTCGATCGCGGCAGCTACACGCAGGGCCAGACACTGACCGTCACCTACGCGACCGACCAGGTGTCGAGCACGAACTGGGTCGGCATCTACACGAGCACCGGCAAGCCGGGTTCCGTCGGCTCGCTGATGTGGAAGTACACCCCGGGCTCCTCGGGCACAGTCAGCTTCGCCACCAGCTCACTCGCGCCCGGCAGCTACACGGCGCACTACCTGTACAACGACGGGTACACCGAGCTGGCGACCCCGGTGCCGTTCACCGTCACCGCGCCCACTGCCGGGTCCAACCTCATCGTCAACGGCGACGCGGAGTTCGCCGACGCCTCCACCAGTGGGTACGACGGGGTGACCATCCCCGGCTGGCAGGTCACCGGGGTGCCGACGATCGTCGGATACACGGTGGGCAACGGCTTCCCGACCGCGCAGACCCCCGGCCCGGCCAACCGCGGCAACCAGTTCTTCGCCGGCGGCCCGGTCGGCACCTCCACCCTCACCCAGACCGTCGACGTGTCGGCCGCGGCGTCGGCGATCGACGGCGGCGGGGTCGGCTACACCCTCTCGGGCTGGCTGGGCGGTTACGCGAGCGAGGACTCGCGGACCACGGTCACGATCACCTTCCGCAACGGGTCCGGATCGGCGCTCCGCACCGCGCAGATCGGCCCGGTCACCGCTGCCGACAGGAACAACACCACCTCCCTGCTGCAGCGCTCGTCCAGCGCAACCGTGCCGGCGGGCACCCGCAGCGTCGGCGTCGTCGTACAGCTCAAGGGAACGACGATGCGGGACAACCTCAACCAGTACGACGACGCGTACGCCGACAACCTGTCGCTCACCTTCGCGACGAACCTGCCCGCCGCGGGAGCGCCCAGCGTGCCGCCGTCGAGCGTGCCGGGCTTCGACCACGTGTTCTTCACGATGCTGGAGAACCGGAGCTACGACCAGGTGATCGGCAACTCCGCCGCGCCCTACCTCAGCCAGCTCGCGAGCGCGAACGTGGCGCTGGCCCAGTCGTACGGCGCGGTGCACCCCAGCGACCCCAACTACATGGCCGTGGCCGGCGGTAGCACCTTCGGCCACACCGACAACCCGTATCCGGGCGGGATCGGCACCATCGACGCGCCGCACATCGGCGACAGCGTGGAGGCGGCCGGTAAGACCTGGAAGGGCTACATCGAGGACATGGGCACGAACTGCAACCGCACCAGCAGCGGGTACTTCGACGTCGACAACCTGCCGTTCCTGTTCTTCAAGAACATCGCGAACGACGACACCCGGTGCCGCGCCCACCTCCAGCCGGTCAGCCAGTTCTGGACCGACCTGCAGGCCACCTCGACCACGCCGAACTTCGTCTGGTTCGAGCCCAACACCTGCAACACGATGCACAGCTGCAGCACGTCGACCGGCGACACCTGGTTCAAGAACAACCTGCCGAGGCTGTTCGCCTCGCCGGCCTGGACCCAGCAGCGCTCGCTGCTGATCATCACCTTCGACGAGGACGACAGTTCCCACGGCCAGCGGATCCCAACGATCGTCGTCGGCTCGCCGGGCACGGTGAAGACCGGCTACACCTCCCAGTCCCACTACACCCACTACAGCGTCTCCCGCACGATGGAGACCGCCCTCGGCCTGCCCACCCTCACCCGCAACGACGGTTACGCCAACCCCGTCAACGACGTCTGGCGCTGACCACTTCTCCTGGTACGACGAAAGGCCGGCCCGCCTGGCCGGTCTTTCGTCCGTTCCGGCACGTGCGGCGGGGCCGCGGCACGCCGTACCGTCGGGGTATCGGACGGATCGGCGGAGAGGCGCGGCCATGGCCGGCAAAAAGGGAAAGAACGCAGTGGACCGACTGCCGAAGAATAGGTACGAGAAGGAGCTGCTGCGGCTGCAGGGCGAGCTGGTGAAGCTCCAGGAGTGGACCCGGGTCGAGGGCGCCCGGGTGGTGGTGATCTTCGAGGGCCGGGACGCGGCCGGCAAGGGCAGCACGATCAAGCGGGTGACGCAGTACCTGAACCCGCGCGTCGCCAGCATCGTCGCGCTGCCGGCGCCGACGGAACGCCAGCGCACGGAATGGTACTTCCAGCGGTACGTCGAGCATCTGCCCGCCGCCGGCGAGATCGTGCTGTTCGACCGCAGCTGGTACAACCGGGCCGGCGTCGAGCGGGTGATGGGCTTCTGCACCAGCACGGAGTACGCGCGTTTCCTGCACCAGTGCCCGATCTTCGAGCGGCTGCTGGTCGAGGACGGCGTGCTGCTGCGCAAGTACTGGTTCTCGGTCAGCGACTCCGAGCAGGAGACCCGCTTCCGCAACCGGCTCGAGGACCCGATGCGGCGCTGGAAGCTGTCGCCGATGGACCTGGAGTCGATCAGCCGGTGGGAGGACTACTCGCGCGCCAAGGACGAGATGTTCGTGCACACCGACATCCCCGAGGCGCCGTGGTACGTGGTCGAGAGCGAGGACAAGCGGACCGCGCGGATCAACATGATCGCGCACCTGCTGTCGAGCATCCCGTACTACGAGGTGCAGCGCCCGCCGCTGGACCTGCCGCCACGACCGCCGTCGAAGGGCTACCAGCGGACGCCGCGCGAGATGCAGACGCCGGTGCCCGACCACGCGAGCTCGCTCGTCGCCGGCTAGCCCCGCACGGGTGGCATGCTGTCCCGGTGACTCATCCGGCCGGCTGGTACGACGATCCGCGGGACCCCTCTCATCAGCGCTACTGGGACGGTCAGGGCTGGACCGAGCACCGGCAGCCGCGGCAGGCGCCCCCGCCGTACCCGGGCCAGTTCGGCGGCGGGTTCGGCTACGCGCCGTCGGTCCCGTCGACGCCGGACGGCGTACCGCTGTCGGGCTGGTGGAAGCGGGTCGCAGCGAGGATGCTAGGACAGCCTGATCGTCGGGATCTGCGGCCTGCCGCTGACGGGCTACGTCTACTACAGGTCCATCAGCGTGATCGTCGACTGGGAGCGGACGATGATCGACGAGGCGCTCGAGGGCACGCAGCCACGGTTCGGCGCCATGCTCCCCGCGGAGGCATACACGTGGCTGCTGCTGGCGACGGCGATCAGCCTCGTCCTGAGCTTCACGTACGAGTACTTCTTCCTGACCCGCAGCGGATCGACGCCGGGCAAGAAGTTCCTCGACATCAGCGTGCGGCTTCGTGACGTGCCCGGCCCGCCGCCCGGCCCGGCCGTCCTCAAGCGGTACGGGTTGCAGAGCGCGTTCAGCGTGCTGGCGATGATCCCCGGCGTGGGAAGCCTGGTCGGCCTCGGCGGGCTGCTGAACGATCTCTGGCCGCTGTGGGACGACAGGCGGCAGGCCCTGCACGACAAGCTCGCCGAGACGAACGTCGTGGTGGGCCGGCAGCCACCCCGGCCCTGACTACGAGGCGGCGAGGCCGGGGCTCCGGCGGTGGGTCGACTCGGCGATCGCGGTCGCGTGGTGGACCAGTACCCGGGCCACGGCTCCGGCTTCGTCGGAGAAGCGCGCCGGCTGGTCGCCGTACAGGGTGAGGGCGCCGGTCATCGAGCCGGGCATCGACAGCCGGGCGGCCAGCACGCTGCGCAGGCCGAGGGCGGCGGCGCCGGAGCTCCAGCGCGGCCAGCGGTCGTCGGAAAGGGTGTCGTCGATGAAGCACATGTCGCCGTCGACGGCCGCGAGGCACGGGCCTTCGTGCAGTTCCATCTCGAGCTGGTCGGCCTTCTCGACGGCCGGGTCGGTGGCTTCGACCTCTTCGAGGATGCCGTCGTGGACGAGCAGCAGGCTCGCGTGGTCGCAGTGCAGTACGGTGCAGGCGAGGTCGACGAGCTGGTGGACCGCCGGCTCGAACTCGGTCTCGTCGTGGATTCGCGCAGCCTTCTCGGCGAACTCGCGTGCAAGCTGACCATGCACGACCGGTTCCTTCCGCCGCAGGTGTGCCTCATCGTTCGCAGGACAGCCGGCCGGACGGGGCCCGCGCCGCCGTAAGTGCTCGAACGCGCACCACGTTACTCCGGATCGCGAGATGAGTCAGGCCGAACTCCGGACCCCTTCCGGCGCAGGAACTTCGGCGGTGCGTAGCCGGGTCACCAGCAGGCCGAGGTGGCCATCGCGGTCAGTCCAGCTCGACCGCGATCTGCTCGAGCAGGTCGAAGGCCTCCTGCATGCCGCCTTCCATACCCGAGTCGATGTGCATGTCACGGTCGGCCTGGGTCTTGTGCTGCACCAGGATCGACAGCGTCGTACGGCCGTCCGTCTCCGTGAAGGTGGCCGTGTCCACGGCAGCGTGCTCGTCGGCGTCGGGGATCCCCTCGAAGACCTCGGTCGTGACCAGGCGCTCGTTCGGCACGATCTCGGAGAACTCGCCGTGGAAGGCGACCTCGAAGCCGCCGTTCGCGGTCATCACGTACCGCCAGCGGCCGCCGACGCGCAGGTCGATGTCGAAACTCTTCGCCTCGCCGCGCTGCCCGACCCACCAGCGGCTGACCAGCTCGGGTGTCGTGTACGCCTTGTACACGAGGTGCTTCGGCGCATTGAACTCGCGCGTGATCAGGATCTGGTCGTCCGCCGGCAGCGTCACCACCGCCGTACCCCTGCTCGTCACCGCACTCATCGCCCTTCCTCCTTCTTGAGGCCAACCTCTCTATTGAGCTCAGCCAGTACGTCGTCCATCAGGTCGAAGCGCTCGGTCCACAGGCGCTCGAAGTCCTTCACCCAGTCGAAGATGGGTTTGAGCGCCTCGCCGTTCAGCCGGTACAACCGCTGCCGGCCGGAGTCGCGCACCTCCACCGCGCCCACCTCCCGGAGCACCCGCAGGTGCTTGGACACCTGGGGCTGGGTCAGCCCGAGCGCGTCCACCAGGTCGTTCACCGGACGCTCACCGGACGCGAGCACGTCGAGGATCTGCCGCCGCCGCGGTTCCGCCACCGCGTTGAACGCATCCGCCGTCGTCGCCGCTCTCGCCACATGCAGAATCATATGCCGATATGGGCATGTGTCAAGAGAGCCCTAGGCTGTGGCGGGTGGCCAGGTACTTCGACGTGCATCCGGACAACCCGCAGCCGCGCACGATCGCGCAGGCGGTGGAGATCATCAGGTCCGGCGGGCTGATCGCCTACCCGACCGACTCCTGCTTCGCGCTCGGCTGCGCGATCGGGAACCAGGATGGCAAGGACCGGATCACCCGGATCCGGCGGCTCGACGACAAGCACCACTTCACGCTGGTGTGCCGGGACTTCGCCCAGCTCGGCCAGTTCGTGCACGTCGACAACGCGATCTTCCGCGCGGTCAAGGCGGCGACGCCGGGCAGCTACACGTTCATCCTGCCGGCCACCAAGGAGGTGCCGCGGCGGCTGCTGCACCCGAAGAAGAAGACCGTCGGCGTGCGGATCCCCGACCACCCGGTGGCGCAGGCGCTGCTGGCCGAGCTCGGTGAGCCGCTGCTGTCCAGCACGCTGCTGCTGCCCGGCACGGACGAGCCGCTCACCGACGGCTGGACGATCAAGGAGGAGCTCGACCACGCGCTCGACGCCGTGATCGACTCCGGCGAGTGCGGGTTGGAGCCGACCACCGTCGTCGACTACTCCGAGGGGTACGCCGAGATCGTCCGCGTCGGCGCCGGCGACCCGGCCCCGTTCGAGTAATCCACTCGACAGCACCGCCTATTCTGGAGTCATGGTCAGTCGCTGTCTGTCCGCAGCAGCCGTGCGAAACTCTTCGCCGGCCACTTCAGCCTGACCTTCCTCCCCCGGCGAACGGAACAGTTCGCCGGTGTCTTGCCGCGGGTCCGTTCGCCTCGTTCGCGAAAGGCGACTCCGATGGACCACGAGACCGTCATCACCACGTTCACCGACTTCTTCACCGACCGCGGTCACCGCCGCCTGTCCGGTACGACGCTGCTGACCGGCCCGGGCGATCCGGTGCTGTTCACCACGTCGGGCATGCATCCGCTGACGCCTTATCTGCAAGGGGATCCGCACCCGCTCGGCCGCCGGCTGGTGAACGTGCAGCGCTGCCTGCGCACCACTGATCTCGACGAGGTCGGTGACCGCACCCACCTCACCCTGTTCGAGATGCTGGGCAGCTGGTCGCTCGGCGACTACGACCACCCGCAGAGCCTGCGCTGGGGGTACGAGCTGCTCCGCGACGGGTACGGCGTACCGCCCGAACGGCTGCACGTGACCGTGTTCGGCGGCGACGACCAGGTCGGCCCGGACACCCGCTCGCTGGACGTCTGGACGTCGCTCGGCGTGCCCGTCGAGCTGACCGGCGAGGACAACTGGTGGAGCAACGGACCGACCGGACCGTGCGGCCCGGACAGCGAGATCTTCGTCTGGACCGGCTCCGGCCGGCCGGTCGGCACGCCGAGCACCGACCCGCGCTGGGTCGAGGTGTGGAACCACGTGGACACGTGCTTCCACCGGTACGACGACGGCTCGCTGCGGCCGCTGGTACAGCGGAACGTGGACACGGGTATGGGACTCGAACGGCTGCTGATGGTCCTGCAGGGTAAGGACTCGGTGTACGAGACCGACCTGTTCTCGCCGTGGGGCCTTCGCGGCCTGTGGGAGCTCGATGTGGAGCCGCGCCGGGTGGTCACCGACCACCTGCGGTCGAGCACCGTCGTCCTCGGCGAAGGTGTCCGGCCGTCCAACACCGGACGTGGTTACGTCCTGCGCCGGCTGATCCGCCGTACCTTGACGACGCTGTGGCGAGTGGACCCGTCGTACACGCTCGTCGATCTTCCGCCGTCGCTGGTCTCGCAGACGCTCAGTCGGCTCCAGCTGCGGCCGGACGGGGTGCGGGACGTGCTGCTCGGCGAGGAACGGCGATTCCGCGGGCTGCTCGACCGCGGCCGCGACCGGGTGCACCGGATGCGCGGACGCGGTCCGCTGGACGAGGACGACTTCCGGTTCCTGCACGACACCCACGGCCTGCCGCGGGACCTGGTCGACAGCCTGCTGTCGGAGCTGACCTGACAGCCAGCTGGGTATCGGTGGCGGGGTCAGGGCGGGGGTCGGGTGGCGGTGGAGCGGGCTTGGAGGAGGGCGCGTTCGCGTTCGTTGCGGGTGAGGGAGGCGGCCAGGTCGAACTCGGCGCGGGCCTCGTCGTACCGGCCGAGCTTGACGAGCAGGTCGCCGCGCACGCTCGGCAGCAGGTGGTAGCCCTCCAGGGACGGTTCGGCGCGCAGCTCGTCGACGATCGCGAGCCCGGCCTCGGGCCCGGACGCCATACCGACCGCGACCGCCCGGTTCAGCTCGATCACCGGCGACGGGACCAGCTGGACCAGGACGCCGTACAGCTCGGCGATCCGGGACCAGTCGGTGTCCTCGGCGGTGGCGGCGCGGGCATGGCAGGCGGCGATCGCGGCCTGCAGCAGGTACGGACCGGGCGGTCCGCCGAGGTCGGTGCCGCGTTGCAGCGCGGTCAGGCCGCGGCGGATCAGCAGCTGGTCCCAGCGGCCGCGGTCCTGGTCGAGCAGCAGCACCGGGTTGCCGTCGGGGCCGGTCCGCGCCGCCGACCGGGAGGCCTGGATCTCCATCAGCGCCTGCAGTCCGAGCGCCTCCGGCTCCTTCGGCATCAGCGCGGCCAGGCTCCGGCCGAGCCGCAGCGCCTCGGCGACCAGCGCGGGCCGCAGCCACTCGTCGCCCGACGTCGCCAGGTACCCCTCGTTGAAGACCAGGTAGATCACCTCGAGCACCGATGGCAGCCGCTCGCCGAGCTCCGGCCCGGCCGGGACCTCGTACGGGACGTCGGCCTTCGCCAGCGTCCGTTTCGCCCGCACGATCCGCTGCTGGATCGCGGCCTCGGTGGACAGGAACGCCCGCGCGATCTCGGCGACGGTCAGGCCGCCGAGCAGCCGCAGCGTGAGGGCGACCCGCGCCTCGGTGGACAACACCGGGTGGCAGGCGGTGAACACCAGCCGCAGCACGTCGTCCTCGATCTCGCCGTCCAGCGCCGCGTCGATCTCGTCCTCGACGGCCTCGCCGGTCGTCTCCAGCTCGTGACCGATCTCCGCGAGCTTGCGCTGGTAGTTCTCCTTGCGCCGCACCAGGTCGATCGCCCGCCGCTTCGCGATCGCCATCAGCCAGGCGCCGGGGTTCCGCGGCACACCCTCGACCGGCCACTGCTCGAGGGCGGCGACCAGCGCGTCCTGGGCGAGCTCCTCGGCCTGCCCGATGTCGCGGACCACCCGCATCACACCGGCGATGATCCGCGGCGACTCGATCCGCCACACCGCCTCGACCGCGCGATGGGTGTCGGGTGCCGTCACGCCCCGATCAGAGCACTCGCGGCGGTACGACGGCAAGCCCGGCGCTTACGTCTCGCGCAGGGTGTCGAGCACTGCCTGCACGCGCACCCGGTCGTCGTCCGGCAGCGCCTCGGCGCCGAAGTCGGACAGCTCGTACAACGGCCGGACGTCCACCTCCGCGTCGAGCACCCGCGCGAGTCGGGCGCCCCACTCGACGCCCTCGTCCAGCGACCGCACCTCCGCGAGCAGGAACCCGCCGATCAGCTCGTCCGGCCGCCCGAACGGACCCGTGCTGACGGTCCGCTGGTCGCCGTCCACCGCGACCCGCGCGCCCTGCGAGCTCGGCCGCACCCCCTCACCGGCGAGCAGCACGCCGGCGCGCCCCATCTCCTCGGCCAGCCGGAACAGGTCCCGGGTCATCTGGTCGTCGACCGGCGTGCCGGCTTCGAGCTCCGCGGTCATCCGGTAGCTGATCATCACTCGCATCGGCACGTCCTCTTCATGATCGGCAGCTCGCCCGTCCAAGCCTCTACCCCGTGCGTCGATCACCGCACACCGGGATCGACACAGCCATCCCGCGTGTGCACGAATCGCCAGGTCCGCCCCGCGTGTGCACGAATCGCCTTCACCTGGACGGTTTCCACGGCAGTTTCCGCACACGCGAGCGGACCCTGGCGACTCGTGCACACACGGTACGGCGAACAGGCGCGCGTTTCTCGTATGGCGAGACGAATCTTCCCGAATAGTGGATGGAGGACTAACGTCCGGAGTAGCGGAACGGATGGCTGGGAGGCGGGGATGGGGTCGGAGTCGGCGGTGTACACGCATGGGCATCACGAGTCGGTGCTGCGGTCGCACCGGTGGCGGACGGCGGAGAACTCGGCGGGCTACCTGCTTCCGCACCTGCGGCCGGGGATGTCCTTGCTGGACGTCGGGTGCGGGCCGGGGACGATCACGGCGGATCTCGCCCAGCGGGTCGCGCCCGGGCGGGTGACGGCGGTCGAGGTGACCGAGGACGCGCTCGCACTCGGGCGGGCCGAGGTCGAGCGGCGCGGGGTGCGGAACGTCGACTTCGTGGTGGCGGACGTGCATGCGCTGGAGTTCGCCGACGGCGGCTTCGACGTGGTGCACGCGCACCAGGTGCTGCAGCACGTCGGCGATCCGGTGCGGGCGCTGCGGGAGATGCGGCGCGTGTGCGCGCCGGGCGGACTGGTGGCTGCCCGGGACAGCGACTACGCGGCGTTCGCGTGGTACCCGCGGATTCCGGAGCTCGACGAGTGGATGGCGCTGTACCAGCAGCTCGCCCGGGCCAACGGCGGCGAGCCGGACGCGGGGCGAGAGCTGCTGTCCTGGGCGCGGCGGGCCGGCTTCGGCGACGTCACCGCGTCGGCGTCGACCTGGTGCTTCGCGACGCCGGCGGACCGGGACTGGTGGGGCGGGATGTGGGCGGACCGGATCCTGCGGTCGGCGATGGCGGACCAGGCCCGGCGCAGCCACGCGGCCACCGAGGACGACCTGCGGCGGATCTCCGCCGCGTGGCACTCCTGGGCCGCCGCCGACGACGGCTGGCTCGCGGTCGTGCACGGCGAGATCCTGGCCCGCAACTGACTCCGACCGCATCACGAACGGGCCGGGCTGACCGGCGTACGGACCGCCGCGAAGGTCGCAGCTGTACGGCGGCTACGGTGTGCGGCATGAGCGACCAGACGACTGTTCTCGTGACCGGGGCGAGCTCCGGGTTCGGTGCCGCGATCGCCCGCCGGTTCGCCGCCGGAGGTGCTCGGGTGGTCGCGGCGGCACGTCGTACCGACAGGTTGAAGGAGCTCGCGGACGAGCTCGGCGAGAGCGTGCTGCCGGTCGAGCTCGACGTCACCGACGACCGCGCGGTGGCCGGGCTGGTCGACGGGCTGCCGGCGGAGTTCGCGGCCATCGACGTGCTGGTGAACAACGCCGGGCTGGCCCTCGGGCTGGAGCCGGCGCAACGTGCCGAGCTGGACGACTGGGACCGGATGCTCGACACGAACTGCAAGGGCCTGGTGCACGTCACCCGCGCGGTGCTGCCCGGGATGGTCGAGCGCGGCCGCGGCCATGTGGTGAACCTCGGCTCGGTGGCCGGGACGTACCCGTACCCGGGTGGCAACGTGTACGGCGCCACCAAGGCATCGAGCCGGGGATGGCCGACACCGAGTTCTCCGTGGTCCGGTTCGCCGGTGACGAGGCGAAGGCCGGAGCCGTCTACGGCGGGATGCAGCCGCTCACCGCCGACGACATCGCCGACGCCGTCGCCTGGGCCACCTCTACACCCCCACACGTCAACGTCAACACGATCGAGCTGATGCCGACGGCCCAGTCCTTCGCCCCCTTCCAGGTCCACCGCGGCTGACCGATGCGATTCGCGTGGTGACCCGTCCAGCGAAGGGGCTGGAGCTCAGTGCCCGGCGTGTTCCTCGTGGCCGGCGTGGTCGGCGTGGCCGCCGTGGTGGTGCTGGTGGACGGCGGCGTGGCCGCGGCCGCGGGCGATCATCCAGCGGTTGACCGGAACGGTGACGGCGAACGCGACCACCAGCGAGGCGATCAGGCTTCCCCAGAACAGCGCGCTGGCGAGACCGGCGT
>WNGB01023937.1_pt1 | contig 16010 bp, 21 predicted proteins | sample 5400681 | NCBI WGS metagenome assembly WNGB01 (sample SAMN13153367, study PRJNA577476) | soil metagenome | isolation source: 115 cm soil or saprolite under grassland replicate 2 | place: USA:California | collected 2016-06-15 | reverse complement strand
GGGGTGCCCTACGACTGGCGGCGACACGGCTTCAAAGCGCGCCTTAGGGAGCGCTGGTGGAACCCTAATGAGCCGCGCCTATTCACGCCGAGGGCCTTCGGCTGGGGTTACGCCATTAACTCGCGCGGTTGTTTCGGCGCAGGCCCTAGAGTCAAGCCCGTTCGATTGTGGCGGCGAATGAGGGTAGGCGCCTCGCCTGCGCCAGCGTTCGGGAATATCACCCGAGCGGGTGAGCGCGACTGCGGTGGAATGCCAGCTCGGGGAAAGAGACGCGGATCACGCCCATCCACTAGATCATGGCTGGCTGGCGCCATCCTCCGATCGTGGTTTCGATGTTGCGAGCGGCGGCGACTGCCTGATCTTCCCGCCATACCCGGCCGACGATCTGGACGCCGATCGGCATCTACTAGTCGGGCGGCGGCGGGGCCGTTGACTTGACTATCTAGAGCACTGGCGGCTGGCGTCGCTTCCTTTACTCCGACGTTCGCAAAGCGATGGAGGGCTGGCGCTCCCAACCACCGCCTTCACGGCGGCTAGGGGCTGCTGATGGCGTCCATCCGTAAGAAGCGGACGGGGGGCGGCGAGCGGCGCTTTGAGGTTCGTTGGCGCGATGGGCTCGGCGCTGACCGCAGCAAGACCTTCACGACTGAACGGGACGCCAGGCGCTTCAAAGTTGACGTCGAACGGCGCGCCCAGCTTGGCGGCCTCTACGACGCAGGGCCAGTCAGCTTCGCTGAATTCGTGGACGGGTGGCTAGAAAGGTACGAGGGCCAAGTACGCCCATCGACCTATCAGCGGGCCGTACAGGCGCTTCGGACAGTCCGAGAACTCGGGGCGTTTCGGGTAAACGAGATTCGAGCCGGCGAGATTGAGGATCGGATTGCACGATTGGCTCGGCGGGCGCCAAGGCAGGCGGCTATTGCCCTGCAGCTCTTGAAGCGTGTCCTTCGCAGCGCTCAAGAACGCGGGCACATGGTGGATTCCGCGGTGTTCTCGATCCCGTCCCCCCGGTACGAGGAGCGCGAGCCACGTTTCCTCACTTTGTCCGAAGTCGAAGAACTCGCAAGTCATTGCGCCGAAGGCCGGATGGTGCTCTTCGCGGCGCTAACCGGGCTTCGACAAGGCGAAGTCTTTGCCTTGCGCCGGAGCGACGTAGATCTGCCCGCTCGGCTCGTCAGGGTCGAGCGGGGCTCACGCGCGGGATCCGCAACGCGGACAAAAACCGGCCGAAAGCGCGTGAGGAGGTCAAGCATGGGCTACGCGCTCCTGCGCGCCGTTCTCGGGGCTCGCGAGGGTCGAGGCAGGCTTCCGAACAGGTGTTCGGCTCTCCGGCGCTCCTGCGGGCTTACAGCACGCTGTCATAGCCCAGCGCCTCCTCGTTCCAGCCGCTCAGGGCGGAGCGGACGAAGTCGTCTCCGCCAACATGCGCCGCCTGGCCCCAGGACGTGCCGCCGCGGTCGTGCCCCCAGGTCGCGAGCGCGAGTGCCTGCGCCTGATCTCCGTGGCTCCCCCGACCCGCGGGTTGACGACGGACGCTGATCCGGCCGTGTACCTCGTGCGGAGGCGGCGAAGCTCGGGGACGAGGCCGGGGGCGTCGTAAAGATCGAGCGTCCCCCCGTTCAGGCGGGCGCGAAGCTCCCCGTAAGCGGCCGTCTTCGAGGTCGCCGTCATCGCCTCCGCCGTCACGGAGAGCCCGGCGTTGCGGAGTCGATCGACCACCGCGACGGCGGCGTACTGATCGGTGACGACGCGCGCGCCGTAGGCCCGGCATACGTCGGCCACCTCGCGGAGCACGGAGTCCTCGATCTCGCGGCGCTCCTCGAAGCTGGCTGCCTTGCGCCCCGGCGGCTTCCAGGCGCGGGCGAGCAGGAGCACGAGGCGGGAACGGTCGTTGACGTCGCGGCCGACGATCGCCAGGCCGCAGGGGTCGGAGGAGAAGGCCGGGTCGAGCCCGGCGATCGGGTCGAGGAAGAACTCGCCCGGGAAGCCCGCCGGGATCTCCCCGCGGTCGCTGATCGCATCCTCGATCTTCTGCGGGTCGAGATAGGCGTGCCCGCTCCCCGTGAACTCCGCCAAGTACTCGCCGCGGAAGCTCTCCGGGTCGCGCTTCTGCTCGCGGGCCAGGAACTCGGCGGAGATGGTCGGGTTCATGCTCGCGCTCGTCGCCGTGTGAGCGGCGGCGTCTTCGAGCTCTCCCTCGGCAGCCTGCGCGTACAGCGTCGCGAACAGTCCGTCCTGGCCGTAGGGCGTCGAGGCGACGACGATGCGGGCGGCGTCCCCAAACTGCGCCGTGCTCGGAGCCAAGCTGGCGAAGACGCGCTCGGCGACCGCCGGGCCTTCCGTGTCCGAGATCATGAACGCCGCCTCGTCCATGAGCAGGGTCGCGATCGGCCAGCCGCGGGCTCCCCTCGACGAGCAGGGAAAGGCGGCGAGCGTCTGTCCACCCACGAAAATGATCTCGTCCTCGGTGACGGTGGCGATCATCTCGGCCAGCAGTGGGCTGGCCTCGACGATCGAGAGGGCGGCGCGCACGAACAGGCGGGCCTGGCGCAGATTCGTGGCGACGGCGACGGCGTAGCGGCGCTCTCCGGGACGCACGAGGGCGTCCAGGTCGGGCCTGAACAGGCAGGCATGGAGGGCGACGAGCGCGGCCATCGTCGTCTTCCCTGAGCGACGGCCGAGCGCCCAAAGCTGGAGCCGCGGGCCTGCCTCAACGTCCGCAAGAAGCTCACGCTGCTTCGGCCACAACGGGAACCCGAGGAGGTCGGGGTCGTCGCACGCCTGGACGAGGCCGACGCGGGCGAGGCTCACAGCGATCGCCTCCATCGCACCGGGCTATCCTTCGCATCGCCGAAATGCCAGTCCTTACTTGCCCACGATGCGACGCGCGTGCGAACTTCAGGAACCGCTGGGGCTTTTCCCACCCCCTTGAAGGACGCGGGACGGTCAACTGGGGCGTGTGGACGTGCGACGCGTGTGGCCGCACCATCATCGGCGAACGCGATCCGACCGGAGCGCCCCACGACTATCACCCGAAGACGCTCCCGCGGGCGGATTTCCCCGATGTTCCTGAGACGATCGTCGCTGACGCCGCGGAAGCGTTCCGCTGTTTCGGAATCGAGTCGTGGCGGGCATCCGCGGCTATGGCGCGGAGAGCACTTCAGAGCGCCGCCTTCGAGAAGGGTGCGCCCGACACCAACCTCGTCGCGCAGATCGACTGGCTCGCGGAGAACGGACACATCACTGAGCAGATGAGGCAAGTTGCCCACCAGATTCGGCTCGGAGGCAACCTCGGTGCCCACCCCGATCGGGACGGTCTCCAGGACGTAGGACAGGCCGAGGCTCGGGCCATCCTGCACTTCCTCGCGGACTTCTTTCGGTACGTCTATGAGATCCCTGCAAATCTGGCGCGAATCAGCGGTGCGGGGGAACAGCCGCCCCCGCAGTAAGCGGCAGCGACCCCCTACTGGCTGAGTCGGAGTCCGCGCGTAAGCCCGCGCCTGGCGCGCGATTGCGGAGGCGGGGAAAGGGCGGGGAAGGCTTAAAGCGCGGGCCAGGCCCGTGATTTCGTCCTCACGCGCGCGGGCGGCGTGGTCGGACGAAGGTCGGCGGAGGGGGGTGAAGTCGGAGGGCGGAGAGTTGAGCCGGGTCAGCGTCACGGCGTCTCGTCCTCCCCGTAGGTGGCTTGGAGGTGGTCACGGAGAGCCGTCCCTCGTGCCCGCGTGAGGTTGACGCCCAGGGCAGCGCGGCTGGTCGGGGTGAGGCCGAGGTCGGCCAGGTAGCGGCGGACAGCATTGACCCAGCCGCGCTCGTCTTCGCGGAGCCGTCGGGCGTCGGGCGAGTCCACGGCCGCGGACGCCTCCAGGCGGGCCAGGGCGAGGCAGAGGACGCGGAGCCCGATCTCGTCGCCGGGCGCATATCCCGGGACGAAGGGCCGGATCTCGTCGGCCAACTCGGCGACGCGGGGGCCGAGCTTGACGTCCGCGTAGGCACCGTGCCGGAGAGCGACGTCGTTGCCCTTCTGGAAGGGCGGACGCTGGCCGGGGAAGGCGGGCGTCCAGTCTCCGGCGCTCATCGGCTCCCTCTCGGTCTCGGCGCAAGGTCAGTCCTGGCCCCCCGCCCCGGGCCGGGGCCAAGCGCGAGGAGGATCGTTCCGACGGTGGCGTCATTCCACGCGCCGCCCCCCGGAGCGGGGATGCCCTCCTCGGTGAGCGATCGCGCGATCGCCCGTGCGCCCAGCCCGGCCTTGCCGAACGCGAGGATGCGCTCCCGGATCTCGGGCCGCGTGTGCCGCCGGACGCCCGTGTCGTAGGCGTCCACGTCGGCGACGGCGATGTAATCGCGCGGCGGGCCGGAGTGGCTTCCGCAGGGGCAACGGAAGCGGAGCGCGCGCAAGTGTCCTCGGTAGATCGCGTCGTGGACGGCACTCCGCCCCACGCCCAGCCGCTCCGCCGCTTCGGTGACGGAAAGGAAGTCGCTCTCGCGCACGGCTACCCGCTCTGGCCGAGGTACTCGTGCCCGACCCGCTCCTCGGACTCGATCATCGAGCGCCTGCGCTCCTCGATGGCCTCGTGCGAGTTGCGCTCCTCGAAGATGCGCTTCGCCTCCTCGGCCTCCTCGGCCGCGAGGTGCTTCCAGGCCCACGATCCCATGCGCGCGCCCCAGGAGATGCGCTCGCGCCGCTGCGCCTCCAGCGTCTTCGCGGCTGCCTCGGGGGTCGCATCGTGGGCTTCCCGCCGCAGCGCGGAGACGTCCTTCTCCAGGTCGTCGATCTTCCGCAGCAGCCTGCTCACGATTCGAGCCCCAGGTTCTCGTTTTCGTAGCGGCGAAAAGCCCGCTCCTCGTCCGTCAACTCGTCCTTCTCCGCGTGCTCGCGCTTCGGCTCCGGGACGTCCAGGCCGAGATTCACGGCGAGGGAGGCATAGAGCCCCTCCTCGTGGTCGGCCAACTCGTCCATGGCCTCCTCGCCCTTGCGGACGTTGCGCTCCAGGAGGTCGCGCATCCCGGGTTGGCTTTTCAGAAGCTCCGCCTGCTTCTCCAACGTCTCCTCCGAAAACTTGCCGTGGCGGATCGCTGCCTGGCACTCGTCGATCTTCGCGGCGGCGGGCGAGGGGGGTCGAACGCCGTCCGCCGCGTAGTCCTGGGCGCTACCCCGGCCGCGCGGACTTCTTCCACGTAACCGAGGATCGTCTCGGGGGTCACGTCCTCGGGATGGACGCCCATCTGCTCGGCGAGGGCGTCGATGGCCGGGTCGGACTCGTAGCGCCGGAAGTCCCAGGTCTCACCGGGCTCCGGCTCCTGGTGCCAGTCGCTCCACTTCTCACTCATCGGCGTGGCCCCGGTGTGGGACTGATGTCCGGGCGCGGCAGGATGGGAGGCAGCTTGATCGGAGTGGGCTTAGGCATGACCGTTCCACCTCCGGGAGGCTTCGAGGAACTCGATCAGGTCGCGGCGATCGACGCGAATGACCGAGAGGCGTCCGTACCTGCTACTCGGCAGCGAGCCGCTGGCAACGAGTCGGCGCGCGGTCGAGACGCTGACATCGAGCACGTCCGCGGCCTCGCGGAGCGTCAGGAAGCTGCTGCTTCTCGTGGCGGTCGGGGTCGTCGTGGCGGGCGTCATGTCCTAAGTATCGACGGGTGGTCGTCCGTCAGACCGTCCATCTCCGTCATCTGTGCAGGCCCATCGCCCGGGGCGATCCAAGTCAGCCGGTCGCGCATTTCCTGAGCGGGACGTGCTCTTGACCAAAAGCGCCGCGAGAGTCCAGAGGGTACGACCCGCTCACCCTAGCCCCGCCGCCCTCGCGCAAGGCTTTCGCGTGGGCTCTGCGACGCGCCTCGAACCATCGACGGGAGTGCCCTATGCGCTGGAGGCGCTGGTCGCCTGATCGAGTTCTCAACCGCGTCAGGCGGGCCTCGTGACCGGTCGGACTATGTGATCCCGTTCGCGTTGGGGCTGCCGCCGGCGTGCCATTACAACAGCGATTGGATCGGTATTTTTCTCCGCCGCCGCCGGGCCCACCAGCCCAGCGGCCTGCCCGTCGCATCACGAGCGAGTGCGGATTCCACGAAGAGCCCCACGTTCGTGAAGCTGCCGCCTGTTCGTGCTTCCAGTCCTTCCCAGTCCGGCTGACGACCGGCTGCGACGGCGCTCTGGATCTCCCGGCGCATGTCGTCCGCCTCTTCTTGGGTGAACCTGTACGTAGCCGCCCACCCATAGCGGACCGGTGCGGAGCGTCTCCGCGAGCCGGTCTCCCAGCCTCTCCTCTCGTCCTCCGCGGTGATCGCTGCACGGTTCGGACGCTTCGGATCTTTCCTGACGCTCCGAACCACGTAGCACTTGCCCTCATGCCACAAGAAGTCTCTCTCGCGGTAGCGGTGCTGGTCGAGGCGTGTGAACGAGTGAATAGTGCCGTCGACCGCTTCTGCAGTGACTATGTACTCGGTCTGAGGAACGTCGAAAGGGCGGCGCTCGAGCACTGCTCTCAGATCCGGTTCCGGCTCGGCTGGAGTCCAGGGGTCCTCAACGGGGATGGAGTGAGGCATGACTCTCGCCCTGCGCCGGATCTCGGCGAGCTCCGACTCGGTCAGATCCGACCACCGAGCGTGAACCCGCGCCCGGTGCCAGCAGTACGCCGTCATGTAGGTCTGCCAGACCGCGGGCCGCGTCGCGGTCAAGGAGTCGGACATGGGCGGCGGACCCGGCAGGTTCAAGAGCTGACGCCACTCCGCGACCGAAAGCGGCCAGCGCACCAGATAAAAGAGCTCGCCGTATTTCCCGTAGCCGCTCAGAAACCAGAGGGTCGCGCAAGCCGGACACGAGTAGAGCTCGACCTGCCTCTCGAAGTTCCGCTCAACTAGGTCAAGGGCAGGCGCGGCTGTGGTGCGGAGGCACCAGAGCTCCCGCTCGGGAAAACGACAGAGATCACAGCTGCGGATTGCGGAAGTATGCGCCGAGAGACCGCTGTGCGCGTGCCTGTCCATCGCTTGTTGCGCGTCAGCGCCAGAAGATCTCTGCGGCGGCGAGCGTGTCCAGTTGTCGAGCGCGGACGGCACGTCCAGAGATCATGCCGATAGGCCAATGACGCGGCTAGCGTGTTCTTCAGCGGCGGTCGAACAGAGACAACTCACCCCGCAACACGTTGATGCATTGCGGCAACTGGTCGAGCCGCGTCTCGCGGAGGAACTTGCCGACCCGTGTGATGCGAGGGTCTTCCGGGATTTTGAACTCCGGCCCTGGAAGCACGTTTAGCTGGGCGAGCGGCAAGTTGAGTTCGTTCGCGTTTCGCACCATCGTCCGAAACCTGAAGCGGCGGAAGGACCTGCCATCTCTACCCGCCACTTGTTTCGCGACGAGTATCGGCCCCGGACTGTCCAAGCGCACAGCAAACGAGATCAGGAGGAAGAGCGTGGCCAGAACCGGGAGTGCAAGCGTGATAACGACGACATCGAGTGTGCGCTTCATGACCGATGCCGCGGCGATCGCTGGCCGTTGGCGAGGGCGGTGGTCAATCCGTGATCTCGTCCCAGAAACCTTCGACGAGGCGTCGGCGCTTCGCACAAGGGTCCTTCACCGCGCGCAGCTGGAGATACCGCGCGTAGTAGCTCTTTCCCTGGTACGTCGAAAGGAGACGACCCTTCGTCTCTGCCCAGGTATACGTGGCAGGCGGGCCGTCCGGAGCGCAGAGAACGCCCTCGACTTGGTGGAAGCCGGCGAAGCCGGCAACGGCCGGGAAGCCGAGGAAGATCGGCGTTCCGAGGTAGACGCGCTTACTGTCGCTCGACATCTCCCACGCGAAGCCGTGATCGTCCTCGTACCCTCGGACGAAGAGGGACGCTCCGATGAAATTGAGGGCTCCCGTGTAGGAGGAGGGCCAGGTTCCTGGCGGGGGCGGGTCGGCGAGGTCGACGGCGGAGAGCCGTCCGTATTCGGCGCTGAAGCCGCCAGGCGCGTGGTGGGCGACGTTCGCCTCAGGCGTCCGGGCCCGAACACTCTCACTCCACTTGTCCCCGTTCGTGTCGATGACGCGCACCTTGAACTCGTGCATGCGACTCGTGCGACCCGTCAAGGAGAGCCAGCGCGTCGCGAGATAGGCCCCTTGCGGGCCGTACGTGTACGGGGCTACCACGTCTGCCCACCAGTGTTCGCGGTCGACGAAGAACGACACCTTTCGAACCTGCTCTGGCGGCAGCGAAGTCGTGATGCTCCAGCGGATGCGAGGCGGGAGAGTCGCGAAGCCCTCCAGCGACGAATGAATAGAAACGGCCGGCTGCGAGCGCGATGATGAGCTTTCAGCCGCTGTTTGCTTGCCTCCGCCTCGATTGCAGCCAGAGAAAGCAGCTACCACGAGCAGCAACATGATTGCACTGGTCTGCGACCTCGTCGTAAGGCATCAAGTTCTACGCCTCGCGTGCCCAGGCGACAAGTACCTCACCCGCCGCGGCGGGCGATGTCGCCCCACAGGATGGCCCAGACCACCCGCACTGCGGCCGTGAACACGAAAAATCCGAAGATGACCGCGGCAGACCATCCCCAGGCAATGCTGACAGCCAGCCAGAGGCCAAGCACGACGGCGACAAGGGTCGCACGCAACCGCATCGCGCTGATAATCGTACCCTTGGAGCCTCTTCTGGCCGTCTCGGTCAGGGCTTGCGGCCGAGCAGTCGCGCGCTACGGCCCGGGGCAGCCTGCGGGGCGAAGGCTGGCCGTTATCGAGGGCGGTCGGCATCGAGTCCGAGAGTATCTACCTTTGATGACCACCCCTAGCCCGCCGCCGCCCTCCCGCAAGCCTTCCCGCTCCGACTTTGCCGCCTATTGGTCTTCCACCGATATGCGTTTAAGGGCCTTATCCATCATGCGGTCAAGGGCCTTCACACGCCTGCGCAAATGAAACCACCAGACCAGGCGGCGGAGGCCGGTCGGCTTCTTGAACGGCCCAACAAGTCCGGAGAGAACTTCTAGTTCGCGCTCGGAGAGTTCTGGCGTCACGTCACGTCCCTCATTCTCTTACCTAGCCCGCCGCCGCCCTTCCGCAAGCTCCCGCTCCTCGCGCCAAGCAAGCACATAATCGGTCTCGTGGCGCACGCTCATCTTCAGGCCATCCAGTCCGCCCTTGACGACTTCGAGCAAGGGAAGCTAGACGTTGAGGGCCTCCAGTCGTTCCTCGAAGCCGGGGCAGCTGTCCTAGACAAACAGCACACCCGAGATGTTGCGCGAGTTGCGGAGCATTTAAGCCGCTCTAGAGCGAATCCGGTTCACAGTCCCGGAGGCCGATCAGCGCGGCGAGGCACTCAGGCGGCTAGAGCAGACGCGGGAAATCCTGCACCAGTCACTCACCAGCTTCTAGTCCGCCGCCCTTCCGCAAGCGTCCCCAGTTTCCACGCGCCACCTTCCTACAAGAAAACGAACCGGACGATGGTGAGGACGATGATCACGACCGTCCCGGCCCCGATAACCCAGTTAGACACACGCCGAGGAAGCGATCAACCCAGGGGCGTTTCGAGCTTGCGTCCACTCTTCTCACCGTAGCCCGCCGCCGCCCTCCCGCAAGCGTTCCAGTTCAACGCGCCTGCGTTGCCCTAGGCTTGCCCTCGTGCCAAACGGTTATGACCGACCGATTCTGGATCTCCACATGGAGTGCGCGAGGTACCGCTTCCTTTACGGGGAGTGGCCTAGCCGACTCGAAATCCATCCCTGGGGGCTTTGGGAGCTAGCTCGGCTCTTCGACAGGGAGGAGGAGTTCGGGCGGTTGGCAGAGCGCTTGGAGATTCGCACGCGTCGGCCCAGCCTCCCTGACGAACACAACCGCCCCTGGACAGTGGTGTCAGGAGACGCCGGTACGTCCGACGCCATTACCCCCGAGATCACCAGCGGAGAGGAGAGCAAGAGGTTCTTGGAGTTGCTGCGCGAAGCCGACGAGTGGTTGGATGTCCGAATTCGTGAGCCGCGCGAAGGTGAGTACTACTAAGGGATTGCCCACCGTCCTTCCGCAAGTGTTCCGGCTCCGTTCACGACTCCTTCCTGCCGCCTACCCCTTCCGCGCGAAACTCAGCGTGGAAGAGGTGCCTGGCACGTCGCAGCGCGGCAACGTGTCTTGGGGCGACGTTGCTTTCAGGCCGCTCGCGCGTGCCAGCAGGACGTACTTCCCGTGCGCGCCGGCACACCAGTTGCGCCAGAACCACGCGACCCACGTCGATCGCCGGGCCCTGAGACTCCGATCGACGTGGACGGAGGCCGGGTTTCCCGAGACAGCGAGCCGCTTCCCTCGGTGACTCTTGATCAGAAGCCGGATGTCAGTGACGAGGCGGCATGGCCTGACCGCCGTCACACGAACGGCCGGAACGATTGCCCCTGTTGCTCCCTCCGCGCCAAGATGAATCTGCAAGTCGCTCGTCGTGCAGACGGGCGTAATCTGCGCCGCCGCTTTGTTGCTCGAAGTCGACGCAGTCTTTTTTTGAGGCTGCGTTCCCACCGCCGAAGCAGCCCGGAAGGAATGCGACGAGTAACAGACCAAGAGCAGCATTCTTCACTGGGCTGATCTCGCCCCGGGAGGTAACTCAGCTGCGGAGCGGACGTAACCGAGGCGCAACATTCCTCAGCGTAACCCGCCGCTGCCCTCCCGCAAGGTTTCCGCTCCCGTTCGCGCAGGATGTCATCACCCCGCCCTCCCACCGGACGGTGGGCCTAACGCCCCAATCCCGATGACCTTGTGGCAGTTCGGGCAGGCAACGAGGATCACCCGAAAACCGCCACGCGTCAAAGACGCCACTTCTGTCGTCTCAACCTGCTCGGCGGGAGCTTCGCAGTGCGGGCAGCGCGGAGTTTCTGGCACGCAGCGAGTGTAGGTGAACGGCAATCCCTCCTAGCCCGCCGCCGCCCTTCCGCAAGCCTTCTGCTTCTCTTCTGATCCGCTTCCTTCTAATCGCGGCTACTAGGCGCAGCGGCCAGCGCCGAACGAGAGCTTGACCGGAATCGTTCGCTCCTGCCCCCGCACACGAACTTCAAGAGGAACACAGCGAACACCGGCCAGAACGAAGCTGCCGATGAACTGCGTCATCGCGTTGAGCGGCCCACCTACCGGCGCTCTCTCGCCCTTCTTACACGCCTTGAATCGCACGGCCGTCTCCCCGTCCTCGACCCTGTAGGCGTTGCGCTCGTTCCAGTCAGCGGGGTTGTAGAGAAGCCCCGCGTAACGTCGTTCCGATTCAGGCAGGACGACGGTCGCGACCGTGTCCCGTCGGACGAGAACGAGCAGCTTCTGGCCTGCGTAGTCACCGTCTTGGCCGGGAATAGACGCGAACAGGGAGGCTGGCTGCTCCGCGTACTGGTCGGCGAAGTAGAAGGCCAGCGGCCCGGCGATGATCGAGTGCATTTTCCAGGCGGGGGCGTCGAGTTTCCCGTAGACGCTCATTTCGCACGTTCGAACGAAGGCTCTCTGAGGCGCGGCGGTTGCCGTAGTGGTCGCTGCGGGTGCGCTCGTAGCCTTCGCCTCGCTTTTCCCGAGCGTGCAGGCGGCAGACGCGAGCGAAAGTAGCACCGCGAGAGCGAGCAGGGCGAACCAACCGACTTCACGTCGCATCGCCAGTCATACGATGAGGGAACTCGCGGGAGTCCTCAGCCCGCCACCCCCCTCCCGCAAGGCTTCCCGCTCCGGCCCTGCCCTGGAACTGAAGGGTCTCGGTAGGCGTATGAAGCAAGAGCTTTGAATCGGGCGAGACAACTGTTCACTCCGCCGCTTCTCTGCGTCGTGATAGCGGCTGCTGCTGCCTGCGGAACTCAGTCGGGGGGCCACCCCGAGGCTGGAGAGATTCGGACAAGCCCCTCGGCGGGCTTCGTGACCGAGACGAGGCCCACGATCACGACAACGATCTACTTCCTGACGAACGACGGGTCAGCGCCCATCGGAGTACGACGCACGATCAAGAGGAAGTCGCCGTATGCCCGCGAGGCGCTCACAGTGTTGTTGGCGGGGCCGACCCGCGAGGAAGAGAGAACGGGAATCACGAGCGCCATTCCGAACGGGACACGCCTCCTCTCGATGACTTACAAGGGCCACGGAGCGGACGAAACGCTGAATCTCGCAGGGCTACCGCAGAACGCCGACGTGATGCAGAAGGCACGGATCATCACCCAGATGGCGCGCACGGTCATCGGCGTCTCCGGCATCGAGCGGATATGGCTCCGAGACGGGGGACGGCCCTGGGGCCTCGGGCTGAGGGACGGCCGCGTCTACGCTGGCCCCTGGGGCTACGACCAGTTGGTCGGAGTAGACGTTGGCGCGGGCTGCCCAGGAACAGAAACGGTCGAGTGCGATCACTTCAAGGCGCTTCCCTAGCCCGCCGCCGCCCTCCAAGTCCGACCATCTCTGTCGGCCCATCGCCCGCCGGGCGATCTCAGATTCCGAGAGCCGTAACGTCCGCCGGGCGGACGTTAAGAGAAGTGCTCGCCGACGAGCGATTTTCCCCGTTTTTTCCCTGGACCGCGGCCCGGCCGCGCCTATGAAAGCGAAAAGGCCCCGTTTCCAGGGCCTTTCTAGGTGGAGCGTGCGGGATTTGAACCCGCGACCTCCGGCTTGCAAAGCTAAATCGAGCCGTTCCGGCCGGTTCCGCATGGCTCTTCCTGTTTCCGCCGGTCCCTTTATCCACGCGGCTTTGCGGGCTCCCCGAGGGACGGCGATCGGAAACGAGCTGAGGGCCTCTTGCGACCGTCTCCTTAGCAGCACGTTAGCTGGGCCGCCCGGCCGGTGGGCAAGGGAATCGAATCCGCGAAGGATTTCAGCCGCGCGCCGTGGCCCAGCCTAAGAGTCGGTTCCCTCGAGAACGAACAGCGACGCGGTGACGTCGGGCGCGGATGAGGGATGAGTCTCGATCACCTTGTCACGAACGGCGACCGCAACCGCCTGTGCCCGGCTATGAACGCCGAGCTTGGCCAGGATGTGCTCGATGTGCTTGCCCACGGTCTTGGGGCTTATGAAGAGCGTCTCCGCGATCTCGGGCTGGCCGAGTCCCCCGACCAGCAGCGAGAGAACGTCGAGTTCCCGCTGCGTCAGTTTGTGCACTGTCCGTCCTGCGGGGAGCGCAGCAGCGAGGAGCCTTCGCACGCGTGCGAGCAGCTCGTTGGGATCGAACGGCTTCACGATGTAGTCGTTGGCGCCGATGAGGAGGCCGGCCACGCGATCGCCGGCCTGCGTGCGATTTCCCGAGATGAAGACGACCGGTAGTGTTTCGCCGAACTCGTCTTTGAGCTCGCGGCAGACCTCGTAGCCGGACACGCCGGGCAGGAGCGCCTCGACGATGACGAGCGCGGGCCGCTCGCTCTGGGCCGCGGCGAGGGCTTCCTCGCCCGTCTCGGCGACGTACGTGCTGTAGCCGGCCCGCTTGAGCACGCGTGAGATGAGCAGGCGGGATTGCCGGTCATGGTCCACGATGAGAATCCGTGCCGCAGTAGTCATGTGCGCTCCTCTTGCCGCAGAAAGGGGGTAGCGAAGTTCTAACGCATGCGCCCGCCTTGGTGCAAGGGTCATTGCCGTACGGGGTTCGCCCACGTTCTGCGCCAAGTTCCTAAGGCCTAATCCGAACGGCAAAAAATTCGGCAATTGCCCCCTGTTGAAAACCCAGCGCTGGGGGAGAATTCTCCCAGTAGCGGCACTGCGGCGAAAGGAGGTGTCGACCGGGAGAGTGAACTGTCTTGCGCCCGCGGCGCTGAGGTTGCCGTGGCGCGCGCCAACTACGACCTTCTCAGGAGACCGACAGATGCGGCGAATTCGGGGAGAGGTGAAGAGGCGCAGAAGGTACTCGAGGCACGTCCGCCGTCCTGCCTTCCTCGAAGTCAGTCGCAGCAGACTGGGAAAGCGAGGGAAAGGATGAAAATGAGACGAGTAGGGATTGTCACAGCATTGTCGATGTTGCTGATGGCCTTGTCGGTTTCGGTGGCTTTTGCTGCCATTACAACGACGATCAACCCCGCCAATGCCCCGTCGGGTACGCATTTGCAGTCGGGTGCAATCGGATGCACGGTTGGTGGGGACGGCCTCACGGTCTCGTGTAGCGCGTTCGAGCTCGCGGGAGTCGGCAACACGAACGCGTTCGTGAGTTTGACCGCCAATTACTCGGGGGTCGTGGACTGCTTCAACCACGGTGGCAACCTCGTCGAGTCCCACGAGACGACGTTCTCGGCCACAAATGAGGCCACGTTGACTCCCAGTAGGAATGGGCGGTTGCGCGTGGGGGCGCGGTCAGTAAGCCCAGATCTGGACCTGGCGGAACCTTGCCCGAATCCGAACTGGACGCCCGAATTCCACGCGGGGAGTCCGACGCTCGACAGCTTCACGTATACGCTCACCTTCGACGGTTTCACGGGGGCGTACATCACGATCACCGGCCCGTAACGGGCAAACCCGTGAGCCGCTAGAAGAAGAAGACGAAGAGAAGGGCCGGGCCCTCCCAGGTCCGGCCCTTCTTCTTGCGAAATCAGCGCTCGCTCTCTCTCTGGCGCAAGCAAGCGCAGCGCGAAGTAGTCCCAAGGGCTACTGAAGAAGGCACCCGGCCTCCTTCCCCTTAGGACTCTGGTACTCCCGAAACGCCGCGCACGAGGGAGTCGCCCCTAACCGCGGTGTCCCTCCATTGTCATCCTCGCCGATTCCGCAGGGCCAGGCCCTTTGGCCCGCCCTTCGGCACTTTTCACGATTCCTCGAGGCTGATCCCGGCGGCTCCAGCCCTTAGCTTTCACGTCATCTCGCCCCTCCAGCGTCGTCTGCGGGCGCACGGGGCTCTCCGTTGACATGCGCTCCCGCGGGGTAGGAGGCTCCCGCAGTGTTTTGCCGTGCGAGCCGGGATCGCCCGGCGTCGAGGCGCGGGCGACCTTGATCGCGTGCACCGCCACGGCCCAGCGAGGCCTTCCAGGCCATCCGCCGCCTCGCCGAGTCTCAGCTCAGCCTTGAACGCGAACTCGCCTACTGGCCAGCTAAGGCGGCCCGGCACGACGGCCATGTCGCAGCGAAACCGCTCTCGCGAGCTTCGGTCCTCAGCCAGATAGCTCGCGAGACGCAGATGCATCCGATGATGCATATGTGCCCCCGCTGGCTATCCCGCTGAGTAGCTGCTCCTCCCGGCCGGGTTATCCGGCGGCTCCGCGACGGGCCGGCTCGGACTCTCGGGTGCGGAGTGCCTCGTACGGGACCGTCAGAAGGTCGGCGGTTCGGCCTTGCTCGTCGACGATCTCGACGATGGCCTCTGTCGGAAGGAGCTCGACGAGGGCGCCGATCGCGCCCGCGGGCTGACCGCCGCGCGGTTCGCGCAACTCAACCGTCTCGAGTAGTTCCGGCCGCGCCTCCATCGTTCGGATTATCGCGGTGGCCGATCAGAGTGTCAGCTCGAACCCGAGGCTCCGCTCGAGCTCGGCGACATGGCGGAGCGCCTGCAGCTTGGGTCGGTCCTCGTCGCGTCCGAGCGCCGCAAGCATGCGCGCCAGGTCGCCCGTCGAGGCGGTCGACGGGCGAAGTCCGCGTCCCAGAGGCTCCCGAGTTGCGGCGCGGCGGAGGTCGTCGTACCCGCGCGTTCCCTCTGGCTCCGGCACGATCTTCAGCTCGCCGGCAGGGCTCGTGGCGCGGATCAAGGCGTCTTCGGTGTCGTCGAGGCTGATCCGAGCGCCGTCCACCCCGCGGGCTTCGAGATCAGCCAGCGCCTCCTCGAGCCGCTGGAGGTTCTGGGGACGGAGCGACGGGACGATGTCGAGCCCGTCGGGAAACTCCTCGGCTCCGCGAATCACACGGGCAAACGAGCCGATCACGAGGTACGCGACCCGCCGGCGATCGAGCGCCGAGAGGATCGCGTAGGGATCGAAAGGCGGACGCTCGGCCATCCTCAGCCCTTCGCCCGCGCTTGGAGGATTCGCTGCACGCGGCGCTCGGGCGAGAGGAGGACGTTCTTGCGGAGCCGCTCGAGGTCCGAGTCGTCGTGGGGCGCGAGCTCGAGCGGGAGCTCGAAGCCGCATGCTCGAACGAGCTCGACGAG
>WNGB01007289.1_pt1 | contig 16011 bp, 13 predicted proteins | sample 5400681 | NCBI WGS metagenome assembly WNGB01 (sample SAMN13153367, study PRJNA577476) | soil metagenome | isolation source: 115 cm soil or saprolite under grassland replicate 2 | place: USA:California | collected 2016-06-15 | reverse complement strand
CTTAGAAATCCTCCAGTCCCGCTTTGGCGGGACTTTTTTTGACTCAACGAGCTGCCGTACGCCGGCTTCCGTTCGCGTGCATCCGGCGCCTAATCGAAATAGCCGGACTCGATGTACCGCAGCCACGTGGTGCCGACGGTCTTGATGCTGTCCTGCGTGAACAGATAATGGTGCAGGCCGTCGATGCGGCCGACCCGATACTTCTTGGCATAGGGCTCCATCACCTTGCGATTGGCGTCGACGGTCGCGGGCGGCAGGACCTCGTCCTTGGTGCCGTTGAGCTCGAGCACGGGTACGGACTTCAGTTCCGCCGGCGGATAGCTCGCCTCGAACATGTCTTTCATGAACGCGGCGAGCCCTGGCCTGCGCGCTTCCTCGGGCAGAAAGTCGGAGTGCCAGAGTCGCATGGCAATTTCCGTTAGCGCGGCGGCACCGAACTGCATCGGCGCATCTTCGGTGCTCTTGAAGCGGGGATTCCGTTGCGCCGCCTGCCACCACTTGGCTTTCGTCGCAGGATCGATCTCCTTGGTGTAGACCTCGAAGTCGCCGAGTCCACGCTCTCGCACGCGCAGCGCGATGTGATCGTAGATGTCGTTGAAATTCCCTCTCTGAGTCCGTCCGGCCGCCGATGCCAGCCCGGTCGTGCTGGTACCCCAATTCAGGTAGCCGTCGGGCGCGTAGTATTTCGCCAGCGGATAGAGCGTCGCGCCGCCTGTCGACATCCCCCAGAACAGCACCAGTGAGCGGTCGCGGTCCGGGATGACCTTCTCCAGCGCCATTCGATAGCCGTCGATGTAGACGCGGGGCGTTGCCGCCAGCACCTGCTTGTAGAGCGCTGTGCCTTCACGCGGGAAGCGGAAGTCGCCGCCGGCTCCGCCGGGCTTCACCACGTAGTCCTGTTCCGGCCAATGCGCCTTCTGCCCGCGCTCGAAGATCGGCATCCGCTGCTTGATCGGAACGGTCTCCCACGATCCGTCATTGCTGGGAGCGAGAAAATTCCAGCGCCCCACCCGTGTCGGCGCCACGAAGGTGATGCCGCGCTTGGCGAGCCAGACGGCAGCGCCGTCCTTGTCTTCAACCGTGCGGACAAAATCCATCGCGTATTCGCTGCCGGGCTCGCCACCGACGACGACGAGCTTCTTTCCGTTGCGGATGAGCGGCCGGTCCGGCGTCAGCGTCACCACCACCTGGGTGAACTTCTGGCCGTTGGCGGAGAAGTCGATGGAGTCGATGCTCTGCCGGTAGCTGCTCGTTTCAGGATAGTCGTTGGCCGCGAGGATGGCCGCGATGGTGTCTCTCGACATAGTCCCGTTGTCGGGTGGCAACTCCCACGCCGAAGCGGGAGCACAGCCGATTGTGATCGCGTATAAGAGCGCTTGCCATTTGGCGTTCATGCGAACCTCCCTTTCGTTCTTGCTTGGCCGCGGGATGTGCACGCGGCACATCCGCGCGGCTAACCCGTCGGGTTCGCGCGTTCGTAGGCGTCGATGATTTCGCTGCCGGTGGCGAACCACACGCGCTCGTGCTTCTTCATCTCGGCGAGCGCGCGCTCGAGATATTTGATGCGCAAGGGTTGCCCGCTGATCATCGGATGCAGGGGAATGCCCATCACCCGCGGCTGCTTCGCGCTGTCGGCCAAGAGCTGCTCGAACTGGTCCATCACCGACCGGAGATACTGCTCGCCGGTATAGCCTTTCCGGATGTAGAGCGGGATATCGTTGATCTCCATGCAATAGGGAATGGCGACCATCTTCCCGGTCTTGACCTTCATCGGGTAGGGCTGATCGTCGTTGTTCCAGTCGCCGCAATAGGTCACGCCTTCTTCGGCCAGGATGTCGAGCGTGTTGTAGGTCTGGGTCAGGCCGGTGCCGAGCCAGCCGCGCGGCCGCCGCCCGGTGGCCTGCTCGATCGTCTTGAGAACGTGCCGGATGACCTCCTTCTCTTTGTCGATCGCCAGGCCGGCCAGGCTTTCGCTGTTCGTGGTGCCGTGCCCCATGAACTCCCAGCCGCGCTTCTTCATCTCCTCGACCACCTTGGGATGGGCGTCGCAGACCTGCGAATTGAGGGCGACGGTCGCCTTACGCCCGCCGCATCGAGCACGTCGGCGAGGCGCCAGAGGCCGACGCGCAGGCCGTATTCCCGCCAAGCGTAATTGATCACGTCCGGCACGCGGTTCGAGGGATTGGGCGATACGCCGGTCCCGACCGGAGAATCGTAGTGCCAGACCTCCACATTGGGAGCGATCCAGACGGCGAGCGACTTGTTGCCCGGCCAGGCGAACGGCTTGCGCTCGTGGATGAAGGTGTCGTCGTAGCGATTGGACCGCCGCATCGGGCCAAGCGTCTGCCCCCAGACAACAGGCGCCGAGCTGGACGTCAGCAGACCCGCGCTCCCGGCGAGGGCGAGACTCTTCGTGATGAAATCCCTGCGATTGTGGCTTTGCATGGTGCTGCCTCGTGTCGTGCTGCTTTGTTTGTGCTGTCGGCTGGTCGTGTCCAGGTGTCGCATATGACACGGGCACAACCGCTCGGTCCGGATTGCCCGGATCGCCTCCGATCTGGGGAATGATAGCGGCTTACGGGACTGCTCGGAAGCTGAGGTCTATGCGATAGATCAGCGGCTGCGCGCCCAAAGGGACGTCAGACGCCGGCGCGCAAGACTCGCTTGTACCAGCGCCGGGCTTCGAAGCCGCCGGTTATCTTGCGGAACTTCCAACGCACGGGAACGAAGCGTAGGCCCCATCTCAGAACCGGCACAAGCGCCGGCTTCAGTCTACGTGCAGCTGCGAGCATCTCGGATCCGTGAACGGTTTGCCCAGCGCGAAGTGCAACTCTTCTCGTTGTACGAACGGCGGATGACTGCTCACAGCGTTGGATTTCGCACTGTCAGCACGCCATCGTTCGTCGAGAAGGATCCCATCGAGGTCTTATAGCTTTTGTTTGGCACATAGTTGAACAGGACGTCCCAGCCCTCGTGCACAAACAACTGGAAGAGGCCCCTGTGGACCTCGACGCCGTGCGTTCCAAGATGAATGCGACGGACCTTGCGCTTGAGGATATCCATGAACGGCGGGAATGCCACGATTTCGGATTGCTGAATGTCCGCCTCGAGATAATCGACGATGTCGAAGGGGCCGAGGATGTCGTTCAACGTGACCGCGCTGACGATCTTGATTTCGCCGGGAAGGTTCTGCCCAGGAAGAAGATTCTTCGTGAGGCCGGTGTTGTTGTTGAGGAGGATGTTCTCGACCGCCTGGGCGGCTTGACCGTTTGCAATGATCTCATCGGCATAGGCGTTTCGTGCCGCATCATCGTTCGTCGCAAAGCAATTCTGGATGCCGAGCCCCGGCCAGCCCACCGGAAACAGCACGGGCTTGTTGGTGTCGCTGATCGCAGCCCGCACCAGCCACTGCTCGTCCGGATCCATACCGTTGTCGCGCATGTGCCGCTTCATCCACTCGACATTCTCCGGATCGCCTTCGACCGCCACGAATTTGCTGGGCATGGGATTGAGCAGCTGAAGGGCGCGGTAGCAACCGACCGCCTGCGCGCCATAGCAGGCGCCCAATGTGATCATCACGAAGCGGCCGCGCGCAGCCCGCGCTGCTTCAACCCAGTTGACGGCCTCGAACCAGCCTTCGCCGTCCGTGACCGTCGGCGCACGTGTCTGCACGAATTTGCCGCCGACCAGGTCCGGATGAACCTCATAGATCGTCCGGAACTTGAGATCGACCAAGGCGCCGACAAAATCGATGGTAAAGCCGGACGGCGGCGTCCCCGCCCACGGCGTTATTCCCTCGAAGACATCGGCGTATCGGGTCAGGTGGTTCATGCGAGCATTACGCCGAGATTTCTCCTGCCGGCGCAATCCTGGTGCCTCGTCGAAACGGCCGCATGCGACCGGCCAGGGCTGTGCGAACGACGCCGGTGAGGGAGGTGGGCCGCAATCGCCACCATAGCCAAGCCAACGTTGCAAAGCGAGCAAGTTGTTGGCCTGGAAGCGCCCATATCGTCTTGAGCGCGACATGATCGAGGGGCGAGCGGACGCCCATCGCCGCAATCAGCGAATGATTGAACGGCGTAGTCTCCAGCGCGAGCCTTGAGGTTGCGAAACGCCATCGATTGGCAAAGATGGGTGGATACCATTTTGGAAATGCCGGATCCTGCGCCAGCCGCGCCGGGATCAAGTCCAGAAAATATTTCGCTTGATCGACATTCAAAGCGGTTCGGCGCGAATAGCTGTCGGTGAATACCGCCCAACACGCAACGACCTCGGGCGCGAAAAAGAAGCCGTGCGTCAACGCGATTTTACGCGCCATGATCCCGTCGGCGAACGGGCCGAAGCTCCGGTCGAGCCCGCCCGCCTGAACCACGCACTCTCGACGGAAGACACAGCTGTTGGTCAGGATCCAATGATCGCTGTTCTTGAGAAGTCGTTCAGCTTGCGCCGCGTTCACGAACTCGGGGCGATGCGTTGGCCGCACCGGCGGGCGAACGGCGGTCGGGCGGTTGTTGTTACCATCAACCAGGAGCGCCTCCCCGCAGAACAATCCGCAGGACGGATGGAGAGCGAAGACTTCGAGCGCACGCTTGAAAAACCCGGGCAGCACCCAGTCGTCCGCGGCCGCCAAGTACACGTAGCGGCCCCTCGCAGTGTCGAGACCGCGGTTGAGCGTGGGGATGGCCCCTTGATTGCTGTCGTTGAAGAGCGGACGAACCGTGGGATGGACAGCCGCAAGCTTGCCGATGACGGCGCGGCTGTCGTCGGACGATCCGTCGTCGACAATGATGATTTCGTCCGGAGGAACCTCTTGCTTCAGAAGCGCCTGGACGGCCCGCGGCAACAGATGACCATGGTTGTAGTTGGGAAGCACAACTGACAGGACGGGTGCCTGAACCATAGCGAGGTCAGCCATTTCGCGATCTCTAGAGTCCCGAACGGCAAATGTCCGTGTACTTCAATCGGCAGGTCGGGTCATCACAAATCGGTCGGTTGGGGTTGTTTCAAATTTCAAGGCAACCCAGGGCCACGCAGTTGACGGGGCGTGTTCGCGGGGTACCACTCTTGGTTGGCCCCGAAGGCTGCTTCATCGCCGGCTCAATGCGCGGGCGTGGCCGGCCCGGTCGAGGGCCGCGGCGCGTACTGGTTGGCGTGGCCCCCGGGGCGGACAAGGGAGCCGGTTCGAGAGCTTACGCGGGTAATTTGAGAGCTTACGCGGATAATTTAAAGCAGGTTGCGCCCCCTTGTCTCGATGCCTATAACCACAAAAAAGACGAGCGCCCTATTGGGCGTCCCGGACTTGAGGGGGAGGTCTCAGGCCCCTGTGCCTGATGTTTCTTTATGACTATTGCCGCTCGCATTGACAAGTTGTTTTGATCAAACCTATGGCTGCGTGATTACGTACTTACAAAAACCTACAAAGCCTGGGGCCCGATCTTTGCTCGGTGCTGACGGACAATCCCGGCATTTACGTCGATGGTCTTGTGACTGCTTGTGGGTGCCTTGACAATGCAAGGACACTCGTTATCGGCGATATCCGTAAACAGACTCTCCGCGAGATGAGATATGGAGGGGCCTATGAACGACTGTTACAGTCCTTCATGGGAGGGAGCATTGAAGAAGTTCCGCTATGCCGCGATTGCGACGTACCATACTGCGGCAGCCGGATGATCACGTACGTGGCTCCAGCCGATCCATTACCCTTGTGGCCCGCATCGTGCATCAAAGTCGTTGTTGGGCAGGTGCACTGGGGCCTTCATTATTTGAGTACAAATTATAGTCATTCATGACGGTAATCTGTCCTCGAATTTTGACGGCTGTGGGTAGAAGTTTATTGAACCGATTGGGCTCAGAGGGGTTCGCAGGTCTTGACCCGTGCCCCGAGACCTCCTCCAATAATGGGTAGAGTCCATCACCTGTAAGGAGATGGACATGAAGACGGCCATCAATGCGTGGACGAAATATGATGCTTCTTGGAAGCTGAGCATGCGTGGGCGACCACCAAGTGAGAAATGTTGAGTTTCGCGTCTGCTATTGCTACAAAGCTCGTGGGGGAAAACTGGGTGCGACATGTCGTTGAGGAAATTTCTTAGGTCGGCCGGCGATCTTCGAGAGGATGATCAGCTCTCGTCGGATTTGAATGATGCCGCTATTGATTACGGTACTGCACTTCCAGTGAATACCTTAACAAGTGTGGTTGACCATCCGGCAATCCTCTTGCCGGTATCACAGAACCTCGCAATCATTGCTGCGAATCCGGGTGTTTCCGCAGTCTCCAATCTTATTTTTACCGGCGATCTTACGGATGCCACCATTAATCCGAACTCGGGTTTCATCTCGCAGAATACGCCCGACGGCGACCTGGACATGGGCGACGTAGAAATCGATGATCAAGAGGTGCCATATTTCGTTGGCTTTGATCCGACGTCACCTGGCGGGCCGCTCGACGCGACGAACACGCCGAGCGTCATCAATTCTTTCAATACCATAACCAGGCAGCAGACTGGGTTCATTCCGCCCGATCCAAACGGCGCAGCTGGGCCAAACCACCTCGTCGATGTCGTGAATGCCAACATCGAATACTACACGAAGGCGGGGGTGCAGCAGAACAGCCAGACACTCACCAGTTTTTTCGGCGTCCCGGGCCACTTCCTGTTCGATCCCAAGATTCTCTACGATACCGGAGCGAATCGGTTCCTGATGGTGGCCGACGAGCTGGCAGGCCTAAGCACCGGCACTCAAGCAGACGACGTATCTCGGATGTATGTCGCTGTCTCGGACGATAGTGATCCGAACGGCACCTGGTTCAAGTTCAGCTTTAACGCGCTCATCAACGTCGGAGGCACCAACTACTGGGGCGACTACCCGACGCTCGGTGTGGACGAGCAGGCGATCTATATCTCGGAAAATTACTTTCCGACCGAGTCGAATGGCAATGCCATAACCCGACTCTGGATCATTCCGAAGGCGACGTTCTACAGCACGGGTGCCACGCCGACACCAAACCTTACCAATCCCAATTCCTCAACCGGCCTCGGTTTCGATCTTTTCACATGGCAGCCGGCGCAGGTGATTGGCGACATCAATGGGACGACCACAGGTACTTACCTTGTGGCGTATTCCGGACTTCATTTCATTTCGGGTTCCCAAATCAATCAGGAGGTTGTCGACATCGTGCGGGTCGACAATCCGCTTGCGGCGAGCCCGACCTTCACGTCCCAGCTTGTCACGGTTGGTGACATCAGCACCAACTCCCATGTCGATGCGCCACAGTCGGGCTCTGGAACCCGGATCAACACGGGTGATGAGCGGGCCCTGCAAGCAGTATGGTTTAATAACCATCTGTACGCGACCGCGACTGTCAATCCTGGTAACAATCAAGCCACGGCGCATTGGTGGGACTTCAGCGCGACCGGCGTGGGAGATGCCAGCCTGTCTCAACAGGGCAATATTGATGGTGAGGACATCGCGGTCGGGACGCACACCTTCTATCCGTCGGTCGCCGTGAATTCATCAGGGACGGTAGCATTTGGCTTCTCGGCATCGGCAGCATCGATCTTCGCTGGATCGTATTACACTGTGCACGCGGCCGGAGACGCGGCTGGAACCGTTGAGAACAGCCAAGTGCTTCGTGCCGGGCTGGATAGCTATGTACGTTTGGACGACAGTGGTAGAAATCGCTGGGGCGACTATAGCGGGATTGCCCTTGATCCTGCAGACAACACGTCGTTCTGGGTTTTCAACGAAAACGCCATTGCAAAAGGAACAGGTACGGGCGAATGGGGAACGGCTTGGGGCGAAATCTCATTCAGTTCCCCGCCCCCGCCCCCGCCTCCGTCCGGCGTCTACACCCAGTCGCCCAATTTCAAGATTCTGGGCGACTTCAGCGGCGAAGGCACGGCCGATATCTTCTTTCGCAATGACAACGGCCAGGATTTGATCTGGACTTTGAACGCAAGCCAGTTCTCAGGTGGCTTTTCACTACCGACTGTCAACAGCAGCTGGCACGTCGGGGCGCTCGGCGATTTCAATGGCGACCGCACGACCGATTTGTTCTGGCACAATGATAACGGCCAAAACCTGATCTGGCTGATCAGCGGCAATCAGGTGACCGCCGGCGTCAATCTCCCGTCGACGACCAGCGACTGGCACCTGGTCGGCGTCGGCGATTTCAACCGTGACGGCAATCGTGATCTGCTGTGGCGCAACGACAGCGGCCAAGACCTGATCTGGAATATCAGCGGCGGCCAGCTCGCCGGGGGCACGGGGTTGCCCACGGTGAACAACAGCTGGCATGTGGCCACGGTCGGCGATTTCAATGCCGACCAGATCAGCGATATCCTCTGGCACAACGACAATGGCCAGAACTTCATCTGGCTAATTCAAAGCAATGGCACCCCTGCCGGTGTCGATCTGCCGACGACCACTGCCAATTGGCATGCGGAGGGCGTCGGCGACTTCAATCGCGACGGCGCGAGCGACATCCTGTGGCACGACGATAGTGGCCAGAACCTTATCTGGTTGATCAGCGGCGGCCAGGTCTCGGGCGGCATTCCGTTGCCGACGACCGGGGCCAGCTGGCACATCGCCGGTATCGGCGACACCAACCACGATGCCGTTAGCGATATCGCGTGGCACAACGATAGCGGCCAGAACCTGATCTGGCAGATTCAGAACGGCCAACCGGCCGCCTTCAACCTGCCGACCACGTCCGCCGACTGGCATTTTGTGGCGTAGTCCGGGCTAGGCTTGCTTCTTTCGCGCTGTCTCGCCGGGCAATCGGAAGTATGCCCTTTTTCTGTAATCAGCCGATTTCGCCCATAACTGCAACGGAGTGAATAAAAGCCACGCCTACGGCTGCGGGTCGAGCGGGCCGGACTCGGGGCCGCAGCGGCCCTTGCCGGCGGTCGGCACGGCGGAGGAGCGCGGCGGCTCGATCACGATTCGGCCGCTTGCGTGGATGCTCAGACCCGACTTCGCAAACCGACCAATCTTAAGGCCCTCACAGCCAACATTGACCAACTCGATTGGGTTGTCCGCCCGCGAGGAAGGGCTTGGCACTCTTTATGAGGGCCTGTTGCAGAAGAATGCTGAGGACAAGAAATCAGGACAATCCCTTTTCCTCGTTGGCGTAAGAGTTCCAAGCTATGGAGCGAATGGGCGTTTTGTGCCAGTGCAGCTCACCCCGGCCTGCGACCGAAGACCGTCCAGCTGTAGCCGTGTCGATGATGCAATTTGATATCGACGAAGCCAGCCTGTTCGAATAGGGCCCGCGCCTCTTCCTCGCGGTAATACTTGGCATAGGCGGGATTCAGTTGGTCAAAAATCACCTCGTAACGTCGACGGCGCTCCAGCTTTCCGAAAACCTCTCGCATGTACCCTGCAAGCGGAAGCGGCAAATATCGGCACGCCGGCACATAGAGGTCAGCACCGACATTGAGGGCGTGGCTGATCCCTCGAAGGGCCCAATCTGGCAAGCGCGTCGTGATGAAGCGAAGCGGCTTCACTACGCCCAAGTAGAGCTCATTTCCTTCATGTCCATAAAGCCAGATGCAGCACTTGCCGCCTGGCCGCAGGGCTTTCAACGCCGCGCGCAGGGTCGGCAGGGGGTCGGGAATATGATGAATGACGCCATAGGAGAACACCAAGTCGAGACCAAGGTCCGCGGGCAACTGTTCGCCCCTAATGTTGAGCAAAGTAAAATTTGCAGCGTGCGCCGCAATGTTACGCTCGAGCACCTTAAACGCCGCCGATGGCTCAACCGCGTAGATGTGCCTTGCGCCGGCAGAGAGCATAATCAAGGCGAACCGTCCTGTCCCGGAGCCGATATCCGCTACTGTCGCGTCCTTCACGTCATCGAGCGACAACAGAGGGGACACCGTGTCTAGAAAATAATCCGTTGAACCGTAATAACCCTCGTTGTCGACGAAGACTGTCCATTGTTCGCCAAAATCGGCAATCGTTTTTTCGCTGAGGTCGGACTTCATCTGATTAGCCATCGGAAGGACCTGATCTGTCAAGCCTGCCTCGCTTCGACACTTGGCATGTTGCCCTTGATATTAGATCATCGAGGTCCTTCAGCCGAGCCCTCGCTTGATCACGATCGAGCTGCGGACAGCGCTGTTGAGGCTTCCAAAGCCAAGAAGTCCGAGGAACAACTGAACAATCACGATGAGGGCGTGGCTGACGAACGCCACAGCAAGAGCGAGTTCCTGCGACGTTCCAGTCACGGTCAGCGCCAAGACAGCCAGCGCATGATAGATGCCGATGGATCCGGGTGACGACGGTATGATGCCTCCCAAATTGGTCAATACCACCAACAAGAGCCCTCCGGAAACGATCGCCCCTCCGGCGCCCAACGCCGCCACGCAGGCGATCATCGCTGCGCCATAGAGCGTCCAGCCGATCGCTCCCACGATCGTAGCGACCATCAAAATCGCAAGAGAGCCTCCGGCCGTCAGGATCTCCGTCGCTGCCATCAGTTGACCAGCGACAACGCGAGTCCAGCGCCGCGCCGACTCGGCGCCTTTCCTGCGTAGGGAAGACGTCAAAGGGCCCGCAAAAACTTCCAACAAGACGACAACTATCAACACCGCGCCGACGAACACAGACACTCCAACCAGCACGCCGCTTATCGTGTTCGGGAGACGAACGTACAACGCAACCATTCCGCCCAACGCGACCACGCAGGCCACATCAAGGATGCGTTCAAGCAGAATGCTGCCGAGCGCCCGCGCCACCCCTCCCCCGTAAACGTGGCTAACGAGATAGACTCGCAAGGCATCCCCGGGACGTAGTGGCAGCGTGACGTTCGCTGCCAAGCCCATCATCAGAACCGCGAACAAACGATACAGTGGAAGAGACGGATCACGGCGCAGCAGCAACCACCAACGGATCGCGAACGCGAAGTAGCAGCCGACGAGCAGAAGCGCCGCCAGCACCAGCAATTTGGCATCCGCACCGACGAGGGCGATCATTGTTTGGCGCCAATCGATCTGCCAGAACAACACGCCGATGCATACCGCTGAAATGATCAGGCCAAGAGCGATGCGCCAGCCACTACTTACTCCTGATTTGACGATTGCGGGTCGTGACGTTGCTCTTTCCATCGCTTAGCCCAACCGCGGGGCAGGCACAGCCGGGCTGTCGAGCCGACGCCAGCGCGCGACGAAATATGGAAAAAGAAACTTGCCCGGCAGACAGTTATAGGCGCGTTCAATCGGAAACAGAATCGAGGCAAGAATGCGTTTTGATCTTTGCGGGAGCCGAAAGATCATGCTGTTGTAAATCAAAAAGTAGGCAGGGCCGCCCATGTGCCGCGAATCGATCGGCTTGAAAAAGGGCGCGGCCAGGACGCTGAGCGCATGGTGGTCGAGCGCACCTTCGGTTTCAGCCTCGAATGTTGAATCCCACCGATACCATAGCTTGCGTAGACCTTCGAGAAGATAGCGACGGTTGGGCTCGAACATCAGCAACAACCCGCCGGGGCGCACGAATTGTGCGAGCGTGCAGAGCGTGCCAGGAAGGTCAGACACGCAGTGATGCAAACCGCCGAACACCATCGCCACGTCAAACTGGCGACCGAAGCTCTGGCCGCTCGTGAGATCGAAGACGTGCGCTTCGCGCCCAACCAGCTCACGATAAGCAGCGCAGGCCTTGTCCGATACGTCAATTCCGCAGAGCCGCGCCTCGGGGAAGCGGCTGCGAACCCATAACGAATTGTGACCACTGCCTGCCGCAACGTCGACGACATCTTTCGCGTTGAGATCGAGACCCTGAAACAGAAATTCGTAGACAAAGCGCTCCCGAAAGGACATCGATTCAGCGTCATAGTAGTGGGCTTCGTAACGATCATGGATCGTTTCGTAGTGCGCCTTTTGCTTGAATACTTCGGTCCTCATTGGGACACCGGTCAAACGGAGGACATGCTGTTTGAAGTGAGCGCCTGATGGCAAGGCGCAAACGTGATTCGTCTCATGTCATCGCGATCGGGCGGCGCCAATATGGGCCGCCGGCTATGATGGCGCCACCACGCGGACACCACCATCAGTCCCCAAAGCTCGAACCCGAGATCTGCCTTGCCGGCGAGATGCTGGTCTTTCCTTGCAAGCACGGCCGAGGAATCCAGAAATGGCGTGCCGGCCAGGCGGTCCCGAGACAGGAAATGCTCGAGACTGTCGCGCATCTCGTCTCGAAGCCACGTGTGAACCGGGATACTGAAGCCCTGCTTTTTCGCGGCGCTGATCTCCTTCGGGAAGATTCTCCGCGCCAGCGCACGCAACAACCGCTTCGACTTGCCGAGCATCCTGGTCTTTTCGCTCGCTTCAAGCTCGACGCCAAACTCTGCGACCGCCGGATTGAGGAGCGGCGCTCGACACTCCAGCCCCTGCGCCATGGTGACGCGGTCAACCTTGGTCAGAATATCATGTGGCAGATACTCTTGCATGTCGGCCATCTGCAGCGATCGCAGGTCCGGCGACGGCGCAAGCCGTGAGATCAACTGGTCGATCGCCTGTCGTGCGGCGTCGGACCTGATCTCGCCTGCCATGATGTCCGAGGCCTGCTCGGGCAGCCATGTGCCGTTCCAGGTGAAGTGCGCCAGCGCAGGCGAGGAACCCCACGCGCGCAGGAAGCGCTGGACTTTGTAGCCCGTTGACACCTTTGTGCCGCTGGCAGACCGCTGCGAGAGCCAATTCGCGAGCTGACGCATCCCCGCTGCCGGCGCAAAACGATGCATGCTTCGGTAGAGCGCGGTCGCCTTGTAGGTAAGATAACCTCCGAACAGCTCGTCTCCGCCGTCGCCACTGATGACAACTTTGTATTCCCTGGCGACTTCACGTGAGAGCGCGTCGACGGCGACTGCCGAGGAATCGGCAAGCGGATCGTCAGCGTGATACACAAGTCGCTCAAAGCTCTCCGGATCGAGCGGCTTCGCAACCGCGCGGCGCAATTCGACACCCAATCGATCTGCCACGAGCTTGGCATTTTTCCATTCGCTGAAGCGTTGGTCGTCAAAATCCAGACAATACGCATGGCGCAAGAAACCCTGCCGCGTCGCACTTTCAGCCACCAGCGATGAATCAATGCCACCGGACAAGAACAACGTGACCGGAACGTCGCTCCGAAGTGCAATGTGGACGGCTCCGTCAAGCCGCCTCGCCAGTTCGTCAATTGCGGCCTCGCCTCGCTTTGGAGTGTCGTCCTCGATCGTCTCGCGTGCCGCCGGCGTCCAATACGTAGCCTTGCGCCGACGCCCATTGCCTTCCAGCAGACACCATGCGCCAGCCGGCAGACGCGTCACTCCACGCAGTAGCATCGATTCGCCCGGAACGTAGTTAAGCATCAAGTAGCCAGCGAGCGGGACTGGATCGATAGCAGGCTCGAAGTCTGCAAGACAGGTGATTGCTTTCAATTCACTCGCGAACACCGTATCGCCCGAAGGCGCGGTCCACACGTAGAGCGGCTTCTCACCCAGCCGGTCACGCGCAAGATAAAGGGAGCGATCTACTCGATCGGCGATAGCAAACGAAAACATACCCACCAGCTTCGATGCCGCCTCAACCCCGTAATGGCGATATGCCTCCAAAATCACTTCCGTGTCGGAATGAGTTTGGAACCGGGAGCCGCGGGCCTCGAGCTCGGAGCGCAGCTCGATATAGTTGTAGATTTCGCCATTGAAGGTGATGACATAGCGGCCGCTTGCATCAGCCATCGGCTGCGCGCCAAGGCTTAGATCGATAATGGACAAGCGACGATGTCCAAACGCGAACGGCGGCTCGTGCCAATACCCGCCGCCGTCTGGACCACGATGCGCAAGCAGCATCGTCGCCTTGAGCAGCTCGTCGACGCGGCGACTGAGAGTGTTGCCAAAAAAGCCAACTATTCCGCACACGATCGCGCCATCATTTCCGAACGTCGAAGTCCGCGCTAGTCCAAATCTTACGTAGACGATACTGACTGCGGGATGCATCCGAAAAATAGATTCTGACGATCATCTCGAGCGTCACACCCGACAGGATGAAGAGCACGCCGAACAGTATCAGCATCATACTCAACATGAACCAGCCGTTATGGTCGCGCACGACAGGAATGCCGTAAATCAGGTTCAAGCCCAACAGGATCGTCGCGATGAGGCCTCCGATCATCCAAAATACCAGGGTCAACCAGCCGAAGATGCGGATCGGACGATCACGAAAATTCACGAAGAAATACAGAAAGAACACGTCGAAAAGGACATTGAACGTTCGCATCAGTCCGTAATTCGAAGCGCCTTTCGGACGGGTGACATTCTGAATGGGAACCTCCGTGATTCTTGCGCCGACAGCCTTGGCATAAATCGGAATGAAACGATGGCTCTCACCAAGCAGGCGAATATCGCGTACGATTTCTCCCCTGTAGGCGCGAAACGTCGTGCCGATGTCATGAACCGTCAGCCCGGAAATCCTACGGAGCAACCAATTGGCGGCGAGCGATGGCAACCGACGGTCGATGCCCTCCTGTCGATCATGGCGCCATCCGCATACCACGTCCCAGCCCTCGTCGATTTTGGCCAGAAACATCGGGAGGTCTTCAGGAAAGTGTTGCAGGTCGGAATCCATCGTGATGACGATATCGCCGTTGGCAACATCGAGACCGGCCTGCAATGCTGCGGTCTGTCCCGTATTTGATCTGAGCTCAACGATCCGTAGTTGAGGAAATTCCACCACTAAAGATTTCATCCGCTGAAGACTGTTGTCACGGCTGCCGTCGTCAACGAGGACGATTTCGATATCGAATCGATCCGCGAGTTTCGCTGTGACCGCGGCAAGACGCTCGACGAAGGCGCGGATAAGATCTTCTTCGTTGAAGACCGGTGCAACGACGGAAAGTCCCACCTTATCTTTGCTGTCCGTTGCGGCCGGCTGCATCTGATGCATGTTCATTACAATGCCGCCCTTCGTATGAACGGAAATCGGCGCTGCGTACGGCAGCACTAACGAGCATTCCGCGATCGCGTCCTTCATACAACGTCGGGAACACGACGGCAACATCGCGGCAATGAGTTAAGGGGCGCCCCAATGCAAACCGGTCAGGGCTCGAAGCCGACTTCGGACAGGATTGCGCATGGAAGCTTGCAGTGCTGGTTCACATCCGTCCCTCGTATGAACGAAAATCGGCGCTGCGTAGGGCACCACCAGGCAGTAGGCATTCCGCGATCGCGCCCTTCATACAAGGTCGGGAATTCCACGGCAACTTCCGGGGAAATGGATAAATGGTCGCCCCAATGCAACCGGTCAGGACTCGCAACGGACGTCGGCAGGATTGCGCTTAGAAGGTTGCGCCGCCGGCTCCAGCTGAGGCGACTGACCGTGTCTCGAAATGAGAATGGGCATGAGATTGGCTACCCGTCCCACTTTTCTTTGCAGGCCGACAATCGTAGGCTGCACAACCATGTACTCGAGCACAGTGTGGGGACGCGATGAACGATCTGGATGGATTCGACATCATCATTCGCCAGAAGAAGAACAAGGTGACAGCTGCAATTCCACAGCTCAGCCTTTACGCGACCGCGAGCGACATCAATAGCGCTTTAGAGGGATTGGAGCGAAAAAAAATTGATTTATGGAAAGACTTAAGCGAGGTTGGGGACGCCGACGACGTCGCGACAATTCCTCGCAGCTTTCAGCCAGCAAAGAACAGCTCCTCGTTCGTCAATGAGATATTGCGATTCACGATCAAGGTCACCGTCGTGGTTTTCCTGTTCGTGGTCGGTGCTGTCCTGACGACAAACTATCTTTCGGCCAGATTTGCGACTCTGGTCGACAGGACGCAAATCAGAGCGCAAGAAGTTCTCCAGCAATTTCAGACGGCTACCGCACAATATGGCAAGTTTGGCGGACGATCGTTCTGGGAGAAGGTCGAAGCCGGTATCCACGACATGGCTGAGCCGAGCCGGGAATTGCCCGAAGAGAAGAGGCAAAAAATATTGACCAGCTTGCGGACGATCAAGGAGCGGTGGTGGCCGTTCATGGA
>WNGB01007288.1_pt1 | contig 16012 bp, 15 predicted proteins | sample 5400681 | NCBI WGS metagenome assembly WNGB01 (sample SAMN13153367, study PRJNA577476) | soil metagenome | isolation source: 115 cm soil or saprolite under grassland replicate 2 | place: USA:California | collected 2016-06-15 | reverse complement strand
GTTCCCTTCGCGGCGATCGAGGTCGCGACGACCTGGACCGACCTCTACTCGGCGCTGGCGCCCCAGAACCTGGCGCGCTCGGGTGTCGTGCTCGGCTTCTGGCAGTCGATCGCTCCCCGGGCAGCCCCCGACATCGCGCCGATCGTCCAGGACGTCCTCGCCGGTCGCAATCTCGCCGCCGTCCGCGCGTTCGCGGCCCAGCGCTCGACGCGGCAGCTCCTGGGGCGGATCAAGGTGCCGACGTACCTGCTCCAGGGTCGCCGCGATTTCGCCTTCGACCTCGACCAGGCTCTCGTCCCGTACGCGCGACTGAAGGTGCCGAAGCGCCTCTACCTCGCCGATTTCGGACACGCGCCGGCGCCGCTCCCGAGAGGCGAGCTCGAGCACGTGCTGCCGGAGATGCGCCTCTGGTTCGACCGCTTCCTGAAGGGCCTGCCGAACGGGATCGACAAGCAGCCGCCGGTGGAGATCGCGCCCGACCCCTGGACCGGCAGAACGTTCTCGTCTCGGGCGCTTCCCCGCCGGCGCACGCTCGCGGTGCGGTTCCCGGGCGCCGGCTCGATCGGCTATCGCGGAAAGGTCGCGCGGACCCGCCCGCGGCTCCGGCGCGCGCTCGAGACCTTCGGCGCGCCCGTCCTGCGGGTCTCGCTCGCGAGCTCGACCGGCTGGCCGCACGTGGTCGCCGTCCTCTCCGCGGTGACGCCGCGCGGCGGCGAGATCGTCGTCAGCGCAGGCGGCGCTCGGACGCGGCTCGGCCGCCGGCCCAAGCGTGTCACGATCCGGTTGATCAGCCAGGCGACGAGCATCCCGCGAGGCTCTCGACTCCGGCTGACGATCGCCGCAACCTCGACCGCGCAGAGCTCGGGAAACCTCCTCTATCTCTCGGGAGTCCCTCGCTCGGCACAGCTCGCCGTCGGCCCCGCGAGCCTGAAGGTGCCCGTGCTCGTGAAGCCGATCTCGGGCTAAGGCGCCGCTGGCGGTGCCGCGATGGAGGACGGCCACGCCGGCAAAGCCGGCATGGCCTCTGTCGGCGTCGCAAGCGATGCCGAGGGACGCCGGGGCTCCGCTCGGTGTCCGTCTGCAATGACCGGTCGAGCCGCTGACCGTTAGCCGAAAACCAGACTGAGCGGCAGATTTCCTTGACCCGGCACTCCGGCTCCCTGTTAACTCAGGCCTGCGCCGGTCGTCTAACGTCAATGAACTCCGAGGAAAGGACAGGTTTATGAGCAGGTCAATCCGTCTGGCGACAGCCGCCGCCGCGGCGCTCGCCGCGTTCGCGTTCACGGGCTCCGCCTGGGCGGTCTACTCGCCGAGGCTCATTGTCGTGCCGATCAGCAACGCGCCGGGGAAACCGACGACGGTGGTTCTCGGCCACTCGCAGGAACTCAATGACGACGCGACCGTGAAGGACACGGTCTACGCGCCGCTCGGCTATCAGGTCAATCTGACCCAGGCGATCGGTTTGAAAATCGGTGACGCCGACGCGACGCTAGTGCTCCGCAACCTCGGGAACACGCAGGTCGACGTGACGGGCGAGGTGACCGTCGACAATCCAGCCGCACATCCGAGCGATCAATGCGCCCCGGGCCTCCATCAAGCCGTCTGGAAGCTCAACCTCACGATCGCAGGCACGCCGCTCCCGACCGTATTCCTCTATGTCGACGCCGTGACGGCCGGGCCCGAAGCGACCTTCGCGTCCGCGAAGATCCAATTCTGCCTCTTGGGGCCGGTCGGCACTCCCAACGGAGCCCAATTGCTCTTCGCTCTCTTCGACGTGAACGGCGTCTTCACGAATCCCCCGAACACGAGCGACAGGATCTGGCGAGGCGTCTTCACGCCGTACTTCCCGGGCACCAGCACGCCGAACCCCGCGGGCACGACGGAGGGCCAGGCGCTCGTACCGGGACGGATCAGCTTCAAGCTCGCCGTCAAGAGCCTGAGGCACGGACGGATCATCCTCTCCGGCCGGCTGCTGGCCGACGGCCAGCCCATCCCCCGCGCACAGGTCGACATCTACGTGGGGACGAGGCGAGTGGCCAGGGTGAGGACGAACGCCAGCGGACGCTTCACCGTTCGCAAACGGATCAAGAGGAAAACGCGCTACCAGGCGATCGTCACCTTCGTCGCGGAGCTGGCGCAATGTCCTGCCCCACCGTTACCGCCGACGAGCGTGCCGCAGGGCTGCAAGAGCGCGACCATCGGGTTTACCGCCATCAGTAACCGCGTAACGGCTCGGCGCAGGCGCTAGCGAGACACGGAATGGGGCCTCTCGGCGAGGCCCCATTCACCTATCCTGGCGGCATGGCCGCCGAGATCCGCGTCGGAACGTGCTCGTGGGCGGACGAGGCGCTCACGAAGTACTGGTATCCGAAGAGCGTGTCGGCCGGGGAGCGGCTCGGCCACTACGCCGAGCACTTCGACACGGTCGAGGTCGACTCGACCTACTACCGGCTCCCCGCCGAGGAGATGGTCGAGCGCTGGGCCGAGCGCACGCCGGACGGCTTCGTCATGCACGCGAAGGCCTTCGGCGTCATGACGCGGCACCCGGTGAAGGTCGAGCAGCTCCCGCCGGATCTTCGCGACGAGGCGCCGAAGGACGAGCGCGGTCGCGTCGACCGGCCGCCGCGGGAGTTCCGGGCCGAGATCTTCAGTCGCTTCCTGGCCGCTCTCGAGCCCCTGCGCTCGGCGGGGAAGCTCGGCGGAATCCTCTTCCAGTTCCCGCCGTACATCGTTCCGAAGGAAGCCTCGCTCGATTACCTGGCCTGGGCGCGCGAGCAGCTCGGTGACGACGAGATGCTGGTCGAGTTTCGCCACCGGAGCTGGCTCGACGACGAGCATCGCGACGAGACGCTCCGCTTCCTCGAGGAGCACCGGATGACGAACGTCGTCGTCGACGCGCCCCGCTCGGAGGGGAAGAACGTCCCGTTGACCGTGTTCGCGCTGACGACGCCGCTTCTCTACGTCCGCATGCACGGCCGGAACGCCGAGACGTGGAACGTGCGCGGGAAAAGCGCGGCCGAGCGCTTCGACTACCTCTATCCCGAGGAGGAGCTGGCCGAGTGGGTCGAGCCGCTGCGCGAGCTCTCGGGCCAGGCTGAGCAGGCGTACGTCCTCTTCAACAACAACAACCGCAGCCGCGTCGGCGGCCGCGAGGTCGCACAGGCGCCCACGAACGCCGAGATGCTGCGCAAACTTCTGGCCAAGGAGCGCGTCCCCGTTTCATAGATGGTTCGGATGCTCGGCTTCGGGCTCGTCGCGGTTCTCGTCCTCGTGATCGGGCCTGCGGAGAGAGCGCCGCTGACGAAGGTCGAGTACGTCGCACTGGTCCGGGCCGCGGGCAAGGATGTCGACGACCTGAGGCTCTTCGAAGAGGTCGTGAATTCCGACGTACTCCACTGCCGGGTTTGCCATCCCGACCCGGGCACCGCCTACGGCAGCGCGTGGCTCCGCTCGGAGCGACGGCTTCGCGAGCAGGTGGACGAGGTCTCGAGTCGGCTCGGTGCCGTTCGTCCGCCGGCCGCCGTCGTCGGCCTGCATCGGGAGTGGATATCGGCGCTTCAAAGCTGCTCCGCGCGGTTACGGCTGCTGGACATCGACTACCGGATGTTGCATGCGTCGGACGTCGTCGCGGCGGCCCGGAAGCGACGCCTCCTCGCGTCCGATTACGGGAACATGCGCATCCTCCAAACACCCGACCCGTTCGAGAAGGAGGTCGCGTTGACCGTACGCCGGGACTGCTTCGACCGCTTCCGGGAGGTCCTTCCCGCCTTCCAGGACCGGGGTTACGTGTTCGCGGAGGGCTGACTCAGTCTCTGCAACAGCTCGAGCAGCGTCTCGTTGAACTCGGCCGGCTGCTCGAGGTTCGGCAGGTGGCTCGAGCGATCGAAGACGACGAGGCTGCCGAATGGCGTTTCGTCCGCGAAGGCGCGCGCCTCCTCGACCGGGAAGAAGACATCTCCCGCTCCGACTGCAAACACGACCGGCACCTGCAGCGAGCGCACGACGTCGCTGCTGTCGGCTCGATCCCTTAGCGCCTCGACCGCCCGCACGAGCTCCTCGGGATCGCGCTCGAGCGCAATCTCGCGGGCGCCCGGCGGAGGATCCCCGGCGAAGAGCTTCTCCCGCTGGTTCTCCCAGGCGCCCTCGGCACCGCGCTCCTCGATCAGGCGGATCGAGTCGGCCCGCGCGGCTCGACGTTCCGGCGAGTCTGCGTCGGGCCGGGCGCCGGCGAGGAGAAGCCCGCGAATTCGCTCCGGCGCGTATCGTGCCATGGCGAGCGCGACGTAACCGCCCATCGAGGCTCCGACGACGGCGAGATCGCCGTCCACCTCGTCGAGGATCCTTCTCGCCCAGCCGTCGACCGAGCTCCCGCCCAGCTCGTAGAGGTTCGGGACGACGAGCTCTCGGTCGCCGAGCACGCCTCTCTGCGGCTCCCACATGCGCTCGTCGAGCGGAAGGGCGTGCAGGAGAGCGACCTTCACGCGGTGTGCTCCACGCTCACGGCGCCTTCGAGCTGCCGGGCGGCCTCCGTCTCGAGCCCGACGCCCTCGATTCCGAGCAGCGCGGCGAGCCGGCTGAGCAGCTCGTCGGCCGGAGGCAGCTCGGCCGGAGAGTCGGCCGTACGCGCCACCGCCCGGATCTCCGCCGGCGCGGCCCCGGTGAGTCGTCCCAGGAGCGTCGGGTTCGCGCGCAGGGCGATCGCGTCCCCCGGGGCCAGCGGCCCGTAGTACTCGGGGACCGACAGGTACTCGTCCATCATCTGCCCGCGCTCGAAGGCGACGAGACGCACGACCACTCCCTCCTCGGCGCCAAGCGCAATCACAACGCCGCCGGTGACGTATGAGAGCTCGGAAGCGAGCTTCCGCAGCCGCTCCGGCTCCCGGCTCGCGAGCTCGTCGTAGACGCCGATCCAGCCATTTCGCGGGGCGGAGACGATCGTCTCCCGGGAACGGACGACGCGGGGCCCGAAGCGGGCGACGGCACGTTCCACCGCGCTCTGGTCGTCCGTCTGAACGTGCACGGAGCCGACCGAGGTCGTCGCCTCTCCGGCCACGCGAGCCTCGAGCGCTCCCAGGCCGGCCACCAGCGAGCGCCGGTAGTCGGCGAACCCGAGGCGGCGCCAGAACGCGAGCGCGCCCTCGTTCGAGACCTCGACGTTGGCCGTGACGTGCTCGACGCCCTCCGAGCGAAAGAACGACGTAAGCTCGCGCACGAGCTCCCTGCCGTGGCCCTGGCCGCGCGCATCCGCCTGGAGATAGACGAAGCTGATGTGGCCGAGCCCCTCCCTCAGCTCTCCCTTGGCGACGCCGATCGCTTCGCCGTCGAGCTCGGCGACGAGCACGCGCCCCTCGCGCAGATAGTCGAGGGAATCGGAAGGCGGCGGGTACGGCCGGGCCCAGAACTCGTCCAGGTAGGCGGCGACGAACTCCTCCAGGCCGGGGAGATCGGCCTCGGTTGCCTCGCGGATCGTCACGTCGCCCCCGCGAGCAGGGCCGCGAGGAGGTAGTGCGCGGTCAGGTTCTGGAAGGGGGAGAAGCGCGCGCCGATCGCCCGTACCTCCTCGGTTGAAAGATTGCCGCCGTCACCATAGAAGCGGGAGACGGCCTTGCGCAGGCCGAGGTCGCCCGCCGGCCACGCCTCGGGCCGGGCGAGGTGGCGGGCGAGGAACCAGTCCGCGGTCCACTCGCCGATCCCCGTCAGCGCCGTCAGCCGCGCCTTCACGTCCTCGTCCGGAAGAACCCCGAGCGCCGTGAGATCGAGATCGCTTCGCGCGAGGCCGCCGACGTACTCCGCCTTGCGGCGCGAGAAGCCGAGTGCAGCCAGCTCTTCGGGCTCGGCGAGCGCGAGCCGCTCGCGGGTCGGAAAGGCATACGCGTGCTCGGCGCGGACCCCGAAGCGCTCGATCAGGCGGTTGCGGACCGCGAACGCGGCGCGCAGCGAGACCTGCTGCGCGGTGATCGAGGTGACAAGGCTCTCGAACGGCTCGACGGCGATCGGCGGACGGAGGCCGCGGAACTCGCCGACGAGCCTCGCGAGAACCGGATCGGCCCGGGCGAAGGCGTAGAACGAATCGAGATCCAGCTCGGTCCCGAGGAGCTTCCGCACCATGGGCTCGATCGCCGGATCGAGCGGCTCGACGTCGACGCCCTCTGCGGCGGGTCCAATCCGCACCTCCCTGCCATCGACGACGCGGTGCAGCCGTCCCTCGTGCCAGAGGTTCGCCAGATCGGGGCCGAAGGCGCGGTAGCGCGCAGTGGAGAGCTCGAACGCGTACGGCTCGGGCAGGCGGAGCGTCGCCACGCGAGGAAGCTAGGCGAGCGCCCGCGACACGGTGTGGAGGTCAGAGAAAGGCTCGAAGGCGACGCCGCGCTCGGTGAGGTAGCGCGCAAGCCCGCGGGTTGCGAAGACCCGATCAGCCGCCAGCGCGGCGCAGCGGTCCGAGTAGCCGTCGCCGACGTAGACGACCCGGCCGGGCGGGAGCACGGAGCGCTTGCAGGACTGGCCGCACTCGTCGCAGCCTTCGGGGTAGCGCCAGATCACGCGCCAGCCGTCCGTCCGTTCCTCGATCCGATTCGCGTGCAGGTCCACCACCACGCCTTCTAGCGCCAGGACGGGCTCGATCAGCTCGTGGAAGCCGCTCGAGACGACGAGCGGCCTCTGCTCGGCGACGAGCTCGGCGAAGCCCGGACGAATCCGCGCGTTCTCGACGACCCAGGCGGCGACCTCGACGACGGGCGCCGTCACGGTCGAGAACTGGCGGCGGATCTCCTGCTCGAGCGTGATCTCGCCTCGATGGAGTGCCGCGTCGGCGGCGTCGACCCGCTCCGTGTCGCCGAACTCGGCGAGCACCATGTGCAGCGTGTCGCGCTCGGTGATCGTCCCGTCCCAGTCGAGGACGAGGCGCATGTCGTCCGTCATCGCGGCTCAGTCGGCGGGAACGGGCAGGGCGACGTCGTCGATGCCAAGGACGTGCCGGAGCACGCGGCGGGCGATCTGGATCCGATGAGCGGGGGCGTCATATGCGTCGAGCCGCGCGTGTCGGTCGCGGAGCCGCTCTTCCATGATCGCAGCCAGCTCGTCGATCCACTCCGGGTGCGCTCGCAGGAGCGGTTCGTACTGGTGCAAGCCGACCTCGTACACGAGAGCGCCGTCGACCGCACGCACAGTCGCCGCCCGCGGCTCGCCGGTCAGAAGCGACATCTCGCCGATCACCTCGCCCCGGCCGAGCGTGGCGACTCGCAGGTCGGGGCCCTCCGAGCGCCGAACGAGAACCTCGACCTCGCCGTCGGCGACGACGAAGAGCGACGTGCCCTCGGTGTCCTGGATGATGAATCGCTCCAGCGGCCCGAGCGGCAGCGGACGCGCCGCCCGCGCGAGATCGAGCAGGTCGGCGGGATCGAGCATGCGGAAGATCGCGACCCCACCGAGGAGCTCCGCCGCGTCGACCTTGGCCCCTCCGGGGACGCTCACCTCGAGCGTTTCCCCGTACCCGTCGCGGCGCTGAAGAGCGTCCACGTGCTCGGGATGATGCAGGTACGCCTCGAACAGGCTGGCCTGCGGCGGCACGCACTCTCTGCCCGCGCGGTCCGCGAACGATCGCTCCTTCGCCCACGCGATCACGCTGTTCATCGACGCGCGGTACTGGTGGCATGCGGACGGGTACAGCCCTTCCTGCTCGGAGAGGATCGTCGTCATGAACCTCGGAAGGTGACTCGACCGAGCCAGCTTCAGATGCCGAGGCTCGTGCCAGAGCACGAAGTCACGCGCGCGCCGCGGGAAACGGTCGAGCTCCGGGAAGGAGACGGGCGTCTGGCGCAGGACCGCTCTCTCCGCGTCCCTGAACACGCGCTGCCAGGTCTCCTGCGCATCGATTCGGTTCGGCCCGGCGAGGAGGATCGCCTGCTTCAGGTCCTCGTGGTGGGCATGCAGGAACGCGAGGGTCGCGCGCTTCTTGCGCAGGAGGTTGAGCAGCGAGACCGGGCCCGCGCGGGGTACGCCGCGACGGGGGAATGCGACCCCCCGCAGAGACCAGACCTCGCCCCAGGCTTTGGGATCGAGGCGCTCGCGGACCGGCGCGAACCGCTCGCTCTCGAACGCGGCACGCTCCTCCGGGGTCAGGAGATCCCCGACCTCGTCGCGCACCGCCTCGACGATGCCCAGGCACGTCAGCAGCTCGAGGTACAGGCCAAGCCGCAGCAGCCAGGCCGGGTCGAGGAGGTAGCGCTGCTTCCCGACGATGTCGGAGATCAGCGCCCGCGTGTACAGCGCGGCCTTGTCGGAACCGATCATCAGCACCGGGAACCAGGGGTGGTATGCCTCTCCGACGTCCTCCGTGCCGGCTGCCGCGGCCTGCCGCTCCACGTCCGGCTGCACGAGCCGCCATAAGAGCCGTCCATAGAGGGAGCCGAGTGGTCGCACGTCGCAGACGTCGAGCGCGGTCTCGGCGATCGACACCTGAGCGTCCCCGTTCAGGAGCCGGAGCTCGACCCTGACCTTCTGCAGGAAGAGGTGTCCGAAGCCATAGAGATCCTCCTCGCCCTTGCTCAGGAGATCCCGCTCGGGCTCGAGCGCGAGCACGAAGCGCCTGTCACCTGCACGGGCCGGGCGGAGCGAGCCATTCCCGCTCTCGTCGAAGCACTGAAGCTCGATCCGCCGCCGCTGCCAGCCGGGAATCTCCACCGGGGCCAGGCACCCATCGTGCCCCGTGAACGTGAGCGTGGTCTCGACCGTCGCCCCCTCGTGCTCGGCGGGGAGCGTGAAGAGGATGTACGCGCGGTTCTGCTCTTCGCTGTCCAGCAGGAGCGCCGCGGCGTCACTTGAGCCGAGACCGGGATGCCGTGCCTCATCGGTGGGCCGGCGGCCGCGGACGAACGGCACGATCTCGATGCCACCCTGCTCTTCTCTACGACGCAGCCGGCCGATCCGGTCGAGGATCTTCCTCCGGGTTGCTTCGCTAGGCAGCGCTCGTCCGCTCATCGCAGGCGGGTCGATGATACGACCGAACCGCGAAAAGCCTCAAGGCGCGGGAGCTAGAGGTGCGACGTCGCCCCGGCGGGATCCTGGTCGTACGTGTGCGTCTCGCCGGGCTCCTCGTACCAGGAGTAGGCGTACTCCCCGTCGTCCAGCTCCTTCGCCAGCGTCGTCAGGCGAAGCGGATGGAAGGTGTCGCACATCACGGCCAGCTCGTGCGTCTCGGTCTGGCCGAGCGACTTCTCCGCGAGACCGGGCTGCGGGCCGTGCGGGATGCCGGACGGGTGCAGCGTCACCGATCCGATCTCGATCCCCTTCCGCGAGCTGAACTGCCCGTCGACGTAATAGATCATCTCTTCCGAGTTCAGGTTCGAGTGGTGGTACGGGATCGGGACCGCCACCGGGTCGAAGTCGAGCTTGCGCGGGCAGAAGGAGCAGATGACGAAGTTCCGCCCCTGGAAGGTCTGGTGCGACGGAGGCGGCATGTGGATCCTGCCGGTGATCGGCTCGAAGTCGTTGATGTTGAACGTCCACGGATAGACGTAGCCGTCCCAGCCGACGACGTCGAAGGGGTGGTAGTCGAGGACGTAGGTCTGGTACCCGTCGCGCACGCGCACCTTGACCGCATGCTCGCCGCGATCGCGATGCGTCCGGAGCTCGGTCGGCGGATGGATGTCGCGGTGGTAGTAGGGCGCGTGCTCGAGCAGCTGCCCGTACTCGTTTCGGTAGCGGCGCGGGATCTCGATCAGGCCCGGCGACTCGAAGACGAGGTAGCGCTGGGGCCCCTCGGGGACGAAGCGGTAGGTCGTGCCCCGCGGGACGACGATGTAGTCCCCGGCGCTGTAGGGAAGCTCGCCGAAGATCGTCTCCAGCGTCCCGGAGCCCTCGTGGACGAAGATGACCTCGTCGCCCTCGCCGTTCCGGTAGTAGCCCTCCATCTCCTCTGCGGGCCGGCAAAGCGAGATCTCGACGTCGTCGTTCCACATCAGGAGGCGCCGCCCGGTGAGCGCGTCGCCCTCCTCGTCGAGTGCGTAGGTCTTCATGTGCCGGTGCGCGTGTGCGTTGGGCACCCATTCGTCGCGCTCGATCGGCTCGAAGTCGCCGAGCTCCTTGACGCGGCACGGCGAGATCAGGTGGTAGAGGATCGACTCGTTCCCCGCGAACCCCTCGAGGCCCATGACCTCCTCGGTCAGGAGCGAGCCGTTGTCGCGGAACTGGATGTGGCGCTTTCGGGGGACGGCGCCGCGCCGCTCGTACGTGGGCATGCCGCAAGGATAGAGAAGGCCCTCCTACAAGGGCGAGACGGACCGGGACTCAGCCTTCCGGCGTCCGTGCCTCCACGCGGTTCCGCAGGACGCCGATCCGCTCGATCTCGAGCTCCACGACGTCGCCGGGCTGAAGCCACCGCCCGTCGCCGAGCTCGAGAATGCAGCCGGTTCCGACGGTCCCCGAGCCGAGAACGTCGCCCGCGCGCAGGCGTGTGTTCAGCGCCGCGTGCGCGACGATCGCGTCCCACGAGTGATGCATGTCGCCCATGTTCCCGCGGGAGCGCTCCTCCCCGTTCACGCGCGCGACCATCTCGAGCCGGAGGTCGCCGAGCTCGTCGGGCGTCACGACGACGGGGCCGAGGCTCGTGGCGAAGTCCTTGCCCTTGGACGGCCCGAGTCCGATCTTCATCTCCGGGCGCTGGAGGTCGCGGGCCGACCAGTCGTTCATGATCGTGAAGCCGGCGATCCGGCCCTCCGCGCCGATCACGACCGCGGCCTCGAGCTCGTAGTCGAGCTCGTTCGAGCCCTCCGGATAGGGAATCTCGTCCTCCGGCCCGTAGATCGCCGCCGGGTTCGAGAAGTAGAAGGCAGGGATCTCGTACCACTCCGGCACCATCTCGAGACCGCGGAGCCCTCGCGCCGTCTTCACGTGCTGCTCGAAGGCGTAGAAGTCCCGCACAGACGGCGGGTACAGCACCGGCGGGCGCAGGTCGACCTCGGCGAGCGCGTACTCCGCGTGCTCCCGCGCCTGCCCGCCGCCGACGAAGAACGACTGCAGGGTCTGCGCGGCGAGCTGGAGCACGCGGTCGCCTTCGATGCGGCCGGGCCAGCCTCGCCGTAGGTCCTGGCCCTTCGGGCTGAACATGCAGAGCTTCATCTCAGGGCTCGGTGTGGACGCTAACGTCTGCGAGCTCGGGGAGGGCGCGCCGGATCTCACGCTCGACCTCGCTCGCGCGCTCGTGCGCCTCGGCGAGTGCGCTCGCCGGATCGAACGCGACGGTCAGGAACGCGACGAGGCCCTCGTCGGTCTGCAGGAAGTGCAGCTCCCGCGGAGCACGGCCGGTCCGCTCGCGGACGATCCTGCGAACGGCGTCGGCGTGCGACTCGACATCCGTCTCCGCAGGGGCGCGGCCGAGACCGGGCTCGCGGAGCGGCTCGAGATGCGTCTGCACCGCGACGACCTCCGGAACCGCCTCTCCGATCGCGCGCTCGACCGCCGAGGCGACAGCGTGGGCCGACTCGAGCGTGAGCTCCCCCGGCAGCTTCAGGTGCAGCGCGACCTGCAACCCGTCGTCCACCGCGACGACCCGAATGTTGTGCACCTCCCGCACACTCGGAACGGTGAGCGCGGCCGCGTGGACGCGCTCGCGCAGGACGGCTTCGCCCTCGGCCGGCTCGACGTGGACGACGACGTCAGCGTGCGGAAGCGCCCTTTGGACGGCTTCCTCGACCGCGTCGGCCGCAGCGTGACCCTGCCCGACGCCTGCCGCGGGCGGGACCCCGATCACGACGTCTGCGAAGTGGCGGCCGGCGGCCTGCCGCATCCGCAGGCGCCGGAGCTCGACGCTGGGCTCCAGCCGCGCGATCGCGGCCCGCGCCGCGCTCTCTGCCGCCTGAGGAACGCGGTCCATGAGGACGTCGACGTTGCGGCGCATGAGCCGCCCGGCGGCGACGAGGACGAGCAGCGCGACGAAGAAGCCGGCCGCAGCGTCGCCCTCCGGCCAGCCTGCACGCGCGAGGAGCAGCCCCGCGAGCACCGCCGTCGAGCCCGCGAGGTCGCTGCCGAAGTGGACCGCGTTCGCCGCGAGAGCCGGGCTTGCGTAGCGGCGGGCGGCGCGCAACGAGACGGCCATGCGGCTCGCGTCGACGACGATCACGATCCCGACGACGAGCAGCGCGTACCAGACCGGGTCGACTCTCGGCTCTGCACTGCCGACGAGGACGGCGAGCGCCCGGTAGGCGATGTAGAGGCTGGCGAGCGCCAGGAGCCCAGCCTCGCCGAGGGCCGCAAGGTGCTCGGCCTTTCCGTGTCCGTACGGATGCGACCGGTCGGCCGGCCGGACGGCGACACCGACGGCGAAGAGCGTCAACAGCGCGGCGACGAGATCGGTGCCTGAGTGAGCCGCCTCCGAGATCAGGCCGAGGCTGTCCGTGGCGAGCCCGGTCCCGAGCTTGAGCGCGACCAGGACACAGGCGGCCGCGACCGAGACGAGCGCAGTACGCCGCTGCGGTGTCACGCCCGGAAGGCTACGAGGAAACGGAGGACTGTGGCTGTAACGCGCCGGTCAGGGAAGCGAGATCGGTTTCCTGACGTGTCGCTGAGCGTCCGTATGCGAGCGGGACAGTGTTAGCCACACGGCCCGCTCGCAGGAGGTCGCTCAGCGGCGCGAGGCGGCGGCGGAGCGGGGCTTCGCCCCGCGGGAGCCGACGCCGGTCAGGGAAGCGAGATCAGTACCAGCGGCCGCGGCGGAACCCGCCGAAGAGCAAGCCGAGGATGATCAGGATCAGACCCCAAACCCAGTGGCCGACGATCAGCAGGACGATCCCGACGATGATCAGAACGGCGCCGATTCCCACCTTGTCTCCTCTCCGTCGCTGTGCGGAAGCGCGAGCCTACAAGTTCCCGCGCAAGGCCTGCTCGCGCTCGATCGCTTCGAACAGTGCCTTGAAGTTGCCTTCTCCAAACCCCCGCGACCCGTGCCGCTCGATCACCTCGAAGAAGAGCGTCGGCCGGTCCTGCGCGGTCTTCGTGAAGATCTGGAGCAGGTATCCCTCCTCGTCGCGGTCGGCGAGGATGCCGAGCCGCTGCAAGTCCTCGTAGTCGGCGTCGATCTCGCCGACCCGGTCCTCGAGCTCCTCGTAGTAGGAGCCGGGAGTCCTCAGGAAGCGGAGCCCGCGCTCCTCGAGCTCCTCGACCGTGGCCACGATGTCGTCGGTCGCCATCGCCACGTGCTGGACGCCTGGGCCGCCGTAGAAGTCGAGGTACTCCTCGATCTGGCTCTTGCGCTTGCCCTCGGCGGGCTCGTTGATCGGAAACTTGATCTTGCCCTCGCCGTCCATCATCACCTTCGACATCAGCGCCGAGTATTCGGTCGAGATCGCCTCGTCCGAGAAATGGATGAGCTCGGTCATGCCGAAGCAGCGCTCGTAGTAGTCGACCCAGTGGTTCATGCGGCCCAGCTCGACGTTGCCGACCACGTGATCGAAGTTCTGGAGGCCGATTCCCGCAGTCTGCTCGCCGTTCTCGACGAGCGAGGTGTAGCCGGGGAGGTATGGACCCGCGTAGTCGTCGCGGTTGACGAAGGTGTGGACGTTCTCGCCGTAGGTGGCGATCGAGGCGAGCTCGACGCGGCCGTAGTCGTCCTCCAGCCAATGCGGCTCGACGACGCTGCGTGCCCCGCGCTGCACCGCCTGGCGGTAGGCCTCGGTCGCGCTCGGGACCGCGAGGGCAACGTCCTTCACCCCGTCGCCGTGCGAGCAGGCGAAGCGGGTGATCTCGCTGTCGGGACGCAGGCCGCTCGTGACGACGAACCGGATGTCGTTCTGGTCGAGCACGTACGACGCACGGTCGCGGACGCCGGTCTCGGGCCCGGCGTAGGCGGTCTGGGTGAATCCGAGAGCGTGCTCGTAGAAGTACGCGGCCTGCTTCGCGTTCCCGACGTAGAGCTCGAGGTGGTCCCAGCCCTTGATCGGCATGAAGTCGGTCGAGCTCATGTAATGATCTTAACGCGGCGCTACGAATCGGCCTGCTCAGCGAGAGGCCCGTGCAACCGATGTGCGCGCCGCGAGATCCCCGAGACGCTTTCGCCGTGCTCCTGTGGCCAGCACCGCGATGAACCCCACGAGGTACAGGAGAGGCAGCCAGTCCACGATCCGCAGGACCGTCCGCAACGCGATCGCGGCCACCGACGGCCGGCCACCGTCTTGGGCAATCACCCTCAGCCCGAGCAGGAGCTTTCCCACCGTCGCTCGCGCCGCCGTCTCGAACAGAAAGTAGTAGAGGAGGACGAGCGCGACAAAAAGGGCGAAAGGCCAACCTGTCAACGAGACTGTCTTGGACGTCGATCCGGACCCTGAGTAGGAGTGGGTATCGCCGATCGTCACTCCGAGCACGAGGAAGAGAACGAACAGGAGACCGACGTCGATCAGCCCGGCGGCGATGCGCCTCCCGAGAACGTCATTCGGGTCGCCCTGCGTGGCGCGGGCAGGATCGTTCTCCACGGGACGATGCTAACCCAGGCTCACCGGGCTGCGGGCGTCGCTTGCGGCTGCGGAACGGCGGCCTCCGGATGCTCGAGCTCCTTTCGAAGCGGTACCTCTTTCAGCCAGAGGGCGACGATGACGAGCGTGACCAGACAGAGGGCCGCGGCGGCGAGGAACGCCGGATGGAGGGCATCGGCCAGCGCCTCACGCTGGCTCGGGGGCAGGCGATGGACGGCCCGACGGTCGAGGCGCATGCCCGAAGGAAGGCCGAGGTTCACGATCACTCCCATTGCCGTCACGCCGAGCGTCGCGCCGATCGAGCGCGCGAACTGCGTGAGCGCCGTCGCGGAGCCCATGGCGCGCGTCGGCACCTCGTTCTGAACCGCGATCACGAAGACCTGCATCATCAGGCCGAGCCCGACGCCGGCGATGACCATGAACGCGGCCGCCTCGGTGTTCGTCGTCGACGTGTCCATCCGGGACAGCAGGAACAGCCCGAACCCGAGCACGACAGGGCCGACGAGCGCGTTCGGCCGGTAGTGGCCGCTCCGCGAGATCCACTGGCCCGAGAGCGCGCTGGCGATGACCGCGCCGAGCATGAAAGGCGTGAGCACGACGCCCGACGAGGTCGCCGACGTGCCGATCACGCCCTGGACGAAGAGCGGCACGAACGTGATCGTCCCGACCATCGCCATCGCGGAGAGGCCGACCGCAGCGACGCCGGAGGCCACGATCGGGCGGCGCAGGAACTCGAAGGGCAGGATGGGCTCCTGCGCGCGCCGCTCGACGAACGTGAATGCGGTCAGCGCCACCGCGGCCACGGCAAAGGCGCCGAGAACCCGCGCCGACCCCCATTCCTCCCCGGCCCAGACGAGGCCCAGCAGGAAGGCGCTCGTGCCGGCCGCGAGCAGCGTCGCTCCGAGCAGGTCGAGGGAATGGTCGCGCCGGCGCGCCCGCTTGGGAATCGCGATCGCGATCACGGCAAGCGCGACGGCTCCGACTGGCAGGTTGACGTAGAAGACCCAACGCCAGCTGGCGTTGTCCACGATCAGCCCGCCGAGCGCGGGGCCGATGATCGAGCCGGCCGCGAACGTCGAACCGATGAGTCCCTGGTAGCGCCCGCGATCCCGGGGCGGGACGATGACCGCGACGGTCGCCAGCGCGAGCGCGAAGAGCCCGCCTGCGCCCATGCCCTGGACGACCCGCGCCGCCACGAGCTCGCCCATGCTCTGCGCCACGCCGCATAGCACCGAGCCGGCGAGAAAGATCGAGATCGCGGCGATGTAGAGCCGCCGTCGTCCGTGGATGTCCCCGAGCTTCCCGTAGAGCGGGACCGTGACCGTCATCGCGAGCACGTAGGCCGTGATCACCCACGAATAGCTCGTCAGTCCGCCGAGGTCGGAGACGATGCGCGGGAGGGCCGTGGCCACGATCGTCTGGTCGAGGGAAGCCAGCAGCAGCGCGAGCATGATCGCGCCGTAGATCGCGAGCACCCGGCCGATCGTGAAGCGGTAACCCGGCGGCTTCCGGGCAAGGCGAGCGCGCAACGAGGCCACCAGCCCAGCCTAGCG
>WNGB01008097.1_pt1 | contig 16013 bp, 14 predicted proteins | sample 5400681 | NCBI WGS metagenome assembly WNGB01 (sample SAMN13153367, study PRJNA577476) | soil metagenome | isolation source: 115 cm soil or saprolite under grassland replicate 2 | place: USA:California | collected 2016-06-15 | reverse complement strand
CGCCGGTGTCGGCGTGCTCGTCAATCGGCCCTTGAACGCGATGGTCGAGAGCGGCCTCGTCCGTCTCGCCTCGACGGCGGTGCCGGAGCGCACGGTCGAGCTGAGCGCGCAGCTCGAGGCGCTCCGCACGCTGGAGGCCGAGTACCGGACCGGCGTCGCCTCCCATCTGGAGGCGGGCGACGGTAGCATCCCGCCCTCCGATTTCTTCCGGTGGAGCGACGAGCTCGGCCAGATCGCGCCCGGGATCCAGGGCCTCGAGCACTGGAGCGCGCTCGAATCCCAGCGCGTGCGGCCGCGCCTGGCCCAGGCCCTGCAGGCCCTGGACCGCCACCTCACCGGCGACCTGGGCGAGCAGTGGCACGCCTGGCGTCTGCGCTACGTACCGGAGGTCCAGAAGGCACTCGACGAGATGCGCCGCCTGGCCGCGGAGAAGAGCCAGGTCCGGGGCGCGCGGCTCGAAGCCGTCATCGACCCCCTGCTTCCGCCCGAGCGGCGGGGAGAGACGCTCGCCCGCAAGGCGCTGTGGGTCGTCGCCAGCACGCCTGGCGTGAGCAGCGTGCTCGCGGGCCTGCGCGATCCCGCGTACGTCCGCGACGCGCTGGCCGTGCTCTCCTGGCCTCCGCTGCCCGATTCGGCCGCCGTCTATCGCGCGGTCCGGGATCAGGGCCCCCGGCCGTAGGCATCCGCGCGGCGTCGTGCGACCATGGCGCCGCCCATGGGCACTCCCGCGGACGTGTTGCGGTTCGGGCCGTTCCGCCTCGATCCCAGCAAGCGCGTGCTGTGGCGCGGTGACGAAGTGGTGCCGCTCGCGCCGCGGGCGCTGGACCTGCTCGTCGCCCTCGCCGAGCAGCAGGGCGACGTCGTGCCCAAGCAGACGCTGATGGACCGCGTGTGGCCGGGCACGTTCGTGGAGGAGGCCAACCTCAGCGTCAACGTGTCCGCGCTGCGCAAGGCGCTGGGCACGCAGGCCGACGGCCGTCCCTACATCGAGACGCTCGCCCGGCGCGGTTACCGCCTGGCCGCGCCCGTGCGCGCGGCCACGGCGGCGCGGCCGCCCTCCATCGCCGTGCTGCCCTTCAAGCGGCTGTCCTCCGTGGCGGAAGACGATTACCTCGCCGTCGGCCTGGCCGACGCGCTCATCGCGCGCCTGAGCCGCCTCGGACGTCTGGCCGTGCGCCCGACGAGCGCGGTCCTCGAGTACGGCCGCCCCGGCATCGATCCCCAGGAAGCGGGGCGCGCGCTCCAGGTGGACGCCGTGGTGGACGGCACGCTGCAGCGCGAGGGGACCCGGCTGCGCATCGGCGTGCAGCTCGTTCCCGTGCGCGGCGACGGGCCGACCTGGAGCCAGACGTTCGAGGAGGAGATGACGGGACTGTTCGCCGTCCAGGACGCGATGGCCGAGCAGGTGGCGCGCGCCCTGGCCCTGGAGCTGCGCGAGCCCGAGCGCCGCCTCCTCGCCCACCGTCATACCCAGGACCTCGAAGCGCAGGAGGCGTACCTCAAGGGCCGCTACTTCTGGAGCCGCTTCACCGGGCCGTGGCTGGAGAAGGCGTTCGCGTCGTTCCAGGAGGCCGCGGAGCGGGACCCCGCCTACGCGCTCCCCCACGCCGGGCTCGCCGACGCCTGCCTCGTCCTCGGGTTCACGGGCATGCTGCCGCCGTCGGCGGCCTGGGAGCGCGCGGACACGGAAGTGCGGCAGGCCCTCGAGCGCGACGAGGGCCTGGCCGAGGCGCACGTCTCGCGCGCCTACGTCTCCCTCTTCCAGGACTGGGACTGGGCCACGGCGCGGCGCGAGCTGGACCGCGCCGCCGAGCTCGGCCCGCACACGGCCGCGGTGCGGCAGTGGCGGGGCGTCTACCTCGCGATGCTCGGCCGCTTCGACGAGGCCGGCCGCGAGATCGCGCATGCCCGGCAGCTCGACCCCCTCTCCGTCGTGGCCAGCACCATCGCCGGACTGCAGGCCTACCTGAGCGGCGACCGGGAGGCGGAGCTCAGCCGTCATCGTGCTTCCGTCGACCTCGATCCGCATCATTTCCTCGGCCACTGGGGCCTGGGCCTCGCCCTGCAGTCGCAGGGCCGGCCCAGAGACGCGCTGGCCGAGCACCGCGAGGCCGTGCGGCTCGCGCCCGACGCGACGCTGCTGCAGCCGGTCCTGGCCCGCAGCCTCGCCCTGGCCGGGCACAAGGCGGAAGCGCGCCAGGCCCTCGACGAGGCCACGAAGGCGGCGCCGCATCTCTCCGCCTATCAACAGGCGACGGTTCACGTCGCGCTGGGGCGCTCGGCGCGCGCGCTCGACCTGCTGGAGCGGGCGGGCGAGGAGCGCGACCCCTGGCTGGTGTGGCTGAAGGTCGATCCCATGCTGGAGCCCTTGCGCGCGCATCCCCGAATGCGGCGGCTGCTCGGACGCGTGTTCCGGCGCGCCGGGGACGCGGGCACGCGGGGCTGACCGGCCCGGGCCGGGCACCGAACGTCCCGCGCGCGCCGTCTCCCGACCGTCGCAATCCCCTGAGTCGGACGGTATACTGCGCGCAACCCCGCCCGCGGAGGCCGCCTGTCCGACGATCCTCGGAATTCCGACCGGACGGACGCTGAGGCCCCCTCCCCGTCCGAAAAGGACGCCCCGCCCTCTTCGCAGAGCGCGGAAGCCGATTCCTCGGAGACGTTCCGCCAGGCCACGCGGCTGGCCGAGGATCGCATCGCGGAGGTCACGGCCGCGATCAGCGCCCTCAAGACCGAAAACGAAGCCTTCCGCGACCGCCTGGAGGGACGGCTCTCCGCGAAATACGAGAAGCGCCACGAGCGCCTCCTCCTCTCGTCCATGCAGACCCTCGAAGCCATGGACCGTGCAATCGAGGCGGCCCGGAGCAGCGACGCCGCCGAGTCGCTCATCTCCGGGGTGATGCTCGTGCGTACCCAGCTGTTCCGCATCCTGCAGGACGAAGGGCTGGAGCGGGTGTCGGTCCTCGGGCTCCCTTTCGATGAGCGGTCGGCGGAGGCGGTGCAGCGCCGGTCGGTGAGCGATCCCGACCAGGATGGCCTCGTCATCGAGGAGCTCCAGGGCGGTCATCAGCTTCGTGAGCACATCATCCGGCGGGCCAAGGTGGTGGTCGGCGAGTTCGTGGAGGAGGCCGCCGCGAAGGCCGCGCCCGCGGTGAGCGAGGCGCCCACACCCGCGGAGCCGGAGCCCGAGCCGCCCAAGCCCGTCGAGCCGACGGCCGCGATCGTAGAGCCCATCGCGATGGTTGAGCCCACGGCGCCTCCGGTCGCCGAGGTCGCGCCCGCGGTGAGTGAGACGCCCACACCCGCGGAGCCGGAGCCCGAGCCCGAGCCGCCCAAGCCGGTCGAGCCGACGGTGGCGATGTCGGCGGTCGACGCGCCCGAAGATCCGGTCGTCGTCGAAGACTGGGACGAGCCGACACACCCCGACACGCCCGCCGCGTTCCTCGGTCTACCCGCGGCGAAGCCGGTGGCGCCGGCCGCCCCGCCGGCGGCGGAGGGCGACTCCGCGAGCGCAACGATGGTGCTTGGCGAAGAAGCGGCCATGTTCGTGCGTCCGCCCGCGCCCGCATCCCCGCGTGGCGCTACCGCGCCCGCCGCCGAGCCCACGGAGGCCAGCCGTTGGAAGGCCGCGGCGCAGTGGGCGCAGAAGGGTCCCAAGGAGACACAGCCAGTCCCGCCCGCAACGCGCGAGGCGCCCCTACGTCCCGCGACGACCGGATACCCCCCGCCGCGCGTACGAACGGGCCCCGTGCCGCGGACTCCGCTGCGCGACCGCTCGCCGGTCTACGAGGTGCCGACCCGTCCGGCCGAGCCGGCGGCGCCACGGCCGGCCACTCCCACCGATCCGGGCGCGGCCGCGGCCGGGCCCTCCGGGGGCGGACGCCGGCTCTCGATCGGCCTCGCGGTCGTGGCCATCGCCGTCCTCGCCTCCGTCGCCATCGCGTGGTGGGTTCTCGGGCGCCGGCCGAAGCCGGTCGAGTTGGGCGGCCAGGTGGCGCCAGCCACTCAGCCCGTTGGTGGCCGCAGCGAGGCCTCCCCTCTCCCGGCCTCCCCGGTCGCGGTGGCATCACCGCCGGCGATCGAGGAAGACGTCACCGTGGTACGGCCCTCGCCCGGCGCGGGCGAGACGCTGGCCGCGACGCCCGGGGCCGGCACCCAGGTGCCGGGGCCCGGTCTGCCCACGCCGGCACCGGCCGCGGTGGCGCCGCCCGCGGCCACGCATCCGCCCGTCAAGGCCGCTCCCGCTACGGCACGCCCCATGCCGCCACCGGCCGCCCCCGTCAACCCCGTGCCCGCGCTCCTGAGCCAGGCCGAGCAGGCCATGACGGCCAAGCGCTACAACGAGGCGATCAGCAAGTTTGGCGAGGTCCTCAAGCTCGAGCCGCAGAACGCGGAGGCGGCGGCGGGCAAGCTCCACGCGCAGGGAGAACGCGCGTCCGTGGGCCGCTACTTCCTCACCGCTCTCACGATGAGCGAAGGCAAGGCCTCCGGAGGCGGCATCAAAGGCTTCGACGGCGGGTCCGTCGTGAAGTCGCAGTGCGAATGCGCGGTCACCTACGAGGTCACTCCCGCCAATCCCACGCAGGGGGAGCCGTACGCCGTCTCCATCTTCCTCAGGAACGACAGCAAGAAGGACATCAAGCCGCAATCGATCACGGCCTCGGTGACCGTGAACGGCTCGTCGTCGAACCGCCCGGTCTCGCTGGCCACGAAGGAAATCCGGCGCGGGCAGAAGACGCTGGTCGGCCGGCTGGAGGACATCTGGACGGCAGGCACCACGAGCTGGTCCATGGAAGCCGCCATCAGTGCGGGCGGCAATACGTATCGCGCCCAGCTCACCTGGGAGCTGCGCGTCCCCCCCGGGCAATGACCGACGTCCTCCCCGGCGTCGAGATCGACGCGCAGGGCGAGCCGGCGGGCACGGTCATCTGGATGCATGGTCTCGGGGCCAGCGGGCACGACTTCGAGCCCATCGTGACCCTGCTGCAGCTCCCGCAGGTCCGGTTCGTCTTCCCGCATGCCCCGGCCCGCGGCGTCACCATCAACGGCGGCCTCATCATGCCCGCCTGGTACGACATCCTCGCCCTGGCCACCGCCGGCGGCGAGGATGCGGACGACGTCCGTGAATCCGCCACGATGATCGAGGCCCTGATCGCGCGCGAAGCCGCGCGCGGGGTCCCGTCCGAGCGCGTGGTGCTCGCGGGATTCAGCCAGGGTGGAGCGATGGCCCTCTTCGTCGGCACCCGTCACCCGCAACCCCTGCGCGGGATCATGGTCCTCAGCGGGTACGAGGTGCTCGGACGAACGCGAGAGGCGGAGACGAGCGCGGCCAACCGGACCACGCCGCTCCTGTTCTGCCACGGCACCCTCGATCCCATGGTGAACATCTCTCGTGCGCGCGCCGCCTTCGCGGCGTACGCAGAGGGCCGGGCCGAGGCCCAGTGGCACCAGTTCGCGATGGGACACGAGGTCTGCCCCGCCGAGATCACTCTCATCCGGGAATGGCTCTCCGCGCGCTTCGCCCGTTAGACTGACTTCAGGAGCCTCCATGAGCACAACATCCTCGTCCGGCCTCGTCGTGCCCGCGCGCCATCAGCCGGACCTTCCGCTGGACCGGCTCATCCGTACGGATCCTCCCGACGCGGAGGCGGTCGAGATGGACGTGGTGTTCGTCGGCGGGGGGCCGGCGGGGCTGGCCGGCGCCATCGAGCTCGCCCGCCTGGTCAAGAAGGACCAGGAAGCGCGAGGCGGAGTCGGACCCATCGAGATCGCGGTGCTCGAGAAGGCGGAAGCGCTCGGCGGCCACTCCCTCTCGGGCGCGGTCGTCAACCCGGCTCCGCTGCGCGAGCTGTTCCCGGAGCTGAAGGACTCGGATCTCCCGCTGCGCGCGCCCGTGGGCGCGGAGCGCGTCTACCTGCTGACGGAGGGCCGCGCGCTGCGCCTGCCCACGCCCCCGACCATGCGCAACCACGGCCACTACGTGGCCTCGCTCTGCGAGATCGTGCGCTGGCTGGGAGAGAAGGCCGAGGGTCTGGGCGTCAACATGTTCACGGGCTTCCCCGCCGAGAGCCTGCTCGTCGAGGAGAGCCGCGTGCGCGGCGTGCGCACCACGCCGAGCGGCCTCAAGCGCGATGGCCAGCCGGGCAACGGCGGCACGCCGCCCACCGACATCAAGGCCAAGGTCACGGTGCTGGCGGAAGGCACGCGTGGCGCGCTCACCCAGGCCTGGCTGCGCTGGCAGCAGGTCGGCTCCCCCAATCCCATGATCTATGCCCTCGGGGTCAAGGAGCTGTGGGAAACCAAGCGGCCGTTGGACGCGGTCATCCACACGCTGGGCTGGCCGCTCCCGCGCGACGCTTTCGGCGGCAGCTTCTTCTATCCGCTCGAGCCCAACCTCCTGTCGCTCGGGCTCGTGGTGGGCCTCGACTATCGGGAGACGACGCTGGACGTGCACGTCCTGCTGCAGAAGATGAAGCGGCATCCCCTCTTCCGTCCGTACCTCGAGGGCGGCGAGATGGTCGAATGGGGCGCGAAGACGATCCCGGAAGGTGGCTACTATGCGCTGCCGCAGCGGCGCCATGGCGACGGAATCCTCCTGGCCGGCGACGCCGCCGGGTTCGTCGAGGTGGCCTCGCTCAAGGGCATCCACTACGCGATCCTCTCCGGGCTGTACGCGGCGCGCACCATCTTCGCCGCGCTCAAGGCCGGCGATACGTCGGCGGCGGGGCTGGCCGGGTACGACCGGCTCGTCGACGCGAGCGCGATCGTGCGCGACCTGCGTGCGCGACGGAACATGCGCCTCGTGTTCCAGAAGGCGGGGTTCTATCTGGGCGGGATCGAGGCCGCGCTGATGACGGTGACCGGCGGCGTGTTCCCCGGCGGGCGGATCGCGTCCGAGGCCGATGCCGCGATGCCGCGGCGACCCGTCCCCGCCGAGCCCTTCACCCCGGACGGCAAGCTCACGTTCGCGAAGCTCGATGCCGTGTTCAAGGCGGGCAACGCGACGCGCGACGACATCCCGTCACACCTGATCGTCGGCGGCGACAAGCCGCCGGAGGTCGCGGAGTTCTACCAGCACATGTGCCCGGCGGGGGTATACGAGCGCCAGGGCGAGCGCCTGGTGGTGAACGCGCCGAACTGCGTGGACTGCAAGGCGACGGATGTGCTGGGCCCGCGCTGGACCCCGCGCGAAGGGGGGAGTGGCCCACATTACCGGCGTATGTAGGTGACCGCCGATCCGGCCGCAGCCTCTTATCGGCTAACCGAGTCGATCGATCGTTCTCTACTTCGCGGCCTTGCGCGCCGCGACCGCCGAGACCATTCGGCCCTCGAACTCGCCTTCTCGCTGGCGCACGACCTCGAGCGGCGCGACCAGGCCCGCCAGCTCTCCGGGCTCGAGCAGGTACTCGGCGTTCGTGGGCTTGCCGCGCGCGGCCTGCACTGCGGCCACCGCCTGGGTGCTTGGCTGGGCGGTCGTGTACGTCTCGTACAGGAGCCAGCCCCCCTTGCGGATCGCGCGCGTCAGGACGGGGAACAGCGGCCGGTGCAGGTAGTTGACGACGAGGACGATGTCGTAGACCTCGTCGCCGAGGTCGGCGCCGCCGGTCTCGAGGTCCTTGATCTCCGTCTCCACGCGGAAACCGAGGCGGCGCGCCGCCGCCTTGAGCTCCCCGATCGCGTCCGCGTCCCGGTCCACCGCGCGCACGGAGAGCCCGGCGGCGGAGAGCAGCAGCGCGTGGCGGCCGGAGCCGCAGGCGACGTCGAGGGCCTTCCCGCGGCGGGGAAGGAGGTCCGCGTTCTGCACGAGCCATGAAGAGGGGCCGGCCAGGCGGTCCGCGCTGGCCGGGCCGTGCTCCCGTGGCCCCCGCCAGCAGGAGAGGCCACCGACGAGGTTCATGACGTCGTTGAACCCGGCCGCGGCCAGGAACCTCGACGCGGTCACGCTGCGGATGCCGTGCTGGCAGTACACGAGCAGGGGCTTGCCGTCGCGGGGCAGCGTGGCGGGGGCGGCGGCGATCAGGTCGACGGGCAGCAGGTTCGCCCCGGGGATGTGGCCGGCGGTGTCGTACTCATCGGCCGTCCGCACGTCGAGGACCCGGACCGCATCCCGGGCCAGCAGGCGCGCGGCCTCGTCCGCGTCGACGTTCCTATAGACGGCTGCGCTCTGTCTCACCGGAACATCGTATCCCAGGGAGGCGGCAACGTCTTCGACCTTTTGGGCCGGCCCCCTCTAGAACGCGGCCGGCCAGCAGGTCGAGCGGTAGATCCCCTCACCCCGGCGCACGAACCCCTCGCCGAGGAAGACGTCGAAGTGCTCGGAGAACCGGTTCTCCTTCTTGGCCACGATCTCCTCGCCGTCGAAGCGCGAGCAATAGCCCTTGGCGATCATCGATTGCGCGATGGCCTCGTGGTAGGCGTGGAAATCGCGCACGCCGGGCCAGTCCGCGCCCACGGCATGGACGCTGAAGTCGAACAGCTCCGGCCGCGTCCGGATGACGTCGTCGATCGAGCGCTCGACGTCCCCGTAGTAGCTCGAGGTCTCGCGCGTGCAGGTCAGCTCCAGGCTGGAGGCGAGCTTGCATCCGTTGTTGGGCGGGAAAGGGGGCAGGGGCGTGGGGAAAGCGGCCGGGAGGCAGGTGGCGCGGTAGATGGACGCGCCGGTGCGCAGGAAGCCGCGCGAGGTCCGCAGCGCGTACTGGTCGTTGAACTCGTTGCTGGCCTTGACCTGCAGTTCCTCGCTGTCGAACCCGGCGCAAAGGCCCTTCTTGTCCAGCTTCTCGATGATGCCGACGTAGAAGCGGCCCGGGCTCACGATGACGAGGCCGCCGGGGCTGTCCTCGAAGATCGCGGGCTGCTCGCGCTGCAGCTCGGCGATGGCCTGCTCCACGTCGCCCTGGAAGGTCGGGCCTCTCATGTCGCAGAGGTTGCCGCCGTCGTGGCCGAGGCCGATGCGGGTGCAGCTCGCCGTGCCGGGCAGGTTGGGGCTGGGGATCGGCGCGGGTGTGGGGGCCGCCGTGGGCGCCGGGCTCGGGTTCGTTCCCGCCGTGGGTGACTTGCTCTTTCCGCAGCCGGGAAGCACTGAAACCGCGAGCACGGTCGCGGGCAGGAATAGAAGAAGACGGGTCGCGACGCGCATGAAGGATCCTCCCTGGGTTCGTATCGGAGCCCACCGCCGCCCCGAGCGCGCGGAAGGATAGCACGCGTTCAGGAGGCGTCGGCGGACGGCGGCAGGCGGTCCTCGAACCAGCGCGCGGCGAGCGCGGCCACGCGCTCCAGGGCACCGGGCTCCTCGAACAGATGGGACGCTCCGGGCACGATCTCGATGCGGACCTCGGCGCGCATGCGCGCGGCCGCCGCGCGGTTCATCGCGATCACGGGGACGTCGTCGCCGCCCACGATGAGGAGCGTGGGCGCGGAGACGCGCGGCAGGGCGGGCCCCGCGAGATCGGGGCGTCCGCCCCGAGAGACGACGGCGAAGACCTCGGAACGCTCCGCCGCCGCGACCAGGGCGGCGCCTCCGCCCGTGCTCGCCCCGAAATAGCCGACCGGCAGTCGCCCCGTGGCCGGCTCCTCGTGCAACCAGTCGGTCACCACCACCAGCCGCCGCGCGAGCAGGGCGATGTCAAAACGCAGATGGCCGGTGGCGGCATCCTCCGCTTCCTCGTCCCGGGTCAGGAGGTCGATGAGCAGCGTGGCCAGGCCGGACGACCGCAGGACGCGCGCCACCGCTCGGTTCCGCGGGCTGTGGCGGCTGCTCCCGGAGCCGTGGGCGAACAGGACGACGCCGCGCGCGGCCGCGGGCCGGGCCAGATCACCGACGAGGGTCGCTCCATCGACGGGGAGCCGGACCTCCTGCTCGATGTCGACGTCGGTCGCGGCCATCTCACACTCCCGCGGGATAGGTCTCGGGCAGCTCCTCCTCCACCGGCGGCGCCACCCGCTCCAGCGGCTCCACCGCACGCGTCTCGTCGAAGTGGAGCACGACGTCGAACTGCTGCGGGAGGCGGGCGTGGAAGTAGTGGCTGATCCGCTCGGTCTCCGGCCGGTAGATGACGCCGATGGCCCGCTCCAAACGCGGCTCATGCAGTCCCGCCGGCGCGGAGGGGCCCAGCATCAGGAGGAAGCGGGACAGGCCGACGTCGTGGAAGAGGCCCTCGTAGCTGCCGGGCATCGAAGGGCGCACGCGCTTGCGCTCGGCGGGCGCGTCCCAGTCCGTGGCCGCGGTGACGGTGCCGGTGTGCGTGGTGAACCCGACGCTGACCGCGCCCTTTCCGAACCTCTCGCGCACGAGCTGGCCGACGTTGACCTCGCCGCCCTCCCCCATCTCCGTGAAGCGCGCGTCGCCGAGGTGCGAGTTGTGCGCCCAGACCGCGACCTTGGCCGGCCGGCCGGTGTGGGCGAGATGGGCGATCACGGCCTCGAGGGTCTCCGTCATGTGCCGGTCGCGGAGGTTCCAGGAAGATGCGCGGCCTCCGAACATCGCGCGGTAGTAGGCCTCCGCGTCCTTCACGAGGCGGGCGTTCTGCTCGGCCTGGAAGAACTCGTCCGCGGCGACCAGGCCGTCCCGGCGGGCGTAATCGAGCGCGCGCCGCGTGATCTCGACCAGCGGTGCGACCACGTCGTCCTGGCAGCCGTCGCTGAGCCCGAAGCTGGCCGCGTAGCCGTAGGCCTGCGGGTCCTCGCCGAAGTGGTCGAAGCACGCGTAGCGGTCGCGGGCCCTCCGCGCCGCCGCCGGGTCCACTCGATCCAGGTAGCGCAGCACGGCCTGCATCGACGTGTGCAGGCTGTAGAGGTCCAGCCCGTAGAACCCCGCGCGACGCGGCTCCTCGAGAGGGTCGTTGCGATCGCGCATCCATCCCACGAAATCGAGGACGTCCGCGTTGCGCCACATCCAGGTCGGAAACCGCTTGAACCCAAAGAGGGCGTCCACCGCCTCCTCGTCGCCGGGCAGGCCCCGCACGAAGCGGTTCACGCGGTAGGCGTCGGGCCAGTCCGCTTCGACCACGACCGCCCCGAATCCCTTCTCCTCGATCAGGCGCCGCGTGATGCGGGCCCGCTCACGGTAGAACTCGTGGGTTCCGTGGCTGGCCTCGCCGAGCAGCACCACCCGCGCCTCGCCGACGCGCTCCAGGAGCGGGCCGTAGTCCAATGCGCCCCCGGTCAGCGGGTGGGCGGCCTTTCCCAGCGCCTCGATCAGTGCCCGATCGTCACCCATGCGTCCCCCTCGCCCCCGCGCGGGGCGCGCCTTCGCCGGCGCGCGCCGCCGCCAGCAGCTCTCTCACCTCTTCGTCCGTCGTCTGCGCGAAATCGTCGTAGAACCGGCCCACGGCCATGAAAGGCTCCGGCGTCGCGAAGCAGACGATCTCGTCCACCTCCTGGCGCAGCTCCTGGCAGGTGGAGGGAGCGGCCACGGGCACCGCGACCACGATGCGCGCCGGTGCCTGCTGGCGCAGGGCGGCCACTGCCGCCCGCATGGTGGACCCGGTGGCCAGCCCATCGTCGACGAGGATCACCGTCTGGCCCTCGACCCGCGGCTCGGGCCGCTCGCCGCGATACGAGTGCTCGCGGCGTTCCAGCTCGCGCGCCTCCTCCGCCGCCGCCCGGTCCACCACGTCGGGCGGGATATGAAGGTAATCGACGACGTCCCGGTTCACGATCCGCACGCCGCCGGTGGCGATCGCGCCCATGGCCAGCTCCTCCTGGCCGGGCACGCCGAGCTTGCGCACCACGAACACGTCCAGGGGGACGCCCAGGCCGCGGGCCACCTCGTAAGCCACGGGGATCCCCCCGCGCGGCAATCCCAGCACGAGCACGTCCGGGCGGCCCTGGTACGCCCCCAGCCTGGAAAGGAGATGCCGACCCGCGTCGGCCCGGTCGCGGAACAGCATTTGACCTCCTCTCTCGACCTTAGGCCCGGTCCACGGGCCCGTCAACGGCGATTGACAGAAGTCCGACCCGGCACTTATGGTGGGAGAAGCCTGCGGCCGACTTCGGCCGAGAGGAGGTCACGCCATGCCCGTACACACGGACCCCGTCTGCCACATGCAGGTGGACCAGAACACGGCGGCCGCCGTTTCCGAGTACCAGGGCCGGCGCTACTATTTCTGTTCGCCGGGCTGCAAGGAGAAGTTCGACCGCAGCCCGGGCCAATACGCCGGCGGTCCCCGCTAGGGCGGGGGCGGATCCAGCCTGATCGACGTTCATAGAAAGGAGTCCACCATGCCGGTACGTTCGGCGAAGGCGCAGTGGGACGGGACGCTCAAGGAAGGCAAGGGGACGATGTCGCTCGGGAGCGGCGCGTTCCAGGGGGCCTACTCGTTCAACTCGCGCTTCGAGTCGGGCACGGGGACCAATCCCGAGGAGCTGATCGGCGCCGCGCATGCCGGCTGCTTCTCGATGGCCCTCAGCGCCGCCCTCGGGAAGGCCGGGTTCACGCCCAAGCGCGTGAGCACGAGCGCGGGTGTGCACCTGGAGCCGGTCGAGGGCGGCTTCGGGATCACCGCCATCGACCTCACGACGGAGGCGAACGTCCCCGGGATCGACAACGCCAAGTTCCAGGAGATCGCGGACGGGGCCAAGAAGGGCTGCCCGGTGTCGAAGGCGCTCGCGGGAACGAAGATCAACCTGAGCGCCAAGCTCGTTTCGTAGAAATCGGACCGGCGGCGCCGAGCCGCCGAGGGAGGTCCTCATGCTGATGGCGATGCTGCTCCTCGCGGCGGGGGGGCCCCTGGCCTCCGCCGCCTCCCCCGCGCCCGTCGCGACCGTGCCCGCGGAGATCGACCGGCACTATCGCGACTATAACTTCGTGAATGCCTTCAGCACGCGCGGCGAGCGGACGATGATCGCGGCCGGGCGCGCTCCGTCCGAGCCGCGACTGGGTCGGATCGCGCGGGCGATGAGGCGGATCGCGGAGCGCATCGAGGACATCGATCCGGGGATGGTGATGGGGGGCGGCAGTGCGTCGCCCGAGACCACGATGCGCGCGGACCTCGTGCGCATCGCGTCATGGCAGACGAACAAGGGCGGCGACGAGGCCTGGGTCACCCTCGACGTCTCCACGCTCGACCGCGGCACGAACGTCATCCTGGTCGGGAAGTTCGACGAGGTCGCCGGCGGCGAATCCCCGCCCTCGATCGACGCCATCCTCGCCGCGACGCCCTCGAATGGGCCGGAGATCCACACGACCGAAGTCCACCACTGGATCCGGACGGGCGGGACGTGGCGCCGCGCGGCGGCGACGCTGCACTTCCTCGCGAACTGACCGCTAACGGGGCGCGGCGATCGCCGCGGCGGCCTTCCTGAGGTCGTCGATGAAGCGGCGCATCTCGACGTGGCGCGACTCGTCGTCGGGCGCGCGCAGGATCGAGGACGGGTGCACGGTCGCGAGCACGCGCGGCGCCAGCTCGGACGCGAAGATCTTGCCCCGCTCCTGCGTCACCTTGAACTTCTTGCCCAGCAGCGCCTGGGCCGCCGTCGCGCCCAGGCATACGACGATCTCCGGCTTGACCACGGCCAGCTCCGCCTCCAGCCAGGGACGGCAGGCCATGATCTCGAGCGCGTCCGGCTTGGCGTGGATGCGCCGCTTGCCGCGCGCCTCCCACTTGAAGTGCTTCACGACGTTCGTGACGTAGGCCCGGCTCCGCTCGATCCCGGCCTCCTCGAGCGCCTTGTCGAGCAGGCGCCCCGCCGGCCCGACGAACGGATGGCCGCTGAGGTCTTCCTCGTTGCCGGGCTGCTCGCCGATGAACATCGCGGCGGCTCGCCGGGCGCCCTCGCCGAACACGGTCTGGGTGCCCCGCCGCCACAGGTCGCAGGCCTGGCAGTGGGCGGCGGCGGCGCGCAATGACGCCAGCGTCGGACGCGGCGGGACGAGAGGAGCCGCGGTCTCGAGCACGGCCTTGGCGGGGGCCATGATTCGATTCTACGCATCGGGAGCGCCCGCGTGCTGCGCCGCCGCTCAAAGATACCTTGCAACTCTGGAGCAATACTGCCGATAGGCGTCGCCAAACTTCTGTCCGAGGTAGCGTTCCTCACGCAGGACAACTCCGCGATGCATGATGATGAGAATCGGGATCAAGAGGATGAAACCCCACCACGTGTTGAACGCCAACGTGAGGCCACAGTACAGAAGCGTCAGTCCCACGTAGAGCGGATTGCGAGAGAAGCGAAACGGACCGGACGTGACGATCGCCGTGGTTGGCCGCGAGGGATTCACGTTCGTGCCCGCGGCCTGCAGCGCCCGCCTTCCCGGAATCACGATGACAAGACCGAGCAGCAGCGGGACGAGGCCGAGCCAGGGAGTCAGCGCGTGGCGAAGGATCGGCATCGGCCAGAACCAACGAACCACCAGGACCGCGATGAAGGTCGCGCCGTAAAGGAAAGGAGGCCGGACGACGACGCCAGGATTGTCTGTTGGTGTGGGCACACCGCTCTCTGAGGCGCGGGCCTGAGCCTCTTCCTCCCGACGGTCAGGGCCCGGTCGCAATCGGGTTCTGCTCGTGATAGCTCCATTCGAGCCACGAGCCGTCGTAATTGTGCAGGCGGTCGACGTCCCAGCCCATCAGGTACAGCACGAAGACGGGCGTCGTGCTTCGGACGCCCGAGTGACAGTAGAAGATGTGTTCCTTGCCTCGGTCCATCTTGAAGTTGTCGATCACCTGTTGAATCTCCGCCGCGGGCTTGAAGCCGGCGGGCTTCCCATCGACCTCCAGACGGTATTCCTTCCAGCTCTGGAAGACGGCCCATGGGATCTCCGCTCCCGACCATTCCGCGGGCTCGCGGTTGTCCCAAACCTGGACGTCTTTCGAGGCCTGCGCCCGCTGGACTTCCGCCATCTGCGCGACCCAGCCCGAGCGGCGTGCTTTCGCGACGAAGTCACCCCTCCGGTTGTCGGCCCTCCCACGGGTCAACGACACGCTCCCAGGATGACCGGCGGACTTCCAGGCCGCGTAACCACCGTCCAGGACTCGCACGTCGGTCTTGCCGTACAAGTAGAAGGCCCACCACACGCGCATGGCGTCGTACTTCTCGTCATAGACGACGACCTGCGAATCGTTGTCGATGCCAAGGCCGCGGGCGAAGTCCTGGAACGCTTCGCTCTCCAGCAGCATGCCTTCGAAGGGGTACGGCGGACCCGCCTTCAGCTCGTAGTCGGGACGCCAGATGTTGATGGACCCGGGAATGTGGCCCGCCCGGTAGGACACCGGCTCCACCACCGCGAGGACGACGAGCTTGGGGTCCTGCGCGTCGATGAGCTTCTTCAGCTCCTCGGCCGTGATCAGGGACTCGCCTCGCTCGAATCCCTTGTATTTCTGGCCGGCGACCGCGGGCTCGACCCACGCCAGAAAGGCCGCCGCCAGCGCCAGGGAGTTCATCGCGCGGTGGAGTGTCATCGGAGACCTCCCGCGGAGTGTACGTCGTCCCGCGGAGACTCTGTCAAGCGTTATGCGGCCCCTCGATCTGAGGGTTGCCTGACCCCAGCGCCGCCATCCCGAGAGTTGCCGCGATTAGGCCCCAGGACGCCAGAGGAACCACGAGGAACGCAAAGGCGGGCCTGGGCCTCGGGGGCCCGAACGCGTGTCATCGACGTTCGACCATGGCTATGTCGGTCCAACACTGAGATCAGCAGCGAGGCCCCATCCAAGCCGTGCCTCGTCTGCATCTCATTGTTCGCCCGCGCCTCAATCATGCGTGCTGGCTAAGATGAAGAGGGCGGATCCGATCAGACTCAGCACGCTTCTGATTGCATGCAGCCGACCCCATGCGACGAGGAGCGCCCTCGTCTCGTCGGATGCAAGGTTTCGTCCTCGCTCCAGCAGCCTCTTATTGGTGGGGAAGATGACAAGAAGAGTGACCGGCACGACAGCGAGGATAGCCACGGCTCCGCAGAGCCACAAGACGTGGCCACTCTGCAGCCAGCGGACGAGTCCGGCGATGCCGGCGACAATTGCCAGGGAGGCCTGCATCACCGTTGCGCGCTTGTAGCTGGGCGCCCACTGCCTGGCAGCGATCTC
>WNGB01007287.1_pt1 | contig 16013 bp, 14 predicted proteins | sample 5400681 | NCBI WGS metagenome assembly WNGB01 (sample SAMN13153367, study PRJNA577476) | soil metagenome | isolation source: 115 cm soil or saprolite under grassland replicate 2 | place: USA:California | collected 2016-06-15 | reverse complement strand
CGCTCGTTGAACGTCTCCGTCTCGGGCAGGTCGAAGCTCATGTCGGCCTGGATGACCACCATCAGCCCCTTCAATCCGCGGGACTTCGCGAGCTCGAAGGAGTCGTGCAGCCAGGCGATGTTGGCCGCGTCCCGGGCCTGGTATTCGACGTTGTCGGCGTCGCAGTCGGCCTGGGTGCGGACGCTCTTGGTTGAGATGCAGTCGGTGCCGACCTTGTTGTTGTTGCTGCCGGGGATGTTGAGGCCCAGGAAGACCACGTCACCGTAGGTCCACCGCGTGTTCTCCGCGTACACGCCACCCAGAGGGCCCTGATGCTCGAGGAGCAGTGTCGTCTGGCCGAAGCTCGGCTCTTCCGCGAACATCGTCTGCTGGAGGAAGCTCAGCCGCTCCAGGGCGTTGTAACTGCCGTTGTTGATGCGGTGGCAGTCCGTCCACTCGTTGTCACCGGGCACGTAGACCATCGGGGACCGGAACGTGCCGAAGCGTTGGATCGCCGCGGCGAAGACGTCGTCAGTGCACTGCGAGCTGCCCGACTTGATGTCCCCGTCGAACACCGAGAACGCCACCTTGGCCGCGTTGATGTCCGCGATCAACGCGGGCAGCTTCGAGACCTCTGTGGCCGAATACGGCGTGTCACCCCAGAGGGCAACGGTGAACGCGTTCTGTCGCACGTCATCGTCCCCGTCATCGGCCACCGCGCCGACGACTCCGACCAGGACGGACAAGGCACCGACTGCGGCGACCGCGGCCCACTTGCGCCGACGATCCATCATGAAGATCCTCCACTGCCAGCTGCCCGAGGTTCATGCCTCGAGCCCCAGCGGGGGCGGAGTATGTTTCATTGATTACGTTAAACGTGTGAGTGAGCTCACGGTTTTCGTATTCTTTATAATATGCGTATAACTCTTGATCAGTCCAGCGGTTGGCGCCGCGCTTTCCCGAGGCGGTCGACCCGCTACGGTACGACCTGCTCGAGCACCGCGAAGTCTCCGGGATTCCAGGCCTGGGCGATGATGTAGAGCTTCCCGCCCGCCTCGCGGAGCACGGCGTTGTGGACGTGCTTGAAGTTGACCAGGCCGAGGTCGTCCTTGGGGAAGATCGTGGAGACCAGCCGGTCGTCTTCAAGAAGGTAGATCGGCGCGCCTTTGCTCTTGTCCGGGCCGTCGAGGGCGGCGACCACCGCGTAGTGCCCGAGGTAGTCGATGTCGCAGGGGAGCGAGCCCATGGGCGTCCTCAGGGTCGAGAGGTACTGGCCGTGCCTCGTGAAGCGGTCGATCTCGCCGTTGGCCCGGTCGGCCACGTCGATCCTCTTCGTGCCGGGCGGGATCGTGATGCCGTGGCCGGTGCCGAGCTGCCCGGGTCCGGTCCCTCTGCCGCCAAAGGCGAGGTCGTACCAGGCCGCCTTCAGCGGACGGTAGCCCGACACGCGCGCGGTGAGGACGGTGTCGAGGCTCGAGTATCCGGTGGTGATGTAGAGAAGCCCGTCGAGGAACTCGACGTCGGTGGGGACGAACGCGCCGCCTCCCACGAAGTAGTCGTGCACCGAAGGCAGGCCGAACTCATCGCTCTCCGTGGGCCGGGCCAGGGTGTGGAGGAGCTCTCCGGCCAGCGAGGTCGTGAAGACGCGGCCCGCGTCGTTGGCGGGGAAGCTCAGGAACGGCGTTCCGTCGGGCGCGTACCAGATCTTCGTGTTGTGGAGGTTCGTGTCCTTCATCTCGGGAGAGGTGGGCACGAGGGCGATCTGCCTGAGGTCGGCGGCCAGGCGCAGGATGCCCGCTCCGGGCAGCGCGAAGTAGGTCTCTTCCTTGCCCGGCCGGTGATCGACGGCGAAGCCGCCGTGGGCCGAGGTGAGGACCTTGCGCGCTTCTTCGGGGAGACCGGCCGAGGTCAGGAACACGCGGAAGCGGAGAGCTCCCGTTCCGCTCACGCCCTTGGCGGCGGGGTCGATGGTCCCCGGCGGGGCGGGAGTCGCGGCTTGCGAGGGCACCGCGGACGCGGCCTGGAGGTGGTGGGCATGGGCGAAGACGTGCGCATCCCCGGAGAGCAGGGCGATCACGAGGGCCACGATCCACGGGCGGGGCACGCACACGGCGAGTGCTGGTTTCATGGCGGCCAAAGCATACCGGAGGTTCAGAAGGTCAGGCCGAGGCCCCGTCGTGGCGCATCAAGGGGTTCTCGTCCGCGCTCGCGCCGTAGACCGCGGGTACCTTGGCCCCCGTGAGCCGCAGGTACACCGTGAGCTGCGCGCGATGGTGGTACCAGTGGTTGAGCATGACCGTCCGCAGCAGGGCACCTCGAGTCATGGACACGACCTCGCCGCCGCCCTTCTTCATCTTCCAGGGAGACGCAAGAGCCGCGTCGTCCATCCCGGCGAGGATCTGCTTCGCGGTGGCGAGGCTCTGGTCGAGCTTGGTCATCAGCTCGGCCCGGCTCGTCGCCTCCGGCCGGGGGATCGGAGTGTCCACGTCGAATGTGGGCCGCGTCGAGATCTTCGCGATCTCGCCGGGCAGCGAGGCGACGTGCATCGCGAGCTGGCCCATCGACATCGATCGGGGGTGCGGCTTCCAGGTCAACTGGTCCTCCGGGACGCGCCCGAGGACGCGGCGGGTCGTTCGCGCCTCCTGATCCAGCTCCTGTCGCAGCTCGTCGACGGTCATGAGGACCCTCCCTTCAAATCGTACGAGCGACGCCGGACCGAAGACGCGAATGGGAACGAAAATGTCCGCGGGCCGTTACAGCGTGCCGACGACCTTTCCCTTCTGCATCGACTGGCTGCCCGAGCTCCTCACCGCGTCGGGCCGTAGGCCGGTCTCGCCAAGGTTTGACTGTACGTGATTTGCGTACGATGGTTCCCCTCTTGAAGAGGCGCACGACCGGCGGGAGCCTCCGGGCCATCAACGGCGTCTTGTGAAGCCCCCCGCGGGCGATCTCGGCGGCGGCACGGGGATCCTAGAGCGACGTCCTGACGCGGACTACGAGTGTACGCGATCTGAGTACAGTCATTTGCCTTGGCGAGACACCCGCCCCGCAACACCGCCGACCCTCGCGCCCGTGCACTCAGCCGCAGAGCGAATGACCTCGATCCGCGGTTTTTCCGCAGCCCCCTGGCCTAGGGCGCCGAGGGAAGCGGCCGTTCAACGCGCGTTATTCGTAGCGCAACGCCCGGATGGGATCGATCTTCGCCGCGCGCCACGCGGGCAGCAGCCCGGCCGCGAGCGCAGCCGCAAACAACGCCGCCGCGCTCGAAGTGAACACGGCCGGATCGTTCGCACGGACGCCGAAGAGCTGGCTCTCCACGTATTGACGACCTCGTTGCGGTCCTCACCCACGAGGCTCGCCTGCGTGACCATCTGGCCGGTAAGGCCGGAGAAGACGGTGTTGCGGTCGCGGAGGGCGAGGTAGAGGGGGTGCGAGAACGTCCCCACGCCATCGCCGTTGTTGCCGCCGAACCGGCCGCCCTCGATCCTCAGTTGGACCAGCTCGCGCGGGCTCCTGACCGGGAGCAGGCGCAGCAGGATCTGATCCACGAGGCTGAAAAGGGCCGTGTTCGCGCCGATGCCGAGGGCCAGCGAAAGGACGGCGATGCTGGTGAAGAGCGGCGCCTTGGCGAGGGTTCGGACGGCCAGGCGGACTTCGCGCATGTACCTGAGACGCTCGAGCGGGCGGGAGGGTTTGCTTGCCTCACGCCGCGTTCAGCCCGCGTTGATGTCACGGACGGGGCGCTGCTACGATCGATATCGATCGGGCCTCAGCCACGAGCGCAGCGCGAGGCCCGACAACGTTCCTTCACATGCCCGCCCTGGCCGCCCCGGACTACGAGCTTGCCCGTCTCGCGATCGAGCGCGGCCTCGGACTCCTCTATCTCGTCGCGTTCGTGGTCGCCCTCCGCCAGTTTCCCGCGCTCTGCGGCGAGCACGGGCTCGAGCCCGCGCCGAGGGTCCTCGGCGCGAGAACGTTCTGGGAGGCGCCGTCTTTCTTCTACCTCGGCTATTCGGACGGCCGGCTTCGGCTCGCGGCGTGGATCGGGGCGGTCGTGGCCGCGCTCGTCGTCCTTGGCCTGCCGCAGCGGGGGCCTCTGCCCGTCGCGATGCTCACCTGGTTACTCCTCTGGTCTCTCTACCTGTCGATCGTCAACATCGGGGGCACGTTCTACGCCTTCGGTTGGGAGTCGCTCCTCTGCGAGGCGGGCTTCCTCGCGATCTTCCTCGGCAACGCCGCGACGGCTCCGCCCTGGCCGGTCCTCCTCGCCTTCCGCTGGCTCGCCTTCCGCGTCGAGTTCGGGGCTGGCCTCATCAAGCTGCGGGGCGATCCGTGCTGGCGCCGCCTCACCTGCATGGAATGGCATCACGAGACACAGCCCATGCCGAACCCGCTGAGTTGGTTCTTCCACCACCTCCCGCGCCCGATCCATCGCATGGAGGTCGTCGGCAACTTCGTCGCCCAGCTCGTCCTCCCTTTCGGGCTCGCCCTCCCGCAGCCGCTGGCGTCCGGCGCGGCGCTCCTTCTCGTGGGGACGCAGCTCTATCTCGTGGTGAGCGGCAACTACGCGTGGCTCAACTGGGTCACCATCGTGGTCCTCTTTGCGGGCATTCACGATGACGCGGTCCCGAGGGCCGTGCGCGACGCGCTCGGGCCGGGCGTGACCCGGTTCGCCGAGCCGGCGACGTGGTTCGTCCTCGTGGTGGGCGGGCTGGCTCTCCTCGTGGCGGCCCTCAGCTACGGCCCGGTGCGCAACCTGGCCAGCCGCGGGCAGGCCATGAACGCGTCGTTCGATCCGTTCCGGCTGGTCAACACCTACGGCGCGTTCGGCACCGTCGGACGGGAGCGTTATGAGGTGATCGTCGAGGGCACCGACGCGGTGGAGGTCGGACCGGGCACGCAGTGGCGCGAGTACGAGTTCAAGGGCAAGCCCGGCGACCCGCGCCGGATGCCGCTACAGGTCGCGCCGTATCACCTCCGGCTCGACTGGCTCATGTGGTTCCTTCCGCTCTCGGGCCGCTACGGCGAGAGCTGGTTCGTGCCCTTCCTGATCCACCTCCTCCAGGGCGATCGGGCGGTCCTGCGGCTGCTCCGCCGCCACCCGTTCGCGGACCGGCCACCGGTCTGGATCCGCGCGCGGCTGTTCCGCTACCGGTTCTCCTCGTGGGCGGAGTGGCGGCGAACGGGCGCGTGGTGGACGCGCAGCGAGGCCGGGCCGTTCGTGCAGCCGTTCCGGCTGCGGGCATCCTCCTGACCACGAGCGGCCCGGTCGACGCCGTCGTGGTCGGCGGGGGACCCAACGGCCTTGCCGCCGCGATCACGCTCGCGCGCGGGGGCCGGTCCGTCACGCTCTTCGAGCAGGCGAAGACGGTGGGCGGCGGGATGCGCTCGGCGGAGCGGACGCTCCCCGGTTTCCTCCACGACGTGTGCAGCGCGGTTCATCCGTTCGGGCGCACCTCGCCGTTCTTCGCGGGCCTCGGGCTGGAGCAGCACGGGCTGCGCTGGATCGACCCGCCGCTCGCGCTCGCTCATCCGCTGGACGACGGGTCGGCGGTCGTCGTCGCGCGCGGCGTCGACGCCACCGCCGACCGGCTCGGAACGGACGCCGGCGCCTATCGGCGGCTGCTGGGGACGACGGTTCGTGAATGGGACCGGCTTCGGCCGGAAGTGCTCGCGCCGTTCCACGTGCCGCTCTGGCCGCCGCGCGCGCTTCGGCTCGGGCGTTTCGGCCTTCTCGCCATCCGGTCCGCGGCGTCGCTGGCCCGCCGGTTCCGAGGCCAGCCCGCCCGCGCGCTCCTCGCGGGCGTGGCCGCCCATTCGCTCATCGGTCTGACCGAGCGCGTGAGCGGCGCCGCCGCGCTCGTCATGCTGTCCAACGCCCACGCCGACGGGTGGCCGTTTCCGGCCGGCGGCGCGGGCCGGATCACGGAGGCGCTGGCCGCCGAGCTCATCGCGCGCGGCGGTCATATCGAGACGGACCGCATGGTCGTCCGAATCGACGATCTCCCGCCGCACCGGGTGGCCCTCTTCGACGTCGCCCCCCGCCATCTCGCCGCGATCGCCGGCCATCGCTTCCGCGCCGGCTACCGCGGCCGGCTCGAGCGCTTCCGCCACGGCCCGGGTGTGTTCAAGATCGACGCCGCCCTCGAGGGGCCGATCCCGTGGCGCGCCGCCGAGGTCGCGCGTGCGGGGACGGTCCATATCGGCGGGACGTTCGAAGAGATCGCAGCATCGGAAGCGGCGGTGGCGGCGGGGCGCGTGCCGCAGCGCCCGTTCGTCCTCCTCGCCCAGCCGAGTCTCTTCGACCCCTCGAGGGCTCCGAGCGGCCGGCACACGGTCTGGGCGTACTGCCACGTCCCGAACGGCTCGGCCGCCGACATGACGGAGCCGATCCTGCGGCAGATCGAGCGCTTCGCGCCGGGCTTCCGCGCGCGGATCCTGGTCACCACCTCCACCGGCCCCGCCGCCCTCGAGGCGTACAACCCGAACAACGTCGGCGGCGACGTCGCGGGCGGGCGGCCGGACCTCCGGCAGCTCTTCACTCGGCCGTCGCTTCGCCTTTTCGATCCGTACTCGACGCCCGACCCCTCGATCTTCCTCTGCTCCGCCTCGACGCCTCCGGGCGGCGGCGTTCACGGAATGTGCGGGTATCACGCCGCGCGCTCGGCGGAGCGCCGCCTACGGCAAGGCCGGAGGCCGGCCTCCGGGTAGGAAGAATGGTAGGATCGAAGTATGCAGTCACGGCGTGTGAAGATCAGCGTGTCGCTTCCGCGCGATCTCGTGGCCCGGATCGATCGTACGGCCCGGGTCGAGGCGCGATCGAGGAGCCGGGTCCTCGAGGGCTGGCTCAGCGCCACCGAGCGAGAGAGGGCGGCGCGGGAGCTGGAAGCGGCTACGGTCGAGTACTACCAGAGCCTCACCGCCGCCGACCGCCGCGAGGACGAAGCCATGGCCGCGGCGTCTTCGGCGGCCGCCCGCCGCCTGCGCGTCGACGACCCTCCAAGGGCGCGATCCCGGCGACCCCGTAGACGAACACGGAGACGGTGAGGTGGAGGCTCCCCGGCGCGGTCACCTCTACTGGGCGAGCATGGACAAGCGCCGGCCCGCGCTGGTCCTCTCTCCCGATTACCGCAACCAGTACGCCGGTGACGTCATCGTCATCCCCTGCTCCACGCACCTGCGGCCCGCTCCGACCCACGTCCGGCTCGAGCACGGCCAGGGCGGCCTGCCCGAGAGCACCGTCCTCAAATGCGAGCAGATCACGACGTTGGCCAAGGCGGACGTCCACGAGCCGTCCCTCGGACGCGCGCTGTCACCGGCGATCCTGCGCGCAGTGGAGCGAGCCGTGCTGCGGGCCATCGGCGTGCCGGTCCCCCTGGAGCCCTCGTAATCGGAGAGCCGAAGGCCTCGGCGCGTCGCGCCGGGCCCGGCCTCACCGCGCGAACAGCGAAAGGTCGATCGCGTCGGCCAGAATCCGGTAGCCCGCGGCCGACGGGTGCAGGTGATCGCCGCCGTCCACCGCCTCGCGGAGGCGAGAGGGGCGGGCGGGATCGCGCGCCACCGCGTCGAAGTCGATGACGCCGTCGAGCTCGCCGCCGGCTCGGATCCAGCGGTTCACCTCCTGCCGATCCGCCTCGCTCTGCGGGCTCGAATAGGCGGCGAACCCTTCGAAGGGCAGGATCGTCATCCCGTACACGCGCAGGCCGTGGCTGTGCGCGCGCACGATCATCTGCCGGTAGGCGGCAATCACGTCCGCGGCGGTGGCCGCGGGCTCGCCGCGCTTGCGCGCCTCCACGGCGGTGCCGATGTCGTTGACGCCCTCGAGCACGACCAGCCACCGGGCGCCGGGCACGGCCAGGACGTCGCGATCGAACCGGGCGAGCGCGCTCGGCCCGATGCCGTCGCGCAGGAGGCGATTGCCACCGAGCCCCACGTTCAGGACGGCCAGCTCCGCCGTGGACGGGTTCGCGCGCAGCCGCTGCGACAGGAGGTTCGGCCAGCGGTCGTTCTTGTTCGTGGTCGAGCCGCGGCCGTCCGTGATCGAATCGCCGAGCACGACGATCGCGGCCGCCCGCGGGTCCGCCCAGACGTCGAGGCCGCTCAGGACGTACCAGTGATCGACCGTGGCCGGCGCGCGCAGGTCGGGCGCGGAGGAGACGTCGCCCGCCTGGAGGAACGACGTGGTCCGCGAACCGGGATGGCCCGTCAGCGCCGCGGGCACGGACACCAGGTGCACGCTCACGGCCAGGTTCGCCAGGGCGGCGACGTCGAAGGGGACCGGGTCCGACACCATCACGGCGCCGCGGGGGATCGTGACCGAGGACGCGCCCGCGAACGTGAGCGCGCGGTCGCTCGAGGGCTCGATCGCGGCCAGCCCGGCCGAGCGCGCGACGTGCACCGAGTCGACGGTGAGATCGCCGTCGCCGAACGCGTTCGACAGCGTGACGCGGAGCCGCGGCCCGCCCAGCGACGGCTGGATCACCTGGCGCAGCGTCTGGCCGCTCAGACCCGGCGCCGGCGGCATGTTGTGCGGCTCGGTGAGCTGCTGGGCGGCGACCCAGCTCGCGACCCACCGTCCCTCGTCCGCGGCACCACGGACGACGGCGACAGACGTGGACACGGAAGGCAGGACGGCGAGGCCGATTACGACGACACCTCGCCATCTCAGAGGCGCATGGCGGGTCATGACGGCTATTCCCGACCTGTCGGTGAGGGCGTGTGCGCGAAGGTGTACTCGCCGACGAGCCGGTCGGCTTCACCCTCGCGGGCGAGGAGACGCATGCGCATCGTGGACGAGGGCATGGCGCGAAGGGCCGGCATCGCCTGCGTCACGATCACCTCTCCCGAGGACGGGGAGACGGGCAGGTCGAAGACGCGGCGCTCGGGCCCGTCCTCGACCTGGACCACGAGGTCGAGGCGCGAGACGCCCCGGAAGTCCCCTTGCAGGCGGCCGACCAGGAGGTCGTCGCCCGCGGTCACGGTGCAGTCGACGCGACCGCCGGCCGGAACGCGGTACTCGCGCACCCGGAGGCCCTGTCGCGAGGCGGTCTCCAGGAACGACGGGCTCACCACCATGTTGAACGCGCCCTGGTGGGCCAGCCGGCGCACCCCGTCTCCCGTGGCCACGAGGTCACGCAGGGCGGAGCCGCAGGCGTCGCACTCGAGCAGGTGCTCCTCGACGCGGTCCTCGTCGGGCCGAGCGAGGTCCCCGAACCAGGAGTCGACGAGGGTCGCGACGTCTATTCGCTGCGGGCAGGGCGTCATGCCCGTGCCTCCATGCACCCGCGCAGGCGCGCCAGCGCGCGGTGGCGCACCACGCGCACGTTGGCGGGGGAGAGGCCGAGCTCGGACGCGATCTCCGCCGAGGCGCGGTCGGCGTAGAACGACAGCACGACGACGGTCCGCTCGCGCTCGGCGAGGCCCTCCAGGCAGCGGGTCAGGCGGTCGAGGTCGAGGGGCGCGTCCTCGTGAGCCCAGGCGGCCGGGGCCAGCTCCGGGCCGAAGCGCTCGAGCAGCCGCTGGCGCCGAGCGGTGCCGCGTGCGAGCCCGATGGCCATCCGACGGCAGGTGCCGAGGACGTAGGAGGCCAGGCGCTCGTCCTCCCGGACCTTGCCCGCGCGCAGGCTGTCGAACGTCATCAAGAGGACGTCCTGGACGAGGTCGTCGGCGGCGGCGGGGTCGCGCAGGTGCCGGAGGCCGTAGAGGCGCACGCGCGGGGCCAGCCGCCGGAACAGTTCGGCTTCCGCCGCGCGGTCTCCCTCCCGAACACGGCCGGCCAGCTCGGCATCGCTCGCCTCCGTCGCGCTCTGGGGGTCCGCGGCCACGGCGACCAGCATACCGCCCCGGCTCACCTCTCGAAAAGGAGGTGTAACGGGGAGCCGGATCGTTACACCTCCTCGGCAAGGAGGCGCGATGATCACGAACGAGGGGTCGAAGACGAGGATCGACGAGGTCGCGGAGGGCATCTACCGCATCAGCACGCCCGTCAGCGTGGTGCCGGGGGGCTTCAGCTTCAACCAGTACCTGGTCGTGGACGAGGAGCCGCTGCTCTTCCACACCGGGCCGCGGCGGATGTTCCCGCTCGTCCGGGAGGCGGTGGCCGCCGTGCTGCCCGTGGAGCGCCTGCGCCACGTGGGGTTCTCGCACTTCGAGGCGGACGAGTGCGGGTCGCTCAACGAGCTGCTGGCCGTGGCTCCGCAGGCCGCGCCGCTCTGCGGGCGCATCGCGGCCATGGTCTCCGTGGACGACGTCGCCGACCGCAAGGCGCGCGCGCTCGCGGACGGCGAGAGGCTGGTCCTCGGCCGCCACACCGTGCGCTGGCTCGACGCGCCTCACGTCCCGCACGCCTGGGAGTGCGGCTTCCTGTTCGAGGAGGCGACGCGCACGCTGCTCTGCGGCGACCTCTTCACCCAGCCCGGCGCCGAGCACGCGCCCGTCACCACCGCCGACATCCTGGGGCCGAGCGAGGCGATGCGGGGCGCGCTCGACTACTGGGCGCACGCGGCGAGCACGCGGCCGACGCTGGAGCGGCTGGCCGAGCTGCGTCCCACGACCCTCGCCTGCATGCACGGGTCCGCGTGGACGGGGGATGGCGCGGGGCTCATCCGGGAGCTGGCGGCCCGGCTGGACGTGCAGGAGCCGGTGGCCGCGCGGTGATGATCCAGGCGTTGCGGACGCGTCGATGAGACACTTCGCGGATGGCCGGGTCCGGGATACCCGAGCTCCCTCCGTCCGACCCCGGCTGGGGTAACGCGGCGTCCAGGATCTTCGGGCGGATGGCGCTACGGATCCTGGGCTGGGGTATCGAAGGCGCGGTGCCCGACCTGCCGCGCTGCGTGATCATCGTCGCCCCCCACACCTCCAACTGGGATTTCGTCGTCGGCATGGCCGCCCTGGTCGCGCTGGGGCTTCGCGTTCACTACCTCGGGAAACACACGCTCTTCCGCGGGATCTTCGCCCGGCTGCTCCGCTGGTCCGGGGGCATACCGGTCGACCGCGCCGCGCCCGGCGACGTCGGCGAGCGCGCGGCGGCGATGATGCGAGGCTCGGATCGGATGTTCCTGGCCCTCTCGCCGGAAGGGACGCGCCACAAGGTCGAGCATTGGAAGACGGGATTCCATCGCATCGCCCTCGCGGCGGGCGTTCCCATCTTCCCGGCCGCCCTCGATTACCGGAGTCGGACCGTGCTCCTGCTTCCGCTCTTCCTGCCCGGCCCGGACTATGGGGCCGACCTCGCGCGCCTGCGCTCGCTCTACTCGCCGGCGATGGCGCGCCATCCGGAGTCGTTCTGAAGCCGACCGTGCCGTCACCTCAACCGGCGCTAGCCCGACGCCACCGGCCTGGCCTCCCAGATCTCCTCCGCGTACTCGCGGGTGGTGCGGTCCGCGGAGAACTTGCCCATCCCGGCCACGTTCAGGATCGACATCCGCCACCACTCGTCCGGCCGCGCGTAGGCGGCGGCCGCGCGGGCCTGGCCGTCGGCGTAGGCGCGAAAGTCCGCGCACAACAGGTAGCGATCCGCGCCGCGCAGCTCTTCGACGATCGGCCGGAAGAGGCCGGTGCCGCCGTCCAGCTCGCCGCTCGCGATCACGTCGATCACGCGGCGCAGCTCGGGGTCGCGCTCGATCCAGGCCTGCGGGCCGTATCCGGCCGCGCGCAGTGCCGCCACCTCTTCGGCGGTGTGGCCGAAGATGAACACGTTCTCCGGCCCCACCTCCTCGCGGATCTCCACGTTGGCGCCGTCGAGGGTGCCGATGGTGAGCGCCCCGTTGAGCGCCGCCTTCATGTTGCCGGTGCCGGAGGCCTCGCTGCCCGCGGTCGAGATCTGCTCGCTGAGGTCGCACGCGGGAAAGATCAGCTCGGCCAGGGAGACCGAGTAGTTGGGCAGGAAAGCGACGGCGAGCCGTCCGCGGGTCGCGCCGCATCGCGGCGCACGTGCTCCGCCACCGCGTGGATCAGCCGGATGATCAGCTTCGCCATCGCGTAGCCGGGCGCGGCCTTGCCCGCGAAGATCACCGTTCGCGGCACGCCCGCGTCCGCCCCCGCGCGCAACCGCTCGTGCAGGGCCAGCACGTGCAGGACGTTCAGGAGCTGCCGCTTGTACTCGTGGAGGCGCTTGACCTGACAGTCGAACAGGTAGTCGGGATCCAGCTCGAGGCCGAAGCGCTTCCTCATCCGGTCCGCGAGCACGGCCTTGTTGACGCGCTTCAAGGCCGCCCACTCGCCCCGGAAGGTCGCGTCCCCGGCCAGCGGTGCGAGCCGGCGCAGCTCGTCGAGGTCCCGGGTCCAGCCGGGGCCGAGCGCGCCCGTGATCAGCCCGGCCAGGCCGGGGTTGCAGTGCAGCAGCCAGCGCCGGGGCGTGATGCCGTTGGTCTTGTTGGTGATCCGGCCCGGGAGCACGCGGTCGAGCTCCGCGAAGGTCGTCTCGCGCAGGATCCGCGTGTGCAGCGCGGCGACGCCGTTGACCTTGTGGCTCCCGGCGAAAGCGAGGTGGGCCATGCGCACCTCGCCGCCGGCGAGGATCGCCGTGCGGTGCACCAGGCCCTCGTCGCCGTAGGGCGCCACCTGCACGCGGAAGCGGCGGTCGATCTCCTCGATGATCTCGAAGTGGCGTGGCAGCAACCGCCGCAACAGGTCCGCCGGCCAGCGCTCGAGCGCCTCCGGGAGCACCGTGTGGTTGGTGTAGCCGAACACGGCCTGGGAGAGGGCCCAGGCCTCCACCCACGGCAGGTCGTGCTCGTCGACCAGCACCCGCATCAGCTCCGGGATCGCGAGCACCGGGTGCGTGTCGTTGAGCTGGACGGCCACCTTTTCCGGCAGCTCGCTCCAGCGCCGCGGGCCGAACTTGAGGAAGCGGCGCAGCACGTCCTGCAGGGTGGCGGAGACGAAGAAATACTGCTGCTTGAGACGCAACTCCTTTCCCGCGTACTGGTCGTCGCGCGGATACAGCACCTTGGAGATGTTCTCCGTGCGCGTCTTGTCCTCGACCGCGCGCACGTACTCGCCGGCGTTGAAGCTGCCCAGGTCGAACTCGCGGCTGGACTTGGCCGACCACAGCCGCAGGGTGTTGACGGTGTCGTTGCCGTAGCCGGCCACCGGCGTGTCGTAGGCCATCGCCCAGACGACGTCGGCGTCGACCCAGCGCACGCGCAGGCGTCCCTCCGCGTCCGGCACGTACTCGCTCCGGCCGTAGAACTGCACCGGGAACAGCGCGTCGGGGCGCGGGATCTCCCACGGGTTGCCGTAGCGCAGCCAGTTGTCGGGCGCTTCCACCTGGGCGCCGTCCTGGATCCCCTGCTGGAAGATGCCGTACTCGTAGCGGATCCCGTAGCCGTAGAACGGAAGCCCCAGGGTGGCGGCGGAGTCGAGGATGCACGCCGCCAGCCGGCCCAGGCCGCCGTTGCCGAGGCCGGCGTCCCATTCCTGCTCCTGCAGCGCCTCCAGGTCGTATCCCAGCCGCTGCATCGCATGCAGGTAGGCGTCGCGCGCCCCGAGGTTGATGACGTTGTGGATCAGCGCCCGGCCCATCAGGAACTCGAGGGAGAGGTAGTAGACGCGCTTGGCGTCGGACTGGTAGTAGGCGCTCTGGGTGCGGAACCAGCGCTCCATCAGCCGGTCGCGCACCGCGTAGGCCAGGGCCTTGTAGACGTCGAACTCGCGGGCGGTGTATTCGTCCTTGGCGACCGTGTACATCATCCGGAACGCGAAGGACTCGCGGATGCCCGCCTCGTCGAGTTGACCCGGCGGCGGCAGCGGGATCCGAGGACGGGCTCCGGTCGGCACCGCCGGGAAGTCTAACCGGGCGTCACCCTTCCCGCACCGCGGCCGCGATCGACAGCCGCGCCGCCCGCACGGACGGCAGCAGCCCGCCCAGGACACCCATCATGCGACCGGCCTGGCCGCGCCGCAAACATCTGAACGGATCGGCCAAGCCGAGTCTCGTGGTCGATGGCATGAAGGGCGAGGATCTGCACGGCGCCGTCGGCTTGTGGAGCTTCACGAACGAGGAGGCCTGTTTTGCCGACGTGCGCATCACGCCGGCCGCGGCGCAGACCCTGAAGAACGGATCCGACGGCGCATGGGTCGCGAAGCGGAAGTAAGCGAAACCGGAGATGTCCGGCTCCGGGTGAGGCTCCTGATCGGGTGGGCGCGAATGCCGAACGCGTCGGCTCGTCCCGCGGATGCCCGCGGGCCGATAACGACTTACGGCATACGGCGACCTGGCGCGCCCTTCGCAGTCTCCCTTGGCCGACGGGAGGCGTGCCCATGGCGGAAATCGACCAGACCAACCGAACCATCCGCGTCAAGATCGTCTACTACGGGCCGCCGCTGGGCGGAAAGACCACCAACCTGCTCCGCCTGCACGCGCGCGCGCTGGACACGCACCGGGGCGAGATGATCTCGATCAACTCGCTCCAGGACCGCACGATCCTCTTCGACCTCCTGCCGTTCGCCGTCGCCGGTCCGCGCGGCTTCAACCTGCGCCTGCAGCTCCTGGCCGTACCGGGCCAGGCGCTGTATTCGGCCACGCGCCGCGCCGCCCTCAGGGGCGTGGACGGCGTGGTGTTCGTGGCCAACTCCGCCACCGACCGCTGGCAGGAGAACCTGACCAGCTACAGCGAGATGAAGACCCACCTCATCGACCACGGCATCGACCCCACCGCGATCCCTTTCGCGCTGCAGTACAACAAGCGCGACCTGCCCCTGGTGACCGAGGTGGGGGTCATGGACCTCGGTCTGAGGTCGAGCCCTCAAACAGCGTTCCTGGCGGTCGCGAACAAAGGCGAGGGCGTGGTCGCGACGTTCGAGGGCATCCTCGCGCGGACCCTGCGCGACCTGTCGCGCAAGTTCCGCGTCTTGACCATGGAGGACGGGCGGACGCCGGAGCAGTTCGCGCAGGAGACGGTGACGAGCGTGTTCGGGCGGGTTCCGCCCGCGGAGATGATCGCGGGCACGGCCGGGACCGAGCCGCGTGCCGATTCCCCTCTCACCATCCGCGTGGCCGTCTCCGGCGCGGTCGGCGACGGGGGCCGCGGCCTGGCGAGGAGCCCGGGCGCGGTGGCCGAGGCCTACGCGGAGGCCTGCACGGAGCTGGCCGCCCGCCTGGCCACGGTGACGGCGGAGCGCGACGAGGCGCAGGCGGACCTGGCCGATGCGCGGCGGGCGCTGGCCATCGCCGGCGACCTGGAACGGCAGGACGCGACGATGACGGTGAAGCGGATGCTCGCCTGCGTCGCGGAGAGCGCGGGCGCCGCCCATGCGTCCTTCGCGTTCGTGACCGCGGACGGGTTCGACCGCGTCGTGGGCCTGCCCGGGGACGGCAACCTGCTCCTCGACAGCCCCGGCGGAAGACGGTACCTGCAGGCGCTCGCGCAGGCGGACGGTCCATGCGTTCAGGAGGCGGCCTGCGACCTCGAGCTGTTCGCGCTGCTGGGCGAAGGCGAGCGGCAGCTCTCGGCGCTCGTGTCGCTGCCGCTCAGGACGACGTCGCGCACGGTCGGCCTGGCCGTGCTCTACTTCCTGGAGGAGGATCCGCTTCCCACGCCGGCGGCCCTCGAGCACCTCGAGCTCCTCGCGTCCGTGTTCGCGGCGCCGCTGGCCATGGCCGCCCGCGCGGAGGCCACCGTCCCGTCGGAGGCTTCCGTCGCCGTCCTGGCCGCGGCGAGCTGACCGTCTCCAGTGTGACTCGTCTTCGTTCCAGAACGACGGAGCGGCAATGAAGCCCGAACGGAATGGTCGTCGAGCCCTCAACCGAGGAGCGCGAACGCCTTCTTCATGGCCAGCGCGGTTGCGGCGACCGCTTCCTCCCGCGGCAGGCGGCGCACCGTCTCGTTGAACGGCTCCGCGCGCACGGGGCCGTCGTAGCCGATCGCGGCCAGCGCCTTCAGGAAGGCGCCCGCGTCGATCACGCCCGTGGCCAGGGGCAGCTCGCGCGCGTTGTCCCGCTGCTGGTCCTTGGGCACGTCCGCCGGCGCGTCGTTGAGGTCGACGGCCACCACGTCCTCGTTGCGCAACACCTGCACGTCCGCCGCGCT
>WNGB01007286.1_pt1 | contig 16014 bp, 22 predicted proteins | sample 5400681 | NCBI WGS metagenome assembly WNGB01 (sample SAMN13153367, study PRJNA577476) | soil metagenome | isolation source: 115 cm soil or saprolite under grassland replicate 2 | place: USA:California | collected 2016-06-15 | reverse complement strand
GGCGGCCGCTGCGGCCTTGCGGGCCGCCGGCCTGACCACGCTCTACCTGGGGGATGAGGCCGTGCTCGACCTGGACCACTTTACCCTGGAGGGGCGGGCGGTCCGGATCGCCCGGCAGAGCTGGAACCGGGCCCGCCGGGCCGGCTTCACGTCGCTGGTGTGCCGATCCGCCACCCTCGATCCTGACCAGGTGGCCGCGCTTGGCGAGCTGTCCCGGCGCTGGCGGGGGGAGGCGGTCGAGCGGGGCTTCTCGATGACTCTTGGGCGCCTGTTGGACCGGCGCGACCCGGACACGCTGGTGGTCGCGGCGGCCGACGCTGCGGGGCTGCTGCGGGGGTTCCTCCACTTCGTGCCCTGGGGGGTCGACGGGGCCAGCCTCGATGTGATGCGCCGCGACCAGCAAGCGCCCTCCTGGCTGAACGACTTCCTGGTCGTCGAGGCGGCCATGCGGCTACCCGAGCTGGGGATCCACCGGCTGTCGCTGAACTTCTCGTTCCTTCGGGCGGTGCTGGCGGCAGGGGCAGCCCCGGACGTGCCCGGGCGGCTGCGGGCGGCCCGCTGGCTGCTGCGGCGCCTGTCCGGCCCGTTCCAGATCGAGTCGCTCTACCGCTTCAACCGCAAGTTCGCGCCCGCGTGGCAGCCCCGCTATCTCGCCATCGAGATGCCCGAGGAGCTCCCGAGGGTCGCGCTAGCCGCGCTGCGGGCCGAGGGGCTGCTGTGCCCGCCCTGGCAGCTACGCCCCCGGCCGGGCGGAAGGGGATCGTGACACAACCGCCGATCCACCCTACCCACTCGCTCGGAGCCGCCCGCCATGCCCTCAACTGGATAGCCGGCGACTTTGTCCACCTCCACGCTTCCGACCGCATGGAGGCACACATGAGCCCGATTCGCCAGAGCAAGACTCCTCCACGTCTGCGTCGCCGCCCTCACGCTGAGCGGGTGCGGCAGCACCAGTCCGGGAAGAACCGCCTCGGGCAAGGCGGCCTCCTAGCGCCTCGATGCGGCCGGGGTGACCCGGCTGGACGTCGGCTACGGATCGCACGGCGGCGGCGTTCAACTCGCCTTCCACTACCAGACCGCCTCCCACGACACCCTGATCGGCGCCCCGGAGCAGCTGCGCCGGGCGCTGGGCGGACAGAAGGCGACCCTGCTGTGGGATGGGCTGGCCGCCCATCGCAGCCGCGTGATGCAGGCGTGGCTGCAACGCCAGCGGTCTTGGCTGGTGGTGGAGCCGTTGCCCGGCTACGCGCCCGAGCTGAACCCCGTCGAGGGCCTGTGGTCCAACATCAAGGGCGTGGAGCTGGCCAACCTGGCCGGCGACACCTTGGAGGAGGTGACCGCCGCGGCCGAGCGTGGCATCCAGCGCATCGGACGCACCCACTACTTGGCCTACTCGTTCTGCGGCACTGCGGCCTGTCGCTGTGGTGATCATGCCAGGGCAACGAGCGAAGCTCTTCTTATTGATTTGTTGATTACGGCGGTAGGTAGAGGTAGATCGGCTGTCCAACCCCGACCCACTCAAGCGCCTGCTGTAACTGCCGGGCGGCGCGCTTGTCGACCACCCTCGCCAGCAGCCGCTGCAGCCACATCCACGGGGCCAACCAGCCACGCATCCGACGCAGCGCCTGCGGCCAGGACACGCCCATGCCGACTGCGGAATGGGGCGCGGTCTGGATTGAGACGTTCCCAGGCCCACGCGCGGCCACCTCCTCGACGGCCGGCGACGAGCCCACGGCTGCGATGCCAGACGGTGGCGCCGCCGCACCACATCTTCTACCAGATCCCGCGGATCGTCTCCGAACGGCCGACCTTCGACCGACGCTATGGCGGCCGCGCATGGCCCACTGGACCCCGCACCACCCGGCGGGCCCTGAATTCCGACTCTGTGCGGTGGTTCCTTGCCACCGTTTGTGGGAATTCTCACCAGATGAGATCGCGCATCGCGGCATTGCTGCTCGTTGCGATCGTTTGTGGCTGTACTGGTCCGGTACGGTCCTTCAACGTGTATGCGTCCAAGGGCGGCAAGACCGCCAAGGCGGTGGTCTCGGCGGTCGAGACCGCGCGCCTGGCCGTCAGCGCCGCGGCGCGGGACCGGGCCTACGGCCGCTACCTGGGCCAGGTGCTGGCCGAGGCGGAGAGGGACGCGACTGCGGCCCAGGGGACCTTCGATGCCATCCAGCCGCCGGACCGGCGCACCGACCGCCTCCGTGAGGAGCTCGACGGCCTGCTGACCCCCACCCTCTCGAGCCTGGCCGACCTGCGGATCGCCGCCCGGCGGGGCGACCTCGTCGACCTGCCCAGGCTCGCGGCTCCGCTTGCCGGGCTGTCCAAGCGGCTCGACGACTTCGCACAGGCCCACCAGTGAGGAAGGTCTTTGAGATCGCCCTGGGGATCCTGACCGCCATCGGCGGGTTTGTCGACATCGGCGACATCGTCGCCAACACCGAGACCGGGGCACGCTTCGGCATGTCGTTGGCGTGGGTGGTCGTGGTCGGCGTGGTTGGCATCTGTGTGTTCGCCGAGATGGCCGGTCGGGTCGCCACCGTGTCCGGCAGACCGGTGTTCGACCTGGTCCGCGAGCGGCTCGGCGCCCGGGTGGCGCTGGTGAACCTGCTCGCGTCGTTTTTCATCACCTTCCTCACTCTTGCCGCCGAGATCGGCGGGGTGGCGCTGGCGATCGAGCTTGCCACCAGCGTCAACTACCTGCTGTGGATCCCGCTGGTGGCGTTCCTGGTGTGGTTTGTCGTCTGGCGGGTGAAGTTCCAGGTGATGGAGAACGTCTTCGGCCTGCTCGGGCTGGCCCTGATCGTCGTGGCGGTCGCGCTGTGGCGGCTGCACCCCGACTGGGGCGGCCTCATCCACGGCGCCACCCACCCGGCGGTGCCCAAGGGGGAGGGCCACCCGACCTGGTGGTACTTCGCGATCGCCCTGCTCGGCGCGGCGATGACCCCCTACGAGGTGTTCTTCTTCTCCTCCGGGGCGGTCGAGGAGGGCTGGACCCGCTCGGACCTGATGGTCAACCGCGCCAACGTCTACATCGGGTTCCCGCTCGGTGGCCTGCTGTCGCTGACCCTCATGGTCATGGCGACGCTGTTCTTTGAGCCGCGAGGGATCGAACCGGGCCACCTCTCCCAGGTGGCGCTGTCCACCGCGCTGGTCCTCGGCAAGCTCGGCCTGGCCGTGCTGCTGGTCGGCTTCTTCGCGGCCACCTTCGGGGCGGCCCTGGAGACGGCGCTGTCCTGCGGCTACACCGTCGCCCAGTACTTCGGGTTCCAATGGGGAAAGTTCGTGCGGCCGACCGAGGCCCCCCGCTTCCACCTGGTGACGCTCCTCTCGATCGTGCTCGGCGCGGGGCTGGTGCTGTCCACCCTCGACCCGATCAAGGTGACCGAGTACTCGATCGTGCTGTCGGCAGCCGCCCTGCCACTGACCTACTTTCCGATTCTGCTGGTGGCCAACGACCCCGATTACATGGGCGACAAGGTCAACTCACGGCTCGGCAACGCCATCGGCTCGCTGTACCTGGCGTTGCTGCTGGTCGTCGCCGTGGTGACCATCCCGCTGATGATCCTCACCAAGGCAGGGAGCTGATCGTATGGCCGGACGCGTGCTCGATGCGGGGCTGGACCTGTTCGACCGCCAGCTCCTCGACAAGGACGCCAGGCTCGCCGGCAAGGTCGACGACCTGGAGTTCAGCTTCCCGGAGGGCGGCGGGCCGCCGCACGTCACCGCGATCCTGGCCGGCCCTGGCGCGCTGGCGGGGCGTCTTGGCGGCCGCCTCGGCGCCTGGCTGGAGGGACTGGCCAACCGCCTCCGAGACAGCCAAGAGCGCCGCCCCGCCCGCATCCCCTTCGGGGTCGTGAAGCGGATCGGCAGTTGCGTGGACCTGAGCGTCGCCAAGGAGGAACTGGAGACCGACCGGGTCGACGCATGGATCGGTGACCATGTCATCAGCCGGATCCCGGGAGCGCGGCATGCGCCTGAGTGAGTTGCTCGGCGCCGAGGTGGTCGACGAGCAGGGCCGCGGCGCCGGCCGAGTCCACGACGTGCGCCTCGAACAGGACGGACCCATCATCGGCGGTTTTGGCGCAAGTTTGCGCCTGGCCGGACTCATCATCGGCTGGCGCGCCTTGGGCGCCCGGTTCGGCTACGAGCGTGCCTCCATGATGGGCCCGTTGCCGGTCAAGCTCCTGGTCGGCTGGGTGCACCATGACGGCCGCTATGTCGAATGGGATCGGGTCCGCGCGATCGAACCCGGCCGCATCCTCATCACCGGCTCAGCCGACGACCTGCCACACCCCAGCGCGGCCTCGTGAAGGTCTCCACCGCCCGAATCGCCGAGGCTTGGATCGCCTTCGCAACCTGGCCAATCAGGTCGGCCAGCAATGCTGGCAGCGCGCGCCGGCCGCGATGCTGGCCGGGCGCTGGTGATAGCGGCGTTCGTCCTTGTTGCCGTGATTGTGCCGGCAGCTCGAGAAGCGTCATTCGTCGTTATTCTCAGCGAAGACCGCCAGTGCGATCTGATAGGAGTCGAACGCGCGTGCACAGCCAGTCACAACCGAAGACCACCACCTCCCACAGGTGATGTACGGGGCACCTCAAGCCCTCGAGCGTCGAGCCGCTCATGGTGCCGATAGCTTCGATCAGAAGATCCTCTGCTCTGTCCGCTCTGAGCTATCTTGGGTTAGCCGTTCGGCAATCTGCAGCGCGGTCGTCAGTCGCGCCTCGATGGCGTGGATTACGCGGCCGGCCATCTGTGGAGTGGTATGGCGGTAGCGAGTACCGATTCGGCTGCCACCGTCCAGCTCTCTGCGGTGGCTGCGCTGGTGGCCCATCAGCTCGTCGATCACCCGGGTGGGGATGCCGGCGTCTTCCAGCCAGGTCGAGAACGTGTGCCGCAGATCGTGGGGGCCGTGGAGCTGGAGGTGGGCCAGGTCGGCGCCTGCCCGGCCCACAGCGCCGCGGTACAGGCGGCGGAAGTTGTGCCGTGACAGCACCGTCCGCGTGCCGGCGGGCACGCCGTTGCCGCGGCCAGGGCCGGCGAAGACCAGGGTGTCGGGGTCGCCGCCAGGCGGGAGCTGGCGGCGGATCGCCTCGACCACCTGGGGGGCGAGCGGCAGCTCCCGGATGCCGGCGTCGCTTTTCGGGCGGGGTTTGAAACCACTGCCGAACCGGCCGGCCTGGTAGCGCGTGTCGACCACCTGGAGCACGGGGGTGGCGCGGTCGAGGTGGACCCGGCGGCGGCGCAGCCCGGCCAGCTCCCCGAAGCGCAGGCCCGTCCCGAGTAGGGTGATGACGTGATCCCACCAAAACAGCGGGAACCCGGCGAGCAGGCAGCAGGCCTCCTCGGGCGTGAGGGCGCGGCGGGTGGTCTGGCCCAGCACCTTCTCGGGGTCGGCGCGCCGCTTGGGCGCGGGCACCTTGCGCAGCGGGTTGCTGGCGATGGCACCCTCGTCTTCGGCGAGCTGCAGGATGCGAAGCAGGATCGACCGGCAGGCCATCAGGCTCTCGTGGCTCAGCTTGGCGATGAGCTGGTTTTGCCAGTGGCGGATCAGCGTGGGGCGGATCGTGTCGATGGGACGGTCACCGAACCAAGGGCGCACGTGGCGCCGCAGCCGGTTCTCGGTCGCCTCCAGCGTCGTTGGGCTGCGGTCGGGGTCGGTCGACCACACAGCCCACCACTCGTTGGCCCACCGGCTGAACGGTTGCCGGCCCTGGCGGTGCCCCTCCAGGGTGCCGCGCGTGGCCTCCAGCCGCTTCTGCGCCATCAGGCCGCGGGCCTCGTCCTTGGTGGCGACGGTGTTAGCGCCTTGGGAGCCGTCGTCCAGCAGCCACCAGACCTGATAGCTGACACGGCCGGTACGCGAGCTGATGCGCTTTCGGATGCCAACGGATGCCATCAGCCGCTCGCCTCTGACGCCAACCCGTGACTACTGTTAGTGGTTGTCCGTCCCGAGCAGTTCAGGTGCCAGGACACCAGGTAGCGCTTGCCGCGCTTGCGCCAGTTCACCGACGCCACGGCGACCTCGCCTCGGTCATCGGCGAACGGGACACCGGCGAACCGGCGACTTGGGGCCGGCGGCGGATGGGCCGTTGCCGGGGCGGGAGGCGGGGCGGCAGGCGCGGGGACGGTCCGGCGCGGACTCCGGGGAGCCAGTCCCTGGCGGTGGGGCGTCAGCGGGCGTCCATTGCCCGGTTTCCGCTTTACACCCCGAAGGGCCTCCGGGACGGTCACCCGGGGGTGCTGCTTGGGGTGGTGGGCCAGCCCCCCGCCCCCCAGGGCGAGGGGTGTCGTCACCGCGGTCGGGGGGTGTCGCCGTGGGGGTGTCATCACCGTCACCCCCCCTACGGGGGGTGTGATGACGGTGACGACACCCCCTGTCACCGTCGGCAAGAGGGTGTCAGCGACGCTGACGACACCCCCCACCCCGGGCCGAATCAGCACCGGCCCGGCCCGCAGGTAGCCGCTGAAGGTCGGCGGGGTCATGATGCCCACCAGCGCTTCTGGCCGTGGTCGTCGCCCTGCTCTGCGTCGGCCAGGCCCCGCTTGGCGAGCTCGTTGAGCGCGCTGGAGGTGGTCTGGCGTTGCAGGCCGTGGTTCCAGCGGGCCTTGACCCGGTCGACCAGCTCGCGGCTGGTGAGCGGCTGCCCGGTGGCCTCGCGGAGCACGACCAGCAGCTTGCGGGCCGCCGGCGCCAGGTCGGCGAGGTCCGGCTGGGCGGCGGCGGGGTCGCCGGGGAACTCCTCGGTCCGGGTGCCGTCCGGGCCGGGGGGGTGGTCGACCGGGGTGAACGCGAGCGCCAGCATCCCCTCTCCGGGATCCACGTTGACGGCGATCTCATGGGCGCGGTGCAGGTAGCCGCGCCGGTCCTTTTGGACCAGCAGCTTGAGCAGGCCGGACTGGGAGCGGCTGAACGGCACCACCGCCTCAACGCGAAGGTGCACGTCGACCAGGGCGAGCTTGGCGCCCGACCCGCGGGCGTACCGGCCGGCCTCGTCCGCCTTGCCTTGGTGGTCCAGGACGACCACGGCAGTGTTGAAGGTGCGGGCGGCGTGCAGCAGGACGGCCTTGTAGAAGCCGGTGACGTGCTCGGACTCGTTCTCCGAGAGGCCGGCCACGGCCAGGAACGCGCCGGCGGAGTCCAGACCCACCAACGCGGGGTGGGTGCGCTCCAGCAGCTCGGCGAGGGCCTGGTGGTCGGCGCCATCCCAGGTGCGGCCGGGGAAGTCCTGGTAGATGAGCCGCTCAGGCGCCAGCAGCTCCGGGGTGGCGCCGAGCGCGAGCAGCTTTTCGGTGACTTGCTCGCGGCCGGATTCCTCGTCCAGCAGCACGACCCGTTCGCCTTGGGCCAGCAGCTCCAGCGCCCACAGGTACAGCAGGGTCGACTTGCCGCAGTCGGGCGGGCCGGCCAGCGAGTGCAGCCCGCCCCGGTACAGTAGCCCGTGGCAGACTAGGTCCGGCTCCGGTATCCCCTGGCGGGCTAGCTCGGCCAGGTTGACCGGGACGAATGGCCGCGCGGGGAGCTCGGCGGGATGGTGGCCGTTGGAGCTGCGGTGACCGTGCCCGTTGCCGGCGGGCTGGTCCATGGGGGTGGTCGGCCAGGGCACCCCGTCGGGGTCGAACTCGAGCCGGTCGGGGGCCAGGCGCAGCGCGGGCGGCTGGGTCATCGCAGCAGCACCTGTCGCCCTGGGGTGACTGGCGGTTTGGCGCGGGCCGCGGTCATGGCCTTGTCGATCGTGCGGGCGCTGCGGGCGGGCTCCAGTCCTGCGGCGTTGGCAGCGTCCAGGAGCTCGGCGTGCACCAGGTCGCCGTCCAGGAGGCCGGCGTGCACGAGCTGGCCGAGCTTGAACGCGGCCCGGTTGAGCGCGTCGTTGCGGCCCCTGCGCCCGCGTCCGCCGGGCGGGGTGGCGCGCACCCGGGCGGACTCGGCGGCCAGCGCCGCCGGCCCGTAGCCCCCGCCGATGGTGGCCACCGCCCAGCCTGGGGGGCGGGGGGCTGGCTGCGGCGGTGGGGCCAGCAGCCCCCGCAGCGCGGCAGGGGCCTCGGGTAGCTCCAAGGTGAGGGGGCGGATCCAGCGATAGCGACGCCCGGAGGGGTGGCGGGATGGGGCTACGAGCACGTAGCCGCCGTGGCCGCGCCAGTCCACCCCCGGCAGTACCCGCTTGGGGCTGCCGTGGCCGGTGGGGGCGAACAGCAGATGCCACCCTCCCCCGCCGGTGCGCGCCAACGGCCCCGACCCGAGCACCCCGCCGGCCTCGGATAGGATGGCGCGAAGCGCCTCCACCCCTTCCTGGCTATCAAGGTCGCAAGCGTCGAAGCGGTCACCGGTGCGAAGCGCCACGTTCGCCCGGGGCCAGCGTCGCCACCAGCGCCGCACGGTGACCGGGTCCATGCTGGCCTCATGCACGCCACCCTGCCCCGCCTGGCGGCCCTTGAGCCGCGGGTGCTTGCCCGGCCGGTGGCAGCCGGCGCCGGCGCGGCAGGTGCAGCCGCCGCCCGGGGCGGGCTCAAAGCACGGCAGCACCGGGTAGCCAAGCGCCGCGTACATCTCGGCGGCGCGTCCTGGTTCCAGGTCGTCGCCGAGCGCGGCCAGCAGCACGCCAGGCTCCAGCCGTGCGACGGGAGTTGCGGTGGGGACCGGCGAGGTCACGGTCAGGCTCCTTCCACGGCGTAGGCCAGTGCGGCGTCTCGGAGCGTGGTCACGACCACCCCAAGCGAGGGCACCGGTGCCCGGGCCAGCCAGGCGGGCGCCGTCATCAGCCGGCACCCCCGTCCTGGTCGTGGTGGCCTTGGGGGTCAAGCGGGGTGGGGGTGCCGGCCCGGGCGGCTTGGAAGGTGGCCCACAGCGCGGCGCCCTGGTCGTGTGGCAGTCCCGCGCGGGTGTTGAGGGCCTCCCACCGGCTGGCCTGGACCAGGTGGTGGCAGGTGGGGCAGGCGTGCCAGTCCCCGCCGGGCATGATCACCAGCGCGTCGCCGATCAGGACGGTGGCGAGCTGGCCGCGCCGGGTCGGGTAGCGCCAGGCGGCCGGGGCGGCGGCGCAGAAGTCGCAGGTGCGGGTACGCCTGGCCGGGTCCGCGCCAGGGCGGTCGTGGCCGGCGGCGCCGGGCTGACGCTGGGCGGCCTCCAGGTCTTCCAGGGCCGCGATGGCGGCCTGGGCGGCGTCGGCGAAGGCGGGGTAGCGCCAGCCGGCACCCTGGGGGGTGGGTGGGGCGCCGGTGAGCTGGCCGCTGGCCTGGTGGCCGTGGCTGTCGCGGGCCTGCCAGGTCAGGGCAAGGTGTGGGCTGCCGGGGTCGGTCACTCGGATCTCGGCGGGGCGGCGCTGGTCGTGCTGGTCGGGGCCACGCGGCTGCTCAGGTAGGCTGCTCAGGTCCATGCGGTCCTCCGGTTTGAAGGCGTGTGGGCTGGTGGGCCGGGCGCGTCCGTCCTTGCCGGGTTGCGGGTTGGCGTCCCGTCGGGCCTGCTTGGGCTGGAACCGTGGTTGGTGGTGCGGGGGGTTTGGGGCTGGGGCGGCCTCGTGGCCGGAACCGCACCCCTGCGGTCTTGAGCCGGTGGTGGATGGTGGTGGGGCTGACCCGGTACTTGGCCGCGAGCGGCTTGATCGCCCAGCCGGCGGCGTACAGCTGTGCGAGGGTCTGGTCGTCGGGGAGCTGGTCGTCCAGGGGGCGCGGGCTTCCGGGGATGCGGCCGGGTGGGCGGGGGGTGATGTGGTGGCGGCGCAGCAGCGCCCGCACGGTGTTGACCGGGAGGTCGAGCTTGGCGGCGACTTGCGCGAGGGGCAGCCGCTGGTCCTCGTACAGGTGGGACAGCGCCTGCTTGCCGATCCGCGGTCCTTCCCGGGGCGGCTGGGTGATCGCGTAGCCGGCAAGCCAGCGGCGCACGCTCGATGCGGCCACCCCGCACAGCTCCGCGAGCGCCACGTCCGACAGGCGACACCTGACCACCAGCCAGGCCAGCGCCTGGCGGGGTGGGCGGACCTGGGAGCGGTTCACGGCGAGCATCGGGCTTCCAGCTGCGCATGCTCGCCCGGCGGGCGGGCGGTGACGGCGGGCCGACGGGCCCGGCGGGCGGTCTCGGCCAGCTGGGCGCGGTGGTCCCCTGGTGGCGGCCTCACGCGGGCACTTCCAGGTCCAGGCGGCGCCAGCGACGCAGCCGGCGGACCCGCTCGCTGTAGGTCTCGGCGTTGTAGATGCCGTACTCGCCGGTCTCATCGGCGTGGATGCGGCACCACAGCCGGACCGGGCAGCCGCGGCAGATGGCCTTGGCCTTGGCGATCTGCTGGTCGGCGTCGGGGGCGGTCTCCTCCACCGTGAACCAGTTCGGGTCGACCTCGGCAGCGGTGCAGGCGCCCCGGGTCATCCACTCGCGCCCGCCGCGCCAGGGCCCCCACGGCTGGGGGTGGGCGGCCCGCCATTCGGTGGCGGGTGGGCGGCCCGCTCTCCCCCGCTCGATCGTCACGACGCGCTCGGGCATCGCCGTCACGGCTTCCGCCGCACGGAGGTGCGGGCGCCGTTGGCGGGCTTGTGGGCGGCCTTGTACTCGTCGAGGATCCGGCGGGCGTACCGCTCGTCGAGCGGAATCCCCTGCGCGGCGACGCCGACCACGACCGAGCTTCCGGTGGCCACGCCGAGCTGCTCGGCGGCCAGCCCGGAAAGGTACAGTTCGACCGCTCGGCGCTTGGTCGCCTCGTCGACTTCGGCGGGTCCGATTTGAGGAGTTCCGGGTCCGGTTGGGCTGGGCATCTGCCCAAACGCGCCCTGCGGAGGGAACGTGCCGGCGCCGTAGCCCGCAAACGGACTTCCCGGAACGCCGTAGGTGCCGTCTGGGAGGCGTGTCACGACGGTCTGTGGAGGCATCAGGTAGCCGGCCTGCGGCGGGGGGGCTTCGTACTGCATCGTCTTGCCGGTCGCCAGCGCGAGCACCTTCAGCAGGAACGAGATCAGCAGCGTCATGAAGATGCCCGCCACCGGGGGGACGGCGGTCACCAGCCGCCAGTCGGCGGGGACGCGGGCGACGTTGAACCACACGGTCAGCGCGCCGAACAGCACCATGAACACGAACGGGACTGCGCGGTTGACGCCCTTGATCATCGACACGCCGACCAGGACCACCTCGGAGGCGAGCAGGGCGGCGTCCACGCACAGCGGGAAGATCCAGGCGTTGCGTCCCCAGCCGGTGACCGGGGCGGAGGCGACCTCGCGGAGCGCGATGAACGACAGGGTGAACGACGCCACCGCGACGCCGATCACCAGCAGCAGCGCCGCGCCGAGCACGGTCCGCAGGTTGGTAGGCAGTTCAGACCAGCTCATACGGTTCTCCTGTTCGGGGCTGATGGTGGGGCGGAGGGGAGGTGGAGGAGGCGGGGTTGCTCGGGCCCGGCCGCCACGGGCGCCGGCGGCGGGGTGGACGGCCGGCGCCTGAGCGGGGTGGGTTGGACGGACAGGACTTGGGGCGGGTCAGGGTCGGGGCCGAACACGCGCTCCAGGACCTGGAGCGCGGCGGCCAGGTCGGGGTCGAGGCCCGGGTGGTTCATTGCTCGGGCAGCTCCCTGGCGTGCTTGGGGCAGTAGCCGAATGGGGTGGCCGGGCTTGCTCCTGCGGCCGCAGTAGGTGATCCTCGGCAGGCCGTAGCCGGTCTGCCAGCAGCACTTACCTGCTGGTAGAGCCGCCATTGGGTGGTGGTGGTGGTGAACCTTGCACGGAGCTCCAGCACGGCGGCCGGGTCTGGGCGGAGCCGTACGCGGCGGCTCACCGGTGCCCTCTTGGGGTTGTGGTGGTGGTGGGCGGGTGGTTGCGGTGCTGCGCTTCCTGGCCTGCGTGCCAGAGGCAGGCGAGCCAGTCGCGTACCTGCACGATCGAGGGGCAGGCGTCGCCGGCGGTCTTGGTGGTAGCGCCGGCGTGGGACGAGGGATGCTTGGCCGCTGGCGCTGGTGTCTGCTGCATGCCGACAGCGGTGGCCAGCAGCACGGCCAGCAGCGCCACCACCAGGTACTCGGCCAGGGCGCGCAGCAGTTGGCCGGCGGTGCGGTGGATGGCGAGCAGGACCGCCAGCACCGCGGCGAGGCCGATCGTGCACCAGCCACGACCCGACAGCGACAGTCCCGGGCCGGGGTCGTGGCTGACGACATAGCCGAGCACGGCCAGCAAGCCGGCCAGCAGCGGCGCCAGCCAGAGCCAGCGGGTGCGCCGGGCGGCCGGGTGCCGGCGGAGGGCCCAGGCGCCGGGGGAGGCCCCGCGGAGGGGGCCGGTGTCGTAGGCGTCCTGAGACTGGATCGCGCCGGGGAACCGGCGGCCAAGCATCAGCGCTCACCGCCCGTGCTCGTGTTGGACGGTGGGCCGGCGGGGACGGGGATGTACTCGTATGGCGCCTGCGTCGTGCTGGGCTCCGGCGCTGGGGCGGCGTGGCTGGTGACGCCTGCGACGGTCAGCGTGAACGTGAGCGCGGCCAGCGCCAGGACCACCAGGGCGGCGGCCAGGCGGCGCCAGGGCCGGCGGCGCCGGGTGGGGGGCAGCTCGTGGGCGGGGATGCCCCAGGGAGTGCCCGCGTCGTGGGTGTCGGCGGCGTTGTGGGCGGCGGCGTGGCTTCGGGCCTGGCGCTGCCCGGCGCGCCAGCCGCGCGGCTCGGTGTAGGCGCGGCAGCCGCTGTGGTGGCAGGTGAAGGTGCAGATGCCGTCGCGGTAGCGGATCAGGACGCCAGCGCCGATGTGGCGGCTCTTGGGATGGGACATGCGATGGTCCTTCCTGGGGTGGTGGCTGCGGGGGCGCGGCCGGGGAGCCGGGCCGGGTTGGCGCCCCCGGCAGCGCGGGGTCAACGGGTCGGGGGCCAGGGGTCGGGCTCGGGGTCCGGGTCGTCGGGGAGATCGGCCGGGGGGTCCAGGTCGATCCGCTGGATCGCAACGACGGCCCGGCGGTGCTTGCGGCGCCGGTCGGCCAGGGTCACGGCCACAAAGCCGGCCAGCAGCACGAATGCGATGGCGTAGATCACGAGAGCGTCACCTCCTTTCGGGTGAGCGGGGGACGGAGACGCGGCAGGGCGGCGCATCAGCGCTCACCTCTGGCCTGGTCGGCACGGGCGATGTGATGGCGGGCCTGGGCCTGGAACGCCGCCACCTCACCGGGATCAAGGCCCGCCCAGATGGACCGGCGCTGGGGGTCACCGGCCCGCGCGGTGGGGGTGAACGTCCGTTCGGCGACGACCATGGGGGTCTTGCCGTCGGTGGCGATGACCAGCACGGTTCCCTCGGTGACCCGCTCGACCTGAAAGCCCAGCCGCCCGCCGGCGCGCTCGTCCAGGTGGTGGAACCAGGTCGGCGAGGAGGCCCAGTACAGGTGCCTGTGGGTGTCCCGGCCGATCGCCAGCGGACACAGCGCCCCGCGGGCCAGGAACACCAGGCCCGGCCGGGCCTGGTCGACCCAAGCCAGCGCGGCCACGCCCCGCGCGGTCGCCAGCACCTGGCAGACGGCGCCAAGGTCGCCACGGACACGGTCAAGGGCCAGCAGCAGGACTTCGCTGTCGGTCTCGCCCTGGGGGGTGGGCAGGCCGGGCGGGAGGCGCCGGCGGAGGTCGTGCTGGTCGATGTCGCCGTTGACCGTGCCGATCAGGCTGCCGGCCTGCAGCGGGTGGGTGTTGGCGAGCTGGTCAGGGGCGCCTTGGGAGGCGTGGCGGGTGTGGCCAAGGGCGAGGCTGGCCTGGTGCAGCAGGGGGCCATGGGTGGGGGGGTGCCAGAGGCTGCCGAAGGGGCGGGTGGCCTTGACCACGACGGCCAGAGCCGGTAGCGGGTTGAGGAGGGCGAACCCGGCGGCGTCCCGGCCGCGCCGCTCCGCGAGCCGGCCGAGGTCGATGAACACCCCGGACGCCAGCTCCGGGTGGGTGGTCCTGGTCGAGCGGGCCAGGCCGAACAGGCCGCACATCAGCGCGCACCTCCGGCCTGGTAGGCGGAGGCGAGGTACTGGCGGTAGGTGCCGCGTGTGTAGGTGGTCCATGGCTGCCAGTTCGAGCCGCCAGCGGAGATCGCGTAGGCCACGCGCATGCAGGTGGCCGGGTCGTACAGGTCGGTGTTGCTGCGCAGCCGGTAGCGGGCGCGACGCTGCGGGCCGAGGCGACCGAGCATGTTGATCTGCATCAGGCAGTAGCTGTCGTCGGGCGGGTTGGGGTTGTGGGCCCGGGGCCTGCCGCCCGACTCCGCCAGGGCGATCGCCGTGGCGGTCACTGCCTCGCTGTGCGAGAAGCCGGCACGGCGGCTGTAGGCATAGATCCGCCCCGGCGCCAGGCGCGCGGCAGACCCTGGCAGCACCAGCGGGGGAGTCGCCTCCTTGGCCAGCGGCGCAGGGCGCTTCGCCTTGTGGTGTGGGGGCGTAGCGGCATCGGCGGCGGGCTTGGCGCCCACCAGCAGCGCCAGGAAGATCAGCAGCCAGACGCCATCGCCGCGGCGCTGGCGGGGGAGTGGCCGGGCGGTCATGGCCGACCCTCAAACTGGTGCAGGACCGCGGCGGCGTTGGCGGGGTTGAGCGGCCGGCCAGTGCCGCGGCACAGGGGGCAGCGCCGGTAGGCCGAGCCCTGGTTCTTCAGCCGGCGCTCACGGTCGCGGGTGGCGGGGTACTCCACATAGGCCAGCTCAAAGGTCAGGCCGGCGGCGAGCGCGACCTTGACCAAGCGGCCGGGGCCGCTCCAGTGGGGGTTGCGGTGCTCCCGGCTGATGCGGCGCACCAGGTCGCTAGTCCAGTGTTGGAGTAGCCGAGAGTTCGTTGGAGCGTTCGAGCTGCCCGCTCTCGCGTTGTCCCTGCTCAGCCAGCCTGACTGTCGGGCTCGTGGGCCTCTGGGGGATTCCTGATGGGTGGATGTGATTCCTGCGTGCTTGTCAGGTAATGTGCGGCCTCGTTGGGATTCCTGGACTCGAGGAGGGCCGCCATGCTCGGGGTCGTGCGCGACCTGCGGTCCCCCCGTTCCCTGGCTGACCCAGCCGACGCCGCCGACTACCAGGAGCACCTGCTGGCCGAGTACGTCCTGGCCCGCCTGGCCCACGGCGTGGCCGACGGCACCATCCGCGGCGAGCTCGCCGCGCTGGAGGAGTTCCTGGAGTCGGCGGACGTGTGGGCCTGGGAGGTCGAGCCCCGCCATGCCGACCGGTTCCTCGGCCACGACCAGCGCGGCTTGGCGCAGGACACCCGCCGCGGCAAGGCCGGCGCCATCGACTTCTTCTACCGGTTCCTGGAGCTGCGCTACCGCGGCGAGCTCCACGAGCTGACCGGCCGGCTGGTCGCCTCGCCGATCGACGAGTGCAACCGGCCCCGCCACAGCGGCGACTTCACCGTCCGCGTGCCGCCCTCGCCGGCCGCGCTGCGCGGGTTCTTTGCCGACTGGCGTGGCGAGCTGGCCAGCAGCCGCAAGTGGCTGACCGGCGCGCGCCACTACGTCATGGCCCGCCTGGCCGCCGAGGTCGGCCTGCGGCTGCGGGAGCTGTGCACGCTGGGCCTGGACGACCTGCACTTCGACCACGGCCCGCTCGGCAAGCTCCACGTGCGCATGGGCAAGGGCTCGGGTGGGTCGGGACCCCGGCAGCGGCTGGTGCCCATGCTCGGCGACGCCCGGGCGCTGCTGGTGTGGTGGGTGCGCGAGGTCCGCGGCGAGTTCGGCGACGACTGGCAGGTGCCGCGGGCGCCACTGTTTCCCTCCGAGCGGGGCGGCCTGATTGGCGGGGAGAGCTTCGCGATCGCGTTGCGGGAGGTGGCCGGCCGGCACCTGCAGGGCCCGGTGACCAAGCTGAGCCCGCACATACTGCGCCACGCCTGCGCCACGCGGCTGTATGGCGAGGGTCTGCGCCTGGCCGCGGTCCAGCAGCTGCTGGGACACCGCTGGCTGTCGACCACGATGCGCTACGTCAACTCTCGGGAATTGCAGCGGACGGGCGAGAATCTGCAGGTCGCCTGCTGAGGGCGCCTTCGGGATAGGTCGGTCCGGCTGGGCGCTCATGCTGTCGGACCTGCACGGCTTGCACGGCGATCCCGTTCTCTGCAAG
>WNGB01009932.1_pt1 | contig 16016 bp, 17 predicted proteins | sample 5400681 | NCBI WGS metagenome assembly WNGB01 (sample SAMN13153367, study PRJNA577476) | soil metagenome | isolation source: 115 cm soil or saprolite under grassland replicate 2 | place: USA:California | collected 2016-06-15 | reverse complement strand
CCGCGCGCATTGCCACCAACGTCCCCTCCCCCTTGTACGGCGCCGCAAGCGTCTGGGGCCTCACGGCCAGCGGAAGAGAGCTCGTTCGCATCGACCCGGCAAGCAACACCGTCAGCGCCTCGATTCGCCTTCCCGGGCCGGCCGGCGTGCTCACGGTCACGGACAGCGCGGTGTGGGTGGGGGACGACGGGCCCGGATCCCATCTCTGGAAGATCGACCCGGCGACGAACCAGGTCGTGGGGCAGGTGAAGCTCGGCCCCGCGGGCGAGACCTTCGGCGACCTCAGCGCCGGCGACGACGGATCCGTCTGGGTTTCGCTGTTCGAGTCCGAACGCGTTCTGCGCGTGCGCCCAACGAGCTAGCTCCGCCCTCGATCGCTTCGCGTACTCAGACGCGGCCAACAGGGGCGGCAGGACTCGAACCTGCAACCCTCGGCTTTGGAGTCCATTCCCGGCAGGTCTGCCAGCTCCGGAACCGCATGGTTACGTGGTATCCGGTCGGCTCAGGTCGCTCGGATTCGCTCAAACGAGTAGCAAAACGAGTAGCACGAACCCCCGGTTCGGTGGCCGGTGGCAGGTCGCCTAAGAGATAGGCTCATCGAGCAGGGCGACGACACAACCAAGGAAAGGCAGCATGAAGTTTCTTCTCACTTCCAGTGGCATCAGGAACACGAGCATCCACGACGCGCTGGTCGACCTCCTGGGCAAACCGATTGCCGAGTCCAGCGCGCTCTGCATTCCCACCGGGGTGCAGCCCTTCCCCGGCGGACCGCTACACGTCTACCGTTTCATCACCGGATCAGCCCCCGGCCCCATGTGCGAATTGGGTTGGAAGTCGTTGGGAGTGCTGGAGCTCACCGCGTTACCCAGCATCAAAGAAGAGTATTGGGCCCCCGCGGTCCAGGAGGTTGACGCTCTGCTGGTTTGGGGCGGCAGTCCCTTGTATCTGTGCTACTGGATGCGGCAATCCGGGCTGGCCGACCTCTTGCCGTCGCTGCGGCGCGAGACGGTCTATGTCGGCACGAGCGGCGGGGCCATGGTGGCGACTCCCGACTTCGGAGGGGAGACCTACGACGACAGCGAACCGCTCACCGGCAGCGACAGAGCGCTGGGGCTGGTTGATTTCTCGTTGTTTCCGCACCTTGAGCGCGAGGACATGCCGGATACCTCTCTGGCCAACATAGAGAGATGGGCCGCCGGCATACCGGTGCCGGCATACGCGATCGACGATCAGACCGCCGTAAAGGTGACCGACGGCACCGTCGAAGTCGTTTCCGAGGGGCACTGGAAGCTGTTTACGCCCTAATGATCAGTCCGGGGACCCTGGGAAACGGGGCACCGTTCGTGTTCAGCTAGGAGAGCTGTGTCGTGAGGAGCGGCTGGTAGCTCGCGCTCGGGTCGGCTCTGCGCCAGAGCTCGATCGCCTTCGCCTCGGCCTCGGTCGACGCCTCGATCGTGTCGCGGGTCGGGCGCGTGGTGGCGGCTCAGTCCCCGGGGATGTCGGCGCTGAACACCCAGACATGGCCGTCTGGGTCGCGGAACGCCGCGTTCCGCACGCCCCAGGGACGGTCGATCGGACCGTAGATGATCGAGACTCCACGCTCGGCGAGTTCGGCGCAGAGGGCGTCCGCGTCGTCCACAAAGATCGCCAACAGAAAGCTCGCCCCCGAATCGGAATCGGCTAGGGATACCTGCCCGAGCATCTCCTTCTCGGCCTCGCCGCGGGTCAGAAGGCGCAAGAACAGGTTGTCGAATTTGAAGATGACCGTGCCCTCTTCCTCGTCGGCCGCGGCGACCTCGAAAACGCGCTCGTAGAACTCCTTCGCACGCTGCTGGTTCTCGACAAACAGCGTGATCACGTTGACGGACTTGAGCGATTGACCCATCTCCTGAACCTCCGAATTGGTAGGACCGGGCCTGCCAGCCTACTGTCACTAGAGCGAAGTCAGGGGTAATCGCAACTCTGTAGTCGAAGGGCGTAGCCCGCCTGTGCGACAAGGTCCTGGAGATAACCCCGATTCTCTGGACCATCTGCAACTGCCTCCTTGACCGCTCCGCGCCGGAAGCGCCCGTCCTCGCGCTGCCCCGTTTCCACCAGGTAGAGCGCGAGCGCCATCGCGCGTTGCCCCGAGACTCAGGTGCGGCCGCGATGCGGGTCACGCGTCGGGGGATGGGCCCCCCTCCCCCGGCGGCTCCGACCCCGGCGGGGACATATCCGGCGAAAAAAAGGGCCGACTCACGTGCGGCCAACGGCTTTCCCGCGCAACCATGCGGGTCGGCGTAGCCTTATGGCGATGAGCGCCCTGCCGGAGCGTCACTGCGCGCACTGCGGGGCGGCTGCTCGCCTCGACGTCGAGGCCCGACCGGCGCTTCTGCGGCGACAGCCGCCGCAGCGCGGCGCATGAGCGCCGACGCGCCCAGCTGAGAATGTCTCGGCGCCGAGACCTTTTGACCATGCCGGCGGCGCGGAGCTCGAGCGGGCCGGGATCGACGACGAGGTCCGCCCGTTCCACGACGGCCGGCACACGTCGATCACGAACGCCGCCGCCGCTGGCGTCGCCCCGAGTGCTCTTGCAGGCCCGCGCGGGGCACGCCGACCTGGGGACGACGCAGCGCTACATCGACCTCGCAGGCGTCCTGTTCCGAGACTAGGCCGAGGCCGCCGAGGCCCGCATATTCGGCACGACGGCCGCCGAAACAAGTAGCACGGACAAGTAACACGAGCTCGTCCGCGCCCCTCTCACAGGGGCGGCAGGACTCGAACCTGCAACCCCCGGTTTTGGAGACCGGTGCTCTGCCAGTTGAGCTACGCCCCTCGGTTCGAGGAAGCCATTGTACGGGCGGCCCGCGGAGCCGCCGCTGCCGCGATCCGGATGTTCACTGGAGCACAAGCGGGTGCAGGCCCAGGGGTTACAGTCGCCGCGTGCCCGCTCCTCAGCGCAGCGCGCTCGGCGCCCTCTTCATCGTGCTCGCGGGCGCGCTCGCCGGCGTGACCTACGCGGCCGCGCACGCGGCTCAGGACCGTCCCGGGCTGTACGCGGTCGCCGTCCCCGCGGGGGCCATCGCCGTCTGGCTCGCACTGCTCGGATTGCGGGCCTTGCGCGGATAACATCCTCCGGTCCAAACCCGCACACGAGGAGAACGCATGCCCGAGCTCGATCCCGCCAAGATTCGCAACGTCGCCGTCACCGGCCACCGCGGCACCGGAAAGACCTCGCTCGTCGAGGCGATGCTCTTCCAGAGCGGCGCCGTGAACAGGCTCGGCGCGGTCGAGCAGGGCACGACCGTCTCCGACTGGGACGACGAGGAGCAGAAGCGGCAGATGTCGCTCTCGGCCTCCCTCTGCCACGTCGAGTGGAAGGGGCGGAAGATCAACCTGATCGACACCCCCGGCGATCCCGGGTTCCAGGGGGACGGGATCGCTGCGCTTCGCGTGGTCGAAGGCGTCCTGCTCGCGGTGAGCGGCGTGATGGGAGTCGAGGTGCAGACGAGCCGGGCCTGGAACCGCGCCGAGGAGCTCGGCCTCTCGCGCGTCCTGTTCGTGAACATGCTCGACCGCGAGCGCGCGGATTTCTTCCGGGTGCTCGAAGGCCTCCAGTCGCAGCTCTCGCAGCACTGCGTGGCGGTGCAGATCCCGATCGGCGCCGAGCACGAGCTGACCGGGATCGTCGACGTCCTGCACATGGTCGCCTACACGAGCCCCGAGGGTGACCACGAGGGCCAGCCCACGGAGATCCCCGAGGACATGGCCGCCCGGGTGGCGGAGCACCGGGAGAGGCTCCTCGACGCGGTCGTGGAGACCGACGAGGGCCTGATGGAGCGCTACCTCGAGGGCGAGGAGCTTTCGGCCGACGAGGTCGCGCACGCGCTCAAGGACGCGGTCACGCGCGGGGAGGTCTTCCCGGTTGCGTGCGGCGTGGCGACGAAGAACCTCGGAACGACGGCGTTGCTCGACCTACTGGTCGAGGGCATTCCGTCGCCCGCCAAGAAGGGCCCCCCGGTTGAGGTCGGCGACGGGACGGCGGCGTTCGTGTTCAAGACGATCGCCGACCCCTTTGCCGGCCGCATCAACGTCCTGCGCGTCCTGGGAGGGTCGCTCGGCTCCGATTCGACGCTCGTCAACCACCGGTCCCGCTCGAAGGAGCGGGTCGGCCAGCTCCTCGTGCTGCAGGGCAAGGAGCACGAGCAGGCGCCCGAGCTCGTCGCCGGTGACATCGGCGCGGTCGCCAAGCTGAAGGAGACCGAGACCGGCGACCTCCTGCTGGACGCCGAGCGCGAGGTGGAAGAGCCGCAGCTCGGTTTTCCGGAGCCGGTGATGAGCTTCGCCGTCAGCCCGAAGTCCAAGGGCGACGAGGAGAAGATGGCAACCGCTCTGCGCCGGCTGCACGAGGAGGACCCGACGCTCCTGCTTCGCCGCGATCCCCAGACGGGCGAGCAGCTCCTCTCAGGGATGAGCCAGATGCACGTCGAGGTGGCCGTCGCCCGCCTCAACGGCCGCTTCGGCGTCGACGTCGAGCTGCACCAGCCCCGCGTTCCGTATCTGGAGACCATCCGCCGCGAGGCGAAGGCGCAGGGCCGGTACAAGAAGCAAACCGGCGGACGCGGCCAGTTCGGCGACGCCCACGTCGTCCTCGAGCCGCTCGAGGGCCACCAGGGCTACGAGTTCTCGGACGAGATCGTGGGCGGGGTCATCCCCCAGGGCTTCCGCCCGGCCGTGGACAAGGGAATCCAGGAGGCGATGCAGAACGGGCCGCTCGCGGGAGCGCCCGTGCAGGGCGTCCGCGTGCGCCTGGTCGACGGCTCCCATCACACCGTCGACTCCTCGGAGATGGCGTTCAAGATCGCCGGCTCGTTCGCGTTCAAGACCGCCTATGAGCAGGCGGACCCGTTCCTGCTCGAGCCGATCATGGAGATCGAGGTGACGACCCCCGACGACACGGTGGGGGCGGTCAACGGCGATCTCAACTCCAGGCGCGGGCGCGTGCAGGGAATGGACTCGGCCGGGGGCATGACCACGATCAAGGCCGAGGTGCCGATGTCCGAGATCCTCACCTACTCCCAGGCGCTGACCTCGCTGACGGGCGGCCGCGGCGACTACCACATGCACTTCCTCCGCTACGAGGAGGTTCCGTCGCACATCGCCCAGAAGCTGATCGCCGAGGCGAAGAAAGAGGAGGAAGAGGTCAAGGTATAAATGGGCTCGATGCAGATCACGAGCGTCCAGGACATCCGTACCTGCGCCATCTGCGAGCGCTCACTTCTGGCCGGGGAGAGGCCGCTTCGCTACGCGCCGAGCGGAGGTGAGTTCGTGGACGTGTGCCCGCTCTGCCAGGAGACTGCGGTCGAGTGGGGCTGGCTCAAGGAAGGAAGCCCGACGACGCCGATCGTCCCGGCCGAGCGGCCGCGCCGTCGGCGGCGAGGCATCCGGTCTATCTTCGAGTCGCGCCGGGAGACACCGCAGGAGCCCGTCGCCTCGGAGCCCATCCTGCGGCGGCTCTCCCAGGAGGAGCTAGCCATCGTCGAAGCTGCCGACCTCTTCAACGCGAGCGCGTTCCGGCGCACGATCGCGGGAATCGCCAAGAGCCTCGGCAAGCCGCAGGCGAGCGTCGTTCCGCTCTCGGGGGTGAACGCCGAGGTCGTGATCACGGTGGCCTGGGACCTGTCCTGGTACCAGTACCGGGTCGCAGTCGATTCCTCCCAGCCCGTGCGGCTCGCAGGGCGTGGCCACGAGCTCTCCGAGGTGGAGGCGATGTTCCGCGAATGGAACGCGCGCCTCGAGGACGACGGGCGTATCGTGCCCGAGATCGCCCGCCTCTGACAGCGGGGACCGGGATGGACCCGGTTGGGGAGATCGAGCAGGCGTTCGTCGCACACTGGTCCCTGCTCGGCCAATGGCCGGGAGCCAGGCTCGTCGACGAGGGCGGCGTCCTGCGCTTCGAGACCCAGATCCCGAAGATTCCCTACAACGGCGTCATCCGCACCGCTATCGAACACGATCCGGGTGAGGCCATCTCCGACGTCGTCGAGGCCTACCGGCGGAAGGGCTCGGAATTCTTCTGGGTCGTCCATCCCTCTTCCACTCCCGCCGACCTCGCCGACCTGCTGCAGGCAGAAGGCCTCGATTTGGCCGAACGCTCTATCGGGATGTCGCTCGAGCTCGATGCCTGGACGCCTCCGACTCCTGAAACCGGCGATCCGGTGGAGTACGCGGAGGTACTCGACGACGAAGGGCTGCGGGCGTACTCGGACATCGCGGTCGGGTATTGGGAGGTCGACGACGAGTACCGCGAGCTGGTCGAGACGATGAACCGTTACTGGTCCGGCGCGCGGTTGCCGGGCCGCCGCTGGGTTGCCTTTCTCGAAGGTGAGCCGATCGCAAAGGCGTACGTGTCCTTCAGCGGCCCGCCCGGGGTGGCGGCGATCTACGGGATGAGCGTGCGGCCGGAGGCGCGCGGACGCGGAGTCGCCAGTCGCCTCACCCAGATCCTGCTCGAAGTCGCCAAAGCGGACGGGCGCGAACGGGTCGTTCTCCACTCGAGCGAGATGGCCGTCGGCGTATACCGTCGCGCCGGCTTCGTCGACCGTTGCGAGCTCCAGTTCTTCGCGACCGCGCCGATCTGGTCGGGGAAGCATTGACCTCCGAGCGGCCCGGATACTGGGTCAAGCGCCTGGACGAGGTGCCCCTCGTCCCGACCGACGATCCCGCCGACTTCGACTGGTATCCGCTCCAATATCACTTCGGGTTGAGCGCGTTCGGCCTGAACGCGTTTGGCGGCGATTCCGGCATCTCGCTCGTCGCCGAGCACGACGAGACAGAGAGCGGGCAGGAAGAGGTGTACGTGGTGGTTCGCGGGGCCGCGCGCTTCACCCTGGGCGGAGAGGAAGTCGACGCGGCCGCGATCTCGGTCGTCGCCATCCCAGATCCAAAGGTCACCCGCGCGGCCGTCGCCGCCGAGGACGGGACGGTCGTCCTGGCGCTCGGCGGTGTGCCTGGCACCTTCGCAACGACCTGGCGAGCACAGAACTTCGGGCGCGTCCCGCGCGTGGACTAGGCGTCCGGGTGGCCCTCCGCAAAGCGCGGCAGCCCGTCGTCGGGCAACTCGCTCCAGGACGGCTTCGAGCCCACGAACGCGTGCCACTCGGGCCTTGTCCCGGGGTCGTCATCGAGCACGCCGAAGCGGATCGCGACCTCGTCCCCCTCGGGCCATTCCCTGCCGAAGAGGCTCGATCCGCAGACCGAGCAGAACGCCTTGACCCTGCCGCCCTCCGGCCGGTAGACGCGGATCAGCTCCTCGCCCTGCAGTAGCCGGAACCGCTCTCGAGGCACGCGCCCCTGAATGCCGTGGTCCGACCCCGAATGCTTGCGGCAGCGCGAGCAGTGGCAATAGTTCGCATCCGAGAAGGGCGGCTCGAACTCGAACCGCACGCCTCCGCAGAGGCAGCTCCCACGGACCGTCAATGCCATCGCGGCTGAGTCTAGACTTGCCGCGTGGCGGTCACGGAGACGAAGGCCTTCAAGAACTACCTCGGCGGCGAGTGGGTCGACGCCGCCTCGGGTGAGACGTTCGAGAGCGTCAATCCCGCCAACGGCGAGACCATCGGCGTCTTCCCGAAATCGAGCGCGGAGGACGTCGACCGCGCGGTCGAGGCGGCCAAGGCGGCCTACGAAGAGTGGCGCCTCGTCCCGGCGCCGAAGCGCGGCGAGATCCTGTTCCGCTTCGGCCAGCTGCTGATCGACCACAAAGCCGACCTCACCGACCTGATGAGCCACGAGATGGGCAAGGTGCTCGCCGAGGCCGGCGGCGACGTCCAGGAAGCGATCGACATGAGCTTCTACATGGCCGGCGAGGGGCGGCGGCTCTTCGGTCAGACGACGCCGTCCGAGCTGCGCGACAAGTTCAACATGAGCGTGCGGATGCCGATCGGCGTCGTGGGGGTGATCACGCCCTGGAACTTCCCGATCGCCATCCCGTCCTGGAAGATCGCGCCGGCGCTCGTGTGCGGCAACACGGTCGTCTTCAAGCCGGCGACCGATACGCCGCTGCTGGGCGAGCGCTTCGTCGAGTTGCTCGCGAAGGCGGGCGTCCCTGCCGGCGTGATCAACATCGTCCACGGCGGCGGGGGCGAGGTGGGAGACCGCATCGTTCGCCATCCCGACGTCCCGGTCGTCACCATCACCGGCTCGCGCGAGACCGGCGTCGAAGTCATGCGCACCGCCGCCGACAACCTCAAGCACGTCCATCTCGAGCTCGGCGGCAAGAACGCGATCATCGTCATGGACGACGCGGACGTCGAGCTGGCGGTCGAGGGGATCCTGTGGTCGGCGTTCGGAACCTCTGGGCAGCGCTGCACGGCGGCCAGCCGCGTGATCGTCCACGAGGCCGTCTACGACGAGCTGCAGTCGAAGCTCGTCGCCGCGGCGGAGAAGATGCGCCTCGGACCGGGCTGGGAGGAGGACACGGACGTCGGGCCGCTCATCAATCGCATCGCGCTCGAGAAGGTCGACTCGTACACCGGTATCGGCAAGGACGAGGGTGCGAAGCTCCTGACCGGCGGCGAGATCGCGAGCGGCAACGGCCTGGACAAGGGCTTTTTCTACCGGCCGACGATCTTCGGCGACGTCGAGGCGGGGATGCGGATCGCCCAGGAGGAGATCTTCGGCCCCACTACCGCGCTCATCCCCGTCGGCTCGTTCGAGGAGGCGGTGCAGGCCGCGAACGGCGTCAAGTACGGGCTCTCCTCCTCCATCTTCACGCGCGACGTGAACCGCGCCTTCCGCGCGATGCGGGATCTCGACACCGGCATCACCTACATCAATGCCGGGACGATCGGCGCCGAAGTGCATCTGCCCTTCGGCGGGACGAAGGACACGGGCAACGGCCACCGCGAGGCGGGCCAGGAGGCGCTCGACGTCTTCACGGAGTGGAAGGCCGTCTACGTCGACTACTCGGGGCGCCTGCAGAAGGCGCAGATCGACGCGGAATAGGGACAGGCGTTCGCCCGTTACGAATGGTCGTTCGGGGACGGGACGAAGTCGTCGCGCCGCGGGGTCGAGCGCGCGCCATCGCTACCGGCACCCGGGCCGATCTCGCGTGACGCTGAGGGTGGTGAGTGCAAACGGCTGCAAAGCCGGGCCGCAGGATCTCCACCGGGCACGCCCCCTCTGCACCGGCGCCCACGCCCGGACACAGCACGTGGTCACGGTCTCCCGCTAGCTGAGCGCGAGATCGGCGAAGCGGCCGATCGAACCGAACAGGACCAACAGCCCGAGCCCGATCAGGACCCACCGAACCCACGGCATCGCCATCTGGGTCGAGATCCCGAGGATGAAGAGCCCCACCGTCAGGATCACGCTGACGATGGTGTAGTCGATCGCCCGCTCCTCCGCCTTGTGCGCGCGCTTGAGGAAACCCGTGGCCTGAGTTTCGAGCTGTAGGGCGCGGTCGTAGTAGGGGTTGTGGTAGCGGGGATTTGCCGGGACGAAGGGCGACGGAGGTCGCGAACGGGCCGTCTGCCGCTCCCACCAGTTGACCGCGGAGAGGAAGCCGGCGGGTGCGAGATGGCGGCGTATATAGGCGACGGCGGCCGTGCGGCCCTCGGCCTGGTCGCGCGAGTACTCGAGGAAGAGCTGCTCGTCCGTCGCGACTTGCTGATCGCCCTGGAGCTCGACCTTGTGCGCCGTTCCGAGGGTCTCGTCAGAACGGTTGAAGTAGTGGTCGGCGTCCTTCTCACTCAGCTCGGCCCGGTACGCGCCCCACGCGATCGCCATGACGGTGACTCCAAGCAAGATCGCGACGGCGAGCTCGAGGCCGCCCCTGATCCACCGATGCTCTCCGAGATGTGTCTGCTCGCGGGCCTGCTCCACCGGCCGACCCTAACGCGGCAGCCGGTCGCGCTCTATGTAAACGTCAGGATGTGGAACAGCTCGACGTCGAGCCCGTTGTTTTTGAGCCGCGCCAGCTTGGCGATCCCGTCGCGCTCCTCGAAGAGCAGGACGAGCTCCTCGCCGGTGTCCGTGACGGCGTCGAGCTGGTCGAGCCGGAACGCGAGCGCGGACGTCTGCTCACCCTCGGCGTAGATCAGATGTCCCTCGACGTTGTTCGCACGTCCGAACTCGTGCCCTTCGACGAGGGACAGCTCCCAGGGCTGCCGGGGAGCGACCCAGTCCTCCATGAGCGAAGCGTGGTCGCTGAGCCGCTCCTCGACGTTGACTTCCACAGGCGTGTCCGGTCGCTCCTCGGGAGTCGGACGCGGCTGGACCTGAAGCGTGGTCATGGTCCGCGGGTTCCCGGACCAGCAGCGGGCCAAACGTGAACCACAAGCTGGTCGTGTTCGTGCCTGCGGAGGCCCTCGATGTCGTGCGCAACGCCCTTTTCGACGCCGGCGCAGGCCGCATCGGCGATTACGAGCGCTGCTCCTGGTACACGGAGGGCACCGGGACGTTCCTGGGCGGGGAGGAGAGCGCACCGGTGGTCGGCGAGCCTGGCCGCGAGGAGCGCGTCGCCGAGCTTCGGCTCGAGACGGTCTACCCGGCGAAGGCGCATGACGCGGTCATCGCCGCACTCCGCCGCGCGCATCCCTACGAAGAACCCGCGTTCGACGTCTACCAGCTGCTGTGAGAGCGAAGCTGTCGACGGATGGAGGGTCGCGCGGGAATCCCGGGCCGGCGGCCTTCGGCTACGTGCTCGAGGCCGAGGACGGGCACGTCCTCGCCGCCCACGGGGAGGCGATCGGAGTGGCGACGAACAACGTGGCCGAGTACTGCGGGCTCGTCGCCGGCCTGGCGAAGGCGCTCGAGCTCGGGGTGGACGAGCTGGAGGTGGTCTCGGACTCAGAGCTGCTCGTCAAGCAGATGAGGGGCGAGTACAAGGTCAAGAACGCGCCCTTGCGGGCACTTGTGGACGAAGCGGAGAGCCTGGCGGGAAGGCTCGGAAAGGTGGCCTACACCGCGGTCCGGAGGGAGCACAACGAGCTGGCCGACCAGCTCGTGAACGAGGCCTTGGACGCCGCGGACTGACGGCTATACTCGGACGCCTAGGCGGATGTAGCTCAGTTGGCTAGAGCATCTGCTTGCCATGCAGAAGGTCGTGGGTTCGAGTCCCATCATCCGCTCCAAGAAAAGCCCCGCTCAGGCGGGGTTTTTCCTTTGTATAGAGTTGCCAGCCTGGGAGGCAGAAGGAGCGGTATGGAACCATTTTGGAACCACTAGAGGCTTGATGTGAAACTTGGCAGTGGGGTCCTTCGTCTCCCAGTCTCTGCCCTTACGTGCCTACGGATGTGAGAACTACTCGCACACGGACAGCAGTTCCCGCGACTCGACACCGGCCTGGGCTCAGCAGAAGCGACACGAAGACGCTCCGCCCATTCCACAGCCAACTCTTCTGAGCGGCGGCAACGTTTCGCGTCCCAACACAGGCGACCACTGACAGGTGCGGCGGGCCAGCTACGGGCCTGCCCGCGATCAACACCCTGACGCGTCGAATCAGGCCGGGCGGGGCTCTGAACTTCTTGGCGAAGAACTGGTCCTTCCCCTTCTCTGGCCACCGAAGCAACCACGAGTACCGGACTGTTCCCGGTTTCTCATCGGGAAGCGCACGGCTGACCGAAGCTGCGACTAGGAGCGACGCCGCGAGGGCGGCAAGCAGAAGCGTGGGGATCTTCATGCAACCGGAAATACGGCTGCGACTCCGCTTCGGGTCCAACGGAGTTTCACATCAAGCCTCTAGCAGCCCGGCACTGTTCCCGTAGCAGCGCTTTAGGGTTACGGCCCCGAAGCCTCGGGAGAAAGCCCTGGCGTCGTTGAACCCGATTGCCAGACACCCCTAGCCCTGTGTCTGGGGCCGTTCCTCTTGATCATCCAGGCAGGTCATCAATGTCTCGCTTGTGAGCAATGAGAGCGTCGAGGGTTTCTAATCGTTCTTGAAGCTCCTGGCGCTCGGCCGGCGTCGTGTGTGGATCATCCGGGGCGTGTTGAGGCGTGTCTCGAATATGCTCGGCTTGTTCCCAAGCCAGGTTCCAGAGCGGTTGTCTAAGTCGCCTCTCGACCACTTCGGGCGCAACACCCATTCCGACACATCGAAATAGTGCACCAGGTAGTCAATCGTTCGCTCCGAGGTCTTGCCCGACTCCAGGATGGGGTTGAACGTCTCCATGAAACGCTCGATGTACGTTGCCCGTTCAGATTCGCTGAGAGCCTCGAAGCTGTCGCGGTCTAGAAACTCTTCGGGCTCCACAGATCAGTCGTCGTCGAGGAAGGTGATGTGACGACAAGGCGTCCGGCCCGGTCGCGCCCTTCGTCGAGGAGACCGGCGTCTTCCGGGCGTTGTCCTTGCCGAGCGCCCGCTTGATCACCCGAGTCTCGCTCGCATCGCCGAGGGGCGTCGAGGTGCCGTGCGCGTTGATGTAGTCGATCTCCTCGGGGTTGATCCCAGCGTCCGCGAACGCCAACTTCATCGCCCGCGCCGGGTGCTGGCCGGTCGGGTCGGGCTCGGTGATGTGCTCAGTGTCGGAGGCGACGCCGTAGCCGTTCACGGCCATTAGCCCTCCGATCCCCAGTCAGCCGTCGACAAGGAGCATCTCGCGCGTGATGACCAACCGATGCGGCTACGGCCGGGCGGCATTACGCCGGTACACGCTGCGCAGTCTGCATCGGAGCGAGGTCTGCCAGCTCCGTCTCGAGCTGCTTCAGCGCCTGCACCTGCAGCTGGCGCACGCGCTCGCGGGTAAGCCCAAGCTCGCGCCCGACCGTCTCGAGCGACTGCGGCTCGCCCTTAAGGCCGAAGCGACGCTCGACGATGAGTCGCTCCCGTTCCGGCAGCCTTTCGAGCCTGCACTGCACCGTCTGCCGGAGAAGCGACCGCTCTGCCTCCTCGACGGGGTCACCGGCAGCCGGATCGCCAAGAAAGTCGGCGAGCTCGCTATCGCCGTCGGGGCCGACCGCCTGATTGAGCGAGACCGAAGCCTCAGCGCAGCCAAGCGCTTGGCGGACGTTTCCGAGCGGCAGGCCGGTCGCCTCGGCGAGATCCTCCAGGCTCGGCTCGCGGCCGAGCGCGGGCGCGAGCGTTCGGGCGGCGCGAGCGAGCTTCTGCCGGCGCTCGATGATGTGGATCGGGAGGCGGATCGTCCTCGCCTGGTTCGCGATCGTGCGCTCGACCGCCTGACTGATCCACCAATGGGCGTACGTCGAGAACTTATAGCCGAGCCGCCAGTCGAACTTCTCGACCGCGCGGTTCAAACCGAGCGTGCCCTCCTGGATCAGGTCGAGGAAGGGAACGCCGCGATCGCGGTAGCGCTTGGCGATCGATACGACGAGGCGCAGGTTCGCGTTGACCATCTGCTTCTTGGCAGCGAGGTCGCCACACTCGACCCGCTTGGCGAGGCGCACCTCGTCGGCCGCGCTCAGCAGCCGGTGACGGCCGAGCTCGGCGAGGAAGAGCTCGACCCGCTTTCCGTCCGGGCGGAGGCGAGCGCCGCGAGCTCCTCCTTCGGGGTCATTTTTCGAGCGATGCCCCGGCTTGGCCCGGGCGAAGGTAGCGGATCGACTCCTCGGCCTTTGGCGAGGAGGGCGCGTGGAGGCGACGTCGCTGCCTTTGGGTGCCAGAAAGAACGGCAACGCCGTCGAGCAGTGAGAACGGCCGCCACTCAACATGCTCCCAGCGTGTCTCGCAACACATCGGGCAGCTCGGAGATTGCCCGTAAACGACGATGCCGTAGCCGCAGACAGTGCAGCGGTACTGGGTCCGCATGCCCTTCCTGCTCGGCCTCGCCGCGACCACGCCTCCGTCGATCAGGGCAGCGGGTGCGGGTGCAGACTCAGATGTCAGCGGAATCGCCACTGTGTCACTCCTTTCCCGGGGGAAGCCCTTCGGCGCGATCGAGTTGTTGGCGGTTCCGCGCTAGGCTCGGAGCGGGTCGACTTCCGCCTAGTGCTCGGAGCGTGTCATCTTCCGCCTAGTCGCGTGTCGACTTCCGCCTAGTCGCGGAACCGCCTTCGAAAGGCTCGTCCTCACCCGACGGGTCTTTCGTTCCTCCCGCTCGAACGAGTCGGTGCTTAGGTCCCTCCATAGGCATCATCTCCTCTCGATCTTCGACTTCCCGGACGGCTCTTCGCCGATGGCGAATACCTCTTCGGCCGTCCGTTCTCCGCCGTCCACGCGGAAGACACGTTGCGGACGATCTCGAATCCCTCTTCGGGGGTTTGGACAGACCCGAAGATGGCCTTCTCAACCCGGAGCAGCGAGAGAGCCAACTGATCCTGGGAGAACTCGAGTACTTTCTTGCGTCGCTCATGCTCAAGCTGACGCCATGCCTGCAACAGCTGGCGCAGCTCCGGATCGTCCGGCGTGATCTGACCCGAGAACTGCCGCCAGGCCTCGAGGTGGTCGCCGCGAGCGGCCATGTGCAGGAAGAGGCGGCCGGCGAGGGCACAGACCTCCTCGCTCTGAGCATCATCTAGCTGCTCAAACTCCCGGCGCTTCTCAGCGACCTCGACGGCGCAGCCTTGGGCAAGCATCCCGAGGTCGCGCAACCGCTCGTGCGCTTTGGGCGCGCGCTTTGTTCGTTTGGTGTCCGCTACCTCGAGGCGGGCCTCGTCCAGGTCCTGCTGAGCCTTTGCCACTGCCCTCTCGGCGTCGGCGAGCTCTTCCCGGAGCCGATGCTCGCGCTCATCCTCGGCCTCGAGTCGCGCGAGTGCATCGGCGTGTTCAGCTCTGCCTGGCTCGGGCAGGGCCTCGATCGCCTGTCGCAGGAGCTGCCGTGCCCTGGCTCCCTTGATGTGTCCGGCGAAGACAAGAAGGAGCGGCGCGTCCCGATCGAGGGCTTTGGCGAGCTTTACGAGGGTCTCAGCAGCGGGCCGCTCGACCTCGCCCGCCTCGATGCGGCTGATCTGCGCAGCCGAGAGGCCACTCCGCCGCGCCAGCCCCCGCATGGAGAGACGCGCGCGCATGCGCGCCTCTTTCGTCACCTCGGCCATAGTCACCTCGGCCAGCGTCTGCATCGTGGCCTAAGTCTAGCCGGTTGGTGTACCGTCGGTCAAATGCTAGCGTTTGCCTCCGATGCGATCGGCCACCGTTACCTAGAGAAACGATCCGCTCGGCTTACGGATTCGGACCTGTCGCAACCGCGCCGGTCGCAACCGCGCCGACCCGAACCGCGTGGCCTCCTCGACCGTTCGTGCGTCGAGTTCGCGACTCGAGCTGGCGGTTGGGCTCTGCGTGGGGAACAAACGGCAGCTCTGCGAGACGATCGGGAACCGCGCCCGCCATGACGAGGCACCCTCGTCAACTGAACTCCTCGACGGCAGGGGTCGATCGTCGCCGACGTCAGATCAGGCGCGAGTCCGAGATAGCGTCCGCCGGCGGCGTCCTCCCGGCGATGGGTGTCGCGAAGCGGATCGTTCCGCGGTCGTCGTCCAACTTCGCGAACTGCGCTCACGAGAGGTCTAGAATCCGTGGGCCATGCCGAGGCGAAGGTGAGGCAGAGGTGGCAAAGGTTCTCTGTGTCCTGTACGACGATCCTGTTGACGGATATCCGAGGTCGTACGCCCGAGACGCGATTCCCAGGATCGAGCGCTACTACGACGGTCAGACGACGCCGACCCCCGAGCGGATCGACTTCGAGCCGGGTGAGCTTCTGGGCAGCGTTTCGGGGGAGCTTGGGCTTCGGCGGTTCCTCGAGGAGCGCGGCCACGCCTTTGTTGTCACGTCGGACAAGGACGGGCCGGACTCGGTCTTCGAGCGAGAGCTCCCGGACGCTGCGGTCGTCATCTCGCAGCCGTTCTGGCCTGCCTACCTGACGGCTGAGAGGATCGCGAAGGCGCCGGGGCTGAAGCTGGCTGTCACGGCGGGGATCGGCTCGGACCACGTTGATCTGGAAGCGGCGATCGAGCGTGGGATCACCGTCGCCGAGATCACCTATTCCAACAGCATCAGCGTGTCCGAGCATGTGGTGATGATGATCCTGTCGCTGGTGCGCAACTACATCCCGTCCTATCAGTGGGTCGTCAAGGGCGGATGGAAC
>WNGB01008168.1_pt1 | contig 16018 bp, 12 predicted proteins | sample 5400681 | NCBI WGS metagenome assembly WNGB01 (sample SAMN13153367, study PRJNA577476) | soil metagenome | isolation source: 115 cm soil or saprolite under grassland replicate 2 | place: USA:California | collected 2016-06-15 | reverse complement strand
TGGATCGCCGCGTACCAAAACGGATTGACCGGCACCGGCGTCGAGCAGAACCGCGGCAGACCGGCACCGATCCGCACGACGCGAATCCCGTCGCAGTCCTCTTCCGGCGGTTGGCCCTTGACTGCGCGGGCCAGGATGGTCACTTCGCAGCCGGCGCGGACCAGCGCCCGGCAGACCTTCGCGACGCGGATCTCCCACGGGAAACCCGCTTGCCAGATATACAGAATCCGAGGTGTCGTCATTGAATGGGATTCACACGAAGATGCGGCGGGCCACTTGTTCGGCGACGCGCCACGCGGCGCGGCCGCCTCCAGAGTGCAGCGGGCGGTCGTCGGTCGTCGTTGGGATAGAGTCGGGGGCAATGTCCGCGAAGAACGCCGTGCGGAATTTGTCGCGGTGCTGAGCGAGGAAGCGGCACAAACGCTCGAAACGGCGGATCACGAAACGGTCGGGGCGCGCGGGTGTTGTGGACCACGGATGGCGCTTGAGCAGCTCGAAACTGTGGGCGACCAGCACGAACGAGTACCAGCCACGTCGCCACGCCTGCATCAGCGCGGCCTCGATTTCCTGGGCGGAGCAGGCGCAGACCTGAGCGTGGCGGTAGTGCCCCGGCCAGTCGCGGAAGAACGATATCGGGAACTCCCAGACGCCGTTCACCACACACGGCTGCAGAAAAGGCCGCGGCGTCCGCATGCCGCACTCGGCGTCGAGGTAACAGGTGTTGTGGCTCGTGTCGTAGCGCAGGCCGTTCCGGGCCAGGGCGCGGAGCGTGTCGAAGTTGGCGCCGTAGTTGCCGGCCCGAAACGCGCAGAGGTCGCGCACCCCGCACGACCGCAGGTTTTCCGCCCCGCGTGCGATGAGAATCGCCTGTTCTTCCTCCGAAAAGTCTTTCATGTTGCGACCGGTGCGCCCCGGCAGCGGCGACGGGTCAAGCCACTGCAGCCATTCCGTGTGCAGGTGCAGTTGCACCTCGTGGCCCTTGCCTTGGATCAACTCAACGATCCGCCGCAACGGTTCCAGGCCGACGGCGCAGGCGAACAATGCCTCGACGAGGAAGATCGCTTTCAGGCCATGCGTGTTGAGCAGGTCGAGTTGGTAGTTCAGACCGAAGGCACCGTCGCCCGTTTCGCCGAAGACGTCGCGGCGAATGTCCTGCTCCAATCTGGACGCGCGCCAGTCGGGCGTGAACGGCCAGGCTTCGGTATCGACGGTAACGAAGACGTTCAGCATGGGATTCCAGCCCCGCTTGCGGGTTGGCAGGTGAGGGCGGGCTGGCTCTCGCTAACCCGCAAGCGGGAAGCAGCGCTGTTCCGCCCCTCCAGGTAAAGCGACTCATACGCCGCCACCATGCGGCGCACGTCAAAGTGCTGCTCGACACGCTGGCGGCCGGCGAGGCCCATCTGCCGTCCCAGATCGGCGTCGCGTTGGAGCCGTCGCAGCGCCTGAGCGAGAGCAGCCGGATCGCGAGCGGGGACGATCAGGCCCGTCTGGCCCTCCGCGACGACCTCGGGATTGCCGCCGATGCGCGTCGCCACGACAGGGAGTCCGCGCGCCATCGCCTCCAGCAATGTGAGTGAAATGCCCTCCTCAACGGAGGAGAGCGCGAACAGACTGGCTCGCCCGAGAAGGGCCGGCACGTCGCGAACCTCACCGAGAAAGCGCACCTGCTCGATCAGGCCGAGTTCCGCCGTCAGCCGTTTCAGGTCGAGCATGCACACGCCATCACCGGCGATCTCCAGGCGAAACGACGGCGCGTCCCGCACCGCGATGGCCGTTGCTCGCACCAAGTTCGCCACGTCCTTTTCCGGGCTGAGCCGGGCAACGATCACCACCGGGCCTCCTGCGCTCGGCCCTGTGTAGGCGAAGCGGGCGAGGTCGATGCCATTGCGGATCGTACAAATGCGCTTCGGAGAGACACCTTCCCGGGCCGTTAGCGTGGCGGCGTCGTCCGACACGCACACGACGCGATCGGCCAGGCGGGCAGCGACCCGCGCGAGGAACACCTGACGGCGCGAGTTGCGGGCTTTCTGACCGTGCCGCGTGTGGATGACGCGCGGCACCCGCGCCAGCCGCGCACCGGCGCCGCCGTAGAGCAGCGGCCGCTCGTCATGCGTGTGGACGATGTCGGCGCCGCACCTGCGAAACACCTGGGCCAGGCGCAGCACGAGTCCCGGTCGCAGGCCATCCGGCTCTTCCAGGGCGGTCACCGGCCAGCCAAGACGCTCAAAATCGTCGGCCAGGGTGCCGCGGCCGGTCAGCGAGACGAAATGGAGGTCGAAGCGCGTGCGGTCGGCGTGGCGCGCAAACTCCACGAGGAGCTTCTCCAGTCCGCCGACGTTCAGGCCCCAGGACACGTGCGCGACCCGAAGCCGCCGACCGTTGCTGTTGCTTGTCATCACGCCTCGCTCACCAGCTCGCAAACCCGCCGCCGACCCGCGGCATGCTCCACACACGCATTGAGGCAGTCGGCAAGGCGACCCGCCAACCGTTCGCGCGTGAACGCCAATCGCTGTGGCCCCGTCGCGGTAACAGGCTGGCCGCTGACGACTGCCTCGATCAGTTCCGTCAGTGCTTGCCTGATCCGCCCCGCGTCGGTGAGCGGAGCGATCCGGTGCAGGATGCCGCTTTCCCGAAGCGCCCAGGCTGTGTCACCGTCCGGCTCCGCGAGGGCCAGAATCGGACGGGCTGCGCCGAGGTATTCGTAGAGCTTCGCAGGAATCCCGATGCGACGACCCGGTGTATCCAGCAGCAGCAGGATATCCGCCGCCGCCATCTCGGTGAGCGCCCGGCCGTACGCCACCTGCCCGCTGAAATCGACGGCATTGTCCAGGCCGCGCTGCCGAATCTCCGCGCCAAGATCGAAGCCGACACCCTCCGAACGGCCCAGCAAGTAGAGCCGCGCAGGCCGGGCGCTGGCGGACAGGTCGCGGAAGGCATCGAGCAACGGCCTGGGATCGCGGCCCGCGTAGAGTTCCCCGGCATGAACCACGGTCAACCGGGTGGTTTTTTTCACACTATTTACGGTCGGAAAACTCTCCGGATCGTAGCCGTTCGTCATGGCGACCATCTTGTGTCGATACGCCGGGTAGGCCGCCTGCAGGCCCTCACAGGCGAGCGGCGCGTTGGCAATGACCGCGTCCGCGGCACTCATCACCAGGCGCTCGCAACGCGCGTTCCACCAGCCCCGCAGCCCCGGACGGCCCCCTTGCCAGTTGGCGGCGGCCCACGGGTCGCGAAAGTCTGCCACCCAGGGCAAGCCGTGGCGGAGATTGAGCAATCGCCCGAGCAAGTGGACGCCGTGCGGCGGGCTCGTGGTAAGCACCGCGTCCGGTCGATGCTCGCGAACCGCCTGGGCGCATGCAGCCAGTGCCCGCGGCCACCAAACGCCGCTGGAAACGAAGCGCTGCAGCAGCCCAGCGACGCGGCCCCGCGGATAGGCGGGCCGATACATCGGCGTCTCTGGCGGCACCTGGCGGAGCAGTCCTTCGTCGAGTGGTTCCCACGGTATGCGCGGGGGCGCCACGACGACCGGCTGCCAGCCGAACTTCGGCAGGTGACGCGCGAAGCCCAGCGCCCGGAATGTGCCGCTCGCGGCGCACGGCGGGAAATAGTACGTGACCAGGAGCAATTTCCGCAGGCTCATGCGTCCCCCATTCCCCTTCAAGTCGATCCTTTACGACGGCACTACCTGGTGGCCTGGGACCACAACAGCGGCCGACGGCAGGGCCACAGGGGTCGCCGGAACCGGGCGCGGCGGAGCCCCAAGCAAAAAGTTGCGGCACGCCTCGACGATGCGCCCTGTCGCCTTCCCGTCCCCGTAAGGATTGTGCGCCCGAGCCATCGCTTCGTAGGCGGCGCGGTCGGTGAGCAACCGGGTAGTTTCCTCGACGATGCGGTCGAAGTCCGTGCCGACGAGTTTGACTGTCCCGGCGGTGACGGCCTCGGGCCGCTCGGTCGTGTCGCGCATCACCAGGACCGGCTTCCCCAGGCTCGGCGCCTCCTCCTGAATGCCGCCCGAATCGGTCAGCACCAGCGTCGCCCGCTCCATCAGGGCGACAAACGGCAGGTACGATAGTGGATCGATCAGGTGGACATTGCCCAGCTGGCCCATGCCCAGAATCCGCCCGACCGGTTCCCGCACATTCGGATTGAGATGTACCGGATAGACAAACTGCCCTTCAGGGAAGCGCCGGGCCAGCTCGGCGATGGCGCGGCAGATCGACTCGAAGCCGGCGCCGTGGTTCTCGCGGCGGTGGCCGGTGATGAGCACGACCGGCTTGCCGCGCCAGGCGTGCAGCGTCGCGGCGGACAGGCCGGGGATGGGCGGCGGGGTCGCCTTCACCTTTTCCAGGGCCAGGAACAGTGCATCGACGACGGTGTTGCCGGTGACGAAGATGCGCTCATCCGGCACGCCCTCGTCGAGCAGGTTGCGACGACTGGCGGCGGTCGGGGCAAAGTGCAGGGCGGTCAGGCGTGTGGTCAGAACGCGGTTCGCTTCCTCCGGCCAGGGCGAGTGCAGGTCGCCGGTGCGCAGTCCGGCCTCGACGTGGCCGACCGGAATGCGGTGATAGAACGCGGCGAGGGCGGCACAGAAGACTGTCGTTGTGTCGCCTTGCACGAGCACCAGCTGCGGTTTTTCCGCGGCGAAATACTGATCGAGGGCCTCGGTGGCGCGCGCGGTCAGACGCCCGAGAGTCTGGTTCGGCTCCATCAGGTTGAGGTCGGTGTCGGGCGTCAGGCCGAAGACGTCGAGCACCTGGTCGAGCATCTGCCGGTGCTGGGCGGTGACGCAAACGCGGCACGTGAAGGCCGGATGGGCCTGCAGCGCCAGCACCACCGGGGCCATCTTGATCGCCTCGGGCCGCGTACCAAAGACGACCGCAACCTTGTGCCGGGCGGGCCTCAGGTGGGTTCCGCTCGGCGCTTTGCTTACCATGACGATATTCCCTCTCTCGTTTAGCCGCGGAGAACCCCTCCCCCCAACCCCCTCCCTGCAAGGAGAGGGGGAGCAAGCCAAACGGCGTCTCTTCTCTCCCCCTCTCCCTTTGAGGGAGGGGGTCGGGGGGAGGGGTTCTGTGTGGTCCCCCCGGAGATTACCCCTCGCCCATACCCAGAACCGCCACGGTGAAACCGGCCCGTCGCAGCGAGGCGTGGTTCAGCCAGTTCCGCGCGTCGGCGATCAGGCGGCCCGTCATGTGTTCGGCGAAGAACTTCGCCGACAGGCCCCGATACGCCCGATGCTCGACCAGCAAGGCAGCGGCCGCAGCGCCCTTCAGACACCCCGATAAGTCGTTGCTGACCTGCAAGCCGTGATGGGTGCCCGCGCGCACGAGCGGATCGTGAACGGCGACCTGCAAACCGCGCTGAACTGCCGCGGTCGCCAGCAGACCCGTAGGGCTCTCACGCGGATCGTCAATGTCCGCTTTGTAGGCTGCCCCAAGAATTGCCAGCTTGTCCCCGGACTGCAGTCCCTTCGCGGCCAGCAAGCCGAGCAAGCGCTCCGCCTGTGTGTCGTTGACCTTGCGCGCCTGTCGCAGCAGCGCCGTGTGCTCGGGATACGCCTGCACCAGATACCACGGATCGACGGGGATGCAGTGACCGCCAACGCCCGGCCCCGGCTTGAGGATCTTCACGCGCGGGTGCAGGTTGGCGAAGTCGATCGCCTCCCAGATGTTGATGCCCACGTCCTCGGCGATGCGGGCGAACACGTTCGCCAGCGCGATGTTGACGTCGCGATAGGTGTTCTCCATCAACTTGCACATCTCGGCGGTGCGATCGTCGGTCAGCGTGATCTTCCCATGACAAAAGCGCTCGTACATTTCCCGGGCGTGCTGCGCCGACTGCGGCGAGTAGCCGCCAATGACGCGGTCGTTGTTCATCAATTCGTTGACCGTGTTGCCTGGCAGCACGCGCTCGGGGCAGTAGCACAGGTCGAAATCGCGCCCCGGTTCCAGCCCCGACTCGCGCAGGATGCGGCCGACCACGTTGCGCGTCGTGCCGACCGGCGAGGTCGATTCCAAAATCACCAGGTTCCCGGGCCGCAGCACCGGCAGGATCGCGCGGGTGGCGCTCTCGACGGCGGCCAGGTCGGCGCCCTTGCTCGGTGTGACCGGGGTCGGCACGCAGATAATGAAATTGTCGGACGGCGCCGGCGCCGTCGCGGTCACCAGGTTGCCGCTGTTGACCGCTGCCGACACGAGCGTCTTCAGGCCAGCCTCTTCGAGACGGGTCTGGCCGGAACGCAACATCTCAACGACGCCCCGGTCCACGTCCACGCCCAGGACGTAAAAGCCAGCGTTCGCAAGCAAACTCGCCGTCGGCAAGCCGACGTAGCCGAGCCCCACAACACAGACTTCAGCCATCGCCATTGCCTCTTCAAGGGGTTTGCCTCGTGGGGCAGGTTTCCAACTTGCCCCCCCGGCCCGGCAGGTTGGAAACCTGCCCCACGTTCCGCACTGCCAGTTCCAACAGTTGTGCGTCGATGAAAAACTTCGCCGCCCAGTTCAGGTACTCGAAACGCTCATACCAACCGTCCACCGGGAACGAGCCCTTGACACCCCCGCGCGTCTCCGGCGGTCCGTCCAGTTTCATCGTGCGGCGGACGTAGCGATTGGCGGCGAAACCGGCGTCGCGGTAGCGCTCCGCGCCGGTCATCTGGTACAGCATCAACCAGCACTGAGCGACCTGCACCACACCCGTCAGGCACACCCAGCGAACACTCGCCCGCCAATCCTTATCCAGGCGACCGGGCAAGCCCCCGTCGGGTTGCAGCGCCGTCAGCAGGCCGTCAGCGGTTCGACGTGCCGCGGTCAGGAACTCGGGATATTGTGTCAAACGGTACGCCTCTACCACGCCGCGCAGCGCATAGCCCAGGGTGTGCGTCAAGGGCAGGCTGTCGTGGGACAGGCAGCACCGGTCGAACCAGCCGTTCGCGCGCTGCAGAGTCAAGGCCCAGTTCACGTTGGCCGCGACGGCGACGGCGTAGCGCGGGGCGTCCACCCGCGCCGCCTCGAACAGGCCCCAGGCCACGTGCGTCTCGTACGTCGCCTCCTCCCGCGTCCCCCACGGCGAGCGGTACTTGCGCCAGCAGCCATCCGCATCCTGCACTTGCACCAGCCAATCGGCGGCGCGGCGCAGCGGCTCGCGGTACGCCTCGCCGAACTCCTGCACACCGGCAGCCAGGCCGAGCAGGATTTGCCCCGTGTTGAAAGTCACCGGCACCACCGGCGTCGCGTCCACCAGGCCGCCCTGAAAAGCGCCTTCGGGGAGCTGAATACTCACTAACCAATCCAGCATCCGCCGCGCCCGTTGGCGCACCTCCGCACCTGCGGCTCCGCCCTTGTGACGGGCGTAGGTCAGCAGCGTCGGCACGATGTAGCCGGTCGTCTCCGGGTAGGAACTGTTCCAACCGTTCAGCAAGCTGTAGTCGCGGGCCACGCCGCCGTCGCGCGTCCGCGAATGATCCTGGGCACGGCCGAGCCAGGCGACGGCCTCGTCAACGGCCTGCTCGGGATCGACGTCGGCGGCGGGCAGGCCGCGCCGGTCGAGTTGCGCCGCAGCCTTCGCGGCGGCCGTCAGGTCCAGCCCAAGCCAGCGCCGGGCGCGCTTGTGAAAAGACTGCCAACACCTCTTCAGCATGGCGGTTCGCGGTTGCAGGGTTGCGAGCCACCCGCGGGGGTGGCCGGAAGTGCGTGTCAGGGCATCCCGTACGTCCTGATCGCACAACTCTAGCTCGCACTGCCGCCGCTCGCCGAGCGATTTCCGCGAAATTCTGTCAGGAGAGCCCGCACATCCGCCAGGACGGTGCGGCGCGCTGCCGCCAGCAGCCAGCCCACGTACGCCACGACACCGACACCAATGACAACCGCCAGCCGCAGCCCGATCTGGTCCCAGCCTGCGAGGCAGCGCTGCGCCAGCCAAACCGCTGCCGCCATGAACCCCACCGCCGCCAGCACCGGCGTCTGCGCTCGCAGCAGATCCAGCGGCCCGACGGCAGTTAGTTGTCGCGTCCGCCACACCAGCGCCGTCAGCATGATCGGGTAAAGGGCCAGCCACACGACGCAGACGCCGAGCAGGCCGTGGCTCGACGCAGCGAGGGCGAAGCACGGCGGGTAAACCAGGACGCAAACGAACGTGTATTTCAGGTTGGCGTCCGGCCGGCCGACTGCGCTGAGCAGCGCCGGCACGGAGGCGCCATAGATCATCAGGACGCCGACCGCGCTCAGCAGCTGGAACGGCAGCACCGCCGGCAGCCACTTGTCCCCCAGGATCAGCGCGAAGGCGTCCTCCGCCACCAGCGCCATGCCGACCAGCGCCGGCGCCCCGAGGCAGCCCAGCAGAACCGTCAGCCGCAGATACCAGTCGCGCAGCCGCGGCCGGTCGTGCTGCAACCGGCAGAATACGGGGTAGGCGACCTGGTTGACATTCGCGGTCAGTTTCTGCACGGGCAGCGAGATCAGCTGGAACGCGAGCGCGTACAGGCCGAGGGCCACCGGGCCTGTCAGCTTGCCGACGATGGCGAAATCGGCGTTGCTGTAGACGAACCACAGCAAGCTGCTCAGGCTGACACTCAGGCCAAACGCGAGCAGTCCGCGCGCCCGCACGCCTGGCAAGCGCAGCCGCGGCCGCCACCCGGCAAGGTAGGTCAGCGACACCGCTTCCAGGACACGAGCCGCCATCGCCCCGGCCGCCAGCGCCCAGTAGCCGAACCCCGCGATCGCCAGCCCAAGTACCAACCCACCCTGCAGCGCCGTCGTGGCCACGTGGACCACCGACTGCTTGCCCAAACGCAACTCCCGGTCGAGCAGCGCCAGCGGGATCGAGCGGAACGGCACGAGCAGCAGGAGCAGCCCCAGCACGCGCAGGAAGCCGGCGAATTCCGGCACTTCCAACCACAGGGCCACCGGCTCCGCCAGGGCAAAGAGGACGGCATAACTGACGGCGGACAGCAGCAGGTGCAGCGTGAAGCCTTCCGCGACGTCGGCGGGTTCGAGCCGTTCCTTCTGGATCAGCGCCTTGCCCACGCCGGCCTCGGCGAGCAGATCCGCCAGGCCGACGATGAGCAGGCCCGAAGTCATCACGCCGTAGTCGAACGGCAGCAGCAGTTTCGCCACCGTCAGCGTGATCGCCCAGACGAAAACCTGGGTCAGCAGTCGGGTCGCGATGAGGATGGCACCGCCGCGGACGGCGCGCTGGCGCAGGTCCGCTGCCTCTCGCCGCCTTGTGCCCTCAGGCTGGCTGTCCAGCTGCGGCGGTGCCTCGGCGCAGTGCTCGACCGCGGTGCTCATCGAATGCCGTCCCATCCCGGGCGCTGTCCTCACAACGAGCGGCGGGGTTTATCCCCGCCGTCCGGACGGCGGGGATAAACCCCGCCGCTCGTCCGCTCCGAGGCTCACGCCCAGCGAACCATCACGCGCACGAACGCATACGCCACAACCAGGAAGATCAGGCTGACCGTGGCCAGGCGGCGCAGCAGCGTCACGTCGCAGGTCAGCACCGGCTGCGGCGAACGGGGCACGCCGACCGCGACGTACGCGGTCACCAGCCCCAACACCATGTACGTCGGCACCAGGTAACTCAGCGTCAGCGACAGCATGCACACTGCCGCCCCAACGACAATCGCCAGCAGATAGGGCCGCATGCGCCACACGTCCAGGCTGACCACCGGCACACGGCCACTGCCCACACGCCACAGCGCAGCCAGGGCACAGTAGAACGCCCCCAAAAACAACGTCCCGCCGATAATGCCCAGATCCATGAAGCACTGGATGAACGAGTTGTGGGCGACGTGGGTCATGTCGCTGCCCTGCTCGCCCATGCCGATGCCCAGCAGCGGCGCCGCGCGGAATTCGTCGAAGGCAGAACTCCACATCTGGATGCGCGACTGTCCCGTGCTTTTGCTGGAGTCGAGGTCGAGGCTCGTCATGCGGCCCGCGCACAGGACGAGGAATACCGGCAGCGCAGGGACGATCAGCGCCAGGCTCTTGCGCCAGCCGTAGCGGGCGTTGAACAGCGCCAGCATCCCCGCCATGAACCCCATGAGGCCGCCGCGCGAATGGGTGTGATACAGGGCCCAGCAAAAAAGGAGTATCGGCAGGATCCACAGCGCGCGCGCCGCCCCGAGGCGCGGGTCGGTGAGCCAGTACAGGGCCAGCGGCAGAGCAATGCACAACGCCAGGCAGATGTCGTTGGGATCCTGAAAGATCCCCGTGCCGCGCAGGCGGACGACCTCGATCTCCGTCCGCGTGACCGGATCCCAGACGGTGTCTTTGACGAAGGCTTCATTGCCGTCCTTCTTGCGGCCGGCGTCCCTCGGATCGAATGAGGGTGGCGGCTCGGGGCGGTGGATCTCAACGACGCCGTGATAGCGAAGCACGGCCAAGAGTGTCATCGCCGCACAGAAGATCGTGAGCCAGAACAGAAAGCGGCGCAGCCGCAGGGGCGTGTTGACGACGCTCACCAGCAACAGGTAATAGACGACGACCTTGGTGAACTCGATACCCTTCTCGGCGGCCTTGTCCATCTCGAAGCGCGCGAGGAACGACAGGACGATCGTGAGGAGCAGGCCGAAGACGCAGAGCGTGATCGGCTGCGTGCCGAGGGAGCGGCCCGTCACGTAGCTGAGGAGTTCCGTCAGCGCCGCAACGGCACAGGCGAGGATCAGCGGCTCGTAGATCTTCCAGCCGACCAGCGCCGGGACCAACTCCGCAGGCCGGATGAATAGCGCGGCGTTGACCAGCAGGAAGAGGAAGAAGGCCATTGATGTCAAGCCCACCGATTGCAATCGGTGGGCTTCCTTGGAACTATTCAGGCGGTTTGGGCGCGGGGCGTCAGCACGCACGACTCGGGCGCCTCGCCGGCGTAGGCGGTCTCAATGGCTTTCCGCCGCGGGAAGCGGAAAAGCTGACGCAGCGCGCCGAACGGCAGACCAGCCATTTTCAGGGCCGTGCTCAGCATGATGCGAACGTCCAGCCACAGCCCACAATGACGAACATAATAGAGGTCATAAGCCAGCTTTACACGGACGCTGTCGAAGTCGGTGTCGGGCGGCAGTTGCACCTGGGCGAGGCCCGTCACGCCCGGGCGGACGCGCAGGCGGTCGCGGTAGCGCGGGATGGCCTGTTCGAGGCGCGGCACGAACTCGGGTCGCTCGGGCCGCGGTCCGACCAGGCTCATGTCGCCGCGCAGCACGTTCCACAGTTGCGGCAGTTCGTCGAGGTGTGTCCGTCGCAGGAAGCGACCGACGGCCGTGACGCGCGGGTCGCCGGGCACCGCCCAGCGCGCCCCGGTCAGGCTCTCGCACTTGTGGACCATGCTGCGGAGCTTGTAGATCGTGAATGGCAGTCCATGACGGCCGACGCGCGTCTGCGTGTACAGCACTGGCCCGCGCGACGTCAGCTTGATCAACAGTATGGAGAGCAGCAGCAGCGGCGCGGTCAGCACCAGCAGCAGCAAAGCGGCAAGGATATCTCCGCAGCGTTTACAGGTCTCGTAAGGGGTTGATGTTTCGGTGGCCGGTATTGGCCTCAACATGCGGTGGGCCGGACAAGGGGTGTCCGCGAGGGCGGCCGGCGGGTCTGCGGTGGCGGCGCCAGACCCGGACCGCCGTTTCGGGAACAGCAGCCGCAACACCACGCCGGAACCGCGCCTGAGTTTGAGGAACACCCTGCCTCCCGACGTCCGGGACGTCGCCGCGTGTGTCATGGGTCTCTGTCCGTCGCCCAACTATAGCTTGTCCTGCGGTGGTGCAGCCGGCGCGAACAGGGATTTCCGCAGTTCCGGCAGAAGGATGGGGACGAACTCGCAGGTGCGAATCAGGTCCGCCGGTTCCGCCTCGCCGGTCACATCGCGGACAAGGTAGAGCTTGTACAGGAATGGCGCGCCCATGAAGGTCCAGCGCGGCCGGTCGGGCGCACGCCAGGTGCCATCGGCGCTCCAGGTCCACAGGATGCGCAGGAAGGTCGTGCCCGTGGCGCTCTGTTTGCGGAAGCGTGCCGTCCAGAACTCGGCGGGCGCGGTTGCGCCCGGCACCGCGACCTTCTCGCGGACCGCCTCACCGACCATTTCATAGCCCGCGCCGCTGTAGCAGAAATCCGGCGTATGCACGGACATCTTCCCCCACGGGCCGCACATGAGCACGGCGGTGACCGTGTTGCCGCGTTCGTCGGAGTATGCCCGGAACCAGTAGCCGCGTGCCCCGGCCTGGGCGTACACGGCGGGATCGGTCGGCAGTTCCTTGCCCTTCCAGGCGCCGAGGGTTTGCGGCACCGTCTCGACGCGGGCCGCCGCGTCGAGGAGGACTTCGGAGGTATGCCAGCGTCCCGTCCACAGGCCGTGGACCACGCCGGTCAGGATCAGGAGCATCCCGCCGGTCAGGATCGGGAGGAGTGGTCGCATGGTCGTTGGTGGTTAGCTGCGGTTTGAAACCCCTCCCCCCAACCCCCTCCCCTGCAAGGAGAGGGGGAGAAGAAGAGGCGTGATTGTCTTGCTCCCCCTCTCCGTTGCGGGGAGGGGGTTGGGGGGAGGGGTTTTCTTACCCCGCCGTCCGCGAGGGATACGGGTAGGCCACATCGCCGGCACCGTTGCCGCCGATCACGATGGCGCCCAGACTGCGCACGCCGAGCGCGCTCAGTTTTTGCTGGGCGGCGTGGATCGCGGGCAGACGGCTGACGTCGCGCAACACCGAGAACACCACAGCGTCAACGTGCTGGGCCAACAACAAGGCGTCGGCCACCGGCAACACGGGCGACGAGTCCACGATGATGAACTCGTACTGCTCCTTCATCTGGGTGATGAGGCTGCCGACGCCCTCCTGCGCCAGCGCCTGCACCGCGTGACTGTCCCACTGGCCGGCCGGCATCATCCACAGCCGCGAGAGCGGAGTCGGCTTCACCGCGTCGCCCAGATTGACCTCGCCGCGCAGCACCTCACTCAGACCGGGCTCCAGGGGCAGTTCAAACAGCTTGTGAACCGCAGGGCTGCGCAGATCGCCATCGACTAGCAGCGTCTTGCGCCACGCTCGCGCCAGGCTCGCCGCCAGCTGGCTCGCCACCGACGTTTTGCCCTCGCCGCCGACGGCGCTGGCGATCATCACCACCTGCAGGCCCTCCGCCCTGGCCTGGTGCAAGAGCATGGTGCGGATCGTATCAACTGCCTCGTTCATCTGATGCTGGCGGGCCGTCTCGTCCTTGCCGCCAGCGCCCGGCCGGCGCAGCCGCGGCGGCAACAGCGGCAGGACGCCGAGCAGGTTCATCCCCAGCCCCTGCACCACCTCCGCCGCTCCAGTGATTTTACGACTCCGAAACTCCCAGAACGCAACGCCGAAGAGGAGGATACCAAACACGCCGATGCCGCCCGCGCCTGCGAGCTTGATCTGCCGCGAGTGGTCGCGGCTTTTCGGCGCCTCGGCTGTCTGCAGGCGCACCACCCGCGACGATGGCGGCGGTTCGACCTTCAGCTTGGCAATCTGGCTGTTCAGGTTCCGCAGCCCCTCGTTGAGCTGCGTCGCATCGGCGCGCAGTTTCTCCAGCACGGCAGAGCGCGGCTGACTGGCGGGGTCCAGGCGCTTGACCTCCTCCTCCAGTTTCCGGACAAGAGTTTCGAGGTCTTTCTCCTGGCCCTTCAGACCATCGATTTCCCCTTCCAGGCGGGCCAGGTCGTTTCGCAGCGTCTCGCGAACCTCGCCCCGGACCTTCTGCTCGACCCTCGGCCGCAGCCGCGCGCGCTCCCCCTCAATCGTGCGCAGCAGAGTCTCGCGGTCGGCCAGAGGGCCCCTCAGGAATTCTGGCTGGAGTTCCAGTTTGAGAGTCGCCTTGTAGCCGGCAATGATCGCATCCACATCTTCCCGCTGCTTTTCCAGTCCCTGCACGGAAGGTGCCGCGTCCAGTTGCTTCTCAACGAGGTGCGCGGGCATGGGTTCGGTGTCGAGGTTCTTCTCCCGTGCCTGCATCGACTTGAGATCGCGCACTTTTTTCCCAAGGGCACTCAACAGATCGCGATAGTCCTTATCCACCGCCGCATGCTTGCTCACGGCAATCTGGAACGCGAACTTCGCCGACTCCGGTTCGAGGATCTTCAGACGCTCACACTCTGTTCTCAACTCCTTCTCGGTCTGTCCGAGCTGTTCGACGAAGGTGCGTTTGGTGCCTTCGAGCGTGTTGAGCAAGTCCTTCCGCCTGCCTGTCTCCCCCTCGTCCATCTGGGCGAGGTAGGCATCAATCACCGCGTTGAGGAGCGGGGCTAAGCCCTCGGGGTCGTTGCCGGCCAGCGTGACGCGCATGATTTCCGGGCCGAGCAGGAAGTCGATCTTGAGCGCGGTCTCCAGCCAGCCGATCGAGTCGTGCGGAATGCCCAGGTTCTTGAGACGATCACTGTTGAGGGCACGGCTGAGGACAAGCGGACTCTTGAGCATGCCCTCCTGGTTCAGCTTCCAGACATTCGGGTCGCTCGGTGGGGTGAACCGATCGAAGAAGACCCCTGGCTCGGCCTGCGAGGTGAGCTTGAGCTTACTCGTGACGGTGTAGGGCGCTGACACCAGCATCAGCACGCCGAACACGGCGAGGGTCGCGCCAAGCCCGGCCACACCGAGAGCCAGCAGCAGACGGCGGCGCAGGGCCTGCATCAGGCCCGACAGCGTCGGGGCCGCGTTCAGCCCTGGCGGGCCGGCAGGTGTCTCACTCGCGACCGGCGGCATGATGGGCGGCCCCACCTGGACCAGCGGCATCGAGCCATTCGTAGAGCTGGGCGGGCGGGCCACCGATGGGGGGATGTTGGGATCCGAAGGCATGACAGGTCCGGGTTGTCTTGCTCCCCTCTCCCCTTGCGGGAGAGGGGAGCCGGGCAGGTGGAAGGCTATCTCGTTTGTTCGCAGGGGTCGGGGTGCTCCGCGCGGCTCGGCGGGGCAACCGCAGCGGTCCGGCCAGATGTCCGCGTTGGCGTCTCGATCGGCCGGGAGGAGGGATGCAATGGCAGCGAGGATTCTTTCAGGTTCAGGGCCAGCGGTTGCGGCGGTTCGACCTCGATCAGCAACCGCTTGAGATACCACAGTTCCAGCCACAGTAGGCCCAGGGCGAGCGGCATCATCAGCCAGCCCGCGAGGTTGTGTGTCGTATTGCCCACGTCGCTGCCGAGCGTGACGTGAGCGACCGCCGTCGCCGTGATCCGCAGGATGTTCGCGACCAGCGCGATGGGGATGGCGCTGAACACCAGCACGAGCCGGTCTGTAAGGGGCCGCTCGATCACCAGGGCAACCGCCGTGGACAGGGCGAAGAAGGTCACCAGCATCCCCAGCCCGCTACAGGCATCGATGACCCCGAGGCGGAGGTCGTCGATCAGGATGATGTTTCCTTCGGAGAGAGCAGGGAAGCCCAGCAGTTGCAGGAGGTATGTCGTGGCGACTGTCGCCAGTCTGCGCAAAGGCTGTGCCAGAAACAGTTCGACCTGATATGGCAAGGGCAACATGAAGCCGAGGAAGGCAATGGCCGGCCACACCCAGCGCAGCGCCGCTCCGCCGCCCACCAGGACACACACCCCAGCCACGGTCGGCAGCAGCGAGAAGGCGTCGAGCGGCTCATAGCCGAGGCCGGGGCCGGCGAGATGCAGCGCCAGGCCGCCAAGCAACCACGGCAGCCCCCACCAACTCGGCGCCAGTTCGCCCACCGGGAATTGATCGCGCCGGAACCACAGCACGACCGCCGCAAAGACCGGCACCAGGAAACCGTGCGAGTATTGCGCGTCGGTCGCCCAGCGGTCTGCCATCGTCGCCAGCGTGGTCCAGTAAGCCCACAGCAGACAGAGCGTCAGCGCCGCCAGCGCCAGTGCCGCCCTGCCAGGGGCCGATTGACAGACTACTTTCAACCGGAAGGCCATCTACTTCATCTCTGAAGACCTGGTCTCAGGAGGCAGGGTCGGTCGGAGGAGCCGGCGCGACGAGTTGGGAAAGGGCGCTCACGAAAAGCAGGATACGGTTCACCCGGCGCGCACTCCGTGCCCGTGGGTTACAGGGCAGTCTCATTTGCAA
>WNGB01007285.1_pt1 | contig 16018 bp, 16 predicted proteins | sample 5400681 | NCBI WGS metagenome assembly WNGB01 (sample SAMN13153367, study PRJNA577476) | soil metagenome | isolation source: 115 cm soil or saprolite under grassland replicate 2 | place: USA:California | collected 2016-06-15 | reverse complement strand
CGCGTGCCAACCGGCCACGTCTATACCGAATGCGCCGCTAACAAATCCTCAGACAATTACGCCCGGCGTTACGGATGAAGCCACAACCTCAAATGAGAATCGTATCGCGGCCACAATTGACATTGCCAGTCCTTCGAACATGACTGTAGGGGATGGATTTCTGTGGGTCATTACCGGCAGCTCTATAGTCAAGATAGATCCAAAAACAAATCAAATTGTAGGAGAGCCTATCCCGGCTCCCCAGCCCGAAGATATTGCATTTGGTGACGGCGCTTTGTGGGTAACGACGGTTGGCTCAGGCGATCTAGGAGCCCCAAGCAATACTGACGCCGTCTCACGTCTCGATCTAGAGACAGGTGAGGTTTTATCAACGGTCAAGGTTGATCGCGGCCCGGTGAGTTTGGCTTTCACTCCTGAAGCAGTTTGGGTGGTTAATTTTGGTATGGATGGTGATACTGTCATCCGCATTGACTCAAAGACAGGTCAGATTTCTGGAGACCCAATCCAGACTGGAAGCGCGCCATTGAGTCTAGCCCTGGGTGAGGGATCGCTTTGGGTAGCAAACCACGATGCTCACACCGTGACACGGATTGACCTTGCCACTAATCAAGTCATTGCGAACATCAGCGTTCCATCGGAGCCTCATCGCGTCGCTTTCGGTGAAGGGGCTGTCTGGGTTGCTAACTGGCACATCAACTCCGTCACGCGGATTGACCCGCAGACGAATCAGATTGTCGGTGAGCCGATCCCAATCGGCTTCCACGCAGGGAATATGGCAGCCGGACTGGGGAGCGTCTGGGTGACAAGCGACTACCGCGGTCCAATGGATGGAGCCCCAGAGGATGTAGTTTTGGTACGCATCGACCCTACAACAAATCAGGCGGTTGAGACGATACCTCTGGGTGGCCATCCAATTGATGTAGAAATCGCAGGAGATGCTGTTTGGGTCTCAACGCAAGGACCTAATAAGGTTTTACGCATCAACCCTTAACAGATATCAAAGCTTGCCTCAAGCCTCAATTACAACGACGGTGACAAAATTAGAAATGCCTATATCCCCCGAATGTCATCATTTCTCTAAGAAACACATGTGCTATGATATTTACAGAGTACCGCATAAATAACTAAAACAGAATTCTGATATTTGTTCGCAATTTATTCCCAAATTTTAGCAATTTATGCAAAGAGTGCCGCAGCTTCCACATAACCTGCATGGAGGCTGCGGTACGAGCGGTAGACCAAAAAGCAGAATCCTTTATTGAAATACTTTCTGGAGGAAGCCATGAGTATAAAGCATAAATCGGCTGCCCGTTGGCCGTTATTTCTAGGATATCTGGGGGTTTTGACAATAATGCTAGCCTGCGTGGCAATAGGAGTGGGGACAAGTTCAGGTACAAGCACGCCCAACTCTAATGAAGCAATACTTCATTTGGAAGATGGCGTGGTGGAAGTTAGGGATGAGAACGGTGACTGGACACCCGTCTCGGGAGATTCGTCGTTTGACGTGACCGCTAAACTCGAAAGTACGGATCCCTGGAAAGTGGCAGGCATCACTCTCGAGACGAACGAATCGACACAGATCGAGGAGGGCCTGCAAGTAGGCGACCTGGTACGCGTGCGAGGCATCATCCTTGAAGATGGAACGTGGCTGGCAACTTCCATTCAACGCGTCGAAGAACAGATCGACCCGATCATCATTTTGATCGGCAGGGTAGATTCCGTGGATCCCTGGGTAGTCAATGGAATTCAACTCAATGTAACGGAAGACACGGACATTCAAGGCACAATTACGCCCGGTACGTTCGTCCGTGTGGAAATCCTGCTCTCACCGGATGGCACCTGGGAGGTGCTCAGCATCACTCCGCTTGGTGAATTTGAAGAAAATCCTGACTGTGGGACAGTTGTAGCCACAATTGTTAGCGTGGAGGGAGATGAAATCCAGCTATCAGGCTGGCCTATAATCACGCTTGGTGAGGAGGTCAAAATCGAAGGCGAGGCAGGCGGCGAAGTGACATTAAGCCCGAACCAGTTCGTTCTTGTTGTGGTATGCCCGTCCGGAGAGGGACAGATCGTAATCGTACAGATCATTATCCTGAATGATAGTAATGATGAGGCTTCCGCCGAGGGAGGAGAGAAAGTATTGATATGCCACAAGCCTGATAAGAAAGGCGGACATACTATAAGCGTTTCATCCTCTGCAGTGCCCGCACATTTGGCTCACGGGGATACATTAGGACCATGTCCATGATGTAAATTTTTCTCCTGCTTCCAGACAATTAGAACGATCCATGCTTGCAATTCCCTAGCATATTATCTATACTTTTAATGAGACAGGTTTTATCGGATCTAAGCGTAATCCCCGTTCGCTAGTTTATGAGCAAAAAGGAGATATTTATGAATCGCATGTCTAGCCTTCATTCATTAGTCGTTCTAATTATGATCCTGGTGCTGACATCTGTTAGCCCAGTCAAAGCCAGTGGTGGTGGCAACAATGCTGGATCGGCGCTGAACATCGAGGTTGTTGGCCACAATGACCTCAGCGGTCGTGGTTTCAATGCAGACGTCTGGACATATAAAGGATACGCCTATGTAGGCCAATGGGGATTTGGTGACTGGGCTTCAGGCTCCAAAGACCGCTTCTGCCCAAGCGGCTCCAATACCAGCGTGCTGATCGTCGACTCTCGCAACCCATCCAACCCGCGGGTCGTGGGCCGGCTCCAAAACCCACCGAACACCTCGGCTGAAGATGTTGTCGTGTACACGGCGAAGTACGGGAGCTTCAAGGGTCATGACATTGCTGTTGCAGGGATCCAATACTGTGGCGATTCGATTTATGACGCGGGTGCCAATCGCGGGCTAATGCTTTGGGATGTTACCAATCCAGCACAGGTAATACAGATTGGTTATTTAAACACGGGCTGCTGTGCTCGGGGAGTCCACGAATTCGAAGTGGAGCATCGTACTGATCTGGAGCGCACATTCGCCTATGCGTCAGTGCCCACAAGCCGTTATCCCGACTCAACGACTGCCAGCGGATATCGCGATGCGAACGGGGACGGGGACTTCCGCCTGTTCGACATCACCGATCCAGCAAAGCCGTTTCAGGTATCTGACTGGGGCATTCAGGATATTGGCGGTCCGTTTGGACCTGGTCAAGGATGTGAGGCCGATCCCAACTACGGGCATGGAGCTGAGCCATCCGACGATGGAAAACTGGTTTTCGTTTCCTATTGGGATAGCGGCTTCATCGCACTTGACCTGACCAACCCTGCCCAACCAGTCTTTAAAGGCCGTACTGTTTACCCGGCAAACGCGGATGGTGATGCTCACTCCGCTTCTTATGATGATGCCCGCAAATTGCTTTTCAGCGCCGACGAAGATTTCTGCAAAGCCTCCGGCCCAGACACGGAGAAGGGCTTCGGCTACCTGCGCGTTTACGATTATGCTAACCTTGCCGCCCCGGTGCAGATTGGGCAGTATCGTACGCCGAACTCGCTAGGCACTGACAGACAGGCGGCAGGCGACTACTCCATCCATAATGCGCTCGTGGTAGGCACAGATGTTTATATGTCATGGTACAGTGACGGGATCAGGGTTGTGGATGCAAGCAACCCGCTCGCGATTCAGGAAGTGGCTTATTTCGTGCCGCCCTCGGCAAATAATCCTGTAAAGCCATCACAGCATGGCGTATTGACCAACGCGCCTGAGGTCTGGGGCGTTGCGTACGATGAAGACACAGGCTTAATTTATGCGAGCGATATGAACTCAGGATTGTGGATCCTGCATCGAACAGATCAATAAGATTCGTACCTTTCGTATATAGTAGTTAAGTTCATCATGGCCTATTGCGTAACGAGTGATAGTGAGTCTGTCACTTGCCATATCTAACTTCGTCGACGCGCCGGTGAAGATGTAAAAGAGGAGGCTGGCATGGATCTTTCCATAGTGTTCCCAATGTTCTGGGGTCGAGAAAAGAAACAAGTCGTGCAGGAAGGCGATTATTATTACGATCACCCCACAGCCCTGGGTGATGAGGGTACGATACCACCACTGTTTGAGAGTCTCAAGGTTTTAAAGGATCGGCAGTTCGATATCATAGCGATCGCGGGAGCCAACCACCCGTCCCTGGCTGAAGCGGTGGAGAAACGGGCTGGCGAGCTGTTGAGCAAATATGCCAGTCAGGCAGGTGTAAAACTTCATTACTTCAGCTATTCTCACCTGCGCCGTCTCCATGATTATCTCCGTGAGTTGGGAAAAGAAGATTTGATCGAGGCTGTATCGTTGGTCGGCTACTCGCCATTGCGAAACGCCTGTTTGGTTGCCGCCCATATCCTGAACAAAGATATTGCCGTCTCGATTGATGACGACTGCCTGTTCATTGAACCAGATTACGTTGGACGGATCAAAGCAAAGATGCTCGCGGATTTCGAGGGTAAGCCAATCCATGCCTACTGTGGTCCCTACATCACTGCAAAAGATACAATCTATCTTGATCTGCCCACTAGCCCTCACGCAGCCTATTGGAATGTAGTAGAGGTCATGAACGAGGCGTTCAAAAAGTTCATCGTCGATTCACCAGGCATGAAGGAAGTCCCGTTTGCAATCATGGGAAATATCGCCGTACACCGGGACTTTTACGCCCGCGTCCCTCTTGACCCGCCACTTCAACGTGGCGAAGACATGGATTGGGTTATGAATGCGCACATCCTCGGTGAACGCTTCATCCTGGACACGGAACTGGTCATCAAGCACGATCCCCCAACACGTCCGTACCCAACCTGGCAGCCCCTGCGAGAGGATATCTACCGTTTTCGTTATCAGCAGACCAAGATCGCAAATAGTCAGGACAGAGACGGTTATCATGCGGTTCACCGCGAGCGCTATCTTCCTTATCCTGGTACTTTCTTTCAGGACGATTTTCTGGAGCGTGTGACCCAAGCCTGTACGATTCTGGCAATCGATTACCTGACGAAGAATGAGCCGGAGAATGCGCGCGAGTCGCTCAATAATATCTACCATGCTCACTATCTGGCAAAACCAGAAAAAGATCCATTTCAATCGTTCATTGCTTTCCAGAAAAAGTGGGAGGAGATGATGGGAATTATCGAGGAACGACGGCCGGAAGTGCAAAAGAGAGTGTTTGGTTGACCCGGCACTTATACTGTACAAGGAGAAGATTATGGATCCTCAGGAACCTTATTCCATTCACCTGGACGCGCGATTTGGACCGCTTGAACTTGTTAATATTCAAGAGCTAGTCAACGCAGCCACTGACCCTTGGTATAACCAAACGCTTTGTCGGGTGAATGACTGTGTCGTCAGGCTTGGCGTTGTACAAGGCGAGTTCCACTGGCACAAACACGACGAAGAAGATGAGTTCTTCTATGTTGTGGAAGGCCGCTTCATCATTGACCTGGCAGACCGGACAGTAGAACTTACGCCACGACAAGGATTTACTGTCCCGAAGGGCGTAGTGCATCGGCCAAGAGCGCCCGAGAAAACAGTAATTCTTATGATTGAGGGAGCGGGAGTCAAACCGACTGGCGACAAGTAACCACCGCTTCCTAAAATGACTCCTCTCCTTTACCCAAATGTTCTTTTTGATTGGGGTGATACCGTGATGAAAGACGATCCTGCCTCTACGGTACCCATGGTGGAGTGGACAGCTGTCGAGGTTGTTCAGGGAATTGACTCTGTGCTTGAATATCTCCAATCCAGCGGACGGCGCATTGTCCTGGCTACCAGCGCGTCCATTTCGAATGAGTCACAGATCCGCGCGGCTCTGGCACGCGTTGATCTCGATAAGTATTTCTCACAAATTTACTGCTTCAAGAATACTGGTTTGCCGAAGGGGGAAGCATTTTACAGGCACATACTGGATAACCTGGGCATCCAAGCCTCCGAAGCGCTCATGGTTGGCGACAGTTTTGAGAAAGATGTACTGGACGCTAACAATACAGGCATCTTTGCTATCTGGTTTAATCCGAGATCGAATGAGACTCATACTAGCGATCGACACGTCACAGTCCATTCGATGCAGGAATTGGTCTCATTTTTCACCTCTCTCGATCAAACCTGAGTTCATATTTCCTCCGCGTTTCAGGATTACTGCCCTGTCGCCAGGCCCGTTTCTTTTCCAGTATAATCACATAGAGGAATAGGGAGATTGAGTATGGATGTTATGATGCAAACTTTTCACTGGGATATTTAGTGCTTGAAATAGGCAAGCATTTAGGAGGATAAAATGCATAAAAAAATCTTCACGATTTTCTTCATCGCAATCTTTTTCACAGGATCCTGCAGTTCAATACCAGCAGTCCCAGCTTCACAGCCAGTGGCTCCATCCACAAATACTCCATTTGTCCCCACTCTATTTCCTACATCGATGCCACCGACAGAAACGGCCGCGCCCCAAGTAACTGATCTGATTTTGATTGAACCCACCTACGCGATTGAACCTTCATCCATTATCACATCAACCATCCCTGCAGATTCCCAAATACCTCTTTTCCCCGGAGCACAGAATGTTGCATATAACTTTGCAGAGACTATGATAGGTCAACCGGGAAACACGGTCTATTACACAGTTCCTGAGACGCCGGGAGAAGTCCAGGCCTTTTACATGGAGGAACTCACGCGTGACGGCTGGGAATGGGTCTATACGGAGAGCGGTGAATCGCTGGCAACAACAGTGCCATCTCCGGCATCACTAATGGAATTCAAAAGGGGGGAGCAAAAGCTTGGAATCGCCGCACATGAATTTTGGGGTGAGGGCTCTATTGTGTTGGCTGGAGTAAATATCTCTGGAGCCAAGCTCATTACCAGCTATATCGGTGGGATTGCAGGCGGGCTGGACCTCATGGGACCCGTTGAAAGCGACGTAAAACCAGATGTAATGCAATTTTCTTCAACGCTCATGGAGTTTAATCATCCTTCCAACTGGCTCGCTACCGATGAACTCATGCAAATTTTTTATACTGATAATGCCATAAACTACTTTGAACACAAGAATGATTGTTCAGTTGAAATGGATACATGTTTCGCTAATTTTGCGGTTTTGACTGGCTCCCATTTCGATAAACCGATTTCCATTCGAGCACACCCAGAAATGGCAAACCTAACTCTGGAAGAAGCAAGCGCCCGCCGTTGGGATGAGCTAATTGAGATCGCCTCTACTCAAAACAGCCGCTATAATTTTCCAGAAGATTTAGCGCAGGCTGAATCAATTCAAACTATTGAAGTCCGCAACATGCAATTAAGTGATGGAACGCCTGCCATTCAGCGAATTTATAGGTGGAAACAAAAAGACGTCAAAGAATTCATTATCGGTGCATATACATTATTTGTAAACGAAGATTTACTCATGGAACTCCATACTGACTTTACCAGTGAGGAATGGAAAAAAGAGCGCCCTACGGTTGATCAAGTTATTGCAAGCATGAAGATAACTCAATAGCGACTTTATTGGCCGCGTGTTCTAGGCTACCTCTTGGCTAAAATTACAACAACTCTCTTCAGGAGCATTCATTGCTGGTGAGGACAGAAAATAATTACAACGAGGATTGGTGCTAAAATTTCATTACAGATGAAAGAAAAGCAAAATGCAGATGCCAACCACACAGCCGAACTCCTCTCGCGGCTCAAAAGTGAGGAATTCTGTTATCTCACCACAACGGGACGTGTAAGCGGACTTCCGCACGAGATTGAGATTTGGTTTGGACTTCAAAATAACACACTTTATCTTTTATCCGGTGGCGGGGACAAGTCGGACTGGGTGAAGAACCTGCATAAGAATCCCACGGTCACGGTGCGAATCGCAAAACACAATTTCAAAGGCACAGCTCGCATTGTGCAGGACGAACAAGAGGAAGTGATGGCTCGTTACTTACTGGCAGAAAAATATCAAGAATGGGAGGAAGGGAAAACGCTTAGTAAATGGGCACGCACCGCGCTGGTCGTGGGGATCGATCTGACGTCATAATAATTCTCTTCGCCTGAGGAGTCGATCACAAAAAAGGAGTGAAAAATGAATGCATATAAGCTCTACCTAGTCGGGTATGCAAAGATAAAACCTGGCAAGTTCGTGGAGGCAACTAAGTGGTGGAAAGAGAAAGGTGCTCCAGATATACTCTCAAGGCCGTGGACAAAATCGTTGAAATGCTTCGCGGCACAATTCGGTCTGGGCAGCGGAGAGTTTAATCTTGAAATTTGGCAAGAGATTGAGAACTACGCAACGTTGGATCAAATGGACAAGTGGATAATCGAAGACCCCAAAAAAGCCGCCGAAGTAAGGGAAATTTGGGAAGAAGCAGACGCGTTGTTCGAATGGGGACCGAATCGGCTAATGGGCGATTGGCCTGAATCAACCCTTCTTCCGGATTAGTATTGTTAGGTTCGACTCCTCAGGCTATCTTTACGCAGATTCAACGTAAGCAGTCTCCGATTACTTTAAAGGGAATAACCTAATTTCAAAAAGTGAGACTGGCGTTATGCCAGTCTTTTCTCGCGGTAAAATTCCTTCAATGATCCAGAAACTGAAACCAGCAATATCTTCCTTACTCAATCAGGAGAGAGCATTATATGAAAGACATAGATCTAAAACCAGCCCTTGATTTCCTCAGTGGTCTTGAACAACACAATAATAAAGCCTGGTTCGAGGAAAACCGTGCAGCTTATGACATCGCCAAAGCGCGCTTTGAAAGCTTTGTAGATCAGTTGATCAGCACATATGGAAAGATTGAGGACCTGGGAGGCATAACTGCCAAGGACTGCGTCATGCGGATTTACCGTGATACCCGCTTCTCGAAAGACAAATCCCCCTACAAAATAAATATGAGTGCCACGATTGCACCAGGTGGGAAAAAGTCATCCAGTCTGGGCTATTACCTTCATATTCAACCCCACGATGAAACCTTGATCGCTGGAGGATTGCATATGCCGACCCCCGAACAACTCGCCAGGTTCCGTATGTCTATTGACCGGGATGCAGCGCCGTTCAAGGCTATTATCGAGGACAAAGAGTTCAAGAAATATTTTGGCAACCTGGATGGTGAAAAAGTAAAAACGGTGCCGCAAGGATATTCGCGCGATCATCCCGAAATTGAATTGCTGCGCTTCAAACAAGTCGTTGTTGCTCACCGCCTGTCCGACGAGATGGTGTTGTCGTCTGCATTTAGCACACACGCCATCAAGACATTCACAGCCATGAAACCGTTTTTGGATTATCTTAATGCAATCCTGAAATAGGATTTGCCAATGTTGTCATGAGATCGCGGCTACAATCTTATCAACTTCCTTCAGGAGCAATTCACTATGGGCGTCATGATGCAAACCTTTTACTGGGATTGTCCACGCGAAGACAATAAAGAATTCCAATGGTGGGATACTATTTGCCGTGAAATTTCGGGGTTGGCAAAGGCGGGATTTACATCCCTTTGGCTTCCACCCATTCATAAAGCGGGGAATCTCTTTGGTCCATCTATGGGCTATGACCCATATGATTACTACGACCTTGGCGAATTCGACCAGAAAGGTTCAATACCGACCTGGTTCGGTTCGAAGGCCGATCTGTTTTCCCTGATCCAGGAAGCGCATCAATACAACATGAGTGTCATTGCTGATATCGTCATCAATCACAACTCCGGCGCGGACGCGCAGGAAATCAATCCGATCACCGGCCAATCGCGTTGGACTCTCTTCACTCCCAAGAGTGGAAACTTTCCACGCAATTGGGAATGTTTCCATCCAAGCATGTATGAATCCTGGGATGAGATGACCTTCGGCGATATGCCCGACCTCTCACATCGCAATCCTTACGTTTATTCTGAGGTTCTCAAGCTTATGCGCTGGCTGATCGAAGAGATTGGCTTCGACGGTTTTCGTTACGACTTTGTCAAAGGTTATGGTGCGAACACCATTGCCGCCATACAGGAATATCGTTACATGCGCGCTGGCCAGCCCTTCGTCCCGTACGGCGTAGCCGAATTCTGGGATAGTGCACTCGCCATCGAGAACTGGGTAGACGTAGCTAACTTTTCCAATTCCAATCCAGTGGATGCATTTGACTTCCCCTTGCGCGAAATGCTCAAGGCACTTTGTGATCAATATGGCTTTAGCCTTCGTAACTTCACCACCTGGGAAACCGTCCTGCAGAAGCAGCCGCAGACAACAGTTACCTTTGTCGAAAATCATGATATACGCGATGAGGGACGTCCTATCGTCAACGATAAACTGCTTGCCTATAGTTATATCCTCACTCACGAAGGATACCCTTGCGTATTTTGGAAGGATTATTTCAATTACAATCTTGCCCTGCGCGATTCACCCAACGGTATCGACGCACTCGTGCAGGCTCATGAAGCCTACGCGGCAGGCGTGACTCAAATCCTGTATCTCGATGACAACCTCTACATCATGCAACGCATTGGCTATAGCGATAAGCCTGGACTGATCTATGTGCTAAACAATCGCGGCGACTCTTGGCAAGGACAGTGGGTTACGACTCAATGGGCAAACGCTTCATTCCGACCCGTTGCCTGGTGGGGCACAAATGACCGTTCGCGCCCCGAGGATCAGTCCACAGGTCCGGATGGACGCGGTCAATTCTACGCCCCGGCGCGCGGCTATGCAGTGTACGCACTAAAGTAGTGTTCTGCCAGCAGTTTCACGAGGATGCTACGCGATTGAACTGCTGATTGAACAAAAGATAAACGGCGTATGTTCTTAATTAATCCTTTTGCTTATGAGATAGGTAATACCACATGGAAATGAAGCGCGCTGTTCTTGTGCTTGTGGATATTAGTGGTTATACCCAATTTTTGAAATATCATTCCATGAGTGTGCTTCATGCAGAGGACGTCATTTTGCGATTGATGGAAGCAGTGATTGATAAGGCAAAATACCCAATTGTCCTGAATAAACTTGAGGGTGACGCGGCATTGCTCTATGCACTGCTTGAAGGTGATGAATCAGCGATCGCACGTGATGTCGTGAAGCAGTTACAAAGTTTCTTTGCGGCGTTCAACGCCAAGGCAAACGAACTGGCTTGCAGTACCACTCACTGCGTCTGTGAAGCCTGCCGTAATGTGGTTAACTTGAAGTTAAAAGCTGTTATGCATAGTGGCGATGTTGCCTTTAAACAGTTACGGCAATTCAAAGAATTGGGAGGCGAAAACGCAATCATTCCTCACCGGATGTTGAAGAACAACATCCCTTCTCCCGAGTACATTGCAATGACCGAGCCCGTTCACCGACTAACAGGCGATGTTGAAGGCTTGAGAAATGAGTGGCGCACCGAATCCTATGCGGATATTGGGCAGATCAAAATCAAAGTTTTTTATTTACCAGGGCAATCGCTCCCTGTCAGAGAGTCATCCTTCTGGCAGCAACAAAAAATGACAATCGGCTGGTTGAACCGTGCTCTTCTCAATACATTAGGTCAGGGAACGAAAAGGAAATTTTCTCATATCCCCAATGAGAAAACCGGCCTGAGCGGTTACTTCTTTGATAGCGTCAAAGGACTTTTTGATGTATCTAGATATAAAAAGTGATTTGTTTATTGCCTGCTTTAGCTCTTTCGGGGGCTTAGCCCCCGAAAGAGCATGAGACTCCCGATGATAGAAACGAATAAAAACATACACGAACAACTCCGCGCCTTACTCGATCGTGAAGGGGTAGCCTATCGTGTCGTTGAACATGAAGCCGAGGGACGCACAGAAATGATCGCGAAGATTCGCGGAAATCGAATAGAGCAATCTATCAAATCCATTGTTGTGCAAGTGAGATTAAATAGAAAAGAAAATATCTATTGTCTGGCCAATGTCCCCGGCGATTGCCGCATTGATTTTGATGGGATCAAACATCACTTCAATGCAGATAGCGTCGCGTTTGCCTCACGCGACAAGGCCCAGGATTTAACGGGTTGCGTAATCGGGGCGATTCCTCCCTTTTCGTTGCCTGGACTGGCCGCTAAGGCAGGCAGCGACCAGTTACAAGTCCTAGCGGATCCGTTAATTCAGGAAAACGATGAAGTCGTTTTTAATGCGGGGCGTCTGGATCGATCTATTTTTATGAAGCTGGATGATTATGTCCGTATTGCAAGACCACACTGGGTAAATATCGCGTTGCGCGGTTAGCACACTTCCCCATCATCGTCCACGTAGCAATAATCCCCCTGAAATCTTTGCCAATCGCGCATCAACTTTCGCAGTTCCTTAACGTAACCCGCAATTGCATCACCACTTGCAATTTTCTCGTTATTTGTAATCACTGGCAACGAGTGTTCTGCACCAAATAATCGTTTTGCCTCTGCTGGGTCTATAATTACGCGGTCGTAGCCAAGCACTATCTCTTTAAATTCCGCTTCAATGGTATCTGCCTGTGGACTAATCTGTTCGCGATAAAGCTTAACCATAATAAAGAATTATATCGTGAGTATTCAAAGGAAATACATGAGTTAAAATTAATTTCACTGATTACACGGAATGCAGACTTCCCTGGCACCGCCCGCCAGCCTGTCCTGGACGTACGGATACTGACGCTGGGCGCCAGCATAGTGCAGTCCAGGGGGCAGGTGCAGTCTGCGAATTTACTAAGCCAAAGCGGACTAAAGTCCGCGCTCCGAAGCAAATTCATGAATTTATATTCCAACTTTGAGGTGAGCTCTAATGGCTATTTTCACGTTAACCGCCCGCCAGCCTTTCAACTATCATTCTGTGATCAATTCGCATGGATGGATCCAGCTCGCGCCATTTCAATTTGACGAGCCTACATCTACACTTGCCTACACTTTAAGAGCATCCAACGGCCGCGTGATGCACCTGAAAATCCGTGAGGCAGAGGCAGGTGTTTCAGTTGAAACGAAAGGCAGATTATCTAAACTCGAATCTAACGAATTGCAAGAAGCTGTCTCATGGATGTTTGCAATGGATGCGGATTACTCCTCCTTTTACAAAGCCGCGCGCAAGGAACCAAACCTCAAAAAAGCGATCCAGCTTGCGCGCGGGCGCGTGCTGCGCTCCCCGACCTTATTCGAAGACGTGGTAAAGACTATCTTTACAACAAACACACTATGGGGCGCAACCAAAAACATGACTCAAAAACTTATCGCTTCGTTTGGCGACCCTCTAACTTTCGCCCTGAACGGAGGGTTGAGTAGGCAGCGTAATTCCACCGTATCGAAATCCGAAGTCGAAGGGCCGGTGCTACGAGCATTCCCCACACCCGAAAGAATCGCCGCGTCCAGCCCGGAAGTCCTGAAGGAATTGGTAAGGGTAGGTTACCGCGCTCCGGCATTACATCAATTGGCTGTCCGCGTGGCCTCGGGTGAGCTAGACCTGGAATCGCTCAAAAGGTCAACGATGCCCACGCTTGAACTTCGCAAGGAGTTATTGAAGATCAACGGCATCGGTCCCTACGCGGCCGCGAACCTGTTGCTAATCTTAGGACGTTCCGATTTTATCCCGGTCGACACATGGGCCTTGAAACTTGTCTCACACGAGTGGCATGAAGGTAAACCCATCACCGCAAAAGAAGTTGAAAAGGCATTTGAAAAATGGGGCGAGTATAAAGGACTTGCATTCTGGTTTTGGGATTGGAAATATTCAGGAGGTTAAATGTACGAGCATCATTCTGAGCCGCTTGCCCCCCGCGGGGTATTTGCCCGCCGACTAACGCTTAACTCTTTGGTCGTATTGGGCATTTTATCTATTTCACTGATCATTGGCATACTCGGATATCATTTTCTTGAGAACCTTTCCTGGCTGGACGCTCTGCTGAATGCTTCGATGATCCTTGGCGGCATGGGACCTGTTGCTACTTTACATACTTCTGCGGGCAAGATCTTTGCGTCCTTCTACGCATTGTACTCAGGAGTGATCCTGCTGGCTTCATTTGGCGTGCTGGCTGCGCCGATCTTCCATCGCTTCATGCACCGCTTTCATCTCGACCTTGAAGATGAAGATGAGGATAAAGTACCAGATAAAGTTGAGCAGGCTATTGTAGATAAAAATCCTAGCGATTGATTTCTAGTTTTGGGTTCGAAGTACCGCTCATAAGTTTTTATAAATTATTTGCTCTTTCGGGGGCTAAGCCCCCGAAAGAGCAAAAGCAAGTTGTAAAATTCCTATAATGGATGGAGATTTGTTATGAAATGTCCCGTTTGCAAGACTCAAACACTTGATGCGATTTCTCTTGTTGAAAATCTCCCTGCTCAGCAATGTCCGAACTGCAAGGGCATTTTTATTCCTTCGAATGCCTACTTGTTTTGGAAACGTACGCAGAGTGAGGACTTGCCCAAAAAGGAAGCCGCCTCGCAGATTGACCCTAAGTGGGACGCTGATATTTTGAAACTTTGCCCAAACTGTGGACACATCATGAAACGCTATAAAGTGATCCCAAATACAAATCTGTTCCTTGATCGTTGTGGATATTGCAACGGGGTCTGGTTTGATAAACATGAGTGGGATGTGCTGGTCGAACGAAACCTGCATGACAATTTGAACGAATTCTTCACTCGTCCCTGGCAGGATCGTCTCCATGCGGAGGAAACCAAAGGCCACATGGAAAGGATATATTCCGAAAAGTTTGGCGAGGAAGATTATCAGCGTATCAAAGAAATTCGCGAATGGTTGTGGAAACATCCGCATTCTGGAATGCTGCTTGCCTATTTACAGGCTGATGACCCATATAAAGTTTGAAACTGCAAAGGTATAATGAACTCCGCAGCCATGCGGAGTTTATCTATTATTTTGCGCGTTTGGCAATATGCGCTTTCATTTATGCTGATCGTGGCCCTCACAGCGATATTTTTCGCGTTGCGTGAAGTGCTGGAAACCACTCTAATTGCTCTTTTGTATCTGATCCCTCTCGGAATCATCACCGCCTTCTGGGGACTCGGGCCTGGTATCAGCAGCGCACTCATTGCGTTTCTCGCCTTCAACTATTTTTTTATCCAACCGTACTATACGTTTACTGTCCATCGCCCCACCGATGTGGTCATATTAGTTGTCTTTTTGATCGTAGCAGTAGTGATCAGCCAGTTAGTTGGGCGCGCGCAGACAGGTCTGGCTGCGGCGACGGCACGCGAACTCGAAGCTACACAACTCTACGAGCTCAGTACCGCGCTGACAGGCTTGCATGATGACTATGCCATTGCCCAGATTCTTGCCAAACAGGTGCAGGCTGTTTCTCGGGGAGAATATGTTGAACTTAATATTACGGGTACGCGACCTTTTGCTTTTCATTTACCCGAGATTGAGCCACCGAATCGCCCGCCCGAATTGGTTGTACCTATACAGGCCGCGCGCGGTGACCTGGGAGAGATCCGACTGTGGCGGGCCGGGCTAGCCATTTCGTCCGCAGAGAAGCGCCTGTTACAGACTTTTGCTAGCCAAGGCGCATTGGCGCTTGAACGTACATGGCTCGCGCAAGCAGAGTCGCGCGCTAGAGTCCTTGAGGAGAGCGATAGATTAAAGTCCGCGATTTTGTCATCCGTCTCACATGAATTGCGAACGCCGCTTTCGACCATCAAAGCTGCGGCATCTAGTTTGCGCGGCAAAGAAGTTAGTTGGGATTCACCCGCGCGTGCTGAATTGATCGCGGCGATTGATGATGAAGCCGATCATTTGAACTTGCTGGTTGGCAACCTGCTCGATATGTCACGTATCGAATCCGGTGCGCTCAAACCGAAGCGTGAATGGAATATTTTGTCTGAAATCGTTGGAAGTGTACTCGCTCGAATGCGGCATTTAGCGGTAGAGCATAAAATTGAAATCGACATGCCTGAGGATCTGCCGCTTGTGCCGGTGGATTATGTGCAGATGGAACAGGTTTTTACAAATTTGGTGAGCAATAGCCTGAAGTACGCGCCTGCAAATACACTAGTTGGCATTCGTGCTAAAGCGGAAGATGAATCGATTCGTGTGCAGGTCAGCAACCAGGGGCCGCAAGTGCCGCCTGAACATTTGGAGCGCATCTTCGACAAGTTCTATCGCATCACCGCCGCGGAACGTGTGACCGG
>WNGB01007283.1_pt1 | contig 16019 bp, 24 predicted proteins | sample 5400681 | NCBI WGS metagenome assembly WNGB01 (sample SAMN13153367, study PRJNA577476) | soil metagenome | isolation source: 115 cm soil or saprolite under grassland replicate 2 | place: USA:California | collected 2016-06-15 | reverse complement strand
TGGAGTCATACCACCGAAGACCGGCAACCACAACGATCACAACGACCACATCAGTGCTGTGATAACTCATCCCCTTCTCAATGCCGACCTCAATTTTGGTTCTGAAGTTCTTGACGATGAGATCAAGGATCTGTACGTCGAAAGTCAGAGTTATCAGGACACTCCCAGTCATATGTCGCGCATGCGTTCTGAGGCGTCCATCCTTTCACAGGATTGCGATGATTCGGATCCAGAAGATGTTGACTTCCAGCCCGATGGCGATTCCGACTCGGCCTCTGATGACTCAGGTGATGAGGATGAATCATGGAAGGCAAATTGCATCTTTACTGCTGCTGAACTCAACATGATACATGCTTGCATCTCTGAGGCTGTTATTCCAAGTTGGATCGAGTGACCACCACGGAACCTCGGAGAGAAGGCTCATGGGAAATTGAAGGCAGACCAGTGGTTTGTTTTGTTTAGTGTGTTTCTACCACTCGTCATTCCGGAAATGTGGCAACACCTGTCCGACAGTCGCCACTGCCTTCTCATGAACAATTTCTATGATCTTATCACATGCACAAATATCGTCTGTGCCTACGCAGTCACGCCTGGTTCCGCCGACACCTATCTTGACCATTACATCAAATATCGAGAATCTTGCCAAATTCTATTTCCAAACATTGGATCTCGTCCGAATCATCACTACGCCATGCATAACCCTGAGTTAATGAAATTCTGGGGTCCTATGATGCCATTGAGTGAGTTTGGGGGTGAGCGACTTAACGGACACCTGCAAAAGATCAAAACCAATAGCCATCTTTGTGAGTGAATTATTCGTTCTTCCTTCATACTAAACATTAACTTGGAATTACTAGGGGAGCTGGATTACACCATGTTGCATCAAATATGCCGACGTGGACGCCTAATGGCACACCTCCATGATTCTTCATCACATCAACTGGTTCCAGATTCGACCAAGACGTTTTCTGACATTCTTTTACAAACGGCTAGTATCCAAGAAGACATTGGTGCCGGCCTAACGATTGTCCCAATTAATGTCTATGAAGCCATTCTCTCCCATTTGAATTCGGAAACACTTTTCCCCTTGCGTCACGCCCAAGCAATGCCCCATCCTGATAATGCCCGTGTACTTCCGCGTACTGCAGTTTCTGTCCATCACTTCAAACACAAAGGTAGAGACTATTCCACTGTTGATGTACATCCAGGCAATAGCTCAGTGCATTTTTCGGCGAAGTCCAAAACCTATACTGCGGATTCTGGACACATCGAGGCAATATGGCAATACAAAATTGATGGAATTCTCCGCACCTTCATCGTACTTTCCGTTCACAAAAATCTATCCCCACAGGATGAAGCACGAGATCCCTATATTGCCTATCCTGGCTTGCTTGTGAAGGTTGTATACACACGCCAAACGGACAACCTCTCCTTGGTCATCCTTGAACAGGACCAAATTGTAGCTCATGCTGCGTACTATACAAGGCCAAGTGGCACATTCGGTATCAAAAGCTTGACTACTATATTAATAAATAGTCTACATCGTTACCGATCTTGAGTTTAGGATAGAATGTAATCTAAGTTTTCTTCACCTTGGGAACAGGTATATCACGGAGCTTTTGCATGAAGGATTCTAACAATTCATTTTCCTGAAGCATAATAATAATTAGTTCGTGACAGCCGAAATTAATAATTTGAAATTACATTTTCCAGATCATAGATCTTTGCTTCAAGCGCTTTTAATCTCTTCTGATATTGCTGCACCACCAAATGGCAGTTCTGTTCAACTGCCCGTATGTCTCTGTCCTTCTCAAGTAAGATTTCCTTAACATCTGGATTGAAGTTATCATATAGCTAGTATCTGTCAAACAATTTTTCTAGTAAAAATTCAGAGTTACTCACCGTTCTTGTGGCTTTGATTGGAATAAGCAGAACGTCATCATTTATGTGGGAATGTTGGCGTTGCTGACGGTAATGCTTGGGAAGGCGGGAATTATTGTGGCGTTTGGTCCAACTCCCAAAGATGTTACCCATATTCAAGTTATTCAATGGATTGTTGCTCATTTCGTACATACTTACACCAACTGCATCGATTCTGTAGTCAGACATAATACAATAATTTGCTTGATTTTTTCTGCATTCTGAATTCCAAAATGTTCCTGCAATTTGAATGGGACTCGGACTACGGTTGTCTTGATGAGAACAAGAATTTTATTTTCCATACCCAAGGTCCCAAGGTCCGGCTCATCAAAGTCGACCAGAGCGGAACGTTCTCCTGGGCCAAGGACTTCTTGATCCGTCACGGCGATGGCATGAATTGTTCGTGCTTACTCTGTGCTGCTAAACTATGCTTCATTATCTCCAAGAACAAGAGACTCCATTTTGTAGGTTTTTTTGGAGCTGATCAATTGATGAAAATTTATCGTTGTCCTGCGGAGGCATTAAAGTGAACCTTACCATTTACGTTGAGTTGTTATCGACCGTCGCTGCACAAAGAACAATAATCATTCACACTCGAATATGGCATTGTTCTTGCGATTACTCAACTACAAGCCATCCATTGCACAGATATATGTCAGTCCGATGATTCTTTGACAAGTCACCTAAACTAACCACCACCCTTGAATCTTCAGTCGACGTCAATCTCCATGTCTGAGCTCCAAATCTACCCTCAGTATTCCTCCCTGTCCACTCAGGGACTGGATCCGAGAGTTGAAGCCCTCATCAACCGTATTGTAGAGACCAAGCTGGAGGATGCCGACAAACAATTTGCTGAGCAGAATAATGCATGGAAGCATCAGGAAGCAGAGATGCTGGAGCGTGAGATGGTTATGCATGAGGCAATTGAAACTTTAAATGCTCAGCTTGCTACTGCCCGTTCTGAGGCTGCTGAAGCCCAGCAAATCCATCGGTTAGTACATACACACACTTTAGACTCAATTTTGACATCCTTGCTAGTTCCTTGCTGTCTTCCCAACTCCCTGTCTTCCCCATGGTTCTCGATGGAGAGTCTCCCGATGCCACACCCACCGCAACTGACAGTGGTCCTGTTGTACCTTTTCCCCAACCCTGAAAGAGGCGCCGAAAGATCACAGAACCTATTCCAGATGTTCCCGCACGGCATACCCGCTCTGCAACCCGTTCTCTGACAACTCTGGCAACTGCAATCTCCAGCCCAAAAGGCAAAGAAGAAGATTCACGCTGTTACCAAACCTGCAATCCAGGTTTACCGTTACCTTCCTCGAGACATGCCTGATGATTTAGGAGGATTACCGGTGTGTTCTTATGTCCAGTTGAAATATTGATGATGACACGTTACTATGTCTAGAACGCGATGTCACTTCACATACGTATTTTATGGGCTTTACTCAACGCTAAGGCAGTGCCACAGGACCCATCTGCAAACTCCTTCGATTGTTTTCTGCTCGGTTCTCAAATGAAGCGGACTTGTTCAGCACACAGGACTCTGGCCCTGAGCTCATCCCACATCATCTCATCCTCGTCGGCACTGCAATGTCTGCTGCTAAAGGTCGGATTGCTGGTCAGGCACGCCTTATAGAGGAACACATGCTGGGATATATTCAAGCATGTCTGTCCCGGTTTGGGATGCAGCGTTGGTGCCCAGACCTCTGCCAATCAGCCTATTCACTGTATAACTCAGCATGCCGTATAATCGCTATCGACACCTTCAAGCAAGCGCTCATCTCGCACACATACATCCATATCAGCCTGAACACCATCTACGCATCCAACATGGATATTCTCATCAAACTTTACGACCATTTCGTATTCCATTATCTACTTGTGCGATACCGTAGAGAGGCTAGACAACCTGGTAGTGTTCAGAAAGAGTTGCAGTCAAATCCCATGTATCAAGGACGAATTCGAGTGGGTTTTCTTATCTGTCTCTGGTGAAGAGGTCAACTGACTGACTTCCCACTTCAGCTTGCTGCTGCACGTCTCAAATTCCTGATTGAGAACGGGTACCCTCAATGTTATCGTGATCTCGTTGATCCCAAGGCCACTTCTGATGATGAACATGATGCAGATAAGAAGGTCTACCTCATCAAACATCGAACAGAGCGTTCCCCTGAGGCTGAGAAGTTTTACCGGATTCTCGACCGAAAACGAGAAGAGGTTGCACGGCAGGATAAATCACGACGGTGACGTGAACGTGTTTGTGTCGTACCTGTGGACCAGCAAGACTCTGCCTTTTCTGCGCTTCCTGAAGGCATGCCCATCGACTACTATGACCCAGCATTCTTTAACCAGCTGCAACCTCGCACTAGGAATCGCATTGCCATGCGCAAAATCTCTTGGTCGCTGAGTCACTGACTTGGAATGCCGAGGAACGTCTGAGCGATAGGGTGTTTATGAAGAAGTATGGTGCGCCAGTCTTTCCTTAATATGAGATGGTAGGTGATGCAGATATTGAGGATGATGCTGGTGATGAATGGGCACCAGAGGATGACATGGATGAAGATCTGGTTGATCATGATTATGTTGATGTCGTTGACATGAATGCGTCTCGCAGCACTATTTCTGCTCAACTTACAAATTCCGTAGCTTAGAATACTATCAAATTTCAAATTTCACCCACATTTGTATTATGATGAGATTTACTGTCGGCACTATGTGAACGTGTTAGTATCACTGATTATGATTATGTAATTCATTTGATCAACTGCACTTCCATATGCAACACTTCGCTCATTGCCTTCTTCTACCACAATGTCGAGCCACGAACTTACCTTCAATGTCTTCCGTCTAAAGAGGGTTATCAAGAAGATCTCCGCTCACCTTGGTTGTCATGATGCTGGCAAAGAGATAAGGGAAAACATTTTGATATCCAATGATTGTGATCCTCCGTTTTCTATTTCTTTTGGTGAGGTTTCCATAAATCAAGTACAGAATCCCTTGTCTAAACAAGTAAAGTGCATAAATCATCCAACAAGGAGGTGAATAATCCAAACCCATCAGCGATTTCGAACAATCCGAACCTATCAGCGAAAAACTTATTTCTTGCTATTCCTCATCAAAAACAGCAGAACGTCAATAAACCGCAGATTTGTAGCCTTTATGTGGCATCCGGAGGTTCCTCCTCTTCAGAGTCTATGAATACGGCATGGAAGAAGGAACTGGCAGGGCTAGATGAGATGAATGCGATGGTTGGGTTGGAAGGTAAGGCGAAGGTTGATGCACAGACGCAAAAGGTAGTAAAAGCAGAAGTACTTGTCCAGGAGACAAAGGAGAGGGTTGAAATCATTCGGGGACAGTGTGACGATCTGATTGAACAACAGAAGCAGGCAATGCAGAATCACAAGATGCGATGCCAACTTTCCAGTGAAAAAAAGTGGGACCAGTATGAAGAGCTGAAGCAGCTGGTTCAGCTGGTTCGCGGGGAGAAGGGGGTCTAACAAGGGATGCAATGGCAATTGCCTCATGCCAACGTGTAAGATTTCAATATTCTGAAAGTGTTCATCATTTCTAAATCGGGTATGGCACAGCCTCAATACGAGTCGACTTTTCATGTTCATTTTCCTGTATGCACTTCTGACCTTCGAGTATTTAACTGGTTGTGAATTAAATTTGCTAATTGTACTTTACCTCGACTCTATGAGAACACCTAGTGATAATCTGAAAGGACATTTCCGCAGACATGACACAACGAAGATGATGATTGGACATCTTTACTCCAGTTTTTAATGTTCCGTCTGCAGCCCACTCCTTTGTGCAGTATTATGGTGCTTTCTTGTTTTGCATATCACGCTCCAAGAATATGTGCTCTTTTTCCAGGTATGTGGGCATCAGTTCGATGCTGTCCTTCGAGGCCCAAAGTTCATTGACCTTCTCAGATGTACAATCATAAACCTCAAACCTCAACCATCCCCGGGATTTCTTTTCGAACTAGCCTGTCCAAACAGGCAGCCTCAGGGCGTTGCACCTCTTTCCTCCTTTCTTGGCTCCCGACTCAGAAAACCAAAGGCTGTCATGCAGCTTTTTTATGGCAAAATGCCAGATTGCGGGCGCGACTTCTTGGCATTCTATTACACATTGGTCAGTTGTTTTGTGAACGCCATTCTCGCTAGACAGACCGGTCACCGGGCTACATCCTGCTTCCACTGTTCCCTGCGAAAAAGATGGGTAACCCAATCGAATGCCCATATGAAGGATGCTCTACCTTGTCGGCATAGGGAGTTCCTGGCTTGAATCTGATGGTGGCCTTGCTTGAAACATGTAGGGAGATCTGCGCCGTTCCATTGATCAACAAGGCGAATGATTTTGTCGCTCTCATCCAAATCAATGATAACAACTGATTCGATGACCTGCAAAACTTGTCAGCTAAATTTCAGAGATGAATAATCAAAGGCCGCCTTTTTCCGTTTCAACAAATGAAGAGTGTATTCCTGCACCTGGTAATATAATCCTATTTGGGCTATCGGTCGAAGACATGACCCGTTTCGAGATTTGTTCTGAATGGGAGAACAGCTTTGGCTGTGGTGCGGAACAAACCGTTAGTTGAGATGCAGCATTTAGGGTAAGTCTATTCCATATACCAACCAAGGCGAATGATCATCCATACGATAGTAAGTGACTTGTCCCTTTCAATCGAGGGCCGGAAACGTACATATATGCCTTGTAACCTTTACATTTAGCAAAAGGATCCTAGAAACGGCGACATTTGTGAATCTGCTGAAGCAGGTACAAAGACAACAACACACCTCAAACTCGCTCCACGACCGCTCGAATATCTCCAACGTTGGTTGGCAACAATACAACTCCGTCAAGTCATCCAATACCCCTGTGAGTTTACATTACCAGCTGCTAACTCTATAACTTGAATAGAACACTGTAACACACACCGAATAGAACAAAAAGAAAGGCGAGGGTCCTATGTTCCAGAGTAAGACTTAGTAGTAAGAATCGAAAATGCCGCCAGCGTAAGCCTTCTCGACATGCTAGGTCATTTGACTTGACTTCATGAAACAGTAGGTTCTCTGGCCCATCCTCCACGTATTCCTGTAAGCAGATTGGGTAATGGTGAACATTTGGAAACTGGAAAGAAAGGATGTTCGTCGCACCTTTATATGTAATGTCGGGCGATGCCTATTAAATAAATGACGGGTGTGAATGCACCTTATTCTATTTGGAAAGAGATCCCGAAATGCCTCTGCCCAAATGTGGTGACAGACTCAGTGTTGATAGTGATGCTGAACTGCCAACGCGGCGGTGCTTAGTCCTTTTCTGAGTCTGAATTCTATGCCCGTAGCGCTTACAATTGTCTCAAAGCAAAGGTCTTCCAAGCAATACACGCAGGGGGCGGGTCCCTCTCAAAGTCATCATAATTTGGCATGAAGAGTCAAGACATCGCCCTTATACAACAAAAAGTTGCCGTCCTGTCCCAACTCTTCCCTTGTGGTCCTGTATGCTGCGCCAGTAATTCATCGCGACATCTGTTGGGCCCAAAGTCACCGTTGAGATGGGCGCCTAATCGGTCAGCGGCACTGTATCTCGGGTGGACTTCCTATCAAATTCTCATACAGTATAACCACTGGCCAGGTCTGAACTATGTATTTAATGCAGTTAACATGTGCTAACTACTGGAAGATGGTTGTGTGCTACCAGAGCTATAAACTAGGGGACTACTCCTCGCTTTGAGACTGATCACTGATCAACACTTTCGGCCAACTTTGTGCCAGTACAAGGGTTCGACAATATTCTTCCATTGTCTGTCCAATCGGGCCCAAGTAATTCCCAGCCACATTTGAAAAGGCCCATGCTAGGCTATGGTCCCGATACTAATTTCGGATGGTAAACTATACACATGTACAGAACTATTTGAGAGTCGACTTGAGAAATTTTATTTGTTTTACAAAAGTCACGAACCCAAAAAAAGGAAGAGGTCTACTGCTTCTCCTGATTTAGCTCTGGTATGCACCTTTATGACTGAAAACTTACTTCTGTACCCTCCTTTTTCTTGGAAGAGTGCAAAACAACATCCGCCAAATCCGGCATTGCAGAGATGATCGCTTTGGCAGGGTCTTCTGATGCCATTTGCTCAATGGTTGTCTCGGTGCCTCCCAAGCCTTTGGACGCCTTTATTATGTTGGAGGATGGAGGTGAGAATCAAACTCACCAGAAGCAATGATGATGGTCGAAATGTCATCACCTTGAGCGGTCTGTCCATAGCCACGTTTCGTCATCTCTGACTGTATTGCCCCACAAATTTCATCGATAGAATAATGGGCAGGGACAGTGATACTCTCTGCGGGTTCCATTTCATAAGTGGTGATGGTGACAAATTGTTCATCCATGGCCATCGACATGACTTGACTTGATAGATCCACCTTCAAGTGCTACCAAGCTGAGTTTTAATGACCACCCACGCCACAAGTTTATCGGATTTGATTCGGGTTTGCAAAGGATATAAATTATGGTCTAAATTTAGAACAATGCGCGTCCTCGGATTTGATTTGGGTTTGCAAAGGATATAAATTATGGTCTAAATTTAGAACAATGCGCGTCCATCCTAATCTTGTCCTAATCAGTTCCGCGATATTGCTACGCACGTCAGCCCACATCTTGGTCACTAAACGGTGAGGCCTTGAGGCTTTAAATTTTGATCTATCTGATGACTAACGTACCATAGTAGAAGTTATGGCATCAGACATTCAAGATGGTAGTGATGCCTTTGATCAAGTCGGCTGGAGACAGGTCCTCTCATCATTACGGTCGGAGTTAATATCGAAAGGGATCACAGATGGTCCTATCGACGAGATCAGAGCAATTTTTGAACGGTTCGAGCATGAAAGAGATCAGTTGAGTGCAACCCATGAAGAAACCCTCAAATCACTTCGAGATCTTGAGGAGAAGATGAAGGTGTTGAAGGAGGTCACAACGGCACATTTGGAAGCCAAGGATGAAAATGAGAAGGAATTACAGGCGAAGATAGAGGAGCGAGATGTAGTGATGAATGATTCCTATGAGGTGCTCAAGAAATTGCGTGACCAGATCATTGCGAAGAATGCGGAATTAGCCACTTATAAAAGGATCTTCAGGGCTTGACTGGTGAGAGGATTTCTTGCTCAATGACGCGAATCTTATTGGCAGATATAATTTACGTGCACAGCCGTTACAGAAACCTAAATTGGAATATTCAAATGCCTATGTATCCCTATTCATTGATCACAGTAGAACTCCGTTGTATCAAAGTAAACTATTCTCAACACGTGTCAAGGCGCCCATATCGCTCGTTCTTTGGCGGGCGGACATATCCGTGATGATAAAAATGTAAACAAACCTACTAAGGACTCGAACTCGCGATAGAGCTTCTTGGAGATCATAATCTTTACGCGAAATTTGCTGAAGGATAATACAGAAAATCAGGGGATTTTGGATGGTGTAAAGCCTGCCGCGCCGCAATTTAAAAAATCGGGGTTCAATCTCAATTGAGAGTACATACTTGTATTCGATGGTGTGGGACAGGGCGTGAATTGCTCCGCAAGGAGTGCACTTGGACCTCGTTCCGCTCAAACGGCTGACCACCACTATAAATGCTCGGTTAAATAATCATGACAAGCGTGTGTTTTGGCAGCGTAAATACACCCCGTATGAGAAACACATATGACGGCAACCACATTCTTGAGAGAGCCGACCATTAATTTAATTGTGAGGATGCCGCAAGCATCGTCAAATCCGAAAAGACTGTGATCTGTCCTGATGAGCATGAAGAATGCCTTCATGGCCAATCGAAGAAAGACTGGCATGTGCGTGGATAATATGAATTTGCTTGGAGGAATGATCCAGACCGCCGGTTGTGGTCAGATTCGTGGTGGGTGACTTACTGAATTTGGTACAAAGAATTCTCCCCGATTATATAATTCTGGTCCCTAATGAACACGTACAGTATAAATTATCGCAGAAATCAAATTTCAACTGGTACCAGCCAAAGCAGATTTTCATTTCCGAGTCCCACAGCTTAGAGTTATATTTCTTTGGTTCATTTAATGAGATTTACTGGGGTACATGTTCTATAGAAAGTTGAGCAGCAATAGAGCTGCGGGATGCATCCATTTCAGCCACATCAACCTGATCACGATCAACCATATCTTCATCCATGTCATCCTCTGCTGCCCATTCATCATCCCCATCATCCCCAATATCTGCATCACCTACCATTTGATACTGAGAAAAAACAGGTGCACCATATTTCTTTGTGAAGGCCCTATCGCCCAGACGCTCCTCAGCATTCCAAGTCAGCGACTCAGTTACCACAGGCAGCAGGGAGATCTTGCGAGTAGCAATGCGATTCCTAGTGCGAGGTTGCAGCTGATTAAAAAATGTAGGGTCATAATAATCAATAGGCATGCCCTCAGGAAGGGCAGAGAAGGCCGAGTCTTGTTGGTTGTCAGGAACCACACGAACACGTTCACACCACCGTCGCGATTTATCCTGGCGTACAGCTTCTTGTCGTTTTCCATCAAGAATCCGGTAAAACTGCTCAGCCTCGGGGGAACGCTCCTTTCGATGTTTGATAAGGTAAACCTTCCCAGCTGCATCGTATTCGTCATCAGAAGTGGCTTTGGGATCAACAAGATCGCGATAATGCTGGGGATAGCCATTCTCTACAAGGAATTTGAGACGTGCAGCAGCAAGCTGACAGGGGAAAATCGATGTCAGACAAACTCTTTACCGAGAGACAGACAAGAAAACTCACTCGAATCCGTCCTTGATACTGGGGATTTGACCGCAACGCCTTCTGGACACTGCCAGGCTGCCTACCATCCCTACGGTATCGCAAAAGCATGTAATGAAAGACAAAATGGTCATAGAGTTTTATGATGATATCCATATTGTATGCATAGACAGTGTTTGGGTTGAGGTGGATGTATGCGTGCGAGACGAGTGCTTGCTTGAAGGTGTCAAGGGCGATTATACGGCATGCTGAGTTATAGAGCGAATATGCTGATTGACTGAGGTCTGGGCACCAACGCTGCAGCCCAAACCGGGACAGACATGCTTGAATGTACCCCAGCATATGTTCCTCTACCAGGCGCGCCTGACCAGCAATCCGACCTTTGGCAGCAGACATGGCAGTGCCGACAAGAATGAGATGACGGGGAATGAGTTCAGGACCAGAATCCCGGGAGGTGAACAAATCTTCCTCATTTGGGAACCTAGCAGAAAATAGTCGAAGGAGTTCAGCCGGGGGGTCTTGTGGCACTGCCTTGGCGTCGAGAAAACCCCATAGTATACGTATGTGAAGTGATATCGCGGTCTAGAGAGAATACTGTGTCAGCAGCAATCTTGGACAAATCAATACTTAAACGCACAGGTAACCCTCCTAAATCATCGGGCATCTCTCGAGGAAGGTAACGATAAACCTGGCTTGCAGGTTTGGTAACAGTCTGAATCTTCTTTGCCCTCTTTGTCCTTCGGGCTGGAGAGTGCACAAGTGGGAGAGGCATCGGCATCGGTTGAGAAGGCGCTGGTTGAGAAGAAGGCGATGGTTGAAGACCTGTACGTGTGGCAGTTGTCTGAGAATGGGTCCTGCGAGCAGGGGCTGTATCTGGAATAGATTCTGTAGTCTTTTGGCGCCTCTTGCGAGGATGAGACGGTGGTGCAACAGAACCACTGTCAGTTGCGGTGGGTGTGGTGTCGGTTGACTCCTTGTCTAAAACCATAGGGGCATCAGGGAGTTGGGAAGAAACTAAGGAACTAGTATGGATAGCTGTCAGCGTTGAGCCTAAGAGAGTAGCCTAAGAGAGTACTAACAGATGGATTTGCCGGGCTTCAGAATGAGCAGCAGCAAGCTGGGTATTTAGGGTTTCGATCGCCCCACGCATAACAGTCTCGCGGTTCAGCATCTCCGCTTCCTGACGCCTCCATGCTTCGTTCTGCTCGGCGAATTGACTGTCGGCATCTTGTAGCCTAGCTTCCACCAAGCGGGCGATGAGGGCTTCAAGGCCGGGATCCAGTCCCTGAACCATAGGGGGGTACTGACCATGATGTTGGAGTTGGAGCTCAGACATAAGTAGAGATTATTTAATGCCGACTCGGTGATTACATCGACATATATATATATATATACAGAATGTCACATCAATGTCACAACGTGATGCTTGAAGTACCGTAGTTAAAATAATAGCATCATACAAAAAGAAAAATTTCAAGTCCTTGTTCTCAGAAGGCACATTATGGTGTTAGCCCAGTTAATACAGCAAGTCTCCTCAGAAAACAAATAAGTGAGTAAGAGCCTGACGACAGGTACCTGAGAATTCTCCCCATGGAAACTCAAATGATGCGGCTGGCTGTTATGCCATCTCCGTCGTAATTGTTTCGCTTGTAGATCCTGTTACATTGTCAAGAATCTCAATGTTGAAATTGAGCGACATGAAAGTCAAAATGAAGGTGGTCAGGACTCAGCAATTTCAGACGATTGAAATCTGTATTGGATAAATCACAGCACAAGCACCATAGTGTCCCGTAGTGGTGTTTTATATTACGGTGCTGCGAGCTCGATTTTGGAACGTGCACGTGGTGTACTATCATGTCACAGTAAAAATAAGCCAATGCTACGATGCGCTGGCTTAAGACGATGTTTAGGTCCGCTCCACGACTTTCACCTTAGGCCTCGATAGATCCTGAAATGCGGACGAATAACTCTTACCAAAACCAGTCGCTTTTATCCTGTCAACCTACGCGATATCTTCGAGTCTTGCTACCAAGTTAGGATACAGTCCATGTGGCTCTCTTCGAGAGGCGCTTAGTATCACAGGGATCCCAGGGAAGGCTTGTGCGTCTCGCTAGTAGAATCCGAAACGAGACTCTGTTCATTTTAATTCAAGACTACTCCCGTTTTTCTGCATAGTAAGGTGGATGATTTGTGTGGCTTCTGTCTCACTGCGCTCGATCAATCCACATTTCGCAATCTCGAGACACTCGAGTGTTCGCGCTTCACCCCGCAAAATTTACAGCGACCGATGTCCAGATAATTCCCAAAGATAACCGGCTCTTAGGTATTCCAGACTTGTGCGATTTTGGTGAAGCGCGTTTTGGCCAGGAATATTATAGGGGCCCGATCCAGCCCTTCATGTAGATAATTCCCCTTTCCTGTGGTTCCTGACCTGCTGGACGGTCTGTGGTCAGCATCAGTTATTTCACCCACAAAACTTGTAGGCTAGATATTCTGTCCACGTATTGATACCCACAGATGTCTCCTTTATCTTTATCCGAAGCACTTTTGCTGTGTGGACGTTACCGAGGCGCCCTGGACGACTTTTCACATGGAACACTGGGCTTCCGAGATGGGCAGGCAGCGTCGTCGTGGAGTGCTCCGCCACTCTTTGAAAGTACGTACAGAAAACTCCGGATTAGTACACTGGCAGATTCTGGCAGATCCAGACAAAAGAAATTGGCAGGAACAGCCAGGTTCAGAATGGAAAGTACAATAACAAAATCTAGGTCCCCGACCTTGTTCTCGGGAAATGATGAGTTGACGGGTCGTGTGCCAATTTCTGCTCGGTCAATTACAGGCTGCACTAAATTTCGCAGCTGGAATTTTTTACACTGCAGAAAACAAATGGGCGTCATGGGTACGTTGTTTCGCCTGGTAATTATTCTACTATGAGCCTAACGGCAGAATATTCTGGGCCACTAGCTGTGGACAAATCCTATAAAGGCAGCATATTCTAGGCATACAGTACCCATCAAAGACATGGGTAACATTTTCAAAGGCCTTACCAGACATTATAACAAGCCTCGCCTTCCCCAGTGTTTCCGCTTAAACGACGATGTTCCACTCATACAAATTAGAGCAGCTTCTGACCCGAATTCGCCACGGCGTCGAACTGTGAGTAGCTTTCTCTTAGACAGGATTATTTTCTCACCTCCGATTGGACAGTTGTATAATAACTTCGAACCAGATGCACAGGCGCTTCTACTTGAGAAGGACCGAGAAATACAGAGAGCTGATCAGAACCACTATTTTGTGCTGCAGCAATATGAGAAGAGATTAAAAGTACTTGAAAAAAAGGTCTATGACCTGGAAAGTGTTAGTTCATTTCAATCAACTTTGGCCGTTACAACGCAGCTGATCATACTTCAGGAGAATAAGCTACTGGAATGCTCCATTCAGAGGCTCCGCTATTCCCAAGGTAAGGAGTTCGTCTTTACACTTTATGACCTTGTTATGACCTTGCTTGAAGCTGCTTACAGAAAGCTTGAAATGTAAGTGTATTCCCATAACAATGTAAACTATGTATAATTGTAACTCGCTGCTTTATATTCATACGCTCTTGGAAATCAGTGCTTAACATGGGCGCCAAGATCCGGATTTGCAGTAAGACCGTTCGAGTGGTGCAAGGAGTCCAAATCTGACCCGTCACACTTTAATCGCTCTGGCCCCGACTCCGAGAGGCATTTCGACCCAGAAGGTCCGAGTGTGAGACCAAAGACGAATCTTCGGTCTAACTGCTTGCGCAAGATTCGGCGCAAGTAGCTGAAGAGCTGTTTGGCGGGGTCTTGAGAATTGGAACACTTCATCTCGACTGCGGCAATAATCTGGAACCACCAAATTTGGATTCGCTTTCTTGATGCATGTCCTTGGTCTCCCAGTCTTGAAAGAACCACGACAGGTCAGGACCCATATGGCTGTCAGGAAAAAGGAAACACTTTCCATCGGGGTTATTGAAGGATACAATAACCTGGGTAGGTGAAGTGGCTTTGCCGGCTGGAGGTGCCCGATGTCCACAATACAGGACAGCTGTACATTTCGCCGTCGGCCCCCACGTTTCAAAGAAGCCTTTCTCTTGCCCCAGGGCTGGTTAGTTTGGAAAGCATCAGACAAGGTGCGAGGCTCGCCTCCGAACATTTGCAAGATAATCATAACCACGGCCTCTTCGAACATGAATCCCAGAGACGAATTTTTGCGTGCTGTGAAGGTCGCATCACTAAGCCATGACAGGTTCATGGTCTTTCGGTGCTGTGCGAAGGTCGAACTCAGATATAGTACGACCAGTGGCTCGCAAAGATATGCGAAATATATGTCCTTACCCGATGCAATTGTCTGGTGCATGTTGCCTTCAATGTGAATGGTTGTGGGTTAACTTCCAATTCCAATTCTCCAGCGCATGAGGGCGTCGAAAATGTAACTTAAATTCTGTCAACAACATCGTCCTGAGTAGGTATGTCAACTGGAAAAACGAGTCCTTCACCCTCGATTACGAGCAAGGACGAAGATTGAAGAGGGCATGGATGGAGTACTAGTGGCCTGTGACGACGTTCCTGGTGGACCTTAAACCTTCACAGTGGGCTTCCTTGTTCTGACGGAGAATGGACGAGAGGCAAGCTTCTGACACAGATTGGGCCATAAAGGTGGAATAATCGTTGAATGGTGGCTTTGTATTGTCTCGTCTCATTCTGCAAAATATTGCGGTGTTAATTCCTGGTGTCTTCGCTGTCGTGAGTCCGACCCTCCTGGTAGCGGACATGATGAGGGGCAATCCCCCTCGTCGCGGTGTCTGCTGTCACTGTAATTAGTAAAGAAAGGAAAAACAATAAATGGGGGCGTACTTGAACACCCACATGCCCACGCCGTTCTCCCTCCCTGTCACCAAAGAGAGGAGGAATTGTCCTCCTTACAGGACCTTACTACGTCATAACTGTATAAAACTTATTAAAAGGTAAGTATTAATGTTCAAAGAAAAAGATATAGTGGGCGTACTTTGTACATCCACACCACTCCCTCTGCGCATTCCGTTCTCCTTCTTCTTGTGCATGCAGCGTCGCGTTGATGGCCGACAAAGTGGTATGGTTTGGTAGGCGAAAAGAGTGTGACAATATGTCACAAAAGGGGCATGACTTGACAGATCACTTGACAGGCCAAGTTGCCGCTCGACTTGACAGTTGAATGTCCGCCGTGATTGTCTTCCTTTGCCTCCATCGTGTTGGTTCCCTTCCTGGGTGCGCCGGGAATGGGTTTCCTGTTCTCTGTGGGCTGGTAGCCCCATGTCCTGTGC
>WNGB01016438.1_pt1 | contig 16026 bp, 15 predicted proteins | sample 5400681 | NCBI WGS metagenome assembly WNGB01 (sample SAMN13153367, study PRJNA577476) | soil metagenome | isolation source: 115 cm soil or saprolite under grassland replicate 2 | place: USA:California | collected 2016-06-15 | reverse complement strand
GATCCTCCGTGGCCAACGTGACCGGGTACTTCTTCTGCGACGGCATGACAACGTCCTGTCTGGCAGATGGGGGAAGAAAAGCTGCCAGATCCCAGACTGCACCAACCAAAGCAAGAACTAGCAGCGACGCTCTACTAGTAGGTCATCTTCCGAAGCTGGCTCCGACGGCGAACGGCGGCCCTCGACACCCCAGGGGACTGCGTGCGAGGCGCGTGGCGGCACGGCGCGTGGCGCCCACGCGGCAGGCATGTCGGCGTCAATATGCGACCCGGGAAGGCCGGAATGAATCTGACGTGCGCAGCGACAAGTCGTTAGCCGTGGCTGCACGTAGATGTTCCTGCACGATCCCGACGGCAATAACTGGGTCATCCAGGAGGTCCGCGACCACGTCCCCGCCCGGTTGCCCTAGCAGACGATGGCACGGCGCTCAGGCGGGCGGGTGTCCGGGTTCGGCTTCGTCTGCGTCGATGAGGCGCGTGAGGAGCTGGGTGAGCTGGCGGAGGTCGTCGGCCGGGAGGGTGCTGATCGCCTGGGGCGGGCGCAGCAGGATGGCGTCTGCGGTCGCGATGGCGTCGTGCCCGGCGGCCGTGAGGGTGACCAGCTTGCGACGCCGGTCGTCGGGGTGCGGCTGGCGGTCGACAAGGCCGTGAGCCTCCAGCTTGTCGACGATGAGGGTCGCGTACGGGGCGTCGACGCCGTTTGCCTCAGCCAGCTGGCTGAGGGTCATTGGTCCGTCGCGGAGCTGGAAGAGGACCTTGCCCCGCCCGCCGCCGAGGCGGAATCCAAGCGCTCCGGCGAGCTCGCCTCGGCGGCTGTGGGCATCGACGAACCGCTGCATGAGGGCCCAGGCCTGCTGAACGGGATCAGCTGATCGCTTCGAGGTGGCTGCCATCGGTCGTCTGCTCCCACGTCCCTCAGCACTGCGGCGGCCCGGACCGCCGTGTCGTGTACCCAGCGTCCTGTCGATGCCAGGCCGAGCACTGCGACGGTCATACCACAGCCGGTGACGACGGCCCAGGCGGTGAGGTCGATCACCGCGATGAACAGGCTCAGGCAGCGTCGAGCCGCGACCGCGTGCTGCCCCGCGTGGCCGGGCGCGGCACCGTCCTGCTGCTCCGCGAAGCCATCGGATTCTGAGGCATAGCGCGGTGTCTTGACTTAAAGCCCTCTTGAACATAGATGCTGGTCGCACCGGCCGGTTCCTGCTGGCTGATACCGACGCCGGGGATCTGGATGTGCTCAGGAACGGCGGCCGCAGTACCGGATCGAGCGGCGGGAGCGGTCGCTAGCCGACTTCGTCCCCACCTGCTGGTGGCAGCAGACCTCACCGCAATCCCACTTCACCCGCGACACCATCTGCTCGCGGCTCACGGACGACGGCCGGGATCTCTATCAGTGGCCGTACCCTGATCCGGACCAGCGGTGGATCACGCGTGGAGCAGCCACTGTCCGACGACGCCGCCCTGCTGAGCGCGTACGGCGACCACTTCGGGATCATCCTCGACCGGGTCCCCGCGGCAGCACCCAGCTAACGGGACAGACCTCCAGCGACCGGGACGCCAGTGTGCACGCGAGGGCCAGCCCGGGGAACCCGCCCCGCTTGAACAGATCGAACAGGGTAACGTCGCCCGCCAGGTCAGGGATTCGCAGTTCCGAGCGCCGCCGCGATCTCCTGGATGGCCTCGGCCTCGGCGGGGCTCACGCTCTGTCCTTCCTCCTTGTGCGCTGCGGCGACCTTGCCTGCCAGCGTGAGGACGAAGTGCCGGTAATCGTCGAGTTCCTCTGACGTTGCCTTGCTCTCGAGCAGTGCCACCGCGTCGCGGAGGGCCTTCAGCCCGTTATCCCTGAGTTCTGCCTCGGAGTGGTACCTCGTGTGGTCCAGCTCAGGCTTGGCGGCGACGATCTCGTCGAGGAGCTCGCTCTCGCCGTGCTGAGCACGTGCCTCGGCGTAAGCCTTCGACATCGCGATGGACTCGCGGATCATTCCCCCGCGCGCCGCGGTGACCACGATCATGCCTGCGCTCGGCGGGCCCTCCAGCACCACCTTCCATTCCCCGGGTGAGAAGTCCGCTTTTGATGTCATCTGAAACTCCTAGGGGTGCGAAATCAGGAACGTGTCCACGCGCAGGAAAAGATGCGCGCGACGCGATCATCCCCGGGCGGAAGCCCACCGACACCAGGAGGCCGGTGACCGGGTCGGCGTGCGGGCGGCCAGCTGCGAGATCAGGCGGCGCGAACCGGCCGTCACAGCATGGTGGCGGGGCATACGTCCACCGGTAGGGCTCGCTGGCCAGTTCCTACGCAAGCTCGCTCTGGACGAGGAACCAATCGATCGCGTCACTGACCAGGCCGTGCCCCGATCCGGTATCGGCACATAGACAGGGCCCGGGTAGGAAAGCGGGGGCGGGATCGCGTCCGCGGGAAACGGGGCGGCCGAGGTGGAGAACTCATAGTCCGGCTACGGAAGGCGGAGCTGGCGCACATCACGCATGAATCCCCCTTGGATCACGTCAGCATCCTCATCCGTACCGGGTGATGTGGCCCCGCGCCGGGTCCGCAACCGTGGCAGCATGTCCCGCTGGCCGGCAGGCAGCCCGTTCCCCGGGGGTGCCGCCTGCCCGGGCTGATGCTCACCGCGCTCTCCACCCCGGCGCCGGCGCAAGCGTCCGCCGAGGCTTCCGGCCAGACGTTCAGTTCCTTCATGGATCACGTCGCCCAGGGCTTCGAGGCCCTGGGCGCGGCGGTCCTGATCGTCGGCATCGTGTGGTCGTTCGTGCTGGCCGTGGTGGCGTGGCGGCGGTCGGGCCAGCCGGCCAACGGCTATGTGGCGCTGCGCGCGGCGTTCGGCGGGACGCTGCTGCTCGGGCTGGAGGTCCTGGTGGCGGCCGACCTCGTCCGCACGGTCGCAGTCGCGCCTACCCTCGACAACGTCCTGGTCCTGGGGCTGATCGTGCTGATCAGGACCGTGCTGAGCTTCTCGCTGGAGACCGAGATCGAGGGCGTCGCGCCGTGGCGGCGAGCCCAGATGAGCGGGGTGGGGGGCATCCGCCAGGCCACGGCCAGGGCGCTCAAGCCCGGCCCCGGTCCCGGTCCCTGATCACACCACCGGGTCACCGGCAGACCTGCAGGCGCTGCAGAACCAGCGGCGCGGGGAAGAGCACATCGAGGTGTCGTTCGACGACCGGCCGCGAGGAGGACCTGGCCCGGACAGCACCCCGCAGACGCCGGAGGACGTTGCCCCGCCCGCCGGGCCGCCCTGACCCGCCCTATCCGGCCAGCGAGCCAATTATGCGCATTTCAAATACTGAATACGGGCGAGTTTCCCGAACCGTGAGCGTTATTCAGAACCGGCTAGTGAGCCTGGGCCGTCAGGCCCGGGCGAGCGGTCGGTGCGGGTGCTTTCTGAATTACGCGAACTTCTGAATAAGACACGGTGCTCCGGGAGTTTGCCAGGCGATCTGCCTGCGCATATTCCTGCGTGATGCCATCTACGGGGGAGCGGGATAATCGTGTTCAGTATCGTCACCCAAGTACGCGCGCGACGCGGAACAATTGTCCGTAAAGGCCATTTCGTGCCGCGGGTGCCGGTGCGGGCCGCGGGCGCGGCCCTGGTCGCGGCTTGTGCCGCCGCGTCCGGCGTGATCGCCGGGGGTGCCACCGCCGCGGCGGCCACGCGGCCGGCCCAGCACCGCAACCCCCCGCCCGCCTACGCGCGGACCCTCACCGTGACCAGGCTCAGCAACGCCGGGCCCGGGTCGCTGCGGGCCGCGATCACGACGGCCAGCGCCAGCCTGCCGGGCCGGCCCACGCTGATCAGGTTCGCGGTCCGCGGGACGATCACCCTGTCCAGCGCGCTGCCGGCCGTCGCCCGGAACACGACGATCAACGGGGCCACGGCCCCCGGCTACGCCCGCGGCGCCCCAGTGGTGGAGATCGACGCCAACGGCCAGGCCGGCCTGGAGTTCGCCCCGGGCTCGTCCGGCTCACGGCTGCTGGCCCTCGCCGTGGACGACGCCAGCGGCGACGGGGTCACGCTGGAAGCCAGCAACATCACCCTCGACGGTAACTACATCGGCCTCAGCCTCTCCGGGGCCGCGTCCGGCAACCACGGGGACGGGGTCTTCGTTGCGGCGTCCTCGTACGGGAACACGATCGGCGAGAACCTGACCGGCAGGTCCGGCGCGGTCTCCAACGTCATCTCCGCCAACGCCGGGAACGGCATCACGCTGTCCGGGTCCTCGATCAACACCGTGCAGGACAACCGCATCGGGACCAATCCGGCCGGCACGGCGCCCATGCCCAACCGCTACAACGGCCTCGCCATCACCGGGCGCTCGTACGCCAACGAGATCGGCGGCACCGCGTTCGTGGACTCCGCTACCGGCCAGGTGAACAACCCGACCGGCAGCAAGGGCACCGTGACCCCGGTATTCGTCGTCCCGCCGCTGGGCAACCTGATTTCCTCTAACGGTCTTAACGGCGTGCTCATCGACGCCGGCGCCGGGCACAACGAGCTCAACGGGAACTTCATCGGCACCACCGCCAACGGCGACGCCAGCCTCGGGAACGGCGCGAACGGGGTGTGGATCGACTCGGCCAATTACAACTCGCTGGTCGGCTGCAAGTTCGTGAACAACCCGTTCGTGTACTACAACGTGGTCAGCGGCAACAAACGGGACGGGCTGCGGGTCACCGACGCCCGGGGCACGGTCGTGCAAGGCAACTTCTTCGGCACCGGGGCCAACAACACGTCGATCGTCGCCAACCGGCTGGACGGCATCCTGGTCGAGGGCTCCTCGGCCGACACCCAGGTGGGCGGGGTGATCCCGCTGGGGAACGTGTCCGCGGGCAACGCGGCGGCAGCAACCTGGTCCGCACCAACGTGTTCTCCGGCAACCGGAGGAACGGCATCGAGCTGGGCGGCAACGCGTCCGGGGTCACCGTGGACCCGGACATCGCCGGCCTGACCACCAAGGGCAACAGCCCGCTGCCCAACGGCGGGGACGGGCTGCGGATCGACGGCACCGCGCACGGCAACGTCATCGGCGGCTCGCTGCGGTCGGTGATCCCGCAGAACACGTTCTCCGGGAACGCCGGGTACGGCGTGGCCATCTCCGCCGGCGCCTACGGCAACCAGGTGTTCACCGGTTTCATCGGCACCGAGATCCTGGGCCTGTCGGCGCTGGGCAACCAGAAGGGCGGCGTCCTGCTGACCGGGCACGCCCACGCCAACATCATCGGGATCACCCGCATGAGGCCGGCCAACCTGATCAGCGGCAACACCGGCATCGGTGTCCTGCTGCGGGCCGGTACGACCCGCAACCTGATCATCAACAACTACATCGGGCTGAACCGGAGGGGGCGGCGGCTGCCGAACACCGGCCGCCCGGTCGTGAACCACGGCTCGGGCAACATCATCCTGGGCAACCGGACCTGAGCCCGCGCTCCAGAAGGCCGGTGCTGGCCGCCGCCCGGGTACGTCAGGCGGCGGCCAGCACGCCGACCTGGCGCCGGGCGGTCAGCCGGCTCCCGGACGTGCCGACGTAGCTGCCCGAGGTCGGCGCCACGTCGCCGTAGTCGCGGCCGGTGGCGACCGTGACGTAACCGCTGCCCGCCCGGCGGCCGTGGCAGGGGTCGAAGGACACCGCGACCGCGTCCCGGGCCTGGGGTACGACGACCTCCACCCAGGCGTGCGTGCCGCCCTGGCCGATCAGGTGCCCGGACACGTACCGGGCCGGCAGTCCCACCAGGTGGCAGAGGGCCAGCATCACGTGGGCCATGTCCTGGCAGACGCCGCGCCCGCCCGCCAGGGCCTCCGCGGCCGTGGTCCGCACCGAGGTGACCCCATCGGCGTACTCCAGCGAGGCGTGCACCAGATCGCAGATCCACTCCGCCTGGTCCAGCGGGGCCGCGGCCGTGGCCGGCAGGCGGGCGGCGAGGTCACGGAGCCGGTCATCGGCGGCGGTCAGCCGGGTCGGGGACAGCAGCGCCGGGCTGACCAGCGCCTCGCGCGGCAGCACGGCGGGCCCGTCCCGGCGGATCCGCTCGACGATCGCGGTCAGCCGGAACTCCACGGCCTGCGCCACGTGCTCGGCGCGCAGCCAGGTCACCACGTTGCCGTTCCGGTCCCGGAGCAGCCTGCGCCGGGCCTGCGCCCCGGCCACCTCGAGCTGGCAGGCCCGCCGGTGCTGGCCGCCGTGCCGGCCGGGCGGCACGATGACCAGGCGCTGCCGCAGCGACCGCACCGGCGCGTCGTACTCGTAGCGGAAGCTCTGCTCGATGACGTAGGTCACCCGCCGGGCGGCGTCCAGGTCCAGGCCCTGGTGGTCAAGTAGCTGGTGGTCAAGTAGCTGGTGGCCGGTCAGCTGCGACCTGAGCAGGTGAGGATCGGGTGTCATCCGGGCGCCTCCTCAGCCTGAACCACCATCGATTCCAGAATCGGGCCGCCGAACGTCGTCGCCATGGCCACGTCCGACGCGTCACGGCCCCGGCCGATCACCACCCGGCCCTTGCGGCGCATGTTGTTGCGGGGATCGAAGGTCCACCAGCGGCCGCCCAGCCAGACCTCCATCCAGGCGGCGAAGTCCATCGGCGCGGGGTCCGGCGGCACGTCCATGTCGGGCAGGTACCCGAAGACGTAGCGGGCCGGGATGTTCAGGGCCCGGCAGAACGAGATGGCCAGGTGGGTGAAGTCCCGGCAGACGCCCCGGCCCGCCGCGTACACGTCCGCGGCGGTGGACAGCGAGGTGCTGCTGCCGTACGTGAACTCCAGGTGGCCGTGCACGTAGTCGCAGATGGCCTGGACCCGGCGGTAGTCGGCGGGCAGCGTGCCGAACCGGGACCACGCCTCGCCGCCCAGCACGTCCGGCAGGCAGTACCGGCTGGGCAGCGTGTAGATCAGCGTGTCGTCGGGCAGCTCGTCGGGCGTGGCCTGCGCCGCGCCGGTGTCCGCGTCCTCGGCGGCGTCGGGAACGCCGGCCACCGCGTGATAGCCGACGCTGGACCGGCCGGCGGGGAGCAGGGCCCGGGTGCACGGGTTGCCGTACAGGTCGGTGTAGCTGCGCAGCTCCAGGAGAGGCTGCGACGACCAGCGCACGCCGTCCAGGGCCACCTGCGCGGACGCGCGGGGCTGGACCTGGAAGACCACCGGCGTGTCGATCGCGGCCAGGTAGGTGAAATCGCATCCCACCTGAATGTGCCGCCGTCTCATGCCCCCATCGTCCACGGCGGATGTTTCTGCCCCGTTACGCCCGGTCCAGCCGCCGGGGCCGTCCGGTTCTTTCTCCTGTGACTCATCTCACCCGCCGCCCGGGGCGCGCTGGCGGTGCGCCGGCGAATCCCTGGCCTGGGCTGATGTAAGCGGCGTGATAAGGGGTACGTATTGATGGGGCCGCCAGCCGGCGGTCTTGGCCGTTCGCTGGTGCTGCGTCCCGGGGCGTGGTTAGGATGCCATGGCTGGCGGGCGGCGGCATGACGTTCTGTGGCGATCTGTGCCGATCTGGCGGCGGGCTGATGTGAGAGCCTGTCCGGGTAGACTGGCCGGCCACGGAACGCCAGGGCCTGGGTAGCTTGCTGTCCGCCTTGAAGTTCCCGGCCCCAACGGCAGCAGCCGAAGGCGGCGTCCCTGCAAACTGCGGAACCTGATGGGAGTCGGAATGCGCGTTCTGGTTCTTGGCGGCGATGGTTTTTGTGGCTGGCCGACGTCGCTGTACCTGTCGGACCGCGGTCACGAGGTGACCATCGTCGATAATCTGAGCCGCCGGAAGATCGATATCGATCTGGAGGTGGAGTCGCTGACGCCGATCCGGCCGATCGGGGAGCGGATCCGGGTCTGGCGGGAGGTGTCCGGGCGGGAGGTCGGGTTCGTGAGCCTGGACCTGGCCACGGAGTATGACCGGCTGGTCGCGGTGCTGGGGGAGTTGCGGCCGGACGCTATCGTGCACTTCGCCGAGCAGCGCGCCGCGCCGTATTCGATGCGGACCACGGCCACCAAGCGCTACACGGTGGATAACAATGTGCGGGCCACGCATAACCTGCTGGCCGCGCTGGTGGAGACGGGGATCGACGCCGCGCTGGCGCATCTGGGCACGATGGGCGTGTATGGCTACGGCTGGTCGGGCAGCGCGCCGATCCCGGAGGGGTACCTGACGGTCAAGGTGCCGACGCCTGATGGTGAGCTGGAGCGGGAGATCCTGCACCCGGCGAACCCGGGGTCGGTGTATCACATGACCAAGACGCTGGACCAGCTGATGTTCGCGTTCTACGCCAAGAACGACGGGCTGCGGATCACCGACCTGCACCAGGGCATCGTGTGGGGCACCCAGACCGGGCAGACGTCGCGGGATGAGCGGCTGATCAACCGGTTCGACTACGACGGTGACTACGGCACGGTGCTGAACCGGTTCTTGATGCAGGCCGCGATCGGGCATCCGCTGACGGTGCACGGCACCGGCGGGCAGACCCGCGCGTTCATCCACATCCGCGACACCGTCCGGTGCATCGAGCTGGCCATCACCAACCCGCCCGAGACGGGTGACCGGCCCCGGGTGCTGAACCAGATCACCGAGACGCACCGGGTGCTGGACCTGGCCAAGATGGTCGGCGACGTGATGGGCGTGGAGATCGCCTACCTGCCCAACCCGCGGCGGGAAGCGGAGGAGAACGAGCTGATCGTCCGCAACGACCAGTTCCTGGCCCTCGGCCTCCAGCCGACCACGCTGTCGGAGGGACTGCTCGGGGAGGGCACCGAGATCGCGAAGCACTACGCGCACCGGGCGGACCCCTCCAAGATCATCGCCCGCTCGGTCTGGAAGGCCGGCATGGAGACAGCCGACGACCTGATGACCGAGCTCCCCGCCCAGCAGTAACCAGGGCCCCTGCTCGACCGCCGCGCGGCTGATCGCCATCACCCTGCTGGCCGTGGTCGGGCCGGTCATCGAGATCGAGCGCCAGCACGCCGTGGCGGGCCTGCGCCGGTCGGCGCACCTGGTCCGGCCCCACTTCTGGCGGGTCGCGGCGTTCGGGACGCTGCCGCTGTTCCTGTCCAACGGGTGGCCTTCCTGCCCGACCCGTCCGGGACCACCAACGTCGTGACCACCCTGATCGTCCGGTCCATCGGCGAGGGCATCGTCGAGTCGGTGGTCGGGCTCATCCTGGTGGAACTGTGCTACCGGCTCATCGCCGCCGATCAGGGCGGATCAGGCCGGCGGTCTCACCCGAGCGCGGCCGCCGGGGCGGACCGCACCTGATGGTGGCGCCCGGTGAGGGCCGGCTGGGAACGGTCCGCGGGGAGCAGGGTGGCCAGGGTGGCCGCGAACCGGCTGCCGGGGGCCTGGCGCGCGACACGTTCCGCGTCGGCGGCCGTGTCCACGTCGAGAAGCTCCGGCACCTGGCGGACCCGCAGGCCCGCGTCATGCAGCCGGTCCAGCTGGACCCGGCCGGTGTGATCCGCCGACATCGGCACGCCCAGGATCAGCCCGGGATCGGGCCGGCGCAGGCCGAGCAGCCAGAAGCCGCCGTCCTCGGCCGGGCCGAAGACCGCGTCGGCGTCCCCGGCGGCCAGCGGGTGCGCCACCGTTTCCAGCAGCCCCGGAGTCACCTGGGGAGTGTCCATGCCGATCAGCACGACGGGCAGGGCGATCTGGGCGAAGGCGTCGTCGAAGGCGGCGGCGATCCGCTCGTCCAGCCCCTTCCCGCGCTGCGGCGACACCCCGAACCGGGCCGGCAGCTCCGCGCGCAGCGTGCCCGGCGCGGCCCGCTGGTCATCGAGGGCCAGCGTGTGCCGGGCGAACGAGGCGCCCGCCCCGGCCTCCAGCGTGTCGGCCAGCGCCGCCTCGGCGAGCAGGGCGGCCTCCTGCGGCGTGAACGGGGGGGTCAGCCGGGTCTTGACCCGGCCCGGTACCGGGGCCTTGGCCAGGACGATGAGCTGGGCATCGAGATTCATGAGGCAAGCACCCGGCGCATGTCGCGGACGGTCCGCACCGTCCCGCCCACCGTCCCGGTGACCTTGGACCGCCCGGACCGGGGCAGGTACGGGATATCCACCTCGTCGATCCTCCAATCGGCGACAGCCGCGGCCATCACCATCTCGAGCGGGTAGCCGAAGCGCCGGTCGGTGAGCCCCAGGCCGAGGAGATGGGCGCGGCGGGCACAGCGCATCGGCCCGAGGTCGCGCAGGCGCACCCCGGTGCGGCGGCGGAGCTCAGCGGCGAGGACCTTGTTCGCGACCCGGGCGTGCACGGGCCAGCTGCCCAGGGTGCGGGTCACCCGGCGGCCCAGCACCAGGTCGGCGGAGCCGGACCGGACGGGGCCGGCGACCTGCGGCAGGTCACGGGGGTTGAGCGAGGCGTCGGCGTCCATGAAGCAGACGATGTCGCTGGTCGCCGCCATCAGCCCGGCGTGGCAGGCCGCGCCGAACCCGCGCTGCGGGACCCGGACGACCGTGGCCCCATGATCGACCGCGATGGCGCCTGACCCGTCGGTCGAGCCGTTGTCGGCCACGATGGGGTGAAAGCCGGCCGGCATCCGGGACAGGACCCAGGGCAGCGCCTCCGCCTCGTTCAGGCAGGGCAGGATGACGTCGATCCTCATGGCGCGACAGTAGCCCGGACAGACCGTTATTGACCCTTACGGAGCTGTGACGTATCAACCTGCACTGTATGAGCCCGCGTGGGCCGCATGATTCGCTGCTGCCATGCGAATACTGGTGACCGGGGCCGCTGGTTTCATCGGCTCCCACGCAGTCGATGTCATGCGGGCGGCGGGCCACGAAGTGGTGGGCCTGGACTCGCTGACCCCGGCCGTGCACACGGGGCGGCCCGATTACCTGCCCGACGACTTCGACCTGGCCGTGGGGGACGTCCGTGACCCCGACGTGGTCCGCCGCGCGGTGGCGGGCGCGGACGTCGTGTGCCACCAGGCCGCGCTGGTCGGCCTCGGCGTCGACCTGGCCGATCTGCCGGCGTACTCCGACGTCAACGTGACCGGGACCGCGGTGCTGCTCGAGGCCATGGGCCGCAGCGGCGTGCCCCGCCTGGTGCTGGCCTCGTCCATGGTGGTCTACGGGGAAGGCGCCTACGACTGCCCCGGGCACGGCCGGGTCCGGCCGGCCCCGCGGGACGTGAACGATCTGGAACAGGGCCGGTTCGAGCCCCGCTGCCCGCAGTGCTCGGCGCCCCTCACCGTGGCCACCGTCACCGAGGACGCCCCCCTGGACCCCCGCAACGCCTACGCGGCCAGCAAGCTCGCCCAGGAGCACCTGGCCGCCACCTGGGCCCGGATGACCGGCGGGTCCGTGGTCGCGCTGCGCTACCACAATGTGTACGGCCCGCGGATGCCGCGGGACACGCCGTACTCCGGGGTGGCGGCGATCTTCCGGTCCGCGCTCGAGGGAGGCCGGTCGCCGCACGTCTACGAGGACGGCCAGCAGCGCCGCGACTTCGTCCACGTGCACGACGTGGCCCGGGCCAACCTGGCCGCGCTGCGGGCCGGCCTGCCGGGCTCACTGCGGGCCTTCAACGTGGCCAGCGGCGAGCCGCACACGGTCGGCGAGATGGCCACGGCGCTGGCCGGCGCGTTCGGTGGCCCGGCGCCCACGGTGACCGGGCAGTACCGGCTGGGCGACGTCCGGCACATCGTGGCCTCACCGGAGGCCGCCACCCGCGGGCTCGGGTTCCGGGCCGGGACGAGGTTCGCCGACGGGATGACCGAGTTCGCCCACGCCCCGCTGCGCCGGCCGGCCAGTGGCGGGATGGCCGGTAGCGGGCCGGCCAGCGGCGGGCCGGCCGCTGGCGGGCCCACCCGGGTCAGTCAGCCGGCCTGAGCGTACCCGGGCTGCGCGATCGGGGCGGCGTGCTGGGGCGCTGTCTGGGCCAGCGGCAGCCGGATCACGAACTGGCAGCCCCGCGCGATGTTCTGCACGGCGATCTGGCCCGCGTGCGCCTCCACGATGCCGCGGGCGATGCTGAGCCCGAGCCCGGCGTTGTTGTCCGGGCCGGGGGTGCGGGCCGTCTCCGCGCGGAACGCCACGTCGAAGACCCGGGGCAGCGCCTCGGGCGGGATGCCGCCGCAGGCGTCCACCACGCTGACGCAGGCCATGCCGCGGTGCAGGTCACCCTGGACCTCGACCATGCCCTCGGAGGGCGTGTGCCGGATCGCGTTGGTCACCAGGTTGCGCAGCGCCCGGCCGAACTCATCGGCGTCGACCAGGACCGGCAGCCCGCGTACCGACGACCCCCGCAGCCGCACGCCCTTGGCGCGGGCCAGCGGCTCGGTACTGGCCAAGGCCTCGGCCACCAGGTCGTCCAGCCCGACGAGCCGGCGGGACAGCCGCAGCGCGCCCGCGTGGATCCGGGCCAGCTCGAACAGGTCGTCGATCATGGCGGACAGCCGGTCGGCCTCGCGGCGGATCTGCGTGTGGTACGTGGACACGGTCTCGAAGTCGACGACCACGCCGTCCTCGAGCGCTTCCGCCATCGCGCGCAGCCCCGCGAGCGGGGTGCGCAGGTCGTGGCTGACCCAGGCGACCAGCTCGCGGCGGCTGGCCTCCAGCGCCCGTTCCCGGGTGTGGGACTCGGCCAGCTTCTCGTGCGCGGTGGCCAGCTCGTCGGACAGGGTGGCGAACTCCGCGGGGAGGTGAGCCTCGGGCGGCTCGTAGTAGCCGACGCTGACGACGTTGCGGACCGCGGTGAGCAGCACCCGGCTGGCCGCGGTGACCCGGTGGCCGACCAGCAGCGCGACCGCGAAACCCGCCACGCCCGCGATGACGACGACGGCCAGCACGACATTCCGGTCGTCCACGGAGATCATCATCTTGTAGGCGATGACCCCGACCCCGGCCATCGAGCTGACGATGACCACCGCGGCCACCACGAACAGGAGGGTGGCCAGCGACCGCCGCGCCAGCAGCCGGACACTGAGCAGCCCGGCGGCTGCGGAGGCGACGGCGACCCCGGCGACCGTGTAGGTCACCTGCCAGAGCGTGGGCGCGTCGATGCCTGTCATGCTTCTCTCGGTTCGTAGCGGTAGCCACCGCCCCAGACGGTGACGATCCGCCGGGGCGCCGTCGGGTCCGGCTCGATCTTCTCCCGCAGCCGCCGGATGTGGACCGTCACGGTCGAGGTGTCACCGAAGGTCCAGCCCCACACGTGCGCGAGCAGCTGCTCCCGGCTGAACGCCTGGCGGGGGCTGCGCATGAGGAACACCAGGAGGTCGTACTCCCGGGAGGTCAGCGACAGCGTGCTCTCGGCCAGCGTGACCGAGTGCGCCCCGAGGTCGACCACCAGGTTGCCGTCCTTGATGACACCGAGGGCGGGGGGCTCGGGCAGGCCGCCGCCCCGGGCCCGGCGCAGCACCGAGCGGACCCGCAAGGCCAGCTCACGGGGGCTGAACGGCTTGGTGACGTAGTCGTCGGCACCGGTCTCGAAACCGACCACGCGGTCGGTCTCCTCGCCCAGCGCGGTCAGCATGACCACCGGGATCGGCCACTGCGCGCGCAACCGCCGGCAGACCTCCAGGCCGTCGATGCCGGGGAGCATCAGGTCCAGGACGACGAGGTCCGGCGGTTCGGCGGCGACCCGGCGTAGGGCCTCGTAGCCGTCGCCGACGCATTCCACGTGGTGCCCATCGCGCGTCAGGTAACGCCCGACGACATCAGCCAGCGTCGCGTCATCGTCGACCACGATGATGCGCCCCGGCCGGTCGGGGTTGGTGTTCACCCTTACACCGTAGGTGCCGCACTGACTTTGTGCCCCTGACCGGGACAGATCCGTCATCGGTCCGTAAGGGTCATTCCGCTGCCGGTCCGGTTAGGCTCATCGCCGCCGCCACCGGACCGGGCTGCTGTCCCGGCCAGACCCCGGAAGGAGGGGACCGCGTGCTCGGTGAGCTGTACGAAGACGCTCTTGCTGGCCTCGCGCGGCCGGAAATCGAGTACGCGGACGGCCGCCGGATCCCGCTGCGGATCGATGACTGGCTGCACGTCATCCCCGGCGACACCTCGATCCTGGACCGCTGCCAGGGGCACACGCTGGACGTGGGGTCGGGCCCCGGGCGGCTCACCGTGGCGCTGGCCGAGCGGGGCGTGCCCGCCCTCGGCATCGACATCACGCCGTCGGCCGTGCAGCTGGCCCGGTCCTGCGGAGCGCTCGCGCTGCACCGGGACGTGTTCGCCACGGTCCCGGGGACCGGGCGGTGGGCGCGGGTCCTGCTCGCGGACGGCAACATCGGCATCGGCGGGGACCCGGATGCCCTGCTCAGCCGGGTGGCCGAGCTGCTGAAGCCGCTCGGGCAGGCGCTGGTCGAGGTGGAGCCGCCGGGTGCACCGCTGGCCACGGACATGGTCCGGCTGAGCCACGCGGGCCAGTGCGGTTCCTGGTTCCCCTGGGCGTGGATCGGAGCCGACCAGATCAGCGAGCTCGGCCTCCGCGCCGGGCTGGCCGTGACCGAGGTGTGGACCGACGCCGGCCGCTGGTTCGCCGCGCTGTCCCGGGGCATCGACTCCGGCCACGCCTGCCCCGGGCACGGCCGCCCCGGCCACGCCTGCCCCGGGCACGGCCGCCCCGGCCACGCCTGCCCCGGGCACGACCACCCCGGTCAGGGCGGCCGCGGCGGCGGCCGCGGCCGCGGCGCTCACCACCCTGGTCGTCATCGCCGTCCACCCGGCCCCGGTCACCGCGGTGATCGGCACCACGCCGCTGGCCGTCATCCTCTGGGCGGTGTTCGCGGGCGGCGCCTGGCTGGTGCTGCGGCTGCCGGGCCGCTGGGCGGCGGCGCTGATCGTGATCGGCGGCATCGCCGTCCAGCTCGCGGCGCTGTCCGCGGCGCCGCAGGGCAGCGACGACTCCTACCGCTACATCTGGGACGGCCGGGTTCACGCCGCGGGCGTCGACCCCTACCAGTACGCGCCGGCGGCACCGAAGCTCGCCTCGCTCCGCGACCCCTTCCTGTGGCCGGCCCAGGCCCCCCACTGCGTCACCGCCGGAACCCGGCTGATGAACTCCACCCAGCTCGCCGCACCCGGCTGCACCAGGATCAACCGGCCCATCGTGCACACCATCTACCCGCCGGTGGCCGAGGCCTACTTCCTGGCCGTGCACGTCCTGTCCCCGCCGGGCAGCGGGAGCACGCCCATCCAGGCGGCCGCCGCGCTCTGCGCGGTCCTGGTCACCGTGCTGCTCCTGTACGGCCTGCCCAGGGTCGGCCGGGACCCGCGGCTGGCCGTGCTGTGGGCGTGGTGCCCTACGGTGGCCCTGGAGGCGGGCAACAACGCGCACGTGGACGTGCTCGCCGCGGGCATCACCGCGGCCGCGCTGATCCTGCTGGCCCGGCCTGGGGCGCTGAACTCCTCCACCGGGGCGGGCTTCGCCGCCGGGCCGCTGCGCCGGCCCATGGCCGGCGGCGCGCTGCTGGCCCTGGCCATCTGGACCAAGGTCACCCCGGTGCTGATCGTCCCGGCCGTGCTGCGGCGCCGCCGGCCGGCCGCGGTCATCACCGCCGGCGTGGCCGCCACGGTCATCGTGTACCTGCCCCACGTGCTGGCCGTGGGCAGCGGGGTGATCGGCTTCCTGCCTGGCTACCTGCAGCAGGAGGGGTACGCGAACGGCTCCCGGTTCCTGCTGCTCGGCATGCTGGTGCCGGGGAAGTGGGGCTTCGCGGCGGCCTTCGCGGTCCTCGCCACGGTCGCGCTGGCCGTGCTGCTGCGCGGTGATCCCGACCGTCCCTGGCGCGGCGCAGTGGTGCTGACCGGCGTGGCGCTGGCCGTGGCCACGCCCCCGTTCCCCTGGTACGCCATGCTCCTGGTCTTGCTGGTCGCCTTCGACGGCCGGGTGGAGTGGCTCGGCCTCGCCATGGTCCGCTACCTGGCGGTCAGCTCACCTCTGCCGGGCGTGCACGTGCCCGTCCTGGACGCCCTGCGGGCCGCTTACGGGCTGGCACTGGCCGTGGTGGTGACCGTGGCGCTGATCCGGTGGCACCGCTCCCGCATCCTGGCCCGGCCCGCACCGGCCCCCGCCCTCCCGGCGGCTCCGG
>WNGB01007476.1_pt1 | contig 16028 bp, 16 predicted proteins | sample 5400681 | NCBI WGS metagenome assembly WNGB01 (sample SAMN13153367, study PRJNA577476) | soil metagenome | isolation source: 115 cm soil or saprolite under grassland replicate 2 | place: USA:California | collected 2016-06-15 | reverse complement strand
CTCCGCGGCCCGAGCGCCGCGTGGAGGGCGGGAGAGACGGGTGGGCCTTCGGAAACCCGTCGTAGTACGTAGTGACAGGCGTACCGCTTACCGACATTCAGGCGGACGGCTAGCCGGTCCGATCGGGGTTCCGAAGGCCCACCCGTCTCTCCCGCCCGGCGAACGGGCAGTCAGGGTTCGAACTGAGACACTACTGTCCTCCGTGAGTCCGAGGAGATTTTCTCCTGCGCGCTGCCGAGACGACTCATGATACGCAAGATGACCGCGGCGTTAACATGGCTCGGCCGGTCGCTCGAGTCCTCCGGCTCCCAGGTCTACGGCTGGATCCAGCAGGGATTCGCCGGCAACCCTGACGGCCCACGTGACCGGGTCAACTTCGGCACCAACTATGGCTGGCGGTCCAACGACTACCGGCTGAACCAGGCGTATTTCATCCTCGAGAACACGCTGGAGCAGGAAGACAAGCTGAACATCGGCTATCGCGTCGACTTCCTCGCCGGTCACGACGCGCCGTTCTTCGTCGCCAACGGGCTGCTCAGTGACTTCACGGGCTTCAACCCGAGCTCGGGAGTCGGCGTGGACGGGCCGAAGAGCTTCCGCGAGGTGAATCGCGTCGGTCTGGACTTCCCGCAGTTCTACCTCGAGGCGCATCTGCCGCGTGTGCTCACGCCCGGCGGCATCGATATCCGTGTCGGCAAGTTCTATACGCTGATGGGGCGAGAGGTCTACCCGGGCGCGGACACCGATTTCTACTCGCGCGCCTACGAGAACGTCTACGCGACCCCCTTCACCCACACGGGCTTCCTGGCCACGTGGCATGCGACCGCCACGCTGGACGTGATCGCGGGCGTCGTGCGGGGCTGGGACGTCTTCAAGGACAACAACGACATGGTGAGCTTCCACGGCGGGTTCATCTGGAACTCCCCGGACAAGCGCTACAACTGGACGACGGCCTGGATCACCGGGCCGGAGCAGCCCGACAACAATCGCGACTATCGAACCCTGGTCAGCAGCTACCTGACGGCCAAGCTAGGTGCCCGAGACGCGTGGGTCGTTTCCGCCGGTGGCCACCTCGGCCACGAGTCGAACGGGGCGGTGGACGCCGCGACGGGTCGCCGGACGGACGCCAAGTGGTACGGCACCACGGTCAATCTCTTCTACGCCGTCGATCCCACGCTGAGGCTGGGCTCGCGACTCGAGTGGTTCCGTGACGATCAGGGCACCCGCACCGCCCAGCTCGGACGGCCAGGCTTCGCCGCGGATTTCTTCGACTTCACCGTGGGGATCACGTACAAGCCGCATCGGAGCGTGATCATCCGGCCCGAGCTGCGTGTCGACTGGTCTCCGAACGCGCGGCCGTACAACGATCAGACGAGCAAGGTCCAGTTCGTCCCCGCGATCGACCTGATCGTCAGGTTTTGATCGCCGGGGACGGCGCGACGGGACGACGCGTACCGTCAGCGTGTCCCCGGCGCACGCGCACCAGTCTTGCTGGTCGAGCGCCGTCCGATTCCCGCGGACCCAGAGGAAGATCCCCACGAGGGCAGCGGCGGCGAGCACACCATCGAGGGCCGGCCGCGCGGCCGGAGGAGCGGCCACGTCGCCGGCGGTGAGCGCGGCCAGGCCGAGGAAGACGACGCCGTAGAGCGCCCCCCACCGCGGGCGGGGAATGGCGGTGGCGCTCCGCGAGACGTAGGTCGGCTCGCACATACTTTTCACGGTGTCACGGGGCCGATTCAAAGCGCCGCAAAGAAACCCCGGACCCGCGTTAAAAACTCGTAAAAATTCCCCCTCGGCGCGCCGCCGCCGGAGAGCGGGGGTAGAGTTGCGTACGGCATGCGACTGGCCCTCGTGAAGCGTCTGCTCGTCGGGCGGCCGATGCCGTTGGCCCAGGCGCGCCACGAGCGCCTGGGCAAGGCGGCCGCGCTCGCCGTCTTCGCCTCCGACCCGCTGTCCTCGGTCGCGTACGCGACCGAGGAAATCCTCTTCGTCCTCGTCCTGGCCGGCAGCCTCGCGCTGAGCTACTCGCTGCCCATCGCGGTCGGCATCGCGATCTTGCTGGCCATCGTCGTCGTGTCGTATCGCCAGACGGTCCAGGCCTATCCGCAGGGCGGCGGCGCGTACCTGGTCTCGAAGGACAACATCGGCATCTTTCCCGCGCTGACGGCTGCCGCCGCGTTGCTGGTCGATTACGTGCTCACGGTGTCCGTCTCCGTCGTCGCCGGCATCGCGGCGCTGACCTCCGCGGTGCCGCGGCTCCACCCCTATCGCGTCGTCCTCAGTGTCCTCGTCGTCGTCCTGATCGCGCTGGGCAATCTCCGGGGTGTCCGGGAATCCGCCAGGCTGTTCGCGGCGCCGACGTACTTCTTCGTGGTGAGCATCCTGGGCATGGTCGGCTATGGCCTGGTCGCGGCCATCTTCGACTGGCTGCCCGAGGCGCCCTTCGAGCCGCACCCTCCCGGCCTCGAGGGGATCGGGCTCTTTCTCCTCCTCCGCGCCTATGCCGCCGGGTGCACGGCGCTGACCGGTGTGGAGGCCGTCTCCAACGGCGTGACGGCGCTCAGAACGCCGGAGGGCCGGAACGCCGCCACCGTCATGACGTGGCTCGGCGTGCTCTCCATCGTGATGTTTCTGGGGATCACGTACCTGGCCTACGACTTCGGCATCGTCCCCGGCGGCGACGAGACGGTGGTGTCGAAGATCGCGCGTCGGGTGTTCGGCGGCGGGGCGCTGTACTACTGCGTGCAGGGCGCGACGATGCTCATCCTCGTGCTCGCCGCCAATACCTCGTACGCCGACTTCCCGCGACTGTCGTCGATCCTGGCCCGGGACCGGTTCGTTCCCCGCCAGTTCGCCAACCAGGGCGATCGGCTGGTCTTCTCCAACGGCATCATCATCCTGAGCGGCTTTGCCATCCTCCTGATCGTGGTCTTCGGTGGTGACACCCACGCGCTATTGCCGCTCTACGCCATCGGCGTCTTCCTCTCGTTCACGCTGTCACAGAGCGGCATGGTCCGTCACTGGCTTCGCCTCCGGGAGCCGGGCTGGTACTGGCGGATGGCCGTCAACGGCACGGGCGCGGTGGTGACCTTCGTCGTGCTCCTCACGCTCACCATCACGAAATTCGTCGAGGGCGCGTGGATCGTCGTCGTGGTCATTCCCGTGCTCGTCATCATGTTCCTCGTCATGCACCGCCACTACGACGAGGTGGCGAACGAGCTCTCGCTGGAAGGACTGGAGGGACCGCCCGCGATGAATCACACCGTGCTGGTGCTGGTCGGCGACCTGCACCGCGGCGTGGTACGCGCGCTCCAGTACGCGCGGACCCTGGCGCCGACGGCCGCCGTGCGCGGGGTGTACGTGGAGACGGATCCCGCCCGCACGGCCAGGCTGGAAGACAAATGGGTCCGGTGGGGGCTCGGCGTGCCGCTCGTCGTCCTGACCTCGCCCTACCGCTCCCTGCTGCGCCCGTTCCTCGACTACCTCGACGACATCCAGTCGCGCGGCGACGAACAGATCGTCACGATCGTCCTGCCCGAGTTCCTGCCCCGCCACTGGTGGCAGCACATCCTGCACAATCAGACGGCGCTGCTCGTCAAGGGCGCCCTGCTCTTCAGGAAGAACACCGTCGTCGCCGACGTGCCGTATCTGCTGAAAAGGTAGGGTGGGGGCTTGTCCCCCGCCGTTCGCCGAGCCCAGCCGGGGACAAGCCCCCGCCCTACGGCGCCACGGGGATGATCGACTGCAGCCACGGCGGGACGGCAATGACCTTGCCCGTGGCGGGGTCGAGACAGGCGTGGAGGGTGGAGCCGGTGGCGACCGTCTGGCCCCCGGCGTCGACGATCTCGTAGCCGAAGGTGAAGCTGGCGCGCGTGCGCTCGCTGATCCAGCACCGCACCTCGAGGAGGTCGTCGAGCCGCGCGGGCTTGACGTAGCGCACGCGGGCCTCCACCACCGGGATGTGGATCTTGGCGTCGACTTCCGAGATCGCGTGACCGCCCTGACGCAGGTACTCGACACGGCCCACCTCGAAGTACGTCAGGTAGTTGCCGTAATACACGACCTTCATGCAGTCCGTGTCCTTGTAACGGACGCGGATGGGCGCGCGGGCGATCATCGATTGGACGTGGATTTTTCGGGCCATTGAAGCGTCGGCTCGCCGCGCGACGCGGCTCACCTCCTACTGCCTGCGACGAAGTAGGAGCCGAGCTCGACGGGGACGAGGAAGGGCGGCACCTTGCCGGGCTTCTCGACCGCGGGGATCTTCTCCAGCACGAAGTCCTCGCAGGCCCCGAAGCGGTCGCGCAAGTCGCGTTCCGTGAACGCGCGCACGTGATCACAGTAGCCGTGGAGCGGCGTGAAGGGCGGCAGCGGGCCGTTCGCCGCGAACCGCAGTCGGGGGACGACGAAGCAGAACCGGCCGCCGGGCCGAAGCACCGTGAAGACCGACCGCAGCGTCGCCTCGAGATCACGCACGTGCTCCAGCACGGCGAAGGAGTAGACGAGGTCGAAAGACGCGGTCGGGAAGAGGAGATGCGCCTCCTCGAGCAGCCCGTGACGGAAGGCGACGTTCCGGAAGCGGTTCAGACGGCGCGCGATGCGCACGTTCGTCGACGAGGCCTCCACGCCCTCGACCCGGATGGCCGGATGGCGTGCGCCCACGGCGAGTGCGACCCCGCCCTCGCCGGCGCCGCCGTCGAGCACGCGCGCGGCGCGGATGGCCCCGATCTCGCGCTCGAGGAGCCGGAACTCGTCGTGGCGCGCGCGGCGGGCGACGAGCGTGCGCGTCTTGCGGCCGATGAGGATGCGGAACTGCCGCTCGAGGTACTTGAGCGACATCCGTCCACGCAGCCCCCGGTACTGGCGCTCCTGCGCGTCGAGATAGGCCTCGCGGCTCTCGACGTGCGTGAGGTGTCGCCGGATGTCGGCGATCTCCCGGGCATAGCGCGGATCGGGATGCGCGGCGGCCGCGGACTCCACGAGCCCGAGCGCGCCCGCGATGTCGTCGCGGTACAGCTCGAGCCGCGCGCGCTGGATCACCCCGTCGACGTCAGCGAAATCGTCGCCCATCTAACTAACTGACGACAGAAGAGCACCGCAGGCCGATCAAAAGGGTCCAGATGCTAGGCGGCCGCAGTGCGAGGTGAGCCGCGCCGAGCGGCCTCACCTCCTCCTGCGGCAGATGGGCCGTTTTCATCGGCCTGCTACAGATACTGGCCGTAGCGGATCTTCTCGACGACGCCGCGCACGCGCTTGTAGTCGTCGATGGCGACGATGAGATCCTCGGTGCTCACGGGCGGCGGTACGGCCCCCTCGGCGGCGGCGTGGACCTTGGCGGCCAGCGCCCGCCGCAGGATGACCGAGATGTCGGCGCCGCTCATCCCGCCCATCAGGGGCAGGATCTTGCGGTAGTCGATGTCGGCGAAGAGCGCGCGGCCGGCGTCACGCTCCGTCCGCGTGCGGATGTGGTCGAGGATCTCCTGCTGGGCGGCGGCGTCCGGCAGGGGGACCTCGATGAGATTGTCCAGGCGGCCGGGCGCCACCAGCGCCGGATCGAGCACGTCGGTGCGGCTGGTGGATCCCACGACGAGGACGCGTGCCGACGGATCCAGGCCGTCGAGCTTCTCGCACAGCGCGGCGGCCAGGCGCGCGCTCGACTCGCGGGCCTGGGCGGGCGGCAGGAGATGCTCGAGGGAGAGGGCGTCGACCTCGTCGAGCAGCACCACCGCCGGGCCCTCGGCGATCGCGATGCGAAGGATCTCCTGGAGCAGCTCGCCGGTGTTGGCGCCGAACTTCGACGTCAGGTTGCCGAGCTTGAGGTGATAGAAGGTCGCCTGGGAGACCCCCGCGAGCGCGCGCGCGAGCATCGCCTTGCCCGTGCCGGGCGGACCGTAGAGGAGGACGCCGCGGGGCGGCGTGATGCCCCACTCGGTATAGAGCGCGGGCTTGGTCAGGGCCGAGGCGAAGCCGCGCAACGCGTGCTTGGCCTGAGCCAACCCGCCCACGTCGTCGAAGGAGACCTCCGGGCGGATCTTGGTCTCGACACGCCCCGTGAGGTCGCCGTACTTCTCGCCGAGCTTGGCGAAGACGTCCTCCAGCCGCCGTTGCAGCGCCCAGTGGAGATCCTCCGTGTCGCGGGCCATGGTCAGATCCGTGGGCCGGAAGCGCCGCCGCTCGCCGCCTTGTCGAACACCCGGTCCTCCACCAGCACCGGGACCTTGGCGCGCACGGCCAGGGCGATGGCGTCCGAGGGCCGGCTGTCGAGCGTGAAGCTCGTGCCCGGCGCGGTGAGCTGCACCGTCGCGTAGTAGATGTCGTCACGCAGATCGGTGATCACCACGCGGGTGATCTGCACGTTGAGGCGACCGAACAACGTGAGGAAGAGGTCGTGCGTCAGCGGGCGCGGCGGCGTGACCCCCTGCAGCGGCACCGCGATGCCCGTCGCTTCCGCCATGCCGATGACCATCATCAAATGGCGCTTGTCGCGCTTGCCCTCGAGCAGGACGGTCGGCGTCTGGGTCCGCGGATCCATGGCCACGGCGACCACCTCGACCTCCTGCGGCCCGGTCGCCTTCGGCGCCGGCGCCGCGGCGCGATCGCGCGCGCCGGCGGCGGTCGCGAGCGCGAGAAGCGTACATCCGGTGACGAGGACGTGGCTGCCCATTGTCATGGCGCGCTCCATCGGGGTCAGGCTTTGACTTCTAAACATCTCGGCCACGGTGTGCGATGACCGCGGCGCGTCCGGCGAGATGTTTAGAAGTCAAAGCCTGACCCCATCAGTCTGCCGCCAGTATAAACGGTCAGCTGGGACGGCCACGGGGGGGGGATGCGCCCGTTGATCGGACAGGCCGAGGCTGAGCACGGCGCCGGCCAGGAGCAGCGCGGCGAGCGCCGACCACATCGGGCCGTACCCGAACCGATGGGCGACGTAGCCGAACAGGAAGGCGCCGCCGGAGTTGCCGATCAGGAAGACCGCGCTGAAGACGCCGACGACGGCGGCGCGGCGCGCCTCGTGGGCTTGGTCCGCGACGATCGCCGCCAGTCCCGGATAGAGGAAGCCGTGCGCGCCGCCGGCGAGCAAGCCGGCCACGAACAGCACCGGCAGCGGAGGCAACCCGTGCACCCGCGCCACCAGGAACCCGAGCGCCGCGAGCACCGCGACGCCCACCGTCTGCAGGAACATGGAGGGCACGATGACGGCGCGGCGGCCGTGCGTGTCGATCCAGTGTCCGCCCACGACCCGCACGCCCATGGCCGCGCACGCGTAGGCCGTGTAGAAGAGGGCAAGCGTGCGCACGCCGATGCTCTCGCCGAACGTGGGCAGGAACGCGAAGATCGTCCCCGAGCCGAGCCCGAAGAAGACCGTGATCGCCATGTGACGATGGAACACGTCCTCGAGCATGGTGCGCGTGGAGGCCCAGTCCGGCACGGTGGGGACGTTCACGCGCTCTCGCTCGCGCAGCGTCCACAGGAGCGCGCCGGTCAGCAGGGCCAGCACACCGCACGCCGCGAAGAGCGGGCGAAACCCGAAGCGGCGGATGACCATCTCGCCGAAGAGCGGCGCCAGCGCCGTCGACAGCATGCCGGCGATGCCATAGATGCCGAGCGCCCACCCCCGCCGCTCGACGGGGACCAGATCGATGACGTACGAGTAGTTGGCGACGAAGAACGTCGAGAAGCCGAGCCCCTGCATGGCCCGCACGACCGCCAGCATCGGGATGGCCGTGGCCACGAAGGCGAGCAGCGAGGAGGCGACGACGAGCGCGCAGCCCAGGATCATGAACGGGCGACGGCCGACCGCGTCGATCCAGGGGCCGATCAGCGGCTGGCACAGAATGCCGACCGCGCTGTAGATCCCCATGACGACCCCGACCGCGACCTCGGTCCCCCCGAGCTGCTGGATGTAGAGCGGCAAGAGGAAGAAGCAGTTGAGGCTCGCGAAGAACAGGAAGTTGGTGGCCGTCGCCTTCAGGAACGCCTGCTGCGTCAGAATCGCCGGCACGTGCGATTATCGCATGGTGACGACGACCGACTCCGTCCTCCGCCGCGGCGTCGCCGTCGACGGTGACGAGATCCGCCTCACGCTCGATCCAGGCTTTCAGGGCCTGCCCGATACCGCCCACGGCGGCAGCGTGCTTGCCGCCTTCCAGGCGCTCGCGGGCGTCACCGGCGCGCAGGCGCTTCACGGACTCTACCGCCGGCGTGTGCCGCTCGGCACGCCCCTGCGGGTCACGCTGGCGCGGGGAGACGACGGCACGACGTGTCGGCTGCTCGACGCAACCGATGCCGTCCTCGTCGAGGGCGGCGTCCGCGCGGCCGCGACGGCGGCGGGCGCGCTGGAGCCCGGCGAGGGCGCCGGCGATCCCCTGCCGATCTCGTCGACCTGTTTCGCCTGTGGCGTCGACAATCCCCTCGGTCTGCGCGCGCGCCTCTTCGTCGACGACGTCTCGGTGTCGGCCCGCTGGCGGCCGCGGCCGACGGTGGCATGCGCCGATGGATCGCTGGCCCCGATCGCGCTGACCACGCTGCTCGACGAGGCGGCCTTCTGGCTCGGCGCGCTGGCGAGCGGCGAGTCGGGCATGACGACGGAGCTGACGGTCACGCTCCACGAGCGCGTCGCCTTCGGGGCGCCCATCCGCGTGCGCGGCGCGCGGAGCGCGACGCGGCAACGTGCCGACGATCCGCGCTACTGGGACACCGACATCGTCGCCGCCGACGACGCGGGTCGTGTCGTCGCCAGCGGACGGATCACCTTCGTCGCCGTCCGGGGCGCCGCCCGTCGTCTGGTCGCCGGCCTGCTCGCGATGAATCCCCCCGAGATGCTCCGCCGCGTCTTCCCCGCGTACACCACCTGATCACGATGAAGGAGGGCCTTCGGCGGACCGTGCAGCCGAGGGACGCTCAGCCCTTGAGGTACTTGTCGAAGAAGGCCACGCAGCGCTTCCACGCGTCCTCGGCCGCATCCTTCTTGTAGACCTGCGGACGATCGTCCGAGAAGAAGGCGTGCTGGGCGCCGAGATAGAGCACGAACTCGACGCTCGGGTTGCCCTTGGCCCTGAGCGCGGCCTCGAACGCCTTGACGTCCGCGACCGGGATGCCGCTGTCGGCCTCGCCGTAGAGACCCAGCACGGGAGCCTTGATCTTGTCGGCCACGACGAAGGCGTCCACACCAGGCGCGTCGACATAGGTCCGCTTGACGTGGCCGTACCACGGCGCCGCCGCCGTGACCCCTGGATACTCGGCACTGAAATGCAGCGTCAGCGCGCCGCCGCCGCAGAAGCCCGTGACCCCGATCCGGTCGGCGCGCGCCCACGTCTGCTGCTTGGCGAAGTCGGCCGCGGCCTTGACGTCGCCGAGGTACTGAGCGCGCGTCACCTTGCTCGCGATCGCGCCCATCTCCTGGAAGTTCTTGCCCTGCATGCCGCCTTCGCGCGAGTACAGCTCGGGTGCGCGTCGTATCCGGGGATCGTGGCGCCGCCGACGGGAATCTGCACCTCGCGGGCCGTGATGTCCTTGACGTCGGTCGTGATCGCCTGCGCCAGCGAGATGCCCGGTGTCAGCGCGCCCCCGACGGTCGTGTAGGCGCCGAACTTGATGACCTCTCGACGGCTGAGCGGATTCGCCATGCGTCGGACCTCCTCAGAAGATGAATGGTGTCGGCAGCGGGGGGCCGCCGAAGGGACGGCCCCCGCGCACAGTCAACGCCGGGAGGAGCTTCTCGGTTCCGCCTCGAGCCACGCCGTCCAGTCGTCGGGCGCGTAGCCGAGGCTCACGCGGTTGCCTCCCCTGACGAGAGGCGTGCGCAGGAGCCGCGGCTCCGTCAGCGCGCGCTCGAGCATGCGCTCGGGCGAGCCGCCGCTGACGTGCAGCGCCAGCGCGCGGAACCGCGGGTGCTCGCGATTGATCAAGGCGGCGGCGCCGAACTTTTCCTGGAATCGCCGCAGCTCGCCACGGGCCGCCGGCCGCTCGTCCAGATCGACGAAGTGCACGGCGAGCCGGCGCTCGGAAAAGAAGCGCAGCGCCTTGCGCGTGTCCTGACAGTTCTTGAAACCGAAGACCTGGACGTTCATGCGCTCGCCCGCGCGGCGCGCGCCTGCACCCCTTCCCAGGCGCTGAAGGGCACGGCCGGCGTGCCCGGCGGATTCGTCCGCCCCGTGTGCGGGCCATGGTAATCCGAGCCGCCGGTGGCGACGAGATCGAAGCGTCGGCAGAAGTCGAGATACTTCCTCACCTGCTCCGTCGAGTGCTCCGCGTAGTACGTCTCGATGCCTCCGAGCCCCGCGTCCACGAACGCCGGGATCATGGCGTCGCGATCCGCCAGCCCGGGATGGGCGAGCACGGCGACGCCCCGGGCGCGGCGGATGACGCCGATGGCCTCGGTCGGCGTCAGGCGGTGCCGCGGCACGTTGGCGGGCCCGTCGGAGCGCAGGTACTTGTCGAAGGCCTCGCGGACCGACTTCACGTAGCCGCGCCGGACCATGATCTGCGCGACGTGCGGGCGCCCGGGCGCGGCTTCGCCCGCGAGCGCCAGCACCTCGGCGGAGTCGATGGGCATGCCGAGCTCGGCCAGCCGCGCGGCCAGGCGATGGACGCGCTCGGTCCGCGCCGCCCGCTGCTCGCGCAGGAACTCCTGGAACCAGGGCGCCTCGTGGTCGACGAGATAGCCCAGGACGTGGATCTCGGCCCCCTCGACGTCGCAGTTGATCTCGAGCCCGGGCACGAGCGTGAACCCCGGACGCCGGCTCGCCTCGGCGCGGGCCTCCGCGATCCCCTCCGTGGAGTCGTGGTCGGTGATCGCCAGCACGGACACGCCGTGCTCGATGGCCTTGCGTACCAGATCACGCGGCGACAGCGCGCCATCGGACGCCAGCGTGTGGCTGTGCAGGTCGACCTTCCCCGGCATCTATCGACGACGCGAGGCCCGCGCAGACCGAGGGCGGCGGGCCGCAGATGCGACCTGACTCCGATCGGTGGTGAGGTATGCGAGGAGGGTCCGGACGGCGACGCCGGTGCCGCCCTTCGGGGCCAGCGGCGTGTCGCGCTCGGTGAAGGCGGGCCCCGCGATGTCGAAGTGGGCCCACGGCGTATCGCCCGCGAACTCCTTGAGGAAGAGCGCGGCCGTGATGGCGCCGCCGCCGCGCTGACCCACGTTGTTGAGGTCCGCGACCTCGCTCTTGAGGCCTTCCCGGTACTCGTCGATCAGGGGAAGCTGCCACAGGCGCTCGCCGGCCACCTCCGCCGCCGCGAGCAGGCGCCGGGCTAGCGGCTGGTCGTTGGCGAGGAGCCCGGAGCATTGCGGCCCGAGCGCGACCACGCAGGCCCCGGTCAGCGTCGCGAGATCGATCATCTCGTCGGGCTTGACGTGCTCGCGGGCGTAGCAGAGCGCATCGGCGAGCGTGAGCCGGCCCTCGGCGTCGGTATTGCCGATCTCGATGGTGGTCCCGTTCATCGCGCGCAGCACGTCGCCGGGCCGGATGGCCGAGCCCGACGGCATGTTCTCGGTCGCCGCGATCAGCCCATGCACCTCCACGGCGGGCGCGAGCTGCGGCAGCGCACGCATGATGCCGAGGACGGCGGCCGCCCCCGACATGTCGTCCTTCATCCTGAGCATGCCCTCGGCGGTCTTGAGGTCGAGACCGCCGGCGTCGAAGGTGATGCCCTTGCCGATGACCGCCACACGCCGGCGCGGGCGGGCCGGCATGTACGCGAGGTGGATGAACTTCGGCGGCTGCTCGCTGCCGGCGGCGACGCCGAGGAAGGCGCCCATCCCCATCTTGGCGCACTCCGCGCGGTCGTAGATCTTGAGCGTCAGCCCGGCCTCCTTCGCGACCTGCGTCGCGACGCGGGCCAGGTGCGTCGGGTGCACGTCGTTGGCCGGCGCGTTGACGAGATCGCGCGCGAACCACGTGGCGGCGGCGAACCGCTCGCCGCGCCGGGCGCCTTCCTCGACCTCGCGGGCCGTGCGGCCGTCGGGCGCCAGGACGCGCAGCTCGTCCACCGTCTTGTCGGTCTTCTCGCGCTTGTAACGGTCGAACGTGTAGGTCCCGAGGATCGCACCCTCGACGACGGCGTGCGCGCGCTGCCGCTCCGGCAGGCGCGTTCCGAGCACCTCGATCGCCACCGAGCGGGCCCCGAGGTCGCGGGCGCGACGCAGGGCGCCGGCCGCTCCCCGGCGCAGGATCTCGAGCGTCACCTCCCCGCGCGGACCGAGGCCCGCGATCACCAGCCGTGGGGCCGCCAGCGCCGGCGTGTGGATGTGGGTGACCTGCCCGCTCTTGGCCTGAAACTTCTCGGCGTCGAGGACGGCCTTGATCTGTCCGCCCGCGCGCCGATCGAGCTCGACGAGCGACGCGGGCCAGCGCTTCTCGTCGGCGTGAAGACCGACGGCTAGGGCGTCGGCGGCGGCGCTCTGCGCGGCCTCGCGCCGGACGATCACGTTCATTCGCCTTCCCTCGCCGCCAGATCGACCGCGCGTCGGATCATGTCCACGATTCCCTCCGTGACGTCCAGCTCACTCACCCGATCGATCGCGACCCAGCAGGCCTCGGCGGCGTCGCTGCCGGCCGTGATCACGGCCGACTCCGGATACGCGAGGTAATCGACCAGCACGTAATGATAGCGAACCCGGCCCTCGGCATCGCGAACGATCCGATCGACGACACCGGCGATGCCCGCCAGCCGGATCGCGCAGCCGCATTCCTCGGCGATCTCGCGCCGCGCCGCCTCGGCCGTCGTCTCCCCGAGCTCGACGAGGCCGCCGGGCAGGCTCCACTTGCCCGACGAGGGCTGGCCTCCGCGCCGCACCAGCAGCACCCGGCCTTCGTGGAACACGACGGCGCCGACGCCGACCCGCGGGGCTTCCGGATACTCGCGCCTCATGCGGCTCCGACCAGCCAGGCGTCCGTGGCGTACCTGTCGTGGACGAGACGCTCGACGAGCGTGTGCTCGTCGTGGGAGAGTCCGCCCGGGCGGAGCAGGAGGCCGTGCTCGGCCTCGAAGGCGGCCGCGAGCGCGTCGGCGATTTCCTCGAACGTCGGGCGCCGGCCGAGCGCGGCCTCGAGCGTCGCCATCGACGCCAGCGGGTCCGCCGTGGTCGGAAACAGCGCGCGCAGGCGCGGCTCGTCGACGCCCAGGAGAACCGACCCGTGCTGCAGGAAGCATCGTCCGCGCCGACGCTGGGCGCTGCCCACGAGCTTCCGCCCCTCGAGCTCGATCTCGTAGCGCCCCGTGCGCGCGAAGCAAAACGCCGGCGTCACACCCTTCGCTCGCGGCGTCGCGACGATCTCGGCGGGCACCCCGAGCGCGCGGAGCCCTCGGGCGAGCGCGCGCGCGATCCAGCGGTATGCCTCGAGCAGGTCCGTGGTGACCCCGAGGTCCTCGTTGCTCGCCACGACACTGTAGGTCAGCTCACGCGCGGGCCCGTCGTGGTAGATGGCGCTGCCGCCGGTCGGCCGCCGGACGATCCCGACGCCGAGGCGTCGGGCCGTCTCGACGCTGACGGCGTCGTCGAGCGGCTGGCCGTAGCCGAGCGAGACCGTCGGGGGATTCCAGGCGAAGAACCGGACCGTCGGCAGCGAGGTCATGTCCTGCCGGCCCCGCCAGAGCGCTTCGTCGATCGCCATGTTCGTGGCGCCATCGACGGGCTCGGTGACCAGCAAGCGCCAGTCGCGCGCGGTCACTGGATCACCTCGTCGGCCCGCACGAGGAGCGTCTGGGGCAGCGTGAGCTTCAGGGCCTTGGCGGTGCGGAGGTTGATGACGAGCTCGAACTGCGTGGGTTGCTCGACCGGGAGCGTCCCGGGGCTGGCGCCCCTCAGGATCTTGTCGGCATAGAAAGCGGCGCGGCGGAACTGGTCGGTCAGGCGGGCCGAGTAGGCCATCAGACCGCCGGCCTGGGCGAACTCGCGCGTCGAGAAGATGCCGGGCAGCCTCCGCTCGCTCATGATCGCCACGATGCGCTGCCTCTGGGTGAAGAAGACGACATCCCCGGGGATCAGGACGCCGCCGACATGCTCGCGAACGACCGCGTCGAACGTCCGCGACAGATCGTCGAGGCTCCGGACGTCGAAGAAGTGAATCTTGAGCTTGAGCGTCTGTCCCGCGGCCTCGTAGTCCTTCCACACGGTGCCGTCGGCGAGCTCGGCACGCCGCACGATCGCCACCCGCGCGAGCCCCGGCACGGCCTCCTTCAGGAGCTGGAGCTGCTTGGCCCGGATCTCCGGCGTGAGCTGCGCGGACAGGCCCGTGACGTTGCCCCCCGGGCGCGCCAGGCTCTGGACGAGCCCGGACTCGACGGGATCGGCGGCGTTGACCATCACGATGGGGATCGTCGTCGTCACCTTGTGCGCCGCCTCCGCGGCGTCGAGCGACGAGGCGATGATCACATCGACCTTCGCGCGCACCAGCTCAGCGGCGAGCTCCGGAAAGCGCTCGCGGTTGCCCTCGGCCCACCGATACTCGAAGCTGACGTCCCGGCCCTCGATGTGCCCGAGGTCGCGCAGCCCCTGCGTGAACGCGGTCGCGATATGGGCGGCCACCCCGGGGGTCGTCGTCATGAGCAGGCCGACGCGCTGCATCGGCTGCGCCTTTTGCGCGGGACGCGACGTCTGGGCATACGAGGCCGTCGACAGCACGGCGAGGACGAGCGTGACACCGACCGTGCTGGCCAGTCTCACCGGCCCGCCCGACCGTCGGGGAACCCGCCGTGACCGCGATGCGATCACGGAAGCACCGGCGTGCGATCCTCGGCGACGGCCGCCAGCCGTCCGGAAGAGCGCGCATACCACCGGGAGTCTTCGGTGAGGACATCGAAGAGCACGTTGCTGTCGACCAGCACCTCGGGCACCCGGCGTCTCGGTCAGCGGCGGGTCAGGGCCATGATCGTCAGGACGGTCCCGCCCAGCGCAGGGTCGGCTCGCGGGCGGCCTTGGTCTGATCCAGACGCCGCACCGGCGTGGTGGCGGGCGCATCGTGGATGAGGGCGGGGTTCTCCTCGGCCTCCCGGGCGACGCGCAGCATGGCCTCGCAGAACTGGTCCAGGGTTTCCTTCGATTCCGTCTCGGTGGGCTCGATCATGAGCGCCTCCTCGACGATGAGCGGGAAGTAGGTCGAGGGCGCGTAGAAGCCGAGGTCGAGCAAGCGCTTGGCGATGTCCATGGCCGAGACGCCGAGCTTCTTCTGGCGGCGGGCCGACACCACGCACTCGTGCATGCAGTAGCCGGGCGTGGCGGGATCGTACTGGGGCGCGAGCCGCTTGAGGATGTAGTTCGCGTTGAGGACAGCGTCTTCCGACACGGCGCGAAGGCCGTCGCCGCCCATGGTGCGGATGTACGTGTAGGCGCGCACGAGCATGCCGACGTTGCCGACGAACGCGTGGAGCTTGCCGATCGACTTGGGGCGCTTCCAGTCGAGCGCGTAGCGGTCGTCCTCCCGCGTCACGACGGGGACGGGCAGGAAGGGCTCGAGATGCGCCTTCACGCCCACCGGGCCGGCCCCCGGCCCTCCGCCGCCGTGCGGCGTGGTGAACGTCTTGTGCAGGTTGAAGTGGCACACGTCGAAGCCGAGATCGCCCGGCCGTGTGATGCCGAGGATCGCGTTGAGGTTCGCGCCATCCATGTAGACCTGCACGCCCCGGGCGTGGCACATCTCGATGATCTCGACGATGCGCGGCTCGAACATGCCCAGCGTGTTGGGCATCGTGATCATGAACGCGGCGACCTCGGGCCCGAGGTGACGCTCGAGCTCGCCGAGATCCACCTCGCCGTTCTGGTCCGAGCGCAGCTGGACGACCTCGTAGCCCGCGATGGCCGTCGACGCGGGGTTGGTCCCGTGGGCGGAGTCGGGCACGAGGACCTTGGTGCGCTTCTCGCCGTTGGCGAGGTGATAGGCGCGGATCATGAGCACGCCGGCCAGCTCACCCTGGGCCCCGGCCGCCGGCTGCAGCGAGACGGCGTCCATGCCCGCGATCTCGGCCAGCATGCCGGCCAGCTCGTGCATGAGCCGGAGCGTCCCCTGCGCGAGCGCCTCCGG